>Ga0265798_10004210_pt1 | contig 20015 bp, 21 predicted proteins | sample P3T30metagenome_FD_192430 | JGI IMG/M metagenome (GOLD analysis project Ga0265798, IMG submission 192430) | Plant litter microbial communities from East Loma Ridge, Irvine, California - P3 T30 | ecosystem: Environmental > Terrestrial > Plant litter > Unclassified | place: USA: California... | reverse complement strand
TGCCGAGGAAGATTCCGAAGTGATCCTGATCCCTGTTTCCATCGTCCATGCATGGCTCATCCGGTTTCCCGAAATCAACAGGTTATTTTACAGTGAATATGACAGAAGGTTCTCAGATATCATGAACATGGTAAATGATGCCGTTTTTCATAAACTGGACAAAAGGGTTTTAAACTACATCAAACAGCAGATCTCTGCTACCGGAAACCATCCGGTTAAGCTTACGCACAGGGAAATTGCCGGCAATCTCGGAACTTCAAGAGAAGTAGTGAGCCGGGTTCTGAAAAAAATGGAAAATGAAGGAGAGATCGTTCAGACCAAAGAAGGGATTAAAATTCCTGTAAATGAAAATATTAAGCAATATTAATATCCTGTACCGCTTGATTTTAAAGGCCTGACTGGTAAAAATAAGCCGGTCGGTGACTTTTATCACACAATTCTGAGGCGATAAGTGTATAAGTTTGCCATACAATTCTAATGTAAAGTGTATGACAAAAATTCTCTTATTTCTGTCAGTATTTGCTTCAGGCCTGGCGTTCGCGCAGGACGACCTGTTGAAGGATATTGATACGGTTCAGACCGAAAACACCGAAACTTCCCAGCCTGCATTCAAGGCACTCCAGATTGTAACGGGACAATCTACAAAGCTTACGGCAAAAAAAGAATGGTACATCGTAGTGGCGCACCGTTTCGGGGATGTAAGCAGAGGATTCAAGGATTTCTTCGGGTTAGATGATGCCTCTACCAAACTGGGGGTAATCTACGGTGCTACAGACTGGCTTTCCCTAAGCCTTTCCAGGGAGACCAATCTTAAAACTTTTGAAGGCGGTGCCAAATACAGGCTGGTACAGCAAAGCGAAAATTTCCCGGTAGATGTAGTCGGGTACAATGTCATGGCCGTCAATACGGAACTCAGCAAAGACAATTATCCGCATCTTCAGTTCGGCGACAGGCTTTCCTATCTTACCCAGGCGCTGATTTCAAGAAGGTTCAGCGATAAGTTTTCCCTGCAGTTTACGCCGTCATATGTTCACAAAAACCTTTACGAACCTTCCGTTGAAGACAAAGACCAGTTTTTTACAGGATTGGGAGGACGGTATAAAATCTCTAAAAGGATTTCCATCAACGCAGAATATTTCGTGAATTTCGACAATCACAGTTTCTATAAAAATCCTCTGTCTTTAGGGATGGATTTAGAAACCGGGGGGCACGTGTTCCAGCTTTTGTTTTCCAATTCCCAGCTCAATTCCGATATCGGCTACCTGACGAATGCTACCGGAAAATGGGAGAAAGGACAGATTTTCTTTGGGTTTAACCTTTACAGAGTTTTTTAATTATGAAAAAGTGTATGTATATCATTTCATCAGCTGTTGCATTAATCGCTTGTGAAAGCAGGACCTATGAAGAAATTTCAGACAATACCCCTATCACAGAGCAGGTAACCTATAATAAAGACGTTAAGCCGATTATGGATGCCAACTGTACGATGTGCCATTCTCCGGGACCTCAGGCACTGACGAATTATAATCAGGTAAAAAGCAATATCGACAATATCATAGACCGGATCAACAGGCCGAACGGGGATCCTGCAAAAATGCCTCAGGGCGGAAGCCTGTCTCCGGCACAGATCAACATCATCACGAAATGGAAAGCCGACGGGCTTACCGAAAACTAAAATAATATGAAAAAGTTAATATTACTCGCCGTTCCGTTGCTGTTCACCCATTTTGTTTCTGCACAGAAATATATGACCAAAACAGGAAAAGTATCATTCGAGGCCTCTGTGCCTTTATTTGAAGATGTTTTTGCACAGGATGACAACAATGTTGCCGTTATCAACACAGACAACGGGGACTTCGCTTCAGTATCCGTGGTTAAAAACTTTCATTTCAAGACAAAGCTGATGGAAGAGCATTTCAATGAAAGCTATGCCGAAACAGGAAAATACCCGAAAACCACGTTTAAAGGTAAAATTGTCAATTTTGATAAATCAAGGCTTTCCGCCAACCCGCAGAAATATACCGTTCAGGGAACCCTGAATTTTCACGGTGTTGAAAAAGCATATACTTCAACAGCTACGATCTCTGCAAAAGACGGAAAGATTTATATGGCCGGAGGATTTGTTGCAAAGGCTGCAGACCATAAAGTGACAATCCCTAAAATGGTGACTAAAAAAGTTGCTGAAAGCGTGAATGTACAATACAATTACGTCCTGGTAAAACAATGAAAAAGCTGATTTTAATAATACCCCTTTTTTTGATGTGCACATTCACAATGGCTCAGGAAAAGGCAAAATCTATTTTTGATCTTGCCCGTACCGGAACTGTGGCTGAAGTGAAGGATCTGATGAAACAGAATCCGGATATCATCAATCAGACAAATGAAAACGGCTTTTCACCGCTTATTCTTGCATGTTACAAAGGCAATGTGGAAGTAGCTGAATTTTTAATGGATCATGTAAAAGATGTCAATTACAAGAGCCAGGAAGGAACTGCGCTGGCCGGGCTTTCAGTAAAATACAATAAAACCCTGGCCGAACACCTGTTAAGAAAGAATGCCGATCCCAATATTGCTGATGCCACAGGAACAACCCCTTTATTCTGGGCTGTGAAATTCGGGAATAAAGAACTGACGGAATTACTGCTGAAGCATAAAGCGGATAAATCCCTAAAAGATTCCCAGGGCATGACGCCTTTTGAGTACGCTCTGCAGACTAAAAATACGGAAATTATCAACCTCTTAAAAAATTAAAATATGAAAAAACTTTTACTTACATTATCAATGGCTGTGGCTTCTTTAGTCGGAGCCCAGTTTTCATCAGGAACAGTGAACCTGTCCTCCGCTGCCATGACGGTAAAATTGGATACCAACGCAACTACGGCAACGATTACCTTAACCGGCGACAGCAATTCCATGCTGGGGATAGGTTTCGGAAATGTAGGCATGGCCTCAGGGTCAGACGGATTTATTTATAACTCTTCTGCCAACAGGGATTATACATTTAACGGATTTAGTAATCCAACCGCTGATGCAGCCCAGAACTGGACACAGACATCAAATACTGTTTCAGGAAGCACAAGAACTGTAGTGGCCACACGGACGCTTGCAGGAGGAGCCGGAGATTTTGCATTGTCCAATGCAGCAGGAAACATCAGTATTTTCTATGCAAGAACTCCGGGGAGCCAGGCATTAGGGTATCATTCCGGGAACAGGGGATATGCAACGCTTACTTTGGGGGCTGTTCTGGCAACCGGTGAAGTTGCTGCACAGAAGAACAAAATAGTTGTTTACCCAAATCCTGCTAAAGAAACCATTACTTTCCGGAACGCGGATAAAGTAAAATCTGTTGATATTTATGAATCTACAGGAAGAAAAGTAAAAACGGTAAGCATGGATGGAAAAGAGATCAATGTCTCTGACCTGAAATCCGGAAACTATTACCTGGAAATTACGTTGAAAGACGGGTCTGCTTCTTTTGAGCAGCTGATTAAGGAATAAAAAAGACATAGAAACAAATGGAAGCCGCTGAAAAGCGGCTTTTTATTAATGATATTCTTAAGCCTACTTTTAATGATTTTTTAACCCGTGAAATTTTTCCTTCCCGGATTCAGCCGGTACCTTTGCATAAATTTTAAATAATGAAGCAGGGATTGCAATTCTTGCTGTTGATTTTATCGTTGACAGCTTTAGCCCAGAAAGGAAACGTAGACACCGCTCAGGTGGTTGTCCCCAACAGATACAACAGCACCGAAGCACAGAAAAAGCCGTATGTCATTATGATTTCTGCGGACGGATTCCGTTATGATTATGCCGAAAAATACCATGCTGAAAACCTTCTGAAGTTCTCTGGTGAAGGCGTCCGTGCAAAAGCCATGCTTCCAGGCTATCCTAGCATTACATTCCCGAACCACTGGACACTGATCACCGGGCTTTATCCCTCGCACCACGGATTGATTGATAATTTCTTTTATGATTACAAGAGGAAGGAAGGGTATGCAATGAGCAACAGGGAAAATGCAGAAGATGGCAGCTGGTACGGCGGAATTCCGCTTTGGGGACTTGCTGAAAAACAGGGGATGGTTGCTGCATCTTTAATGTGGGTAGGTTCTGCAAGCAATGCAGGAGGTTCGAGACCTGCTTATTATTATCCTTATCATGAAAAATTTACACCGTCTGAAAAAGTGGATAAAGTGATCAGTTGGCTGAAGCTGCCCGAAGACAAAAGGCCGCATTTCATTTCACTGTATTTTCCTGAAGTTGACGGAAGCGGGCACCATTTCGGCCCGGATACAAAAGAAACCGAAGATGCCGTTCATCTGGTGGATCAAGCAATTGGGAATCTGGTTCAGAAGGTAAATGCTTTAGGACTGGAAAATGTAAACTTCATTTTTGTTTCAGATCACGGGATGATAAAGGTCGACGGCGGGAGCCCGTTGGAAATTCCTGCTTTGCTGTTTGATAAAAACAGGTTTGATTTTTATAATTCACAGACATTATTGAGGGTGCATGTTAAAAATCCTGATGAGGTTAAGCGCGTTTATAAAGAATTAAAAACGGGTAAAACAGATGACTATGAAGTATATTTAGATAAAAAGCTGCCAGGATACCTTCATTTCAGTACAAAAGATGACCGGTACAGCAGGATCGGACAGATTTTATTGATACCCAAGGCTCCGAAAATATTTTTAGAGAAGGGCAGGAAAACCTCTGTCGGGAAACACGGTTATAATCCAAGGCTCGTTCCTGAAATGAAAGCATCTTTTATGGCCTGGGGTCCTGAATTTAAGAACAACCTGATTGTTGATGAATTTTCCAATATCCATGTGTATCCTTTAGTCGCTGAAATTTTAGGATTACCCATTAATCATCCCGTTGACGGAAAATTAAAAGTGTTGAAAAAAACACTGAAAGCGAAAAAATAAATTGAAATCAGCTTTGATTAAAACAGTTTCGGCGCACTAAAGATGCGCCGAAACTTTACCGTAACCATCTAATCTTTACTCTATGACAGAGAGCTGAATTTCTCCTTAAACTCATCCGCAAAATCTTCCAGCTTTGTCCCTTCAGAAACCGGTGAACCGGCTTGTGTAAACCCTTGCTGTATAACACCGGTTCGGATTCCCCTTCCCATTTCCTCATACAGTTTAGCCATTTCCTCAGGAAGGCCTGCCTGTACCATGCCCTCAAAAACCTGCGGGTCTGTAAATTCAACCCACGGTAAATCCGGGTTTCCGATCGCTGAGCCTAATACTTTGGCAAAATCTCCGGCTTTACGGTAATCAGTAACCACATAACGGATTTTTTGCTCAGAATATGGTTTTACCAGTTCTTCCGCGGCAGCTTTTGCAATATCTCCCGGGTGTATCAGCGGGACTTCAACTTCCGGAGAATAGTTTCCGCCGATAATTCCTGCAGTTTTAATCAGGGGAATATCGTTAAAGAAATTAATATAGAAATTCCCGGCTCTTAAAAAGGTTACCGAAGTATCCTCCAGTTCGCTATACAGGTTTTCAATGTGGTGAATTGCCTTTATCGGGCCGTTTTCCACAGGAGATTCAGCGCCGACACTGCTTAACATAACCACTCTTTTCACCGCTGTTTTCCTGACAGCTTCAGCGTAGTTCTTTCCTGCGTTCACCGTATTTTCAATAATATTTTTTTCACTTATAATCGGCGGGGTCATCAGAAAAACTGAATCGGCACCTTCAAAAGTCTCTGTCAGGAAATGTAAATCCGTAATAGACCCAATTGCGGCTTTAGCTCCCAGCGATTCAATTTCATTTTTTTTATTTTTATTGCTGCTGATCACAGTAATGTCATGGCCTTCTGAAATTAATTGTTGTGCCAGCGGTTTGGCAACGTTCCCTAAAGAACCTGTAATGATGATTTTCATACTAATTATTGTTTATTTACAGGAACAAAGTTATATTTGTACTTACTTTTATACAAGTACTTACTCTAAAGTATGTATTCATATGACGGCAATTAAAGAAAATTCCACCATTCAGGAGAATAAGAAACAGTTATTGGACCAGTGTCCTGTAATGTATGTTATGGAAAGAATCTCTGGCTTCTGGAAACCGATTATCCTGTTTAATCTTTCTACAGGAGAGAAAAGATACAGCGAACTCAAAAGAGCCATTCCTAAAGTGACGGAAAAGATGCTCATACAGCATTTAAAACAGCTGGAAAATGATGGGCTGATCGTCAGGACGGCAAAACCTGTTGTGCCTCCGTATGTAACCTACAAACTAAGTGATGCAGGCATGAGGCTTTCCCCGGTAATTGATGCAATGGCAGACTGGGCGTATGATGATATGGGACAGAACCGTCAGTAATACAATGATCCTGATATTTCCGGTACCATTAAAATAAAAAATACTCTTCAAAACGAAGAGTATTTTTCTATAAGCAACTTTTTTATAAAGACTTCATATCAACTACGAAGCGGTATTTCACATCGCTTTTCAGCATTCTTTCATAAGCATGGTTAATTTCATCCATTTTGATCACCTCAATATCAGAAACAATATTATGCTGTCCGCAGAAATCAAGCATTTCCTGAGTTTCAGCAATTCCTCCGATCAGGGAACCTGCTACAGAACGGCGCTGGAAAATCATTGGTACAGTACTTGGCTTAACTTCTTCGAACTGGCCTACAAACCCTACCAGAACCAAAGTTCCGTCTAAAGCAACAGTCTGCATGTAAGGATTGATATCATGCTCATAAGGAACCGTATCAATAATAACATCAAATTTACCGGTCACCGATTTCATCTGGGATTCATCGGTAGAGATTACCACATGGTCAGCTCCCAGTTTTTTGGCATCTTCAGTTTTTCCCGGTGTCCTGGAGAATAAAGTCACTTCAGCACCTAAACCTTTGGCGAGTTTGATTGCCATGTGCCCCAAACCGCCTAAACCTACTACGGCAACTTTGGAATCCGGGCCAACATTCCAGTGTCTTAACGGTGACCACGTGGTAATCCCTGCACACAGAAGAGGCGCAACGGCAGCAAGGTCAAGGTTTTCAGGAACGCTCAGCACAAAATGCTCATCAACCACTACCTTCTGGGAATAGCCTCCGAATGTCTGTCCGCCAAGATGCTTATCCTTCCCGTTGTATGTTCCTGTAAATCCGTTCTGGCAGTACTGCTCCAGATCCTGTTTGCAGCTATCGCACTGTCCGCAGGAATCTACCATACAACCCACCGCAGCCAGGTCCCCGATTTTAAATTTGGAAACTTCACTTCCTACATTGGTAATCCGGCCTACGATTTCATGTCCCGGAACCACAGGATACATAGATCCGCCCCAGTCGTTTCTCGCTGTGTGAAGATCCGAATGGCAGACCCCGCAATATAGGATCTCAATCTCTATGTCTTTAGGGGTCACTTCTCTTCTTTCAATGGTCATTGCCTCCAAATCTGCTGTTTTGGATTCTGTTCCGTAAGCTTTTACTGTAAATGCGCTCATTTTTTTATTTAATTTTAGTTGATATTTTCTTTGATTACAAAAATCGATAGTTTACTATTAGCAATACTTATACAAATTACGGAAAGATGTACCAATTTTACCGACATTTATAAATCTCCGGCCGGAAAACGGTAATTTTGAACAGCAGCAAAAGTATAGATGATGGTACAGAACAACATTGAAATCATAAACAGTATTTCCGAATACAATAAAATGGTGAATCATGAAACGCTCCACCCGCTGGTGAGTATTGTTGATTTTTTAAAATCAGATCCTATCTGCCAGTTCAGCAGGGTCTTCGGGTTTTATTGTGTCTTCTTAAAAGATGTCATGTGCGGTGATATGTATTACGGCAAAAACAGCTATGATTACCAGGAAGGGACATTGGTTTTTGTTGCGCCTGATCAGGTGTATGGGATTAACAATGAAGGTAATTATATCCAGCCTGCAGGATTTGCCCTGCTGTTTCATCCTGATCTGATCAAAGGAACGGACTTCGGTAAAAAAATCAGGGAATACAGTTTTTTCTCCTATGAAGTACATGAGGCGCTGCATCTTTCCGAAAGAGAAAGAGAAATTATTTTAGACAGCTTTAACAATATAAAATTCGAACTGGAACAGACGATTGACAAGCACAGCAAATCCCTCATCATCAATAATATTGAGCTGTTCCTGAACTACTGTATGCGTTTTTATGACCGTCAGTTTATTACAAGGGACCATGTGAACCGGGGATATATCGGAAAATTCGATCAATTACTGGATGAATACCTGAAATCTGATAAGCCGAAGAGTATAGGCCTCCCGATGGTCAATTATTTTGCAGAGCAGCTTAATTTTTCAGCTAATTATTTCGGGGATTTGATAAAAAAGGAACTTGGAATTTCGGCACAGGAATTTATTCATAATAAACTGATTGATGTAGCGAAAGACCGTATTTTTAACCATACAGAATCAATCAGCGAGATTTCCTATGATCTGGGATTTAAATATCCGCAGCATTTTGCCAGGCTGTTCAAAAGCAAGACCGGCGTGTCTCCCAGTGAATATAAATTGTTAAACTAAAACTTTACCGTTAAAATATCCGTGTATTCATTGTGTTGAAAATCAAAAAACATTAAATTTAATTGATAAATGAATTTGATTTCCCTGCATGGCCACAATACAAAACAATACACATATCTTCCGGACACCCTTCGGAGAAATTCCGGCATTAAAAGAAAACGGTGTCATCAGAGCTAAAAGCATCCGCTATGCACGTTCTGAAAGATTCGGGAAGCCCGTTCCTTTACAGTCGGTCGAGTCAGAAGGAATCACAGATAAAACGCCTGTGTGCCCGCAGCATATCAGCCCGCTTCTGGACAGGCTGATCCAGAAAACTGAAGTGGAGCAGTTTGTGCCCGATGAATCTACACAGTTCCTGACCATAACCCGCCCTGACCATGTTAATGAACATGAAGAACTGCCTGTCATCGTCTGGATCCACGGCGGCTCATATGAAATCGGATGCGGCGATCTTCCGACTTCCGATCCTTCGGTCTGGGTAAAAGAACAGAACATTATCGTAGTCTCGGTTTCTTACCGGCTGGGGCTGTTCGGGTTTCTGGGTGGTGATGAAACCAGGCCGGCCAACCTCGGACTGTTTGATATCATGGAAGCTTTACGGTGGATCCGGAAAAATATCCGGAGTTTTGCAGGAAATCCTGGGAACATTACACTTTTTGGGCAGTCTTCCGGAGGTGATGCCATTGCCCATCTGATGATTTCCGAAGGTGTTGACAACCTGTTCCACCGTGCGATTATTCACAGCGCACCATTGGGATTCAGGATTAAAAGACAGAAAATGTCCCACGAATTTTTCCTGAAAACACAAAGCCTGAAAGATGAACCGGATCCTCTGAAAATGGTGGAAGGCTATGTAGACTTTTTACCTTCTTTCAGGAAATACGGCTTGAAAACATCAATGCCGTTTTGTACCCAGTACGGCTATCCTCCGTTATGCAGGGAAGAAGAAAGTCTGGAAAAATGGAGAGAAAATGCCCGGAAATACGATGTTTTAATGGGCTCGAACCAGGACGAAACCGCATTTTATGTTAAAACGGCGCAGGAGGGAATTTATACCTATTTAAATAATAAAATCCTCAACAGCATTGTACGCTCCACCACAAAATCTATCTATGAAAAACCGGCTCGGATTTTCTCGGAAAATTATGCAAAAGGGGGAGGGAATATTTATCTTTTTAAAATTCATTCAAAGGTAAAGAACAATAATATCGGGGCTTCACACTGTGTAGACCTGCCGCTTATTTTTGCCAATGAATCTGCATGGGAAGACTCGGAACTTTTAAAAGGTATTCCGTGGGAATATATTTTTGAAAACGGTAAAAAGCTCCGCGCGCTGTGGGCGGAATTTGCAAGGATCGGAAAGATTTCAGATCAGTCTGAAAGGCCGGAAATTCTTGAGCTCCGAAAAGTTTAGTTTAAATTCAGAAGTAAAAAAATTAGTTTGTCACCCCGGGAATCGAATCTGTTTATTGATTTCGGAGTGACAAACTAACTATAAGGTGTTATTCTGTAATGGACTTATTCAGCAATCCATACGCTGACATTTCCTGCCGGAACAGGGAAGGTTCCCCATCCGTTTTCGTCAATGGTAACTTTATTTTCAGTTCTTCCCAACAGGTCATAGAATACTTTTCCAATGTATTTTTCACCCATTTCCATAGGTTTCTCATATGCATCTTTGTTACTCAGTACCACAGCACAACCGGAATGTTCTTCGTCTCCTTCACGAACCCATCCCAGGCAGTTGGCGTCTTCAAAAAAGTCTCTCTGCTCACCGTATGCATGATATTTACGGGCTTTCAGCAGTTCTTCAATTCCATCTACTTTATCCAGGAATATTTCCTGGTCATTGCCTTCTCTGTCTTTATCTACATAATGGGCGCCGTACAGGTCAGGATAAAACACGCACGGGTAACCGTCCTGTCGCAATAAAATCATAGCATAGGCCAATGGTTTGAACCATGTTTCCACTGGGGCTTCAAGATCCTGAAGAGGCTGTGTATCATGATTGTCTACCAGTGTTACCGAGTGCAGCGGATCTTCTTTTGTCAGGGTTTCATCAAAAATCCTTCTCAGATCATAGGTGTTTCCTTCAACGGATGCATTATGGAAATTATGATGCAGAGAGCTATCAAAAAGGCTCATGCACCCTTCGGTAAACGCAATGTATTTCTGAAGCAGAGGCAGGCGTCCCGGAGCCCAGTATTCCCCTACGGCAAAAATATTCTTACCGGTATTGGAGCGAAGCATGGTCAGCCACTCTTTGTAAAACTCATAAGAAATATGTTTTACCGCATCAAGCCTTACCCCGTCAAAATCCGTCTGGTCAAAATACCATTTCGCCCAGTGGTTGAGTTCTTCGCGGACGTGGGGATTTCTGTGTTCGATATCGTTGAACATCAGGTAATCGTAATTCCCTTTTTCGTCATCAATCATTTCTTCCCAGCCATCGCCGTATTCAGATTTGATTTTATAAATATGTGAATCCATGCCTTCCGCATAGTCTACACCGCTGAAACAGGTAAAATTCCACTCAAAATCAGAATATTTTTTATTCCTTCCCGGAAAGTTAAACTTTGTATACGATTGGATATCAAATTCATCAGAGATAATTTTGTCCCTGTCTTCCTCATCTACTTTTACGACTTTGAATGTTTCCAGCTCATCGCCGCCGCCCTTATGATTGAGGACAATATCTACAATTATTTTGATATTACGTTCTTTAAGCGCTTTAATAGCGTTGAGGTAATCTTCCTTTGTTCCGTATTTTGTGGCTACGGTATCTTTCTGGTCAAATTCCCCGAGGTCAAAAAGGTCATAAGTGTCATATCCTACAGAATGTTTGCCTCCGGCCGCTTTGTAAGCGGGTGGAAACCATACGGATGTAATTCCAAGCTCTTCTAAATAACCGGCTTCTTTTTCTGCCTGCTTCCACAGTATTCCACCTTCTTCTATGTACCAGTGGAAGTACTGAATCATCGTTTCATTCATAAATTGTAAAATTGGTTTCCACAGTATAAAGAAAAAATCAGACCATCAATCTTCAAATTCGGTAAACGGGAGTTTTAACTGTACGGAAACCAGCTTTTTTTCTTCCGTATTAAGATGGGAAAGGGACAGGCCCAGCAGGCGGACAGGCTTGTCAAAAGGGCGGAGTTCCCAGAGTTTTTTTCCGGTATTGAAATAGTGCTCAGGAGAAGAAAAATAAGTTTCCCGGGTAATGCTCCGGGTGAAAAGCGAAAAGTCTTTGTATTTGATTTTTAATGTCAACGACCTTCCCTGGATGTTGTTTTTCTGCAGGCGCGTATGAAGCTCCTCACTTAAGCTCTGCAGTTTTTCATTGATCTGCTGCTCATCAAAAAGATCTTCCAGAAAGGTACGTTCTACGGCCACGCTCTTCTGGATGCGGTGAGGTTTCACTTCGGACGTATGGATGCCGCGGACCACATTGTAATAATACGCTCCCGATTTCCCGAATATCCTTGTAAGGTCTTCCACCGATCTTTTCTTCAGGTCCTTACCTTTATAAATGCCTAGGCTGAACATTTTATTGGCCGTTACTTTTCCCACGCCGTAAAATTTTTCAACAGGCAGCTCTTCAAGGAAGCCTTCCAGTTTATCGGGATGGATGGTTTTCTGCCCGTTAGGTTTATTGATATCGGAGGCTACTTTGGCTAAAAACTTATTGACGGAGATTCCTGCCGAAGCCGTCAGACCGGTCTGCTCAAAAATCTTCTGGCGGATTTCCCTTGCAATCTGGTTGGCAGATTCTATTCCTTTTTTATTTTCTGTAACATCAAGATAAGCCTCATCCAAAGACAGAGGTTCCACCAGATCTGTGTATTCATAAAATATTTCACGGATCTGCCTGGAGATTTCTTTGTACCGAGGAAAGCGGGGAGATACGAAAATCAGGTCAGGGCATTTTTGTTTTGCGGTTTTACTGGGCATCGCAGAACGGACCCCGAATTTCCGGGCTTCATAGCTTGCTGCGGCTACCACACCGCGGTGCTGCCCGCCCACGGCGATCGCTTTTCCCTTTAACGAAGGATCATCATGCTGTTCTACGGAAGCATAAAATGCATCCATATCCACATGAATAATTTTGCGTACCGGAAAAGGAGAATCCATACCGCAAAGATATGGATTCCTATATTTTAAATTTTCTTTTGCCTTCAAACAAAAGAAACAAAATTCAAGACCTGGAAACTCCGGCTAAAAATAAATTCTCTTCTCTAAAAATTCTAAAACCCACGCAAATCAAAAGTTGTTCTTTATTCAACATGCAGGTTGCACTCAGACAGTAGATTTTTTTAACGTCTCTATTTCCTATGTTGTGGTGAATGCTATTTTAAAAGCTGATCAATCGCAGCCTGGATTTCCGGGTCTTCCGGGGAAATGGCGTAGTATTTTGCAATGGCGGATTTCTGATCGATTACCATATATCTCGGGATCCAGTTCAGGTCTACATAGTTATTGAAATCATTTTTCCAGCCTGTGGCAAACCAGTAATTTTCTTTATCCTTCATTTCAAACCGGTCCAGGTTTTTGTCGAAACCTTCTTTTGAGCGGTCCAGGGAAAGGAAAACAAAATCAATATTCTTATTGTGTTCTTCCAGTTCTTTAGCTTTCGGGAGGGCTTTAAGGCAGTCTCTGCACCAGCCGGCCCAGAAATCAATCACCACCACTTTTCCTTTATGCTGATCCAGAATCTGTTGGATGGATATGCTTTTCCCTTCTTCATCTTCCAGTTTCTGGTTCAGGGCTTCTTCAGAAAAGCCTGTTTTCAGGACTTTTGGTGCCTGCTGCGAACAGCCCAACCCAAAAATTCCCATCATTAAAAGTAACAGTAACTTTTTCATTTTTTCAGTTTCATTTTATGCAAATCTAAACAATGAAATGCAATTGAAGACTGAATTCGGGTGAATTAGTAAAATTGATCATATCGAAGATTTCTATGAAAGAGGCTGATATGTTTTTAACAGACCTTTTACCACCGTAACCACATTCGGCATCGCTTTGTTGGCGGCATTCAGCACTTCTTCATGAGAGACGGAAAACGCAATGTCCGGCCCGCCCAGATCAGTAATCACTGAAATGCAGAAAACATCCATTGCCATATGCCTGGCTACAATTACTTCAGGAACCGTACTCATCCCGACCATATCGCCGCCGATGGCTTTGATCATCCCATATTCTGCAGGGGTTTCAAAAGTCGGGCCCTGTAAAGCCACGTAAATCCCCTGATGGATTTTAATATTGTTTTCAGCAGCTACCTGTTCGGCTGCCGAAATCATCTTTTTGTTGTATGGTTCACTCATATCGACAAATCGCGGGCCGAAATCATCAATATTCCTGCCCCGGAGCGGATGTTCCGGCATCATGTTGATGTGGTCTTTTACAATCGCAATATCGGCAATACGGTAATCGGGATTTACCCCGCCTGAAGCATTGGAAAGAATAAGGTTCTTAATGCCCAGCAAATGAAAAACCCTGATCGGGAAAACAACGGTTTCCATAGAATGGCCTTCGTAATAATGAAAGCGGCCGCTCATCATCAGGACCTTTTTACCTTCCAGCATTCCGTAAATCAGTTTTCCGCTGTGGCCGGTAACGGTGGTCTGCGGGAAATTAGGAATATCGCTGTATTCCAGGGTATGGATAGCATCCACCTCATCCTGCAGCTTGCCGAGCCCGGAGCCCAGAACAACAGCAAAATCAGGAGTATGCTTAATAATGCTTTTAATAAAATCGGCGGTCTCTTTAATTTTTTCTAACATAATCCAGGATAATTTGGTTGAATTCTTCCTTTTTGTCGATGATCACATTGATCGGCCAGTAATAAACCAGATCTCTGAGGTAATCAAAACTTTTCAGCCGGACATAGTCTTTTTCGGTGGTTAGGATTAATTTATATTCTCCCAACTTTTTATATTCCGCAATAATCTCCTTGATATCGGCATCAGAAAAATTATGATGGTCCCTGAACTTCAAATGCTTCACCCTTTGTGAAAACTTGGCAAGATGGGCCAGCAGGGGTTTTGGATTGGCAATTCCCGTAATCAGAAGAATATCATAATAATTCAGGTTGTTATCAGGAAGCATCTTCTCTTTTCCGTATACATTTTCGTCATAACCGATGGAAGAGAAGAACACCTTTTGGCTGCGTCCTGGCCGGATCCTGGAAATATAATACTGCTTGGTCTCTTCTGTAAGCTCATCGGGGCATTTGCTTACCATGATGATATCTGCGCGCTTTACGCCGGCCCGGGATTCCCTGAGGTCGCCGGCAGGCAGAAGATGGTCTTTAAAATAAGGATCATTGAAATCCGTCATCATAATATTGAATCCGGGACTGATGGCCCTGTGCTGCATGGCATCATCAAGCACCAGTACATCCAGATCCATATCTTCAATTACTTTTTTAGCTCCCGGAACCCTCTCTTCTGAAACGGCAATCACAAAACGGTTTTTAAAACGCTCAAAAAGCTGCATGGCTTCATCGCCCACAGTTTTGTAGTTGCTTTCATAGTTGGTAACCGCATAGCCTTTTGTCAGCCTCCCGTACCCTCTGGAAAGCACCCCCGTTTTGTAATGTTTGGCTAAAAACTGGGCCAGGTACATCACCATCGGGGATTTTCCGCTGCCGCCCACAGAAAGATTCCCGACGCAGATGATCGGGGTCCTGAATGATGTTGATTTAAAAATTCTCAGGTCATACAGGGTGTTCCGGATACCCGTTACCATGTGATAACCCAAAGAAAAAGGATAGAGATACCATCTTTTCATACCTTACAAAAATAAGAATTTTCACAGGGATTTGGGGCGTTATGGTAGCTGATTTTGTATAATTATTTAAAAAATTATATGCATGATGAGGATTAATTGGATATTTTTGTGCCTTATTATACGGCATTGAGATATTGTATTGAATTTTCCTACAACGGTAAAAATTATTTCGGCTACCAGGTACAGCCGGATGCGGTTTCCGTGCAGGAAGAACTGGAGAAAGCACTTTCCACGATTCTGAGGGAAGAAATCAAAACCACAGGCGCAGGAAGAACCGACACCGGTGTGCATGCAAAAAAGATGTTTGCCCATTTTGATAGTGTAACAGCACTGGATGAAGCCCTTTGCCGGAAGCTGAACAGCTTTCTTCCACCTGATATTTCAGTGAAGAGAATCTTTAAGGTGAAAGATGATTTCCATGCCCGTTTTGATGCAACGTACAGGACCTATGAATACTATATTTCACTGGATAAAAACCCTTTTACCCAGGAATCTGCATGGCAGCACTGGAAAAGAGGTCTTGACCTGGATAAAATGAACGAAGCCTGTAAAATTCTATTTGAATATGAAGATTTTACAAGTTTCGCCAAGCTGAAAACCGATAACAAAACCAATATCTGTAAAATTTACAAAGCAGAATGGGAACAGCAGGGAAGCGAACTTAAATTCACGGTATCAGCCAACCGTTTCTTACGCAATATGGTGAGGGCCATTGTGGGAACTATGGTTGACATCGGTCTTGAAAAAATAAAACCGGAAGATTTACGCAAAGTCATTGAAGACAAGCACCGGAATTCCGCAGGGACTTCTGCACCGGCGCACGGCCTGTTCCTGGTGGATGTAGGCTATGAGTTCTGATCATTCAAATTGAGTTTGTTAAGAATGTAATTAAGAACCGTTAAACAATTTAAACATTAACTGCGAAGGATACAAAGCTATCCGGACAGCATAATTTTGTTGTGCCTAAAAAATCATCTATACTGTAAATAACGGCAATCTGTATTTTTCTATGAGGAATTAACCCCGTTGTAAAGGCTGGCAATTTATAAAGTCTTATTTTTGCAAAGCATTTTATTTTAATTCTTTCTTCAATTCATACAATGAAACAACAAGATACCTGGGGAATTGTAAAAAGGCTGTTCTTTATCGGGATGAAATTCCGGTCCTGGTTCATCCTTACGCTGATTATCTCCATTATACTGGCCATGGTTTCTACCTACAGGCCGTACCTTACCATGGAAGTGGTGGATAATGATATCACCAAGCTTCAGGATAAGGCTCTCATGATGAAGCACATCTACATCTTAGTAGGGCTGGTGTTTGCCGAAACCGTTTTAAACTTCTTTCTGGTATATTTTTCCAATTATATTTCACAGAATGTAATCCGGGATATCAGGCAGCGCCTCTACAACAAGCTGATCTATTTTAAAACTTCATTTTTCGATAAAACGCCGATCGGGCAGCTGGTTACGCGTGCCGTCGGGGATGTGGAAACCATTGCCACAGTATATACAGACGGTTTCCTGATGGTATTCGGGGATGTGCTGAGGATTGCTTTTGTACTGGTGATGATGTTCAATACGAATGTTCACTTAAGTTATATCACACTGGCTATTTTGCCTTTGATGGTCCTGATTACAAGGTTCTTCCAGAAAAGGCTCAAAAAAGCTTTCGGGGATGAAAGGAACTGGACATCCAACCAGAACTCATTTGTTCAGGAACGGCTTGCAGGGATGCCGATTATCCAAGTGTTCAACAGGCAGGAATCTGAATTCAAAAAGTTTGATGATATCAATATTACGCTAAAAGACGCATTGCTGAGAACGGTTTTCATCTTTTCCCTGTTCTTTCCGGTTGTGGAACTGATTTCTTCTCTGTTTATCGGGTTTATTCTTTTCTACGGCGGTTATATTACCATCAGTGCAGGAGTAGTGATTGCATTTATCCAGTACATTTCAATGCTGATTCGCCCATTAAGGCAGATTGCAGACCGTTTCAATAACATCCAGAGGGGTATCGTGGGAGCGGAGCGGGTACTGGGACTGATGGATGAAGAAAATTCAATGCCGAATACCGGTACTGTTCAGAAAGATCATTTTGACGGGAAAATAGAATTTAAGAAGGTGCATTTTGCCTATGATGAAAAACAGGAAGTCCTGAAAGGGATTGATTTTAAAGTAAATCCGGGAGAAACGGTTGCTATTGTGGGCGCTACAGGAGCAGGGAAATCAACGATTATAAGCCTGATCACCAGATTGTATGATATCAATTCCGGAAATATCCTGATTGATGATGTAGACCTGAAAGACTATGAATTATATTGCCTGAGAAGCCATATCGGAGTAGTGCTGCAGGATGTATTCCTTTTCCACGGAAGTATTTTTGAAAACCTGGCATTCGGGGATGAAAGCATTACCCTGGAACACATAAAAGCCGGGGCAAAGGAAATTGAAGTTGATGAGTTTATTGAAAGCCTTCCCGGAGGATATGATTATGTGGTAAGTGAACGGGGATCTTCCATTTCTCTCGGGCAGAGACAACTGCTGTCTTTCCTGAGGGCATATTTATCTGATCCTAAAATTTTAATCCTGGATGAAGCTACATCTTCTATCGACCACGAAAGCGAAAAGCTGATCCAGCGGGCCACGGAAAAGATTACCCAGAACCGGACATCGATTATCATTGCCCACCGTCTTTCAACCATTGAAAAAGCAGATAAAATTATTGTAATGGAGCATGGTAAGATTGTGGAAGAAGGAAAGCATCTTGAACTTCTGGATAAAAACGGCTATTATGCAACGCTTTACAAAGCCCAGCTGAGACATGAAGTGGAATTGGACGCTGAAGAAAGAAAATAATTCCTGATACCCCAAATATAAAAAGCAGTCTGAAAATTTTCAGGCTGCTTTTTTTTTATTAAAGCGTCAATTCAAAAGAAATTACAATGTCATGGAAAACGTCTGTATAAAGGCGTTTTTCTTTTTAAACAGCCTGTTATTCCTTATCCGGTGAGTATTTTAACAATTTTAAATAGTAAAAAACATCAATATGAATGAATAATTTGCATGGAATTTGCAGTCAATATTAATTAAATGTTAACAAACTGTTATATTTATATGAATAAATTCATTACCTTTATGGTAAAATCATACAATACAGACAGAATTTGGTAAGATGTTTGATGTTGATTATATTAATTAAAATCCAAAAATATAGATGAAGAATATACAAGATGAATTTCAGGTTTTTAAAGACGAACTCAGAAAGTTGAATATTGAAGTACAGGATGTGGTAAAAGTAGGAAACGGAAGCATGGATTTCCATGAAGTATTCTACAAGTCGCCAAGGTACGAAGATGTGAAGAGCGTATATGTTCAGAGGCATAATCTGGACAACATTATTGCAAAATTTAAGCAAGCCTATCATTAAAAATAGAAAGCGCGGCTCAGATTTCTGAGCCGCGCGTTTTTTATAGATGTTCAGGTAAATTTTTTAAAATCGATACCCTAAAGACAGTCCGCTTCTGAAGCCGATCCACGGGCCGTCAATCATCACCCGGGCTCCGCTGGAATTGGTTTCCACCGTGTAATTGACATACGGAACATCCAGGTCTTCTATCTCGCGTTTCAGCTGCGCCTGCATATCGGGAGTCAGCACTACATCACTGGTCATGGTGAAATCACCTTTTCCGGCTCCGTAATGGGCTCCGGCAATCCACAGGTCAAGCACTAAATTCCGGCTGCTGGTTAAGAAAAACTGTACGCCGACCATCAACCCGCCGCTGTTTCCGTTTGTTGTTCCGTTGCCTTTCAACGGGATCTGGAAAGTTGTTCCGCTGAACGTATAATCGTAATAGAAATCAAAGGTATTGGATGTTATTTTGGAATACCGGTAATAAGGCGCAATATAGAAACCTCTTCCGTAACCTGCACCTAGGTAAAAACGCGGTTCAATGGTGAAATTAAAGGATTTTATTTCAAGGTTCTGAAACCTACGCTCATCTTCATCCTTTAAAAAAGAATTGATAAACGGGACTTTTCCTTCCGGCATGGCACCGAATCCCATATTCAGGGAAAACCACTCAGTGAAAGCCCTTTCGTAGGAAAGATTGATATTCCTGAATGCATAGGCTGTAACATTCGTTTTGATGATGTTCATTTTTTCCGATGGCGGATCTGCTGATTCCTGCGCATTAACGGCAGAAAAAATAAAACACGGAATGAGAATAAAGTATTTTTTCATAAGGTCATATTTTTGTCTTGTGTATTTTGGTAGCAGCAAAAAACGGGCAAAAGAAACGACAAATACACACCAGGGTGAAAAAATAAATTCCTGTTAACAGACTGTTTATCATTAAACAGAAATTTTTAAATTCAAAACTGATGTAATAAACAGAGCGTATCACCTGTCATTATTGGTAGGATTCAATTTGTAAAAATGAAAAAAACGATATGTTCTGTCCTTTTCCTTTGTGGAATATTGGTGTTCTCACAGGAAAATATAAAGAACGATACCATTGAAAAAACCGGGACGGCAGAGATTCAGGAAGTTATTTTAAAAGCACAGCGGAAAAAACAGTTCGCAGACAAAGCAATATACACTTTTGATAAAGAAGCACTGGAAAAAGCCCGTTTTGCAAGGGATTTGCTGCAGACCCTGCCGGAACTGCAGATCGATCCTGTAGG
>Ga0265798_10004209_pt1 | contig 20018 bp, 16 predicted proteins | sample P3T30metagenome_FD_192430 | JGI IMG/M metagenome (GOLD analysis project Ga0265798, IMG submission 192430) | Plant litter microbial communities from East Loma Ridge, Irvine, California - P3 T30 | ecosystem: Environmental > Terrestrial > Plant litter > Unclassified | place: USA: California... | reverse complement strand
GAGCCGCTTGCCGCCATGCGGAGTCCGGGGTGATCGAACGGCTTGGGGAACTCGATGTTGACGGTCGCGCCGATCGAGTTGGACGACAGCGTCACGTCCGGCGTCTTGAACACGCTCAACTGGCCGATGAAGTCCACGCCGACGGTGGAGAAGTCGATCTGGCGGCCGCCGGTTGCGGTCGAGATGCGACGACCATCATACAGCGTGGTGTTGAAATCGCCGCCGAAGCCGCGAACGGTGATGCCGGTCGGCTCGCCGCGGTTGCCCGAGCGTTGGATCGACACGCCGGGAAGGCGCTGAAGCGATGCCGCGACGTTCGAATCCGGGAACTTGCCGATGTCTTCGGCCGAGATCGCGTCGACCACGCCGGTGGCGTTGCGCTTGATGTCGAGGTTGCGCTGGAGCGATCCGCGCAAGCCCGTGACGATGATGTCCTCACCTTCGGCACCCACCGTATTGCCGATCGCAGGCTGGGCTACTTGATCCTGTGGCGTGCCTGCTTCGCTGGCAGTGACCGTACCGGCAGGGGCCGCAACAGCAGGCTGGACGGGCGCGGGCTGGCTGGTCTGCGCATTCTGCGCGTCAACGGCCTGTGCGAGCGCTGGCGTTGCGAGTGTGAGCGCAACCAGGCTGGTTGCTCCGACGAGAAGTCCCTTTCGGCGCTGGCGCGTCACGAAACTGGAGACGTCGTGCTGGGTAGAATGCTTCATGGATCCCCTCCTTTATGAGATTTTTCTCATAGGTTGTTCACGCTGCTCTATCGGCCCGTCAGTCGGTTTGCCGGTAGAATCACGTGGACCTCGGTCGTTCACCTGACCATTGTGTCGATGGGGGTGGTATCGCTACCACTTTGACGATGCAAGCGTTTTGTCGGTGTATTGGAGAAATGGGTATTGCAGCTTTGCGAGGAGGCTTCGGCGCGGTATCCGGCGCAAGGTATCCTGCAATGACGGGGCAACCGGAGAGAGAGATTGGCATGGCGACGTTGGAAGTATTGAACATTCACACGCACGCCGCGCTCCAAATGGCTGCACCGACGTCGGGCGAGCGGCATTTCGTCCAGGTCGTGCTCGACGAATTCGAGTCGGCCGGCGCGCAGTTTCCCATTCTGTTTTGCAAGAATGCGGAAACCGGCGACTTCTATGCGGGTGCCATGCTCGGGCTAAAGCCCGGGGAGAACCTTGTTCGTGACGAGCCGGATGGCGAGCAGGCAAATCGTCTGCATGATGTTGTACGCGAAGGGTTCTACATCGCCGAAGATGCCATCGCGATCGATCCTGAGCATCCGCGTTTTGGCGTCGGGGGCGGTTCGCCGGTGTTCGAAACCGATGGTGACGCTACCCCGGCGCTACGTTCGGTGCAGCGGGCGCTGGGGCAGCTCCATGCCGGTGTTACACGGACTAATGCGTTCATCGCGCGCCTGCTGTCGCTGAAGCTGGTCGAGCCGATCGACCTGTCGTTCAGCTTCGACGACGGCGAGCGCCTGAGTGTGGAAGGGTTGTACACCATAAGCCGCGACTCGCTTGCCGAACTGGACGATGGCGTCGTGCTGGACCTGTTCCGATCGGGCGATCTGGAGCGCATTCACGCAGTCATCGCCTCGCTGCAGCACATTCGCCGTCTGGCGCGGTTGCGCAACGACCGGGTTGCTGCCGGATGACGGACGCGCAGCGGGAAGTTCGCAGCATTGATGGCGCGAGCGTCGGGGATCTCGACGCGTTCGTTCGCGACGTTGCCCGCCCCGGTATGCCGGTCGTGCTGCGGGGCCTGTGTCGCGACTGGCCGGCAACGCAGGCGTCCGGACAGTCCCGCGCGGCCTTGGTTGCCTATCTCGCGCGGCTCGATGCCGGGCGGACTGCCGAAGCGTTCGTAGGGGACCCCGCAATTGCAGGCCGCTATACCTACGGAAAGGATCTGGCTGGCTTCAACTTCGCTCGGGAAAGCCTTCGATTCGGGGATGCGCTCGCCCGCATCGTCGCCGCCGCGGATGCACCGGGGACCGAGTCGGTCTATCTCGGGTCGCTGCCGACCGATGCCTATCTGCCGGGGTTTGCAGCCGACAATACCGTGCCGATCGTACCGGCCACCGCGCGTCCGCGAATCTGGCTGGGGACGGCCTCCTCGGTTGCCTGTCATTACGATACGTTCGACAATCTTGCGTGCGTGGTGGGGGGGACGCGCCGTTTCACGCTGTATCCGCCCGATGCCATCGCAAACCTGTATGTCGGCCCGATCGACCATACGATGGCGGGGCAACCGATCAGCCTTGCCGCCGGCGCGGCCGGCGATGACCCGCGCTATCCCGATTTTCCCGCCGCGCGGAGCCGTGCGACGGTCGTGGATCTCGCGCCGGGCGATGCCTTGTACATGCCCAAATTATGGTGGCATTCGGTCGAGGCGACCGCCCCGTTCAACATGCTGGTCAATTACTGGTGGGATGGCTTCGCCGCCGGGCCTGACGCACCCTATACCGCGATGTTGCTGTCGATGATCGCGATCGCCGAGCGACCACCCGCCGAGCGCGCCGCATGGCGTGCGTTTTTCGATCATTACGTCTTTCGTCCGAATGGACATCCGCTCGCGCACTTGCCGGAAGCGCAGCACGGCATCCTCGGAGCACTGGGTGGCGGCAATTACGGCAGGATCCGTGCGTGGGTGATGAAGACCCTACGCGGCGTTTGACGAGACGATCGAATAGACGGACAAGAGCCCCGCCACGCGAACGACGGGGCAGGAACGTTGGGGGGATGGCTATGCGGAACGATCGTCGAAAACAGGCGCAGCTTTGGCGTGGGCGTACGTTCGGACGCGCTTGTGCGCTCGCGCTGCTGACCACCATTGCCGCGCCCGGTGCCGCGCAGGTGCCGACCCATGTTCCCCCGCCGGTCGCAGAGGCCCGTCCGGTCACGATGGAGCGGATCAAGGTCCATGCGCCTACGATCGTCGGCAACCTCGAGGGAAATGCCGCGGATCGGGACGTGATCGTGGTGCTGCCCCCAAGCTACGCCGCAAGTCCGACGCGACGCTATCCGGTGCTCTATGCGCTGCACGGCTATTCGATCGGGGCGGAGCAGTGGATCGGCGAAATCCACGTCCCGCAGACGATCGAGGGGGCGTTCGCCAAGGGCGCGCCGGAGATGATCGTCGTCATCCCAGATTCCAAGACGGTCCATAACGGGTCGATGTATTCCAGCGCGTCGACGACGGGTGATTTCGAAACCTTCATCGCGCGTGACCTGATCCGTGCAATCGACTCGAAATATCGGACGATGGCGGACCGGCGCAGCCGGGGCCTCGCGGGGCATTCGATGGGTGGGTATGGCACGACCCGGATCGGGATGCGCCACCCCGACATGTTCGGTGCGATCTACATGATGAGTCCATGCTGCCTGTCTGCGCGCGATGCGGGGCAGTTCGATGCGAAGGCAGGTGCCGCGCTCGAGGCGGTGCAGACACGTGAGGCTGCGGCTGCCCTGCCATTCGGCGGACGCGCACAGTTCGCGACCGCCGCTGCGTGGTCGCCCAATCCCAAGAACCCGCCCTTCTATCTTGATCTGCCGACGAAGAACGGTGTCGTGCAGCCCGATGTGCTGGCGCGCTGGGCCGCGAACGCACCGCTCGCGTTCGTCGATCAATATATCGGCAATCTGCGGCAATATCGCGCGATCGCGATGGATGTCGGCGATCAGGACGGATTGAAGGACGATGCCGTCAAGCTTCATGCCGCAATGGATCGCTACGGTATCGCGAACAGCTTCGAAATCTATCCAGGGACGCACGTCAGCGATGTCGCGGTACGGTTTCAGGACCATGTGATCCCGTTCTTCGGAAAGAACCTCGTGACCAAAGCCGCGCGCTGACCCGCTAGTCCGCACACTGATCCCGATACGGCAGGCGATCAGCTCGCCATCGCGCTTTGTGTATCTTCGAGCGCGAGGTCGACCAGTCGGCGCATCGCAGCGCTGGCGCCCGCAGCGTCGGACGCCACGATCGCGTCATAGACCAGTACGTGGTCCGGGATCGGGTTGCGCGGCAGTGCCCGCAACCGTTGCTTGAACTGGGTGGTCCAGCTGACGGCGGCCCCGATCGATGCGCTCAGAACGCCCAGCGCATCGTTGCGAGTCGCGCGCAGGATCGCATCGTGAAACTGCCGGTCGGCGGCACGCCCGAGATCGGTCGCGAGCGAATGACGGCGCATCGCGGCGAGCGCTTCTTTCATCTGTTTCAGGTCGGTGCGGTCCCGATTGGTCGCCGCAAGTCCTGCGGCGGCAGGTTCGATAATCGCGCGCAGCTCGAACAGGCTGCGAACCAGTTGCGGGTCAGGTTCGCCCGCAAAGGCCCAGGCGAGCACGTCGGGATCAAGGAGGTTCCACCGTTCGCGGGGCAATACGCGCGTTCCGGCTTTGGGGCGGCTTTCCACCAGACCCTTGGCGATCAGCACTTGAATACCCTCGCGGTAGGCACTGCGCGACACGTCGAGCGATTCGGCGAAAACGACTTCGCTCGACAGGGTCTGCCCTGGCGCGAATTCCCCCGACAGGATTGCCACGCCGAGCTTGTGCGCAATGGCGCCGCGTAACCGGCGTCCTTTGCCCCGCGGCTGTCGCGCGGGTAATTCGGTATCCGACGCGGCGTCGCTATCGCTGGCTGCCGGAAGAAGCTTCGCATTGTCCACGTGGGGTACTTAGCAGGCGCCGGATGTAACGGAAACCGGAACTATCCGTTCGATAGACAGGGGGCAGCGGATCGAAAAACGCGGCTACCCAGCCGCTGACCGGACGGCAGCCGGTCCGTCCGTACGGGCTGTCACACCGTGGCACAAGCAGGCCAAAAGTATCTCTTCATCATCGCGGAACTTTGTGATTATTCCATAATTACCATGGGTTGCGCACATGTGATGTTCGAACCAGGCACGTCCGTGAGGATGCGGGACAGAAGGTAAGTATGACGAAGACGGTCTTGGTAATCGAAGATAACATGCTTCATCGCAAATTGTTCGCGGCATGGCTGGAGAATGCCGGGCACAAGTCCGTCCTGGTGCAGGATGAGCGGCTGGCGTACCTTGAAGCTGTCGCCAGTCAGCCGGATGCGATCATAACCGACATACGGCTGCCTTATATCGATGGGCGGGAGATCATCCGTCAGTTGAAGTCTAGTCCACTCACCCGACACATTCCGGTCATGGCGGTAACGGTCCTGAGTGGCCGTCAAGATGAAGAGTCCTGCCGTTCCGCCGGAGCGGACGTTTTTCTGACGAAAACGATCCGGATGGCGGCCTTCATCGAGCAGGTCGACGCTATAACGGCCTGAAAAAGACATGGAAAATACGTCTTTGGCGATATCTGTTCGTAGCTTGCAAAAGTTTGCAAAACCGACTGGTTCAAAACGGCTGACAGTGGGCAAGGAATTGGACAGGTTTGGTTCGATAAGGATGGCGACGGCAGGGTAAGGAATCGGAACCGATGCAGGGAAGCGTAGAGTAATGCAGCGATGGGAGACCGCGGGGGGCGCGGTCCTGGAGCAGCGGCGCCAGATGGCGGTCGATGCTGCCCGGCAGACGACGACAGAACGTGAGGGGGAGCTCAAGCGAATCGTCAATCAAGCCGCTGCACTGGCACGGACCCCGATCGCGTCCGTCTCGATCATCGATGGCAATAGGCAGTGGATCGCGGCGGGTCACGGCATCGATGTTGCCGAAACCCCCCGCTCTGCATCGATATGCAGCCGGGTTATTCTTCGTCCCGGCGAACCGCTCGTGATTCTCGATGCTCGAGAGGATGAGCGGTATGCCTCGATATCTTCGGTGGCGAACGCGCCGTTCGTCCGCTTCTATGCTGGAATCCCTTTGGTCAATCGCGCGGGATATGCGCTTGGCGCATTATGCGTGGTCGACATGGTGCCGCGGGACGAAGCGCCTGATCTGACGGCGCTTGGCCGTCTCGCACGCGAGGCCGAGCGGCTGATCAGCGGATAGCGATGGCAACAGGCGGAACGGATCGCCTGTAGTCATCGAAATGCCGGCGCCGAATGTTGCGATAGTCTTGCGGTCAACTATTGCTCGTTGACGCCGGGTAAAAAGGTGGACGATCAAACACAGATACGGCATACATCGTGGCGAATTAGGGGGTTAGGTGTGTTGTGCTTGATACAAAACGCCTTTCACTTGCGATGATCCGGTTCATCGTGCGCCATATAGCGAAGAAACTGGCCGACGCATTGTTTCCCGAGCCGTGGATCGAACGCGCGGGGCGCCTGCGAGGAAACCTGATCGCATTGCGCGATCTGATCGGCGGCATGCTGCACCCGACGAGGATTCTAAACCTGTAGGTGAAGCCGCCGATCTACCGTCGGCCGACACGCATTTCGGACAGGGCTTCGGCAAAAACCGCCTCATATTCCGCCGCCGCCCATTCCCGGAGAAGCGGGTTGCATTGCGGTATCCGCGTGCGCGCATGACGGACCGTAGCGTTGGCTTGTCGATCACCCGGTCGAGCAACCGCGCTAGCGCGGATACGTCCAGCGGGTCGAACCGCAATCCGCCGACGCCGCCCATCTCTGCCGTACCATGCGCATTGGCGAACAGGACAGGACAGCCATACCGTTGCACTTTCAGCAACGAAAGGCAGAAACCGTCGTACAGGGACGGCGTCACAAGGTAGCGCGCGGACTGGTACAGCGCGGCAAGCGCGGAGTCGGCGATGCCTCGCTGACGCACCAGCCGGTCGCCGCTACGCTTAAGAAGTTGGTGTGAAATTTCTAGGCTGAGGCGACCAATACCGCTGGGTTGATCACAGGACTGACTTGGCATGTTCAGCAAGACGTTCATAAGCTATGCTAACTCCATGTTTCAGAGAATGGTAGCAGCAAGATGATACTGGCACTGTTCTGGTTGTTTGCGATCATCGCCATATGGTTACCATTGCGCGTCATTGTCTATGGACTGTTGATCAGCATAAGTTTTGGAACCCTGGCCGTGGTGCCGCTCGAGATCAGCGGTGGCGTCACGTTTCTCCCGGTCACCGTCCTGTCATCCGTCGTGATCGTTCGCTTGATCTTGAAGTCAGACGTTGCCGCCGTCGTCGATGCGGCGTTGAACTGGCGTCACCTTGGCTTGCTGATGGCGTTCCTGGTCTATGCCATTCTGATTACTGGGATCGCACCGATCGTTTTTGCGGGGGTGCCGACGATGGGGCTGAACATCCAGCAGTTTACGCCGCTCGCGCCCGGCGCCGGTAACATCACGCAAGGTCTCTATCTGGCGAACTCCTGTTTGATGACGCTGGCCACGTTCCTGCTGTTGTCGAAGGAGGACGGGCGGCAGCTTTTCCGAAAAGCCCTCATCATCGGTGGTTCAGCAGTGGTCGTCACCGGCATCGCCGACATGGCGACATACGGCAGTGCGGCGCTCAGTGAATTTCGTACCGCAAGCTATACGTTGCTCAGCAATTCCGACATGGCGGGTGTACGGCGCGTCGTCGGGTTGCAGCCAGAGGCCTCCGCGTTCGGCTATCTCGCCCTGTCGTTCGGGTCGCTCATCACCTTCATGCGTCCGGCAGAAACCCTAGATCGGCGTTGGCACTGGCTTGCCGCTTTGGCAGGCTGGTCGTGCCTGCTCATGGCAGCCTTGTCGACGTCGTCGGGCGCGATCGCCGGTCTTGTCGTGTTTCTGGTCATCATGGTGTGCGACACGATCGCACTGCTCTTGCGTGGGCAGGGTGGCGCCGCGACTGGCCGACTTCGCGGCAATCTCGGCGTCTTGATCGGTCTGGTCGTCGCCGCGGGACTTGTCCTGACCGTGCTGCCAGACGTTGCATCGCAGCTCGCGAAGGTGTTCGACGCGGCCGTGGTGCGCAAGGCTTCGACGAGTTCCTTCGAGGAACGCCTGTACTGGAACACCGTGAGCCTGGATGGATTGCGCGCCACCGGAGGCTTCGGCCTCGGTGTGGGCTCCACCCGTGCTTCGAGCTGGTTCGTGGCATTGGCGTGCGGGACGGGTGTGATCGGAAGCGCATTGCTGGGATTGTTTGTTATGCACGCGGTGTTCCAGCCGGTCGGACGTGCACATTTCGCGGATCGGCTTTTGATTGGCGGTGCCAAACGCACGCTGCTGGTCAGCTTGTTGCCATTTGCCGGAAGCGCGACCTCAGTCGATTTTGGTTTGCTGATCGCCTTCGTCTTTGCGGTGCTGACCGCAATTCCCGCAAACTCAGCGCAATCCCGCGTCACTGCCGATTCGAGGGTTGCTCCCTCACGGCACCGCAGCATGTCGATTGCGCGCGCTCACAGGCTCACCAATCGCTGACTCTGCTGCGGCTGCCAGCCGCCCCCCAACGCACGGAACAGGTCGACCTGAGCATCGGCGATCCGCGCATCCGCGGTGGCGAGGTCGGCCTCGCTGTCGGCGAAGGTGCGTTCGGCGTCGAGCAGTTCGAGGAAATCGATCGTCCCTTCGCGTTGGCGCGCGCGGGTGATGCGCGCGGCGGTCGCGGCATTGTCGCGCGCGGCCTGCAATTGCGTCCGGCGATCGAGTTCGCGCGCGTAATTGGACAGCGCGGTTTCGGTTTCCTCGAGCGCGGTGAGCACGCTGCCGTCGAAGCTGGCGAGCGCGCCGCGCGTGTCCGCCTGCGCGCCCGCGATCCGCGCACGCGCGGCGGATTGGTTGAGCGTCCAGTTGAGCAAGGGACCGACCAGCCAGCGCACCGGGCCGCCGGTGAAGATGTCGCCCACCGTCAGCGCGGTCGAGCCGATCGATCCGCCGAGTGAGATCTGCGGGTAGAGCTGCGACGTCTGCACCCCGATCCGCGCGGTGGCGGCGGCGAGGCGGCGTTCGGCGGCGCGGACGTCGGGGCGGCGCGCGAGCAACGCCGCACCGTCGCCGACCGGGATCGGCTGGTCGATCCGCGGGGTGGTGGTGCGCGCGCCGGCGGCGGCGGGGAGGTCCTGCGGGGTGCGGCCGGTCAGCGTGGCGAGTCGGAACAGCGCGGCCTGGCGTTCGGCTTCGATCTGCGGAATGAGCGCGGCGCGCTGGCTGCGCAAAGCGGCGATCCGTACCGCATCGAGTCGCGAGGCGCGGCCCGCGTCGACGCGCTTGCCGGTCAGGGTGGTGGATTTGTCGAGCAGGTCGACGATGCGACGCGCGACTGCGAGCCGTTCGGCGGAGGAGGCGGCATCGACATAGGCGCGCGTCGTCGCGGCGACGATCGAGACGCGCACTGCATCGGCATCCGCCTGCGCCGCGTCGACATCGCCGCGCGCGGCCTCTACGTTACGGCGGACGCGGCCCGACAGGTCGACTTCGTAGCTGACGTTGAGGCCGACATCGTACGTGGCGCGCTCGCGGTCGAAGCCGGGGAGGTTCTGCAATTGCGAGGTGCGCGCGTAATTGCCGCTCGCGCCTGCGTTGATCTGCGGTTCGCGGTCGGTCTTGGTACCGCGCAGCGACGCGCGTGCGCTGTCGAGCCGGGCGACCGCGACGCGCAGGTCGGTGTTGGCCGCTAGCGCATCCGCGACGAGCCCGTCGAGGACCGGGTCGCGGTACAGCCGCCACCAGTTCTGGTCGGCGGGGGCCGTCACCGTCGCGGCGCTGGTCGAGACGAACGGCGCGGCGGCCTTGGGTGGTGCCGGGGGGGCGACGTAATTGGGGCCAGCGGCGCAGGCGGAGAGCGCGAGCGCGGAGAGGCCGGTGAGCAGGAGGGTTTTCACGAGCGGTCCTATTCGGCTGGCTGCAGCGCGTGCGGCGCGACGGGGCCATATGGCGCGGCTACCGGGGCAGCTGCTGGCATTGGGCGGCGGCGTTCGAACCGCTGCGCCAGCGCACGCGCGACGACGTAGAAGGTGGGGGTGAAGAGCAGGCCGAAGCCGGTCACGCCGATCATCCCGAAGAACACCGCGGTCCCAAGCGCCTGGCGAAGTTCCGCGCCAGCCCCCTCGGCGATCACCAGCGGCACCGCGCCGAGGATGAACGCGAAGCTCGTCATCAGGATCGGGCGGAGACGGTCGGTCGCGGCGCGGACCGCGGCCTCGATCGGGGTGAGACCGTCCTCTTCCTCCGCCTGTTTGGCGAATTCGACCACGAGGATCGCGTTCTTGGCGGCCAATGCGATCAGCACGACGAGGCCGATCTGGGTGAGGACGTTATTGTCCATCCCGCGCAGGTTCACGCCGGTCATTGCGGCCAACAGACACATCGGCACGATCAGGATGATCGCGAGCGGGAGCGTCAGGCTCTCATATTGCGCGGCGAGCACGAGGAAGACGAACACCACCGCCATGCCGAAGACCGCCGCGGCGGTGCTGCCCGCGGACTTCTGCTGGAACGCGATGCCGGTCCATTCGTGTGCATAGCCGGTGAGCAGAGCGGTATCCGCGAGCTTCTCCATCGCGACCAGCGACTGGCCCGAGGACGAGCCCTTGGCGGTGTCGCCATCCACCTCGACCGCGGGGAACAGGTTGTAGCGCACCACCCGGTACGGCCCGGTCTTGTCGCGGAAGGTCGAGACCGAGCCGATCGGGACCATCTGCCCGGTGTTCGAGCGCGTCTTGAGGTTGGCGATATCCGCCGTCGTGTTGCGGAACGGCGAATCGGCCTGCGCGGTGACGCGGTAGGTGCGGCCCAGCAGGTTGAAGTCGTTGACGAACGCCGAGCCGAGATAGACCTGCAACGCCTCGAACACGCGCTCCGGCGGCACGCCCAGCATGTTCGCCTTGGTGCGATCGACGTCGGCGAAGATGCGCGGGGTGGCGGTGTCGAAGAAGGTATAGACTTGTGCCAAGCCCTTGGTCTGGTTGGCCTTGCCGATCAGGTCATAAGCGGTCTTGCCCATCTCCTGATAACCGTGGCCGCCCTGGTCCTGGACCATCAGGCGATAGCCGCCCGCCGAGCCGATCCCCTGGATCAGCGGGGGCGGGACGATCAGCAGCCGCGCTTCGTTGATGTCGCCGGTCGCCTTCTGCGCCTCTCCCATGATCGAGGCGAGCGTGACGCCGAGCTTCTTGCGTTCCTCGAAGCTCTTGAGCGGGATGTAGGCGGCGGCGCTGTTGGGCGCGAGCGTCTGCGACGGGCCATCGAAGCCCGCGAGCATCACCGCGCCCTTGACGCCTGCGAGCGGAAAGATGCGCTTGGCGACCTTCTGCATCACCGCATCGGTCCGCTCGACCGAGGAGCCGGGCGGGAGCTGGATCACGGTCAGGAAGTAACCCTGGTCCTGTGCGGGGACGAACCCTGCGGGCGTCACCGTGAAGACGAAGGCGGTGAGCGCGATGAGGCCGCCATAGACCAGCATCATCTTGCGCGGTGCGCTGACAAGGCGGAAGGTGAGGCGACCATAAGCGGTGCTCATCCGCTCGAACCCGCGGTTGAAACCGTCGCCCGCGCGACGGACGAGCCGGGTGAGGCGACCGCCCGAATTGGCATCGGTGTGCGGCTTGAGCAGCATCGCCGCGAGTGCAGGCGACAAGGTGAGTGAGAGCAGCAGCGAGATGATCGTCGCGGTCGAGATCGTCACCGCGAACTGGCGGTAGAAGGCGCCCGACAGGCCGGTGAGGAACACGGTCGGGATGAACACCGCGCACAACACCAGCACGATCGCGACGAGCGCACCCGACACTTCGTCCATCGACTTGCGCGCCGCCTCGAGCGGGGAGAGCCCGGCCTCGAGATTGCGTTCGACATTCTCGACCACGACGATCGCGTCATCGACGACGATCCCGATCGCGAGCACCAGCCCGAACAGCGACAGGTTGTTGAGCGAATATCCGACCGTCGCGAGCACCGCGAAGGTGCCGATCAGCGAGACCGGGATCGCGACGATCGGGATGATCGCCGCGCGCCACTTCTGGAGGAAAACGAGGATGACGAGCACGACCAGCACCATCGCCTCGATCAGCGTGTGCTTCACCGCGTCGATCGACTGGGCGATGAACTCGGTTGGATTGTAGATGACCTTGTAGGCGAGGCCCTTGGGGAATTTCTTCGACATCGTCTCCATCTCAGCGGACACCGCTTGCGCGGCGGCGAGCGCGTTGGAGCCGGGGCGATGGAAGACCGCGGCGATGACGGTCGGTTTGCCGCTGAGATAGGTGTTCGCGCCATAATCCTGCGCGCCGAGCTCGACGCGGGCGACGTCCGACACCTTGACCTGGCGGCCGTCCGTGTCGGTGCGGATCACCACGTCGGCGAACTGCTTGGGGTCGGTCAGGCGGCCCTGCGTCTCGACGTTGAGCTGGAAGGCGTTTCCGGTGGCATAAGGTGGCTGGCCGAGCGTGCCGGCGGCGACCTGGACGTTCTGGGCGCGCAAGGCGGCGACGATTTCGCCCGCGGTCAGATCGAGCGCGGCGGCGCGGCCGGGGTCGATCCACACGCGCATCGAATAATCGCGCGCGCCGAACAGTTGCACGTCACCCACGCCGTCGATGCGGCTGAGGCGATCGCGGACCTGCGTCAGCGCGTAATTGGAGATGTAGCTGCGATCGAGCGAGTTGTCGGGCGAGACGAGGTTGACGACCATCAGGAAGTCCGGCGACGTCTTGCGCGTCACCACGCCCAATCGCTGCACGTCCTCGGGCAAGCGCGGGACGGCGACCGCGACGCGGTTCTGCACGAGCACCTGTGCCGCATCGAGGTTGGTGCCGATCTTGAAGGTGACGGTGATCGTCACCTTGCCGTCGCCGGTCGATTGCGACGACTGGTACAGCATATTGTCGACGCCGTTGATTTCCTGCTCGATCGGCGCGGCGACGGTTTCCGCGACCGTCTCGGCGGATGCGCCGGGATAGGTCGCGCTGACGGTGACGGTGGGGGGGACGATGTCGGGATATTGCGACACGGGGAGGCCCATGTACGCGATCAGCCCGACGATGGTGATGACCACCGCGATGACCCCGGCGAAGATCGGCCGGGTGATGAAGAAGCGCGAGAAGCGCATGGATTTTGTCCTTGGACGGCGCCCACGACCCGGCCTTTCCCGGCGGAGGCCGGGGCCCAGGTGTGGAACGGCAGTTTTTAGAGCGGAGAGGGCATCTCTACTGGGCCCCGGCCTTCGCCGGGGAAGCGCATTACTTGGAAAGCGTTGCTTCGCCTGCGATAGGCTGCGCGGTCGGTGCGGATGTATCCGCCGACACCGCGATCTTGCCCAGCGTGGGTGTCACCTTGGCCCCCGGCATCGCCATTTGCGTGCCCTTGATGATGATCCGGTCCTTGGGGCCAACCCCCGAGCGGATCACGCGCATCCCGTCGACCACCGCGCCGACGACGACCGGCTTGGCGGTGACGATGTTGTTCGCATCGACCGTCAGCAGCACCTTGCGCGCCTGATCGGTCTGCACCGCATCGTCGGGGACGAGCAGCGCGGGCTTGGTCCCGGCGCTAGCGAGGCGCATGTTGCCGAACATCCCCGGCGTCAGGAACAACCCCGGATTGGGCAGCACCGCGCGCCCGCGGATCGTCCCCGAATGTGTGTCGAGGCCATTGTCGGTGAAGTCGAGCTTGCCCTTCCAGCGATGCGCGGTCTCGTCCTGCAACTGGATCTCGACCGCGGGGGCGGCGGCCCCCGGCTGGCGCGCGCGCTGGGTCTTGAGGTACAGCGCCTCGGACCCGTCGAAGGTGAAGTAGATCGGGTCGAGCGCGTTGATCGTCGTCAGCACGGTGCCGCCGGTGCCTTCGCCGCCTGCGACCTGATTGCCCGCATCGACCTTGCGATCCGAGATGCGCCCGCCGATCGGCGCGCGGATCTGGGTGAACGATACGTCGAGCGCCCGCGCCCGGACGCGCGCCTGCGCGGCGGCGAGCCCGGCCTGTGCGGCTTGCAATTTGCCCCGCAGCGCATCGACTTCGCCCGCGGAGACCGCTTCGTCGTCGATCAGCCGGGTCACGCGCCCGAGATCGGTGCGCGCCAGCGTGAGCGCGCTCTGAGCACTCGCCTCGTTGGCGCGTGCTTCGGCGAGCGCTGCGGCGAAGGGGCGGGCGTCGATCGTGAACAGCAGCTGCCCCGGCCGGACGACGTCGCCGTCATGGAAATGCACGCCGGTCACTTCGCCCGCGACGCGCGGACGAACCTCGACGCTGCGGCTTGGTGCGAAACGGCCGACGTAATCGTCCCATTCGCTGACCTGGCGGACCAGCGGGGTCGCGATCGTCACGGCGGCGGGGGGCGGTGCGGCGGCGACGGCGTCGGAATGGTCGAGCAGCTTGACGCCGAGCACGCCCGCGATTGCGACGGGGACGAGGATGGCGCTGCGCTTTTGCCAGCGGGTCCAGCGCTGTGGCGCGGGGGCGTCAGCGCGCTGGCGGTCCGCAGTCGTGTCGATCGGGGCGATCATGTTCATGCGGAGGCACTCCGGGCGGTCTGGCCGATGCGGACGCCGGTGACGCTGGTGACGAGCGTCTCCATCTGCGCTTCGGAGAAGCCGTTTTCGTGGAAGTTGCTGATTTCAGTGACGGGCATCGCATAGCCGCGATGGCGCGCGTAGACCGCGGCGCGGCGAAGCGCCTCGAGTCTGGGGTCGGCCAGTCGCGAGGACGTTCCGCGGCCGAATACGGTGCCGATCGCCCGCGACATGCGGCCGGGGGTGCTCAGGCTGCCGAGCGTGTCGCGCTGGGCGAGCGCGATGACGCTCCATTCGAGCGCGGAGAAGCCCGTGCGCGCGCCGGCGGTCGGGATGGCGGGTGCCGATGCCGATGCCGATGCGGTCTGGCTGCGGATGGCGACGGGCGCGGCGAAGGGCTGGTTGATATCGTAATAGGCCATGGAAATTCCCCCTGTTGGGTCTTTGCAGGACGCGCGCCGGGCTTCGCGGACGAAAGATCGTCAACGTTGCACACGGCGCAAGGCGCGGATGACCGCCCGGCAACGCGGGATCGCGTGCCGTCGGACGGTTAAGACTTTGAAAGATAACGGACTCGCGCTTGGGCGAGCCGGATCAGGTGGTTTGGTGGATCATGGGCGGAAACCCCTTTGCCGGCACCGGATCCGCACTAGGACCTGGCTTCAATACCAGTCGGTATATAAAGAGCTGAGGCGGAGCGTCAACTGCATTCTATACCGGTCCGAATATTTATCGCAACCGCGCCGGAAGCGTTACTTCGTCGGCCAGACCGCCATGCTCGTCGCGACCAGTTCGGTGAGCTCCGCGCAGGTTGCGCCGGACCCTGCCTGGAGCATCAATCCCTGCATGATCGCAAAGAGATAGCGCGTCAGTGCGGCCGGGGTCATGCCTTCGGGAAACTCGCCTGCCGCCTGGGCTTCCTCGAACCGGCGGATCAGCGCGGCCTCAGACGAGGCGCGGCGCTTGACGACGGCAGCCTTGATCGACTCGGCTTCGGCGCCGCAGGTCGCGGTGCTGATCACGCCGAGACACCCCTTGGGGTCGCACGTGCTCGTCTGCATTTCGAGCGCGCCCCGGAGCAGCCGTTCGGCCACGCCGCGCGCGGTCGGTGCGTCGAGCGCCGAGGTCATGTAGGCGAGCTTTTCGCGCTCGTAGAGGTCCAGCGCCTTGTTAAACAACGCTTCCTTATTGCCGAACGCGGCATAGAGGCTGGGCTTGGTGATCCCCATCGCGCCGGTCAGCTCGGTCATCGACGCGGCTTCGTAGCCGTTGCGCCAGAACACCAGCAACGCCTTGCCGAGCGCATCGTCGATGTCGAACTCGCGGGGCCTGCCTTTCGGGGCCGAGATGGAACACACGCTATTCATACCGAGCGGTATATAGGCATTAGCGTCAGAACGTCCAGCGGTACGCCGCGGAACCGCCCCGTTTCCCGCAGAAACGGGGCGGTTCCGTTACCGTTTTACACCCGAAAGACGCAACTCGTGTCAGTCCGTGATGAAGGCCAGCAAATCCGCGTTGATCTGGTCCGCGTTGGTCGTCGGCATGCCGTGCGGATAACCCGGGTAGGATTTGAGCACCGCACCCGCCACGATGTCCACCGACAGCTTGCCGGTGGTCGCGATCGGCACGACCTGATCGTCCTCGCCGTGCATGACCAACGTCGGTACCGTGATCGCCTCCAGATCCGCGGTGAAGTCGGTTTCCGAAAACGCCTTGATCCCCTGCGTATGTGCCAGGATGCTGCCCATCATCCCCTGACGCCACCAGTTGAGCCGGACCGCTTCCTTGATCTCCGCGCCCTCGCGATTGTAGCCGAAGAAGGGCAGCGTGAAGTCGTAGAAGAATTGCGCACGGTTGGTCGCGGTCTGGACGCGCAGCCCGTCGAACACCGCAAGCGGGATGCCGTCCGGGTTGGTCTCGGTCTGCACCATGATCGGCGCGACCGCGCTGATCAGCACCGCCTTGGCGACGCGCCCGGGCTTTGCGTGCGCGACATAGCGGGCGACTTCGCCGCCGCCGGTCGAATGGCCGATGTGGACCGCATTCGACAGATCGAGCGAGTCGGTCAGCGCGACGACGTCGGATACATAGACGTCCATGTCATGCCCGGTCGCGGCCTGGCTCGACCGACCGTGCCCGCGGCGGTCGTGCGCGATCACGCGATAGCCGTGGTCGAGGAAGAACATCATCTGCGCGTCCCAGTCGTCCGAACTGAGCGGCCAGCCGTGGTGGAACATGACGACCGCCGCATCGCGCGGGCCCCAGTCCTTGTAGAAGATCTCGGTTCCGTCAGCGGTGGTGATCGTGGGCATGGCAGCACTCCGGTCAGCGAATGGGCGGGACGCGGTACGGGCCGTTGCCGCCGCCTGGTTGCGGGCGGTGGTATGGCTGGGCCATCATTTGGCGGATCATTGTGACGGCTGCGTTGCGTGTAGGCAATGTGCGACCGACGATCTGTCTGTTTGAAGCGCGGACTGACTCCGGGATCGGCGTGCGGCACAACGGGACCGGTGTAGCGCAGGCCAACCGCTGCCGATCGCTTTCGCGCCGCCGCGCCGCGATGCGGGCAGATGGGGCGCCCAGAAGCAGGACGAAACCGGCCGAGAGCAGGCTGCGCGATAGGCATCGCTGCCCGTCTGTCGCCGTCCCCGATCGAGCTAACTCTTTATAGCAAGGAGATATGTGCGGCGATGTCGGTATGATTTGCACAAATAGTCAGATGCCACCGCTCTTGCGAAACAAGAGCTTGCGGTTGTCGACCGGGCAGTTGGTACCGATCAAATTTGGGAAATGTTGCGCCTCAATCACGTGCCGTCAGACAGACGAAAGTGTGGAGAAACACTATGATCCAAAGACAATCGCGGGCTACTCGCATCTTGGTGGCATTGGTCGGGACTATGTCCGTCGGCGCCCTGACGCTGCCGGCCGCTCATGCTGACGACCCGCTCGCGCCCATCAAGCGTACCGTCGACAAGGACCGATCGAAGGCATGCGCAGGCACCTTCGCATCCTTGCGCTATAATGGCGCGCTTGAGGCGATAGCGCAGCGATACGCGCGGTCGGAGAAGGTGCCGCAAGTTCCGCCGGCTGGATTTCAGCGTCTTATCCCGTTTCTTGGAGCGGGTGACCCACAAGCGCAGGCGATCAACAGGGCCTACCGACGGGGTGCAGGGCAGAGGATCGGCAACTGCAGCGACGAGATCGAATATGGCGTAGGCTTTGTCAGGCACGATGACCGCAGTGTCAGCGTGGTTACGATCGTGTTCGGGGTATTGAACCCGCCTCCGCCGTCGGGTCCGAATAGCCCGCCGATCAAATAGGGCTTCTGATGATCACGGGCCGGTCATCATTTGATCTTGAGCGTGATCGTTGCGAGTTGTTGTATTCGTAAGTGATTACCTTTTAGTCGCAAAGCGGTGGAACGCGGTAGCGATGCGATCGTGTGCTGCAGGGGATTGGTCGGCATATGTGTTGATGCCAGGCGCGATGATGCAACGTCTGCCGACGCCCAAACCCGGTGGTTCAGTCTGTACGCGCACGATCCTGAAACCTGCCGTTCGAGCCATCATCAGATTCCCGTTTTTCCATGTCCGGCAGGCAATTTCGGGGAAAATTCAATCGGGAACAGATCTTGGGAAAGCGGCACGTTGGGCGACGGTGAAACCACTGTCGCACCACGCCTTTCCCGCTGTACCTTCCTTTTGGGAAAGCTCATTCGGCCACCTAATCATTTGATGACAAGGAACGGGACGTGCGCAGCGGAAAGGTTCGTTAGCTGGTTGCCTCCATCAAGGAGCCAACGAATGAAACTTCTGGACGGCAAGGTTGCGATTATCACAGGTGCCAGTTCTGGCATCGGGAAAGCGGCTGCGAAACTATTTGCCGCGCACGGTGCGTCCGTGGTGCTCGTCGCCCGGCGGGAAGCGTCGCTGAAATTAGCGGTCGACGAAATCGAGAATCAAGGCGGTCGCGCACTCGCCATCGCCGGAGATGTCACTGAATCGGGCACGCACGATGAGGCCGTTGCCGCCGCACGCGCGACGTTTGGCGGCTTGCACATCGCTTTCAACAATGCAGGCTCGGTTGGGCCCATCGGGCCGCTTGCTGAGATCGAGCCTCGCCAATGGGCGGAAGTGCTGGCCGTGAATTTGACTGCGGCTTTTCTCGGCATCCGTGCGCAGGTTCCTGCCATGATCGAGCAAGGGGGTGGTACGCTTGTTTTAACAAGCAGCTTCGTTGGCAACAGCGTGGGCCTGCCGGGCATGGGTCCGTATGGCGCAGCCAAGGCGGGCCTCATGGGGCTGGTCCGAGGCATCACGGCCGATTACGCCGCAGCTGGCATCCGCGCGAACGCTCTGCTGCCTGGCGGCACCGCTACCGACATGGCCGGCGATGACGCCCAGCGCGAATGGGCTGCTGGTCTCCACGCGATGAAGCGGATCGCTCGACCCGAGGAAATTGCCCAAGCAGCGCTATTCCTCGCCAGCGATATGTCGAGTTTCGTCACAGGATCGGCGCTCTGGGCAGATGGCGGCAACGCTGCCGTGAAACTTTAGGCAGTTCTCATGATCGGCGGCTTCCAAGTGTAACGGCTTGAAAGCCGCAGTCATTCCCGAATTGCCATCCTTTTCGGGAAAGGCAGCTATCGCCAGCTGCCTCCTGAAAGCTGCCTGTCCGTTCCCCACCAGTTTAGGTCGTTCAGCCCGGTGCTTCGCAGGCAGCGATCAAACGGGTCACGTGCCCCTTTCCGTCATCCCCGCGACGGCGGGGATCCATACTGGCTGACTGCGCAGTACAGGACGGACGGTGCCAATGGATTCCCGCCTGCGCGGGAATGACGGACAGGTTGCCGGAAACTCCGCCCCCGCCGCCATCCGCGCGACGACCGCTTCCCAGCACTTCTCGCGATTCCTTGCACGACCCTAAGCAGCAAGGTGACGGCTGCTACGCCACAAACACCTCCCTGCACCACAACCACCCTCAGAACTGCCCCCCAACGTTGAACGTCACCAGCTTGGTGTCATCCCCCTTCTGCTTGATCAGCGCCTTCGCCAGATCGATCCGCAAGGGGCCAAACGGCGAGTTCCAGTTGACGCCCACGCCGATCGACACGCGGGGGCGGGGGCTGTTGCCCGAATAGGTCTCGCGATAGGCGCTCAGTGCATAGGTGTAGGGCGTGCCGGTGTTGGTCGTCGTGCTTGCGCCCGATGCGTCGAGATACAGCGGCGCGCCGTCACTGTCGGTATATTGCCGGGTCGCCCCGGTGCACGCGACCCCGGCGATGATCGCGGCGGCGCAGCTGTCCGCGAGCGTGGGCGTCTTGCCGCCGAACACCGCGCCGATATCCGCGTAAATCGACGGCCGCAGCCCGAGTTCGCGCGCGCCTGCACCGAGCGGCACCTGAAGCTCGAGCCGCCCGCGATAATAGGTGTTGCCGCCGAGCGCCTCGGTCGTGTTGTTGCTCGTCGCGGTCAGCGTCGCGGGGACGGTCGACGTATCGTAATAAGCGCGCGTCACGCGCGGGCCGACGCCGCGGATGTCGAACCCGCGGATCTGCGGATCGCCGAGGAAGAAGCGATCGGTCAGCCGCACGTCCTGCCCGATCCCCTGGATATGCCCGCCCTCGGCCTGCGCGTTGAGCACGAAACCAGCCCCCAGCCCCCAGAATTTGGACGCGATGATGGTCGAGCGGA
>Ga0265798_10004208_pt1 | contig 20018 bp, 21 predicted proteins | sample P3T30metagenome_FD_192430 | JGI IMG/M metagenome (GOLD analysis project Ga0265798, IMG submission 192430) | Plant litter microbial communities from East Loma Ridge, Irvine, California - P3 T30 | ecosystem: Environmental > Terrestrial > Plant litter > Unclassified | place: USA: California... | reverse complement strand
CCTCAGGATCCAGATTCTGTTGCGCGAAATCAGCTACCTGGTCCACTTAGCAATCTAGGCTTGATTGAGCAGTACCCCGTGAGTGTCCTTCACCTGCGTCCTAGCCTCGATGCTGACAATGCAGCACTTCGAGGTGACTCCAGCAATTGGTCGAGAGTTTAAAGGAGATATCCAGCTCGATGAGATCATGAACGCACCCAATAAAGACGAGCTCATCAAGGATCTAGCTTACATGAGTGAGCCTTCCTTCCGCTCCTCGAGATTGTCAACTTACATGTAGTCTCTCGACGAGGTGTATGCTTCTTTCGAGATCAAAACATCTCTTCGGACGACATGATGAAGCTCGCTGAGGCAATTGGTGTTGCATCAGGTAGACCTTCAGGCTCTCATATGTGTATTCATCCTGTGTCGGAGAATACCCCAGAGATCGGCACCAAGACATCCCTCATCTCGGCATCTAAGCAGAAGTGAGCAGATCCACGACCCACGAGACCTACAAACTGACACCGACAGTAAGGGTGGTGGTATCAGGCGAATACACGACGACCTTAGTAGATGGGCTTCTGTAGCGTGGCATTCGGATGTCTCGTTTGAAAACGTTCCAGCCGATTATTCAATGCTCAAAATCAACGTCCTGCCAGAATCAGGTGGGGACACGATGTGGGCTAGCACTTCTGATGTACGCATCCACTGTTCACATGCCCTCCGAGCAGTGGCTAACGCTCCAGGTGCTTGACAAGATGAGCCCATCTTTCAGAGCGTATCTCGAAACCTTGAATGCCACCCATGATGCCTCTTTCTTCCACGCCGAAGCCGCTCAACACGGCATCAAGATCGACAAGAATCGCGAAAGAGGAAATCCACTCAACTCAGGAGATCACCTCACTGCCTCGCATCCTCTCATCCGTACGAATCGTAAGTCTTCCACACCTTAGGCTTGGGCTTTGCTAACGGGACAGCTGTCACAGGATGGAAGGCGATGTATGTCAACAAAGGATTCTATGGCCGTATTGATGGAGTTTCACGAGACGAGTCGGACATTATTGCGAAATACTGCTTCGATTTGATCAACAACAATATGGATATTCAATGTCGATTTAGATGGGAGAAAGGATCAATTGCAATCTGGGACAACAGATGTACTTGGCATTCTGGTACGTCATTCCTTGCCCCTATCTACTGGCAGAGACTGACTCCATAGCACTATTCGACTACAATGAGGAACGAGCTGGTGACAGGGCATCATCTATCGGGGAGAAGCCATATCTGGACCCCAATTCGCAGTACAAGTCAGAAGCGTTGAAAGCAGAAGGCAAAAAGTGGTAGATCAGTGTCCGAGTTGTATCTTCAATGTACGCGTTGCATCCCTGTCAAAGTTTACCCTGCCACTTTCTGCTGACTGAAAGAGCAAAGACAGGCAGATGCGATTAGAGCAATCCACCTGCATGACGACGGTTGTCCACCCTAAAAGAAAACAGATACACCAAATTAGATCTTTCCTCCGAGCCAACCTGGTCTTTCTACAAATACACTTACTCTCTCCTGACCCTGCCGTGGCTCCAACAACACTGATAGATTAGAGGACGACTAATAGAATGCGGAAATGCTCACATGATTTTCGGTATAAGGCATCGATAGAGGCGCTCCCTCGCTCGGCCAGAGCTCGCCTAAGGTATGTTTGGACGGGTTCCAAAGCGTGGAAGTTGAATGGCTACACCATCAGTCACTGCTATACACTGTCAAATCGAACTCACCTCCTGATACCTCTTGAATTCGACAGCGATCTTTCCGAGCTTGGCATATTTGTCATGGTTCACCAAAGAGAGGTCGGGCGATAATGTAGATTGTCGAGTATCGGAATTACCATCGAATGTGAAAGTGATACTGTATCATCAGAATACATCCTGAAGAAGCCATGCCGAACTCACTCAGTCAGAATGAGTCCCAAAAATGGGAGACACGGTCCGGCAACTTCTCGTAGTCGAGATCGGTACGCGGCATGGTTCTTGGTATGTTCGATCACAGCTCGTAGTCGATCCATCATGATCTTGTACTTAGCCGATAAAGACTGATGATGAGCTTGTCCGATGTCTGCGGTTTGAAATGACTTACATCCCAAGTTTTCTTCAGCCGCATGATTGTACTACTGTTGAGTCCGGCCAGGATGGCCCACATGGAAGAAAAGTTGTGCAGATACAGGCACTTCTTGAGTATTGTCAGTTCTGATCAGATGAGACGTAACGGACTCACATCCGCCAATTTGATGTAGAATTTGAGAAGACCAGTCCGCCTCTTGATGTCCAACTCCGCTAGGATGGTGTCGGCAATCCACCCAGTGATCTGATTACTAGTCTCGCTCAAAGCCTTCAAGCCCGCTACCTTTCTTCTTCCAGTCAACAGCAGATCCTCGGGGGCGACCTGGTTGAACATCTTGGATTCCATGATGGTCAATTGACGAGCTAATTCAAGCGTGTCAAACTCCGTGAGGGGTATGCGCGAAAGCTCGATACCTGGCTTCTGGAGAAGGGTATTGAGTGATTTCGAGATTATAGGTGTTGGCGGTAGGGATGAAAGCTGGCTGAATCCAGCAGAAGCAGGTCCAGGGGTGATCGCATTTGGCGAAAGAAGGGACAGCGGCGATTTTAGTGACAGCTTATCGGTCGAGAGAGTGCGCGAGTGAGACCGCCTTGAATGGTCATTATACGAAGAAGCGGATGATCCGGGCCGTTCTGGACCAGCGGAGAGCGGACCTGAAGAACGTTTTCGGATAGCTTCCAATAACCGTGGTGCCATGGCCGGTAGTGTGGGCTGAACGACCTCGATAGCAAACTCCCTCATGGTCTCGAGAGCAACATCATCGGCCTCTGGTTTCCAGTATGTATCCAACCAAGCTTTCAACAGGTTGTATACCCTCAGTCGGACCGGTACAACCTTCCTTTCGACCCACATCTCCTGTTCTCGTTCAGTCATGGCGATATTGGATGGCGGCATAATATCATATCGCCGGATCAAGGCTTCGGTGAAGTCCAGTGGATCGGTGTGTAGGCGGAAAGTATAGAAGAAAGATGCCCAAAACATCGAGTCTACCGGTCCGTCATGAGGTGTCATCTTCTCGACCAAGACAGTCAGACTGGCGCCGACCATTGTGCCTTCGCTGTTGAAGGTAATCTCTCGGGGATCGTAGTCATGAGCGACCACCCAGAAACGCATATCAGGTTGATTATGAATCGGCTGAGTCATAGCCCGATTGGCTGCTGGACGTAGCTGCATGGCTGACATAGGCTGACCTTTGATGGGGGCTACATCACGATCAGTGTCGATCCTTAGCTGAGACAGTTTCGGTAGCGAGGCCATGGAAGGGAATTCGACCTTGAACTGCGAGAGATGGTTCCAGTCATCTCCGCCCGATCTGTCAGCGTTTGTTGATCGGTGGCTAGCGCTGGAAGACCGACCAGAAGGCAGGGCGGCCGAAGCCGAAGTCATTGTAGAGGTCGACATCTGCGAGAATGCCGTCACGAGTGAGGGACGGACCGTGACTGAGCCAGATACGGTGGATGGTTCTCTTCGTATTTCTTTGGGCGTCTCATTGTCGGAAGCGATTTTGTCGAGGTCGACTGATCGGGACGGAGAACGACGTTGCAGTCTCGGGGGCGCAGGTGACGATAGACTGGATGAGCGACTACGGGGTATAGGAGTGCCCTCGGAATGGGTGCGGACCAGCTCTGCAGGATGGGCTGTCGTAGGTACGCCCAGCGGTGCAGTATGTATGTGACTCAACGTCGGTCTTGTCTGTCGATGAGCTCGGTATATTTGTGTCAGACTCACAGTTGGCACGCGGACAGGTAATGGCGGAGCCAGATGCTGTAATGGCTTGACAGTCACGTCTTCTTCCCGACTCAGATCCGCCACCAATTCCTCGTCCTCCTCTCCATCTTCATCATGTTCCTCCTCCTCCGGAGTGGCATGTACCATTGATCCATCCTGCTGATATCGCTGCTGTAGATAGCTGAGACTTGTTGCTTTTCGATGCAGCCCAGAGAGCGTATGCTCGCCTCGTTGGCCCACTGGATAGTCTCGCTTGACGAGCCCAGCTTCCTGATTTGGGCGAGGTGTATGATGTCGAGCAATGCTGTCGCCCTGGCGTGGTGTGGACAAGTGGTTCGGAGTACTTGGATCGGGCGTACAGAGTCTCACCAGTCGCACACATTCTGCTCCGGCTCGCAAGGTCCCGGTGGCAGACTGGAGCAGCTTTGCCTTGTCTTTGTCGTAATTGTCGTCGCCCTGATCAGCGGGTGGAGCATTAGCGACCGCTTCTGCGCCTTCCACTAGCCGACTTGCGACATCGTACAGCTGATCCTTTGCTTGCCGTAAGGATTCCACTTCTCGCGGCCGGACTGCTCGAATCGTTGGGGTCCTGCCGATGCCCTCAACAATGGTGAGCAGTTCCCGGACCGCGTCAATAGTCTGTCGGGTCATTTCGATCAAGGTCGCATGAGATGAAGGGTGGGATCCAATGTGATGCGAGTGTATATGACCGATGAAAGCTGCGATAATCGACAGCAGAGAGTCTTCTGCCAGATTGATCTGCTCAGAGACGTCTGGGACCACACGATTTCCCATTTGAGGTGTGTGCAACAGTGTCGGATTTTGAAGATACGGGGACAGCTCATGTCCATCACCCCCATCCGAAGACGCCGCCTGCGAGAAGGCGCTGTCCATTGAGCCTTGAACTCGTCTTCCTCCTCTGTATTGCTTGGCTGACATAGGTGACGATCTGCCGGACGTGGTCGAGGTGAAGGAAGCCGACAGGGGTGTGGTAACGGAAGGCGAGCGTGATCGAGAAATTTGAGAAGAGAAGCTGGTATCGAGACCAGCGGTGGACGGCATCGGAGGAGGCGGACTGGACTGCCTTCGGCGAGCAGCTCGCAGATCTCCGATGCTCGCTGCACGCTTCTTGAACGTTTCTTGTATCCTTGCATTTCCTCCTGAAGGTGTACGAGGAGCCGAAGGACCTGGTGTAGCTTCGGTTGTCGTGAGAAATGGTGGTATACTCTCGTCCGCATCCGCTACAGCCACTGCTTCCACTCCAAACGTTCCAGCTAAATTCAAGAATCGCTTGACTCCCGCGAAGACGGCTCTCGCCGATTTGGCCAAATCCTCCATATCTCTATCCTCGTCATCTTCCGTCCTAGATGCTTCGGCTCCCTCTGCGTGTAGTCCACTGGCAGCCTTGGCGCAATTGACCAATTTGGAGAGCTCCACCAATATCGCCTTTCGTTCTTTGCCGAGCAGTGGAAATTTCGCCAGGACCTCAGAATGCTTGCTGAGGCAATCGGTTTGGGAAAGAACTGCTCGGATAGACGATATGACACATGCGGCAGATGGCTGAAAGTGCGTCTTGCGATTGGTGTGAATGGCTGTCTCCAGCAAGGATAGGCATTGGACTACTGGATGCAGCAGAGCTTGCAGCGATGGTGGTAGTGGGCGTGTCCGACTTGACGGAGAGCGACCGGTGCTTTGACGTGACGATGACCGGGCTTGCGAGGTCACGGGCGAGGTGATTCCCGTCGTCGAGCTTTGCGAGATTTGCGATGTCTGCGACGCATGCGATGCCTGGGAAGCCTGTGAAAGAGCCGTTTTGTGTCTGGGCTCGACTGCCAAGTGAGGATGGATAGGTTCAATCGGAGATTGTGCACTAGATGTATGAGAAGTGGTAGAATCGGTTTTACGATGCGCAGGCTAGGCAGTTAGTTAACGAGACGCAGAAATCATTCTTTTCTGACCCGAAAGCGAACTTACCCATACCCAGCCCATCTCTCTCACATAGTTACTCGGAAACCATCCTCGTCTTGGCCCCTTCCTGGGCTCGGGATCCCCAGTATCGTTCACAGAAGCAATTTCCCCATCCCACCATCCAGTCGCGTCCCTGACATGAACCCGCAAGATCTCGCCGGCGTAAAACGCTAGATACATGTTCATATTGCTGGCCGAGGTCGACGCAAGTTGGGTAGGATCGAAATCATGTATCGCTTGCACATGGGTGGGTTCTGTAGGTAGCGCTGACCTCGGTGACATTGTTTGTGATCGATTCGCCGAGGACGATGGTCCTGCATGTGAATTTGGTTGGGTCATAACCATTCAGCGTCGTGTGATCTCGTGTGATCGATGGGGGCAGTGATCATAATCGCATAGTGCTAGATGTAAGTCAGCTCTACAGTCCAAGCATGAGTGTAGGTGGTATGGCTGCTGGATGACGAGGTGCAGACACGCATGGTAGGGTCGGACGTCGACTTTGAATACACCAGGCACATCTCTCGTCCAGCTCAAGTTGGTGTCCTTCGAACTTCCATCCACGGCTTCCAACAGCGATACAGCTGGCAAAGTCACTCACGTATCGAATCTAGGCTCTTCTGTGGTATGCAGTAAGGTGGTGTACAGTGGTCACACGGTCTAAATTGACGGGAAGGCCAGAACGGGTGATCTCCGGTCATCCGACGCGTCGCATCAAATTGCCCCTTGGCAAGTGGGTTAGGTAACACACATACATGCACCGCTAAGAGAGAGCCAGACAGGGATGCATACAGGCTGAGCTCAGCTCAACATGGAACACATGGCGGACGCTGTCTAGCACTAATCGTCACTACGGTTCCGCGGATGCTACAGAGTACCACTCAAAGCATGCCATGTCCTGGCACTCGATCACGATGTCGCCGACTCGCTAGTGCTCGGGCCACCGCTTGGCTGATCAGATAATATTGTCACCGATGACTCGAGGTTTGTTACGTCCGTTCCTGCATCGATCGTGGACGTCGTGCCCACTTGTGAGGCCCGAGGTACGCCAGATCCCTCCTGCGGGCGAACGACGACCACGATTGGCGCACCGACTTGAGCTGAGGGCTGCGCGAGGGCAATTGGGTTCTGGGGTTGCACAGGGGCTGCGGAACCGTGATCGGCAGTACTGATCTGCGGAGTGACATCTGGAAAGGATCGGCCGCGGATCAAGTCCCGACTTGCGGTCTTCATTTCAGTGTCGACTCCTGCAAGCACCGAAGGGGTAGTTTGTGTTCCGCTTGTTACTGGTCCATCGTCGTTCGCTTGGTCCTGAGACGCGGTATCCTTGTTCGGGTGGGCTGCTCCCGGAGCGACCAAAGGTCCAAGCTCATTGGCTGAGGACTTGTCTCCGCAGCCGTTACACACTAAACATCAGCACAACCAATCTCGGATCGTGATCAAGTACTCACGAGTCCTCGGACCACCAGGACCGGACCGCCAAACACGCTTATCTCCACGTCCACATCCTTCACAGACCGTTCCAGCTACCCATCTTTTGCCAGTACGCTTCCTTCCATCCATACCCTTGCCTTTCTTGCCCTTCAGAGCATTCTCGGCCACCATCTCATCCAATTGATCGAGACTGACGGGAAGCTCGAACGTGACATCTGGTTCAACGGCCCTCTTGTTTCCTTTCTTTGGCGTGACGGGCGATAGCTGTATGGGCTGACCATCGTACTCTCCATCGCGGTTGTATAGCGCCTTGGTAGAGATTGGATATGGTCTAGGACCCCACTTATCGGTGGTAGCCTCGACGAGATCGGGACGATAGTCTGGAAGTCGATACCGCAGGAACTTCCTGGTAGGTACTCGAGTGAGCATCGAGCGGAAGAAGGTCTTTTTACGGGTAGCATATTCGGTACGCAGGGCGGGCGAAGGTTGAAATGGTGGTATGCGAGGAGGGAGGTTGGCTGGAGTGGGTATAGTTGGAGGTGGTGTATCCACTTTAGGCATGAGATGTGGCGAGTGCTCGCCCAGAGATTTCATGTCAGCAGTCGTGGCCATTCCGTTTATCGTCTTGAGTCTCTGCCATATTTGATCTGTAACATTGCTCAACCTGATGGTAACTGCTTGCACATCACCGTCTGCGGGAAAGAAGGACTCTGTCGCTAAATTGAGCAATTTGCCCTTCACGGGTAGCGAGTCGGACGACAATTCTGGCTTAACTGGCGCTTCCGAAGCTGTGCGCGCCTTATCCAGATTGCGTCGTGGCGAGCCGGTCGCCGATGCGACATTGGAGGAACTGGGCTCTGGCGAAGGCTCGGCCTTGACCTCGGTAGCTTTAAATGTTGATCGCTCAAAGAAAGGATTGCCGAACGGTAGGCGAGCTGCCAATTCCTCCCAATCAGGCTTGACCCATTTTGTGCGAGGAACGAATGTCGATATCAAGACTGTCCCACTGGGTGGTGAGGCTCCACTCAAACGAAGTAGGTCTGGCAGACTTTGATTTTTGTCTTGAGGGGCGGTTATAGGCTCGGGCTCAGATTCTTCTGCTTTCAAAGGTGTGGGACTTGGGGGCTTCTCTTTGGATAAAGATGCGCGTGTGGGCTTCCTTGCCGCGATCGTTGATCTCATAGGGGTCGGTATTGCTTCAGCGGAAAGTGGTGTCACGACAGCAGTCGCGGGCGGAGCCGAAGGGATAGGGGTACTGTCCACCGTCTCTTCATTCTCGCCTACCCTCGAAATATAGGACAGAGATCCGAGCGGTAATTGAAACTTTTCTGTCGGTGCCTCTTTAAACGCGATCAGCAAGAACGGTGGTGGTAAATGATATGTAGGTCTCGGGGGTGGGGGCATGCCGTGTCCGAAAGATGATGGAGCGGTACCGGCTGCAGCGTATGGTGGCGCAAGTCCAGACCCAGTGGATGGCGGAGCGATCCCATACGCAGCGTAGGTTTCCGGATTAGGCTGATAAGTGGCACCGGCTCGAACGTGCGTTGATTGTCCGGTTGGGGGAGGAGGGGAATCGAAGGACGATGAGTCATACGGTGGGTGGGGGGCATTGGGGGCAGACTGCGATGGTCCTGAATTTTGATTGTGCGATGGATGTTTGGAGATCCACGAACTAGATGCTCCAGGTTGTTGAGATGGTGCCATCGGCGTTGGAACGCTTGATCGAGAATCCGAAGTGTCTGCATCCGGATCAACACTATCGGGATATCCTCCACCGACCTGCTGAGGTCCCTTCATATCAATATCGCTGTCATTGTCGGAGTCGTCACCTGGTACCGGGGTGAGTGATCCTGATCCAGGGGAGTCTGCATCCATTCCAGCTTGGTCCACTTGTGCATGGCCGCCAGATGCCGCTGGCGTTGCTGTCGATGATGTCGCTTGGGGTGGCGGATGCGTGGGCGGTCGGCTTGGACCTGGCTGACTCGATATCGAAACAATGCCATCCTCTGCCCCTTCTCCGACGTCTTTCCCCTCTTTCAACCTGTTCACCACCCTGCCTAACTTGGCCAATTCCTCTTTTGTAGCTTGGCTTCTGGCAGCTTTGTGTATGATTTGTGATAACCAAGAATGTTGTGTTGCGGCTTCATTGACTCGCTTGATCAAATCTGGCGAAAGTTCTGCTCGAGGCGCCGGAGGTGGACGGGCTGGACCAGCGTGAGCCGACGGCGGTGCAGGCGGCCTTGGACGGTAACCAGTATATGGTGGTCCAGCTGAAGGTCGCATCATGGATCCAACATGTCCTGACTGTGGATAATGGGAGGGATTTGCGAATCTGCCATGCGTTGTTTGAGCGCCTTCGCTTGCCTTCTTTCTGTCTCCGGGCGCTTTCTTCGCCCGAGATGCTTTGGGAGCGGGAGCTCGAGGTTGCACGAAACGTCCTACCCAGATCTCGGTGTCGGGGAAGGCTATAGGTCCAATCGATAGAGTCACACGGGCGATACATTCGATCTCATGAGCGGGCGCTTCCGACTCGTCCGCTTTGCTCTTTCCCTTGTTTCGCCCATACTTTCTTCTTTTACTCTCCCCAACTTCGACACCATCGGGTGCTGGTGACACATCCTCGGTCGTCTTTTTCTTGTTGCCAATTGGTGCGTGGTATTCACGATGCGGTAGTGGATGCACTAAGGGAGGAGGAGTAGGATAGAGGAAAGTGCCCTTTGGTGGAGGTCTAGCTCGAGGTCGCGCATTTGCAGGTATAGGCGGATGAGAGAAGACGTGCGGAAGAAGATGTTGAAGATGATGCTGCCGAGCTGCAACAACAGAGTAGTGCAGCACATTACTGAGATGTCAGCTGCCGAAGACAGTCATGGAGCCTAGACGTACCTCTCAGCCAGGCTCAGAAGGGATTCTGCATCTGCAGCGACTTTGTTAAGCTCGTCAGATGCCACCGCGGGGTCCTCCTCGCCCGTCAACACATCGACAATAGCGTCGCCGTCGACAGGTGTGCCCGGTGATGATAGGCCGTGCAGTGGGGTCGCCAGATCCTTTGCTGCTCCTTGCAAAGCCTGCGCGAATGTTTGAGCGTCTACCTCGTAGCCGTCTTCGTTGACGTATTGAGGCGTCTCCCCGGCCAATAGCTCTACGTCAGCCGGTAGGATCCGAGCTGCACGCTCCCTCGCGGCTGCCATCTTGCCTGTTTCAAGTGTATGTAGATGTCGATAGTAGAAAGAGGTGAGATATGACTAGGGGGGGTGTTCTTTGACTTGGTCTGGTTCCGATGGAAGTCAGGCACCATTCGTTGATGATAGTTATGTTGGATAGTACGATATACCTCTGTGTCGCATCTGTTAACCACTTCGACAATCAAAGAACAAGGTCATGCGAGCTTCGCTTCAGCTCTACGACTCGGCAGCTGTTCATCGATACTTGTCATGCCGCTAGTTTTGGGCGACAAGAGATTGGGACCGACTGTCAAAGCGGGAGCACCCTTTGCCATCTTTGTGCTGGCTCTCTTTCTACCTCGCCTTTCCGTCTTTCAGACCATACTGCTCATACCCGCATTCGTCTCACTTGGTCTAGTCAGTATCTTTGCAATCATCATCTATTATGCCATCCGACGAGAAGCGACAGATACCCTAGATGAGCTACACCGTCAACGCCATGCGCTGCGACGTTTCACCTTCACCACCCCATCGGCCTGGTCAGCAGTCTTGACACGACAAAGTTGGGAAGACTCGCCATCTCCATCATGGCGATCACCGATTCGCCAATTTGCAGGGCCGACGTCAACCGTACGCTTCAATGCTCTGTTCGACTTGAACAAAGCACATTATATTATGCCTTGGTACGCGCGGATCTCCCCTACAAGAGCCTTTCCAGATTCTGTCGAGGTCCTTATCCGACAGTCGCTGTCAAGGGCAATACAACGAGGAGAAGATATCGACTGGTCGGATGCACTGGTCTCCCGTATAATACCGTTGTTGACGGAGCACCTGCATCACTTTCGGAGTGTCGAGCACCTATCATCGACCTCCGCAAGACCCACATCACATACTCACCTACCTTTACCTCTGCCAAAGAAGTCACATTTGGCTCTCGCTTCAACATCCCATGGCCAATCAAGTGGTTCAACTCCAAGTATCGAAGCTCACCTGAGGGGGTTGGTGAAAAGGATGTTAAAGCATGTTTTACCGCATCATGAGCAGACCGAGGTCGTTGGAGGGACTGCGTCTGAGATAGTATTGGGAACGGTGGTGATGCCGGTGTTTGAGATGCTGTGCGATGGAGATTTTTGGAATCGCCAGATCGATGAGCGAGGTGGCAGATATCTACATGAACAGTAAGCTGCCAAATCCGTCGACATCGCTAATATCGAAGAAAGCAGGTGAACCGATTTCTCTCAGCTCTATCGACATTACAGCAGCCTGTTCCTCCACCTGTATCACTGTCGCGGAATCCCTCGCTCGCTCCCCGTAGCTTACCGCCTGCTTCATCCATTTCTATTCACTCGTCTTCAAAGCATTTCGACTCCTTCATGAAATCTATCAATAAGCTCAAATCCTTGGGCGAGGCTCGTAGACTACGAGCCGATGTCGAACGAGAGCTCAGAAATATAGGACTTGTCAATGTTAAGCCGTCGAACGAGTCCGAGGTACGGAGTAAACGGAAATACCAACAGCGCTTGGAAAGGGCGAAAGCGCATATCGACGAGAGAATCGTTGTCTTATCGGGCCAGAGTCGAAAGGTGAGACACTTGCGCAGATTATGCTGACGAGCAGCCTCCCAGTATTTCAACGCCGGACATTGTCTCCTCACGCCCGCAAGTGGATCTTGACCTCTATAGCATCCTCTCGGATCCTTCGTCAATGGCTTTCTTCCTAGAATTCATGGAAAGGCGATCCCGATCTCGCTTTGTCCAATTTTGGCTCACCATTGAGGGCTTCAAGAATCCACTGGAAGCCGTTGGTCGAAACTCTGCTCTAGAGAACACGATGCAATCTCTGGCTGACAAGGAGAAACTCAGCCAGAGTACGACCATCACCGAAGACGTGTTGTTTCTTTACCAAGCATACTTCTCGAAACACATGGACTCTGACTCTCTGGAGGTGCCGATCAGACATAGGACATCGATACAGCGTTTTATCCAGCTGGTCCCGGACCAGGTAACCGAAGACGAGGTCCGCCAAGTCAAGCTGGCGATGTTCTCGGCTCAAGACTCCGTTTACACTCAAATGGAAGAAGACGACTGGCCAACATTCGAAAAAAGCGAGCTGTATCGAAAGGCAGTTACCAATATTGAGCGGATCTCAAATAGTCAGACTTACTCTGTACCTCCCCCGCCTCCGAAGCGGACGTCGACATCTAACACTGTATTGCCTAGTTTCCCCCCGCCCCCTGTTCGGCAAAACACCGCTCCTGGCCTCTTACCGAGCATCAGCTCGCCACCGCAGCGATTCGTCCCCAAACTCATCAATGGCAATTTTACGATCCCTGCTCCTAGGCTGGATCCCGCGATATCGATACCGGAACGAAGCGTATCAAGTGGCAGTACTTCCTCCGGCCCTCAGAGTCAAACTCGCTTCGACACTGCGATTCGCGAAAACCACCCTTCAACACCAGCGACACCAAACTTGACCAGGGGAAGCAGCCACTTCGATGTCCTCATGTCTGCTGGAACAAGGAAGGAACGAGACCCTCTCTTCGGTGACGACGGAGATGACGCTAATGATGCCGATCCCGATTATGTCCAAATCCAGCGGATGGAGGCGATTCAAACCGCGTTAAACGAGATCATCGCTTCCGATGACACGACTACCAGACGAATGTCGGACTCGCAGACAATGTCACCCATACTCGACGAGATCAAGTCACCATCCGCTTCGATGGTCTCAGTAGAGCCGCGACTGCCAGTCAAAGTCGGCAAAATCGCTTCCCAGAGCGCCGATAACCTCAAGGGCTCTGTCATGTCGTCCGATAGCGCATCACTTGGCTTTCGACGTCCCGCGATCTCGGGGAGAAAGAGCCTAACCAGTATCTCTCCGACGGAAGAACGTCCATCACGAGTCTTGTTCGATGATGATCCTTCACTGACGGCCCCGACGACCGTTGAAGAAGAAGAATTACCCGAAAGCAAATATCAGGATCTTATCAAGCTCGCTGAGCCTGGTGATCTCAAGCTGGGAGCGGAGATCCTCCGCCTACAGACGAAAATTCAGGAACTGGTCAAGCAGGAGCATCTACTCGAAACCTTGATTAGTCAAGCCGAATTGACGGGGAACCAGGCCGAGCTGCGCTTGCTACATCGATCTCGGTCATCCATCAGGCAAGAGACTCGATCATGTCTCTTTCAGAAGGCTCAATATGAACAGCAGGAAGAGGAGAATCGGCTAGTACCAGGACGGACGAGGGTGACTATTCCGTCGCATATCGACACTCTTGAAGATGGCAAGCAGATTGTACGATACATCGTCCGGATAGAACAACTAGATGAGTCTCAAGAGGTCGGACTGAAATGGGATATTGCCAGACGGTACAACGAATTTCACGATCTCGACAAGGATCTTCGGGATTGGGCGAATCATACAGCAAGCGATAAGGGCGCGCAGATGGAAGTCAAGAAGAATGTGGCCGAATTACCCAGCAAGAAGCTGGTACCTGTCCTTTCGGGTAATCAACTGGATACACGTCGTGCCGGTCTGGAGCGATACCTACAGGTGAGCACTTCACTTGAAGCCACTGTGACTGATAGTCTAGTCGCTTACTGCCTCTTCCATCCTCTGCGACTCGCCTCCGCTTCAGTCATTCTTCTCAAGAAGATCGAACACCAGCGGACTACCTGACAGCTCCGACATGACTGCTTCCATGACAGCGGCCTCGAATCTGGCACCACACAATCTCGTAAGGTCGCTGTACAAGACAATGGCGACATCTTTGGACGACGCAATGCTCGGTCCAAGCATGCTCGACCTCATGTACACTTCGCTCAGCAGACAACTCTCGGACGTGTCCGGACTGGTCGGTGTTGGCGGAGAGGATCTCATGGATATGCTCCCACAAGCACTAAAGTCAAGTTGGGCAAAGGACTGGACTGACCCGTCGTCATCTTCCCTCCCACAGCAAGGCGGTGAGGAGACTGCCGTATCGATATTCACGGCTCCGATCTGTGACCTGTTCGTCGAGCTTTTCGACTTGAAGGAAAACAAAAATAACTGGCTTCGCCGTCAAGCGATCGTAGTGATCCTCCAACAACTTCTCGGCAGTACCATCGAGCGGAAGGTCCGAGATACCCTGCGAGGATCCTTACAGAGCGACAATATCGATAAAGCGCTACTGAGTTTCCAAGAGATGCTCTTTCCAGATGGTGAACGCAGACCACCCTCGGAACCTCGCACAGAAGCCGAAAAGCATGAAACCAAAATTGGGGCCTCCAAGAAATTGGGGATGCTCATACCTGACGTGGCTGCCAATATGATCGGGCGAGGGAATGCACGACGGGGAGCTAGAAGGGTTTTCGGTGCTTTGCAAGACAAGAGGCTTAATCAGCAATTGATCCTCTGCGTCTTTGACGAGATATTCGACCTATTATTCCCTGCCGATGGGTAAGTAAGTGTTGTATGCAAAAGTGTAGTACCAAGGAGATCAGGAGTCCCTTTGTGACATGTCCGTGTTCGAGAAAGGTCGATCCTTTCATCTCAAAGTCGCGGGCATGATCAGCTCTTGTGTAGGAAATCGATCTCTCGCTCACCAGCCTCTATGATAACTAACATAAATCAAAATGCAAATCCCAACTATCCCAACATGGCTCATGATCGCCGTTCTATGGATATGCCCTACAACAGGTGTCGGTCTTGCCGCTTGGTACTTCCCTACTCCCCGGTTCTGGCCAAGAGCTGACTGGGTGTAGGACCGATCTCAGTCGTCCGGCGTGGCTTGAGCAGAACCCAGACCGAAAATGGTCGATGACAAACGTATCTGATGCACAACGACGAACTCTCCTCTGGATTGTAGTCTTCTTCTTCCTTATCATGACTACCTGGTATGTCGATTTGGTGCCGAGTCTGGCATAGCTCTTACAAACAGGCGTGGACTACCGTATGGGTCCAGGTATGTCTCCGACAAGCAGGGCAAGGTAGTCAGGCGTCTGAGATGGTTCCAAATCCTATGGCCTCTCAAGATTTTGACTGTCTTATTTCACGAGGTCTGTGGAATTCGGCAGTAGTCTTATATGCGCTGACGTACTAGATGTGTCACGCTATCATTGGAACAATCACGTAAGTGAACCAGATCCGTAGCGACATATGGTGCTGAACCAGCAGAGGCGGCAAGGTAGAATACATTGGTGTAAATGGTGAAGTCGGCTTACGAGACAAGTCGTCTTAGCTGATGGTCAGCTTTGGAGGGTGGTATGACTGGGTTCTCGAGGGAGAAGAGATATAATGTGGTATGGACATTGTCAGCTGGCTACATGTAAGTCCAATTGAGTCATCGGCGGGTTTTAAGCTGACAGTATAATGTAGAGGGAGCTGCACGATGGGCTGTATCCTGATCTTTGCAGGCTGTAAGTCTAGCCTATCCCCGGACGATCGAGCCCCACTAATGAACATAGTCGATACATTCGCGTAGGACATCATCAGAGGTCCCTACTAATGATACAGGTCGAAGATAATGGCCTTCATTCTATGCGCCTGGATCCTGTTCTGCATCATATGCTGTGCCGCCATCAAGCCCAAGCTTTTCTTCAACCATGCGTGGTATCGCTGTCAGATGCATACAGCCAAAGTGACGGGCAAAGACGAGGAGGCTAAAGCTCATCAGCTCAAATCTGAGCAGGACAAAGAGGGAAGGGATTACAAAGACAAGATGGTCTCGTTGGACATGTGGGTGTTTGTCCAGACAATTCTGATGACCCAGTATTATCTTTGTCACCCTGGTCTTCCTTGTGACGATCGTCATCGCCTGGGTCCTGTGTGACTCGATTTTTCTCCGATATATCATCCTGTTCATGGGAGTCGGAAGCGCAACTTATGCTATATGGGACATCATCACGGATGGAGTCATCGATCATGGCGGAGATGGAGACGATAATGAGTCAGATTGCGCGGCGATGGCAAAATGGTACAATAGCATGGGACCGGTATGTCCGCTCGCTGCTCTCTGGATCTCAGCTGATTTCTAGCCTGTTCGAAGGACTAAACAATGTGAATCCATCTCAAACATCGCTGTGACTCGCCGTTGACATACAGACTACGCGATATGGTGGTTCTTCATTCAGATCGGCCTCACCGGGACCACCATTGTGCTAGGCTTGGTGGCCCTGCGCGCTTCGACGATCGACCAAGCATTGAAAGCACGTATTTTCATCCCGACTCCGCATCACTTCCACCCGGCTGACTTGGTGAGTATGGCGAGAAGTCCGACGTCGGTATGACGGGACTTGCAAGCTATCCAGTGCCGTATTCTCGGATAGGTAGACTGATTTGCCTATCGGACTATGATCACCAGGACAAATGTTTGGATGCAGGAGGATGCTCTGATTCGTGCTGATTGCTTGATCTGACGTGCTATCTCGTCGAACATGGAGTCATGCGGACACTTGTCTTGGCGAGATCTGCACAAACGCCGCCACGATCTAATGCACCGTGTGAATGACATGTGGTCGCATGGGCTAATTGACCTCTGATAAGACCAGCGATACACGCATTCTGACGCAGACATCCATTTGACCTCAGTGGACGTGTGGAGCTGACAGCTGATGCAACACTGGTGCGAGCTCCTGAACATCATCGGCTTCATCGCCTACGCAGGTTCGTCTTATCAGTCTGTCGGCTGTATTTTACCGTATGCCAAGTTAGCGAAGCTTGATAAGGGGTAGCGACAATGTGACAGCGTGGTGCATTGTCTAGATTGCCGTCACCAACAAGGGGGAATGATCTGTATGCCAACCACGCTAAAGCCGCCACAGGTCCCTGGCGAAAAGAGCCCCGCTTCAATTCAAGCCACAAACAAATGACTCCACATGACACACCTCTATTCTTATCACACAAAACAACATCCGAGGTGAATACATCAGGAAACCAAGGCAAGTGCCGCACAAGTCGCCAAATTAGCGTCTTCTTGGCAGGTCGGGATAACCTTATTGATCCTGCGAATTGTTCCGGTCATACCGGGATTCGCGGGAATCTCACCATGTCAGCCAGCTTGACCAAGCAGAGATGATAAGGAATTTACAGCATGAAGATCCACTAGCGCGCCCTGGGCTTGCTTGTCGACTCTTGTGGAGGTGTACACATGTGGGTCACGCGATACCAGGATACGGCCGCACGAATGCCGAAGACAGTCGTGATAAGCGTTCCTCACGCAATACCCAGACTTGAGCCGGTAATATATATGCTTGATTGGCTGGTCTATTGACCTTCTTCAAGCTCACAAGGTACTCATCTAGTATTGAGCAACTTTGACTGACGAACTATGTCGGACAAGAATATCGAAAAGTACGATGGGGAGAAGGACTTGAACTTGGATGCGGAAGTGACTGTCTTGCCAGAGACTGATTGGGTGAGTGTCCTCTTGCTATCACTGCCACGGCAACGGATGCTAATGGGGCCAGCGTAACAGCGACAAAGATCTTGGACAGCTCGAGTCTGAAGATACCAAGGTGGTCCAAGAGTATGTACCTCTGCATACACAGATGTTACTGGCATCCTGACCTATTAGTGAATTACAAATCACCGGCGAGGACTTGGCAGATGCCGAGGAGTATGCAAAGACACTCTCACTAGAGGATGTCACTAGGGTATGTTACCTCACATCTCCTCTGCATGCCCAGACTCACGTATAGATTCTGACAAAGGCATTGGCAATCCACGAGCATGATCCCAATTTCTCGATCGACACCATCGACAAAGCCAAGCAATTCCTGAATGATCCCGAAGTCCTTGAGAACCCTCAAGCACACTCGAGGTTGATCCACGAGATGTATATCGAGGCGGCACTCATGGACAATCATTCACCTTATCCTGAAGTACGAGCCGTTGTAACCAACAAGGATGATCCTACACTCCCTGTACGTCTCCCAGTCCCGACCTTACGGCGGTGCTGATAGATAGAGCTCGACCGTGCGAGTCTGGGTCCTAGGTCTTACTTTCGTCGTCATTGGTGCATTCATCAATCAGCTGTTTGATATTCGTCAGCCTAAAATCGCTGTCGAAGCAAACGTCGCCCAGTTGCTCATCTGTATGCCACTTGACCTTAGAGGTCATAGTAACAAGCTGATAGTCAGTCCCATGTGGAAAGGCTTGGGCGAAATGGATGCCCGACAAATCAGTCACGATCTTCGGACAACGGATCAGCTTGAACCCCGATCGTAACTTCAACCAAAAGGAGCATATGCTCGCGACCATCATGGCCAATACTGGTTTCAATACCCCTTACACATCCAACATCATCTTGACCCAGTTCTTGCCTCAATACTGTGAGTCTTCATCAGATGCCCCGGATTAAGCTGATATATAGACAATCAAACCTATGCTGCTAGTTTCGCATACCAGATCCTTATTACACTTGGTACCAACTTTGTCGGATACGGTATGGCTGGTATCATCAGGCGTTTCCTGGTCAACCCCACGTACGCTGTCTGGCCCACCTCGTTGGTCACTATCGCTCTCAACAAGGCATTGCATGTCGGAAATGACAAGACACCTGTGCTAGGGCCGTTTGGAAAGATCTTCCGCGCTTCTAGGATGAAGTGCTTCTTGGTCGCATTTGGCGCCATGTTCATCTACTTCTGGGTACGTCACATGTCATGCTTTATGAGGTGATTACAGGCTGATTTGTAGTTCCCCAATTACATCTTCATGGCTCTATCGACTTTCAACTGGATGTCTTGGATCGCACCAAACAACCAGGTATACAACAACGTCGTTGGTTCAGTCAATGGTCTAGGATACAACCCTGTACCCACTTTCGATTGGAATGTCTTGATCCTGGTTCGTCGTTCTGGGTACTGCTTTGGTCTGTACTCATATGATAGAACGCCGACCCATTGGTCGTCCCTGCTTTCAACATCATCAATGCTACTGTCGGTATGGTCCTCACTGGTTTCATGGTCCTGGCTATCTACTACTCCAACTCCTGGCTCACCGGTTATCTGCCTATCAACTCGTGAGTCAAGATCTGCCCTATGACCTTCGAATGCTGACATGCAGGAATCGAACCTTTGACAGATTCGGACAGGCGTACAATATTCTCAACATCACCGACAGTCGAGGTATCTTTAGTCAGGAGAAGTACGAAGCCTACTCTCCCGCCTACATGTCTGCAGGTAATATCACTGTCTACTTCTGGTTCTTTGCTGCCTACGCCGCCGTCGTATCTTACGCCTTCCTCTACCACCGACGAGAAATGTAAGTCATCCATCTCAGTATTCAACGTAGTCTGATAGTAGTGCAATGGGATTCAAGGGAATCTTCAAGCGAGGCGGTCGAATGGCCGGATTTACTGATGTCCATAATCGACTGATGTCGGTCTACCCTGATGTCGGAGAGATCTGGTACTTTGCCATTCTCTGTTTCGCTATCTTGTGCGGCTGTCTCGGTGTCGGACTATGGGAGACATACACTACTCCGGCTGTCGTCATCTACGGTATCATCCTCTGCATCTTCTGTGTCATACCAGTGGGAATCATTCGGTCAATCACTGGTTTGGAGGTCACAATGAATGTATTGGCTGAATTCGTGAGTGTAAATCCCTCGTCGACGTGAGAGGTATGCTAATGACTAGATTGGTGGTTCATGGGT
>Ga0265798_10004205_pt1 | contig 20043 bp, 20 predicted proteins | sample P3T30metagenome_FD_192430 | JGI IMG/M metagenome (GOLD analysis project Ga0265798, IMG submission 192430) | Plant litter microbial communities from East Loma Ridge, Irvine, California - P3 T30 | ecosystem: Environmental > Terrestrial > Plant litter > Unclassified | place: USA: California... | reverse complement strand
CATGCAGGCCCCGTATAACCTGATAGCCAATTTCTTGAGCCCGATGTACTTCAGTAATACCCAGATCCTTCAGGATGGAATAGGTTTTCTCTTTCCAGGCTTTATCGGGCAGACTGGAGATGACATCGAAAACCTTTTCCACCCAGTTTTTATCATAACTACCGTTCTTTCCATAAAAGTCTAATAGAAAGGCAAGTTTCAGGTTTGGGTTTTTACTTCCTGCGGAAATTTTCTCAAGGTCGAAAAATCTAATGTCACTTTTTGGGTAAAGACTTTTAAATAACATTAGACATGTTTCTTCTAAGGCTTCATTAATTTTTCTGGACAAGTCTTCACCAGAAACTCGATATATCAGACTATCAGTTAGGTTTAACATTAATCAGCATCCAGAAGATCGGAAGGGCGTGAAGAGTTCTGGATTTCATTGGCAGTGTCTATCCATTCCCTATGAGATTTTTTAGTATATTTTCTTGTGGAGCTTGCTTTTTTGTGCCCCATGTAAGTTTGCGTAATTAATTCTGGGAATCCGTTTCCGGATAGAGTTGGAGCATCATGGCGAGTATATACACCGTAGTGGTGACGCATTGAGTGTTCCGCAATTCCTCGTGGGAGCTCGATCCCTGCCTTCTTTGCTGCCCTATGGAATATTCTGTTGGCTGATGACCTGTGTGCGGTAAATAAAGGCTTGCCACGATTAGTTCCATGAAGGATCTGGAAGCAAAAAGGGTGTCCGGTATTCGGCACCCGTTCGAATTGCTCATATAGCTCATAAAATTTGAAAAATTTGGTGAGCCATGGTTCATGAGCCATTGTTTCAGGCGTATCCCTGCCTTTGTATCCATACTTGTCAGCGTGAGCTTCGTTGTTTACGAGTGACCGGTTATCAACGCAGCGAATTTCTCGAGTTTCAGCATTGATATCCGCATCCGTCAGTCCTAAAACTTCGCTTCCCCTTAGACCGGTAGCGAGCCTAGCGCATGCAATAGCCTTATCTCGATACGTTAGTAAGCTATCAATAAAAGGATCTATTTTATCCGATGCCATAGCCTTATCGGGCTGCCAAGTATTTGCGTCATGGTTCTCATCGAATTGCTTAGTGCATTGGAATAAATTCTCATACCGGGTGCCGCCAGAAATAGCAGCAGCACTGGCCTTTTGCAGACCATATGCTTCAGCTTTTGCGCGCTGACTCTTTATTTCCCCGAACGTAAACGGACGAGTTCGGAGGCAACCATCTAGATAACTATCGAGCCCGAGCGAACGGTCACAAGAAATATTCGAGAACCAAAGAAATCTTTTCAGTGCGGCTTCAATTGGCACTAGGCTGTATGGCTTGGCGTTTTTGGCTCGCCCAGTAAGCGCTCGAACTAATGACGCCACTCCAGGTTTATCCTGAATATTACCGAGTAAATATTTCTCATATGTCGGAAAAATGTAGGTTAGTGATGCTCCGTATTTGGTCTTCACCAAAGCGCAGGCGAAAATGAACTCAATGAATCTACCAACATGATCGAGATATTGAGCCACTGTACGAGGTTTGAGTTTGCTGATGTTATACAACTCATTTCTGAACTCAGTGTAAAGGGTAAGCTCTTCACCCTTATCGTTCAGAAGTTTCGAAGTTCGTTTGCTTCCAACTTTTGTTAAAAGGTTCATCGCAAGCCTGAATTTTCCGTTTTTTTGTAGGCTAAACGAAAAAAATTTATGCACAAGTGCATTGAAAATGTTTCATGTCCATCCCTGCATTCTCAGAAAAGTTTAATGAAATCAAAGACGTCTGATAATTTTCCATAAATTGACACTTGAAGCTTTTTCATGTTTATGCGCTGCAGCATTGAAATTCCGCTTTTGAGCGTTGCGTCGGTCGGGTATTTCTTACTGCTTATTATTCACCTATTCGGTACCCTAGTTTCCCAGTGCGGTATGTGGAAAAAGATTAATAAGGTGAACCCGACATGCTTTCTATAACGTTCGAACGTCTAAGCTGAGTCATGTGTGCCCGGCGATCTAAGTGCTGCGTGCCTGAGTCTTAAATGACCTAGGATGGTGAGTGTAGAATTCGGTAATGTCGGCACTTCCCCGAGATTCCGCCCAAGGAGTTTTAATGAATACCAGTACCCTGGCCCAGCAATTTAGGAAAGCTCAGCACGTCGTTGTCTTCACTGGGGCGGGTGTTTCAGCCGAAAGCGGCATCCCGACATTCAGGGACGCTCGGACAGGACTCTGGGGGCGGTATGATCCTGCACAACTTGCGACTTCTGAAGCGTTTCTGGCAGATCCGAGCTTGTGCTGGGGATGGTATGAATGGCGTCGTAACAAGGTCATCCGGGCGCAGCCAAATGGGGCGCATCTCGCTATTGCCGAGCTTGGAAGGCATGTCCCCAGGCTGACGGTGGTCACCCAAAATGTGGATGACCTTCACGAGCGCGCTGGCAGCCGGGACGTGATCCATCTGCACGGCAGCCTGCATTCACCCCGCTGCATCGATTGTGGGCAGGCGCATACCTTGCCTCTGACGTCTGACGCCCTGCCTGAGGATGGAAGCAGGATTGAGCCACCGCGATGCGGTGCGTGTGATGGGTATGTGAGGCCTGGCGTCGTGTGGTTCGGTGAGATGCTGCCCGAGGATGCATGGCGCGCAGGTCTTGCGGCGGCGGAGGATTGCGATGTCTTCCTCTCGATAGGCACTTCCGGGATCGTTTACCCAGCTGCTGAGCTTCCGCTACGCGCTTTAGGTCGTGGGGCGGCTGTAGTTCACATAAATCCTGTGCGCTTCGATGTCAGCACCCAAGAGCACTTCCTCCAAGGCCCAGCTTCAGTGATGATGCAGAGCTTGCTTCGTGAGGCCTTTGGCGACCATCCTTTCTCGTAGTTGGATGGCTATTTCCGGTAGATTCGGTTTGACCTTGACCCCTTCGGGGCACGGCTGTCGTGAACCAAACCCTGGCTGCGCCACGTTTTGGCCCTCCGGGCGTCCATCCTCAAGCCTCTGGCCCGTCGCGGCCCGTCGCGGCCCGTCGCGGGCCGGCGCGCTCCGCTTGCGATGGGGATGTGCACCACGAAGGAGTCGCTGCGACGACGGTAACGTTCCCCCACCGACGCGCTGAGCCTCTGCTGCACCGTTTCAAGGACAACCGGTGCGGCTAAGTTCCGCCCCTTGAAACACTAGCCGGCTTGGGCGGGGCTTACATCGACTTGACCGAGACTACCTCCACATACCTGTACTTCTTCCGAGCAGACTTCACAGCTTCTTGCTCTGCAAGTAGCGAGCTCAGGGTATCGGCCTCATGAATCAGCTCATACATTTTCCCTTCAAACTCGTTCCCGACCCGGAGAGTGACCCTGAGCCTAGGCGTGAATGCTTTGGCCATTTTTTTCTTGGCTGCGGGAGCTACTACCGGCTTCGTGAACACAACATCTGGCACTGGCTCCTGTACCGGAGCGGCGGGCAATTGATGTTCTGGCTGAGCCGTACCAAAAAGGGCACGACGCATTTCTTCCTCTGTTAAATCAGCGCTCATAAACATCTCAATGGGGGGCAGTAAGCTAAAAAGTTTGCCGGGACGGCTTCCGCAAGTGGCCGTCTGGGGCATAGGTGAAGTCAAATGCCCAGGTCGATCTCGAGACATGAGCCTCTCCATGCTCGCGAAAGCCGCTCCTTCGGCAGCCGAGTTATGAGCCCGTCCGCGAGGTCACTAGCGTGACGAGCGTACAACGTCACGATGGCTGGAACAGGGGTTCGCCCCGGCACCAAAGCTCCGACTCGCTCTTGGGCAATTTTCAGTATATTCAGAACTTTTAGGCCTACCTTGTCGCCTGTCAGGTGCACAACAACAGGCCTCGGCGGAGGCGCGGCCTGGCTCCATATACCTACAACCACCTGGAGCAGTCCGTCTGAGCCAAAATACTCGAGGGCCATCTCCCATAGTTGTCCCTCATGCGCCATATTCAGGCGGGCCCTAGTCATTGCAGAGGTTCCAACAGCATGAGGCTCTTTCTAGATTCTGAATTCTCTCAGCTCAGCGCGCAGGCGAAGCTGATCTCCCTAGCTCTGGTTGGCCAGGATCGCCGGGAATTCTACGTTGAATTGCAGGATACGTGGCAGGTTGATGACTGCAGTGACTTCGTGAAGAAGATCGTACTGCCGCAGTTGTGGGGTGGTGAGTACGCCATGCCGATTATCGAGGCCAGAGCGGCGCTCCTGCGGTTCCTGGCAACCTACGACGAAGAGCTGGAGATTGTCACTGACGCCCCTGTCTACGACTGGGAGCTGTTTTGCGAGCTCGCCTATCACGATGGGAAATGGCCCAAGAACGTCAGAAACTTTCCCACTGATGCCACGACCCTGACAGCGACGAATGATGGGGAAGAACTGCCTCACCATGCCCTGCTAGACGCCAGGATCATCGCAAGCATGTTCACAGCTAGAGCGTAACCATCTCACGCTCGATGGATTGCCTGAGGTGTTCAGGCATGTTGTTGCTCACGTGGAAGTCGACCGGCACACCCACCAAGGCCTGAAGCTCGTCTTCGAGGCCGGCGATGTCGAACAGGGAGATTTTGCCGACCATTGCTGGAGAGATGGTGGCGAGCAGATCGAGGTCACTCCCTTCGTGATCATCGCCTCGAGCGGCAGAGCCGAAGAGTCTGGGCTCAATGAAGCCATAGGTCTCGATCAGACGCCGAACCTCCCCTTCCTTTCCTCGTATCGCGTCAGTGGGCCTCATACCTTTCTCCTTGAGCCACAGGCGCTCATCGCTGCCCAGGCGAATCAGCATTTTCGTACCCGCCTTTCCGGAGCTCAAGCGGCTCGTTAGACTCGGTACAACGACTTCGGCGACCACTTTCTTGATCAGGGACGACAGCACTATGCCTTCTATGCGGCCCTCGCAGTACGCCATGCAGCAGCGCACCGACGGAGGGCCTTTCCTTCGGTTTGATCTCGAAGACACTGGTGCTTTAAGCGATGAAGAGCTCTCGGCCATCCAATCAGATGAAGAGTACGAGTCCATCGGTGAGGAGATTTATGGGATTTCTAGGGTTTATTATAGCGACGTTGCCTTGTCAGACCGTGAGCCAGGTTGGCACCTTCTGCTGGAGGTTGCACCGTCGTACCTGACCATTTATCCCATCACCCCTAAAGCCGAACACCCCGAGTACGGTAAGCCCAGATATCACGGGATCAGGTCAATTATCATTACAAGACCTGTCTACACACCGTACTCACATCCAACTGTTCTAGACGAGGTCGATGAATTGCTCGATGGGCTTCCGGATGGGCTATACACGGATTGGCGTTACGGCCTTGGCTTCAAGTACGAATACAGGTGCATCGTCCAGGCACTGAGCAGCCTAAAGGGGGTTGATACCATCGTGATACACGGTGGTACTGGTCACAACGATGCGAAGCTCAAAGGCAACGAGTTTTACTTGGGCGTTGATCGTCTAGAGCAGCTGCGGAAAAGCCTGGATCGGTTAACCCAGCGCCACCAGCGGGAGACAGCGTCTGATAAGAAGCTTGCCTGCTATACAAGCCTGCTTCATGAAGCTGCGCCTGAGCTCTATCCTCCACGCGCCAGGAAGCTGCCCCCTGACCTTCTCTCTAACTTGGTTTCTCTAGGATCCCTGTCGCCTCGGCTTTCGCCTAAAGATCAACAGCAGGCAGCCAAGCTGACGGAGCAAAACGTTCCTGCGCTTGCTAAAGCTGCGCCCAACTCACTGTTCAATCTCAAGGCAGAAATCGAGCTGGTGACACTCGGAGAACTCATTGAGGTCTATCGAAAAATGATGGACAACAAAGTAAGCGAACCTCGATGGCAGCGGTTCTTAAGTGAACACCCATTCGTGCTAGACATGGCATTTGGGTATCCGGTGAAGAAGATTGCAGACCAGCCATACATCGGCGGTAAAAGCTTCAGTGGCCGGGGCGGTCAGTTCTCGGATTTCCTGATGGCCGCCAGAGCAACCGGAAATCTTGCCCTCATCGAGATCAAGCATCCTCAGACTGAGCTACTCGGTCAGTCATACCGGCAGACATTCGTGCCGTCCTATGAGCTAAGCGGTGCAGTCGGTCAGATCATTAGCCAACGCAGCGTGCTCCAACGGGAGGTCTTCGGTCTGTCCCAAGAGCTAGATGAGCGCGTTCACGCACACGCCATTGCGGCAATAGTCATCATTGGCCGAACTCCCAAGGATCTGGCTAAGCAGCGTGCCTTTGAGCAGTATCGAAGCGGCCTGAAGGATGTACTGGTGGTGACTTTTGATGAGCTCCAGGTACGACTAGAAAGCATCCACCAAGCCCTCACGCCCAAGCCGCTGGTGGAGCCTGAGCCAATCAACGAGGACGATCTGCCCTTCTGAGCCTAGGGCAATCAAAATTGTGTCCCGTGAGCGATGCGCACCAATAATGAATTTCTTCTGCTGGCCCATTCAGGGCTCAAAGCTGATAATCAGTGACTGCTTGAAAAAGATGCTCGGCCATCAACCGCAGATGCCCCAACTCCATCCCCACGACCCCATCAGCTTCGGCCTGATGGTAGACCTTCTGCGCTTCCACAGCCTCGGTTTACAAGGGTGGTCGGGCATGAGCACCTTGCTCAGATCTCTTTTCACGGTCTCTTCCTTTCGCCATGGCTAGGCCTGCACGCGGGGAGCGGCTCCCTCTTGCCGACCTGCAGCTGCCTGCCTTAGATTCACCGTCCTTCACGCTGGGCAGGCAGGCTGCAAGCCCCGGATTCTGAGGTTACGACGCTAATGAGCTCCACGATTCAATGGGAAGTCGAACTTACCAGCGGCATCCCCATGTACTTGCATCAGCTTTCTCGCGAGAACGATAACAACGGCCATTTTTGGGTATGGGGAGGCGTCGACGACTACCTCGACTGCACAAATGACCACTTCAGCTTCAGCTCCTCGCATTTCGACGATATCGAAGATGACCCTGATGTGGCCTGGCAGGTAGCGCATGAGCTTCTTTCACTGTTCAACGGAGCTATGGCTTTGCTGTGGAAGCAGCGTCACCCCTTCCAGATTGCGCGCCTTTTGCGTGAAGGCCGGAGCGTAAACTACGTCGAAAAACGCAATCTGCATGGCCTTCTCGGTGCTCTCCCAGCCTCAGCGAAGCGAGGCAGTGATCGGGAAGACAGTGCGATGGCTTTTCACCTTGTATCGCTTGCTTGCGAGTACCAAGACGCTTACCACTTGGTCAAGCTGTTTGAACAAAAGGGTGGTTGGACTACCTACTACAAGATTCTCGAAACGATTGAGTCCTACACGGCCAAGTACGGCTTGACTGTGCCTGTAGACAAGAAGATCCAGAAAGGCTTTGAGCTGACTGCTAACAATTTTTCGATCAGTGGTTTCGAGTCGCGGCATGGCTTCAAGCAGCAGGCGAAGGAAATCAAGACCGCCTCGCTGACTATCGAAGAAGGCTATGCGTTCATCAGTGGGTACGCAAAGCGGTATCTGTCCAGGCGGTTCGGCCCTGCACTTAGGGAGAGACCCACTCTTAGATAGTTCCGTCTGCTAGTTGATAGCCTTAAAGCCTTTCACCACAGCATAACGTCGCAAAGGGCACCGTTAAACAACGATAGAGGATTTAATGCAGCCGACTCGGCGTTGGGATAAACCGATCACCCGCAATACGTATGAACTCACGCAGGCTATGCCGTCCGACGTCCCGCCTGAAAGTCGCAACAACGTATTTCGAGCTGACCGTGTTGATTACCCAAAACCTACCTTGCTTCGTCACAGACTGAATGTCCGATGTCCGAATCAGACGACCATCCGCAAATCGTTGATATGGCCCTGGGCAAATGTGACTGAACACGACACCAATGGCGCTGCAGGCATAAATGTGAACATTCACCAGAAACGCAGTAACCAGCCCGTCGTAATCCTGGCTCGCTGCCTTGGCGAGGCGAAGCAGGTCAAAGTCCGAGTAGCGTTTCACGTGCAAATCGACTGCGACTGTGTTGATCTCTTCCATGGTTACGAACCTCTCGATACAGGAGTTACGGTGGTCTCTGGAGCAGTCCTCCGGTATAGCTCCCTCAATCCCGTCAGAGACTCAACATCCAAATCACGCTGATGAGTATTGACGTACACATCACCACTCTCGACCTTCAAGACGCAGATTGGCACTTCAACCTGGTTGAAGCCCATCGATAACGACGTCAGCTTTTCCATTTTCCAGCTCGACCCCTTGTTCATCCAGCCCGGGGTGACGACTTGGACTTCCTGGACGAGCACGTTCTCGTTTTGAGAGATCAGCAGCTCAACCAAACGGGGCTCGTCGCTCAACATCTCCTCGTAAGCTACGAAGCGATCCTCGTGTCGTCGCTTCAGGCTCACGTGATACCAATGGGTGACTAGGGATCGTGACACCGCGTGAAAGTGAGCCAAGCCGTCGCCGAACATCCCTACTGGGCCGGCTTGGTCTTGCATGCTAATTCTGAACATGGTGTATCTCGTGTAGAGCGGGCCCGCGAAGCGCACCTGCGATTAACATAAGCCAAATATTGTCTTCAGCGAGGCAGTCATCTCGCGCCCTTTTCCCACGAGCACGTATACCGTGTTTCGGGTCTCGAAGAGGCAAGCGCCGTCGAACGATTTGCACAGGGTCGACCGCACCCACCCACCAGGAGGAAACCGCCCTTGGCTGTCGTAGGTGACGCAATGGGAATAAAGGAACATTGTCTGCAGGCCTATGGCGCGCACCCTGGCGAGCGATTCAGGAGGCTCGTCCACATGAAAGATCAGCCAATCCTCGACCAAACAGTACGGTTTCCGACCGAAACGATCCGCCACCAATGCCTCTATTTCGGCTTGAGGTAGCTCTGTTCCAAAGGACGATATCTCACCCTCGCGGAGCAACTCATTCTCCGAAGAATTACCCATAAATTGATGATCCTCATGGTGTGAACCCAAAAAATCAGGCTCTGCGAACACGCAAAATAGCGGGCAATAAGCCAGAAATCCCATCAATATGATTATATGCATTTGTGTGGGATCTATCAAACGCGTCATACCGTCTCTTTTTGGGAGAGGTAGGTTGGATGTCCCTGCGGAAGGCATATGCGGCGACGCTACAGTGGCTGAGGATTCGAAATGGCTTATCGCAAGCAGACCTCCAGCATCAAGCTGACCAGGCTCACATAAGCCGCTTGGAGGCTGCGACGACGACACCGACTATTGATCTGAGTGCGGATCTGGCTAATGCGCTGGGCCTAACGCCTTTGTCGCTGCTCACGCTGGTGGCCGCAGCCGATGAGGGCAAGACAGCACGCTCTGTCTTGAATGAATCGATGATTGAACTCATGCGGCTAGGAGTTCTTGATGAAGCGCTGCCTGCCGAGCCGCAGAAGATCACCACACCACAGAGAATCGCAGCCGCAGAAAGGCTCGAAGCAGTACGCAAACTCAAGGCAGAAGGTCTTTCTCAGGCAGAGGTCTGCCGGCATCTGGAATTACCCAGAAGCACAGTTGGGCGCCTGTGGCACGTTGACGATTAAAAGCCCTCCTCGGCTCAAAGTGACAGAGGCACGGGGGCCACTGATCAATAAGCCAAACTTCTGGCCATTCTTACGATGCTTTCCTGAATCCATTGCTCCACGATGGGCCGTGTGGCAGGGATGAAAAGTCGTGACTCACTAACAAGCTTTTCACGCCGCATAGGCATCGAATAGCTGCTGGGGGGAGTCGCTGGCGGCTCTTCTATCTTCGCCATGTCTAAATTCTTCAAGGTAATGCGATACCAACCGCTGCTGAATCCGACCACCTCGAAGCAGGACATAATTAGCTTTGATAGGCTGGTCGGAGACACGAAATAGAGACCAGCCGTACGCCCCTCGACTGGCACACTTGCGTCAGCTTCCAAAAGCACGAGCCCGTCGTCAAAAACGCGCCAAGACGTATCTCCGGACTTCAGTCCTGTGAACAACTTGTCATCCCAGTCTTCGTAACCTTGCTTGAACTTCGCCAAGCCCAGGTTATGGAAGCTATGGAAAATCTCATCACGGCGTTGGGCCGCTCCGTGCACAGCATGCTGCTCAATGGGCTGTGGCAGAAACGCGAACTCAAGCTGTGGCGCATAGGAGTGACCGCCGTAGGAGCGAGAGCTTGATGCCTCTGTAATGCGCTCGTGAAAGGCTTTTTCAGAAATTGCGCTTTTGGATTTCTCCATTCTACTCAGGCCCTGGACAATAGCTTTCAACAGCTCTTGGGGGTCTGAGAATGAGGCTCTGAAAAAACCTTGTTTGTAGTCAGACACCTCGTCGACGAATACGGCCTGCTTCGCGTCAAAGTCAGTCTGCTGGATGAAGACCAAAATCGGTTTACGCTTGCTCACTGCTTGGTGGAATTCTTGCTGCGTAACCGAGAGACCTGGCTGAGGTTCATAGCCGTAGTTAGCGCCAAGAATCAGGATATAAACGTCGCACTGGTCGACCTCTGTTAGACACGCTTGCTCCGACGAGTAGGCCCGTGCACCAAAGTGCTCGCTCATGATCGCCTTCATATCCAGGGTTTCCACAGCGTCTTTGGCAGCCGCCCGGAACTCCTCAAATCCTCGCACTACAGAGCTGATGAATACATTCATTTGCGCTAACTCCGGGATACTGGCGTATGAGTCATTTGGACTGGTGGATTGCTACGTTTGTTTCAAAGGGTGAGACATGGGGGAGAGAACTGGGAGTTCCAGGCAGCTATTGCTCGGTGCACGAGCGCTGACGACGGACGACTATGAAACGTTCACCTGGGTTTTTCGGACAAGGCATACGTTCGACAATTGGCCTTTCGTAGGCTGCAGAAATGTTTTGTGTGCAAGGCGTAGACCTGCCTCAGCCGCTACCCATTCAACCTCGGGCTGCATCGAGGATGTTATGCAGTTCAACCCAAGGCGTCGGGCTTGCGACCCCCTCAGCTCTGCAAGCCTGTTCATGAGCAAACTGCTCATCACTCTGTGAGCCAGGTTGGATGCGTGCACAGCTAGCGCAAATCACAACCCCATCAATTAAAGCCCAAGCGGCAGACCAGGCGACCATGCGTTGATTAGTGTTCATGCAGAGAGCTTCCGTTGCTGACTGAGTTGATACCAAACTAACGTCAGCACGTGCTGTTGTATACGCTCAGGCGAAGGCCCTCGAAAGAGGGGACACTGAGTGATTTGAGGGCAAGATCGCCCGCGCGTGGGGCGACGGTTTTCACATCGCAACCCTAGTGCGTGCTCAGCTTGATGATCCTGCCAGTGCGCGCATCATTCACATGCTTACGCATCTCGTCTTCAGCATCCTGGATGCATTTGGCCAAAGCGATGAGGCGCCTGGCTTTCTTTATCCTCGCCAGCCGCAGCGAGTCGCACTGCAGCGCTCAGCAGCGCTCAGCAGCGATGTTAGGGAGCTCTGTAGGCTCTCCGAGACCTGGCGCATGCTGCGGATGAGGCCAGCCGTCGATGCGTAGCCTGAGCCAGCTCATTACTTACGACGCCTATCATATGGCGGATATTTACCTGACGCAGCCGTTGCAGATTGTTGCCGGTAGCATGGCGGGTAGCAAATGGATGAGCGATGACCTGTTCGAACGTGCCGCCAGCAAGGACAAGCACTTGCATGTCGTCGATGGAGCACACCACATGGATCTTTACGACGGCCAGCAGTTTGTGGACGAAGCAGTGAGTGTGCTTGCACCATTTTTTAAACAGAGGCTCGGCTAATCAAACACGCAATTAGCCGCACATAAGGGTGACATCATGATTACCAATCGTAGTGGTCGCGCGGCACCACGATCACTACGACAGGCTCGAACCGGTTGCTCGTGCTTTTTCGAAGGCAGTCCCGTCCTTCAATAACACCTTTTAAAGTCTACCGCTGAAACACCAATCGCATGAGGGCTTTTCAATTTCCTTAACAAGCCGTCTCTATCACGAGCTGGACGGCTAGTGATAGTTTGAAAAAATGAAGAAAAACTAATCAGGGGTGTTGGTATCCACGTACGCGTGATTCACCACGTTTAAGGCAGATTTGTCTGGCTAAAGGTTGCATCTGAAGACTTAGAGCTTCGCGAGGGGACTGGGGTTATCTCCCGCTCTACCCCAGCGTATGATTTGAGTATTTGAGGTGATGTTAATGCTAGGCCAGGTTTTTCAAGCACTGATTCCGGTCACCACACTGATTGTTTTGGGATACCTCATCGTCAGGTTCCGGTGGCTCCGAGCAGAGGGGATGCAGGATGTTTCCAACATCGCCTTCCTGGTGCTGGCGCCAGCGTTGCTCTTTCGCAGCATGGCCTCGGTACACCTGACGAAAATTGACTTCACTCCAGTGGCCATCTATTTCTGCGCAATCTGGATTGTGTTTGCAATAGTCATGATCAAACATGGATTCAATAAGCGGGCTGCAGTGCTCGCATTGTCTACCACCTTCTCCAACACGCTCATGATAGGCGTACCTCTGGTGAGCATGACCTATGGTGAAGACGGTCTGGTCACGCTGTTCGCTCTGATGTCTGTGCATTCACTCATAATGCTTACGATGGTCACGAGCCTGGTTGAGTTTGCGGATGCCAGAGAGGCGAGCGCCGGTTTGGCCACTGCCAGTTGGAGTTCTCGCTTACTAAAACAGGGAGGCACCCTCCTGAGGGCGACACGCGGCACCCTCCTGCACCCTGTACCACTCCCAATATTACTGGGCCTGTTGTTCTCGGCCACAGGGTTCTTATTGCCACCGGTTCTGGATAAAACCCTGCTGCTAATAGGCAACGCGTTCCCTCCGATTGCACTGATGCTGGTTGGGGCCACACTGGCAATGAGCAGGAATCTGGCGCACATCAAAACGGGTCTGGCGTTGGCTTTAACCAAAAACTGCATTCATCCTCTGGTCATGTTTGCGCTGGGTATTTTAGTAGGCCTAAAGGGGGTGGGATTCAAAGTCATGATCCTATCGGCAGCGCTTCCCATCGGCGCCAATGTGTACCTTTACGCCACCCGTTACAAAGTGGCGGAGCAGGAAGTGACTGCCAGTATTGCCGCCTCGACGGTGCTGGCGCTTTTCACCCTGACGGGTGTGATGTTGGGGCTTTCTTATCTCGGCTGAACATCAGGTGCGCCCTGGGCATCTGTTCACTGGCCTCCTTCAACTGCTTGTAATCAGCCTATTACGCTGTTTTTCGTATCACTGCGAGTAAGGCCTGTAGCGGATGTAAAACAGCCACCCCTTGTTTGCGTTTAACCTGACTGCGGCACGAATACCCATCGGCTAACAGCCGCCCGGATTGGTTAAATTTCTCCACCAGCGGGCCCCATGACTGACTATAAATGACGGCAGAAGTCTTCGCATTTTGTGTCTCGTGACCGTAGGTGCCAGACATGCCACAGCAGCCGCTTGCTTGAACCTGTAGCGTAAGCCCCATACGTTCGTAGATTTGCTGCCAAAGGCTGATACTGCTCGGCTCGTTTGTCTTTTCAGTACAGTGGGGAAGGAAGTAATACGGGGCAGCGTCTTTGACGTGTTGAGCCTGTGGAAGCGCACCGGCGAGCCACTCCTGAGGCAGTAATACGGTGGGTGCTTTGTCGCTGCCCAGCGCTTTCGAATATTCCTGGCGATACACCAACGTCATCGCGGGATCGAGTCCTACAAGCGGTATGTCGTAGCACTGAAGCTGTCCGAGAGCGTCACTGTTGTAGTGAGCTGCTTTTTCAAATGCTTTGATGAAACCTTGCACCTGAAGCGGTTTTCCGTTGGGCGCGAACGGGGCAATGTAAACCTGGTAGCCAAGCCTTGAGATCAGTTCGATCCAATCCGATAGCACAGGGGTTTCGAAGTAACGGGTAAAAGCATCCTGAACGAGGATTACGCTGCGAGCGCGGTGTTCTTTCTCCAGTGTCAATAGAAGCTCAGGGGTGGCAATTTCAACCTCCCATCGACGGCATACAGCGTCAAAGTCCGTCATGCTGAGCAAAGGGCTATCGACCATTCCGGCCACATGCTCAAAGATGAACCGGACAGGGCTAGCGCCCATGACGAAGTTGTAAAGACGCGGGAAGCGTGCGATGTAGGGAATCGTGTACTCCAGCGAGCCGACCAGGTAGTCCTTAAGTGGACGAAAATAACGGCTGTGATACAGCTCCAGAAATCGGGAGCGGAACTCGGGCACGTTGACCTTGACCGGGCACTGCCCAGCGCAGGATTTGCACGCCAGGCAGCCTGCCATTGCCTCATAGACTTCGTGGGAGAAGTCTTGCTGGCCCATTTTCCGGGCGACCGTGTTGACGGCTCGTTTTGCGATATTTGAAACGTTGCCCGTTGCTCGAATGTTATTACTCGCAGCCACCACATCGACGCCCTGCTCGCCCTGCAGTCTAAGCCATTCGCGAATCAGAGAGGCACGACCTTTAGGCGAATGAACCCTGTCACGGGTGCCTTTCCACGATGGGCACATGGCGTCGTCTGGATCAAAGTTGTAGCACGCGCCGTTCCCATTGCAATGAACGGCGGTGTCATAACTCTGCCATACACGCTCGTCGATTGTCCTATCCAGATCGCCGCGTAACTCAACGCCATCTACCTGAGTCAATCGTGCTTTCGGCAACGTCTTCGGAGTCGCAATTTTTCCTGGGTTCAGCTGATTGTGCGGATCGAAAGCGGCTTTCAATTGCTGCAATGCTGGGTAAAGGTCGCCGAAGTAGTCAGGCACGTATTGTGATCTTAATCCCTTCCCATGCTCGCCCCACAGCAAACCGCCATACTTTTGAGTCAGAGCGGCAACAGCGTCGGAAATAGGGCGGATCAAGGCAGCTTGGGCGGGGTCTTTCATGTCCAATATTGGTCGTACATGGAGTACGCCTGCGTCGACATGGCCAAACATTCCGTACTGCAGTTCATAGTTGTCCAACAGCGCACGGAATTCCTGGATGAAATCAGCAAGATTTTCAGGAGGTACTGCGGTGTCTTCCACAAAAGGTTGCGGCCTCGCCTCACCTTTAACGTTTCCAAGCAGTCCAACCGCCCGCTTGCGCATCGAGTAAACGCGCTTAAGCGCGTCGGCACCTATCGCGAGCGTATGGCCCAAGCGCACCACGGAGGTGTCGCGCTGCAGATGCATGACAAAGTTATGCACGCTCTGCTGGACGGTGGCTTCATCATCCCCGCTGAACTCGATGAGGTTTATGCCCAGGGTGGGTGTGTCCGGATCTTCGGGGAAGTATTCAGCGACGCCGTGCCAGACGATGTCCTTCATCGCCAGCATCAACACTTTGGAATCAACAGTCTCAATGGACAACGGCTTGAGCAGCATCAGCGCCTTCGCGTCGCGCAGCGCGTCCATGAAGCCGGCATAACGAACGTTGACCAGAATCGAATACTTCGGGATCGGCAAGACGTTGAGTTTGGCTTCAACAATGAAACCCAGAGATCCTTCAGAGCCGCACAGCACACTGTTGAGGTTGAACTGGTCACCCTGCTCACGAAGGTGTGCCAAGTCGTAGCCGGTGAGGCAGCGGTTCAATTTAGGAAAGGTTCGTTCAATCAGGTCGGCTTGATTGTCCGCGATGTCGACTGCACACCGGTAAACCTCACCGATCCGATCTCGACGCACAGTTTCTTGCTCCAGAGCACTTTTCTCTAGTAGCGCGCTGTGGAGCACCTCCCCACCCAGCAAAACCGTAGAAAGCTCCAGAACGTGGTCACGGGTTTTGCCATAGGTACAGCTGCCTTGGCCACTGGCATCTGTGTTGATCATGCCACCAATAGTTGCTCTGTTGGAGGTCGACAATTCTGGCGCGAAAAAAAGTCCGTAGGGTTTCAGCGCCGCATTCAGCTGATCTTTCACTACGCCACTCTGGACGCGCACCCAGCGCTCTTCAGCATTGATTTCAATAATGCTGTTCATGTGGCGTGACAGGTCGACGACGACGCCATCGGTCAACGACTGACCATTGGTTCCCGTTCCACCACCTCGTGGTGTCAGAACAACAGCTCTATGCTGGGGATCAGCCGCCAGCGTCGCAAGAATCTCAACGTCTTTAGCATCCAGCGGGAACACCGCTGCTTGAGGTAAACGCTGGTAAATTGAGTTGTCTGTTGCAAGCACCATCCGCTGACCATAGCTGTAGGCGACTTCTCCCTGAAAGCCCGCCTTACTGAGCTGCCTTAGAAACTTGTCGTAGTTCACGCTTTGATTTTTGGACGGAAGCAACCGTGCGATCATGATAAAACTCCAACCGGCATGCGGTTTTTGACTAGCTAATTTTGTCGGCGGTCGTGGAACGGCTACGCCTTCAGCTGTGTGGACGATCAGATATCAAAGCGGTATAGCTTCACCGCGTTGTCTCGAAGGATGAGCCGCCGGTCGCCTTCTTCGGGCGCCCAACTCGCTAAAAGATCGAAAATTTGCGCATCGTCGGGTTTATCGGATTTCATTGTCGGGTGAGGCCAATCGCTTCCCCACATCAACCTGTCGGCTCTCAGCTTCACGAGTGCTGAAGCAACCTGCCCAAAGTCGAAGTATCCAGGCGCGCCGCTCTTGGAGGTGTTGTAGGGAGCGGACAGTTTCGTCCAAACGCGACCTGTGACCACCAACCTTGAAAGTGCCGCAAAGCCATCGGACGTGACGCCGCCGGGTTGGGCAAGTTGGCCGAGATGATCAATTACCAGTCGGCATGGCAACTTGAGTAATTTGGATTCTAATCTCGGCAATTCTTCGCCGGGCGACACCAACTGTACGTGCCAGCCGAGCTCATTGACCCTTGCAGCAAGGCGTTCCAGCTCTTCAATTTTGGTTCCGCCGAAGCTCAGGTTGAATCTGATGCCTCGAACGCCAGCCTGATCCAGGCTGCTGAGTTCCTCATCCGTTATATTCGGTTGAACCACGGCCACGCCTCTTGCGCTGCCGTTGCTTTGAGCCAGCCCGGCAAGCATCAGACTATTGTCGAACCCATACGTCGAGGGGGTCACAATGACCATTCGTTCGATTCCGAGGCGGCGCTGAAGAAAGCGATAGTCAGCAAGTGTGGCTGTTGGCGGAGTCAGTGAGGCACCAGCGACAGGCTGCACTCGATCATCATAAAGGTGAATGTGGCTGTCTACGCTTCCCGCTGGAGCCTTGAGCTTCGGAAGTTCTTCGCCTTTCGACCAAGGCGTATCGCCCCATGCCGACAATTGGTAATAAGCACCCATTGCTCCGGCAATTTCTATGAGTCGGCGTCGGGTGAATCGCATAAAAACTCCTCACAGAACTTCAGTAACGAAGCTCAGCGCTTGGTAAGGCTGTTATGTGCTGGTCGCTACAAAAGCGGTTAACCGTGCGAGGCCATGGGCTTTCCGATCACGGAAGCATTGACTCGATGAATAGTCGCGGTTGCTGACTCGATTACATAAAGGTCAGTGCTGCCGTCACAGGCGAAGGCTAAGTTTGTTGTGAGCAAACCTGTCGGCACCTTCACTCTTGCCTGGGGTTCGCCTATCGCGTTGAAGCCCCAAACTGAGCCCAAGCCAGCGTGTGCAACCCAGAGCCCTCCATCCGCGTCCAGCGCTAGCCCGTCGGGGCCTACTCCACCTGAAAGTTGGATAAAATTGCCTACCTTGGCAGCGCCGAAGCCAGCTAGAGGTACCCGCCAAATAGCGTTCGCACGGGTCACCGCAAGGAGTAATGCATCCTCATCGAGGTTCATCACCAAACCATTGGGGCTGGGCACGGCATCGAGCATGCAATCTATTCGCCCGCTCGGCGTCATCCGGAACAACCGGCCAGTCGCATCCTGCAATCCTGTCAAACCTTGATCGGTAAAATAGAGATCGCCGTTGCGAGCGAAAAACAGATCGTTTACGCCTTTGAAGCGTTCCACGCCTGCACGCTCAAGCAATGGCTGCACTCTTCCGGAACCCGGTTCGTGAGTCATGATTCCATGTTTGTAATCGGCGATGAATACCAGCCCATCCTCGCGGATCTTCAGCCCGTTCGGCCAGCCGTCGTACTCAGCGGCAATCGAAAACACGCCTGCGGTATCAACATTGAGCAAGAGCCCGTTAACGATATCCACACACCAGAGCACGCCGTTTTTATCGAAGGATGGGCCCTCCAAAAAACTCTTGAAAATATGTTTTCCGGGCTGTGCCAGGCTCCAGCTCGAGCGCTCATCCCCAGTTTGTAGAGAGGAAGGGTAGATGGCGAAGATCTCAGTGCGAAGTACGGGGGGCGACGCGTACATGGTCGATCTCCTTTGCTTGGCCAATCGGTTTGCGCGTCAAAAACATCGAGACCAGAGCGCCCAGCGCCAGGAGCATGCCGGCAATCACAAAGCCGTAGTGATATTGGTGGGTCATGGAGATCACATAGCCAGTGACAATGGGCGCAAAGATGCCGAACAAATTACCGCCTGTGCTGATGACAGCGATGGCCGTTCCCGAATCTTCCTTTGATGGGATCAGGTCGTTGATGAGCGACAGGTTCGCGGCGACGGCGGCGGTGCAGCCCGTCAATGAAAAGGTGAAACAAGCGAGAATGATCCGTATGTCGTCCAGAAACGGCACGAAGAAGATCAGCGTCGACATTGATAAGCAGGCTGCGACTACAACCCTTCGCTGGCCGTCACCCAAGGATTTGCCGGTCATGGCTCTGTCACCGAGCATCCCGATGAAAATGCCCAATACCGCTGCGCCCAGATAAGGGATGGCTGTATACAGGCCACTCTTCAAGAGGGTCAGTCCTTTTTCTGCCTGGAGATAGCTCGGCAGCCAGGTAAGAAAAAGGTATGTCGTGTAGACCGCGCAGCCATGCGTGAACGTTATGGCCCAGATGGTTCTCGAGCGAAGCAGCGCCTTCAGTCCCAGCTTTGGTTCGACCAATGATGGGGACGCTATGCCTGTATCCCGTGTACTCAGGATCAAGTCCCGTTCCTCAGGCGATAACCAACGTGCGACTTCAGGCTGTCTGAACCATATCAGCCATGCGGCCAGCCATAAGGATCCAACAGCGGCAGCTATGACAAAGGCAGCACGCCATCCGTAACTGTTAACAATGATGCTCAGGCCCAACGCGGCTATTGCTGGCCCAATCAGGCTTCCTGCATGGAAAAGTGAGGTCGCCATTCCGCGCTCACCGGCAGGAACCCATTCGCGCAGTACCCGCCCGCCGGCAGGGTAGGAAGTCGACTCCCCGACGCCCATCAGTAAGCGAGTGAACAGCATCGAGAAGAAACCGCCTGATGCTGCAGAAAGGAGGGTGGCCACAGACCAGATGCCGATACCCCAGGCGTTGACCAGCCGAGTGCCGTAACGATCCACCAGCATTCCCATAGGGATGAGTGCGAAGAGGTAGAGCCATAAAAAGGAAGACAATAGGAGCCCAAGCATCAATGGGCTGATGTCGAATTCCTGAGTGATCTGGTGAGAGGCAATTGCCAGCGCCATACGATCAATGTAGTTGATCGCAGTCAGGGAAAACAAAAGTCCATAAACCCAGTAACGTCTGCGCATGATCAAACTCCCGTATTTTTATGTTTTTCGGTGGTTTGTTTTGTGAGTTCACCAGCCGCTACGTGCACGCGGTAATGAAGTTCATTTGAGTGCGGAGTGCTATCGGGGAGGCTTAGTATTGCCTCCCTTATTTCGCCGCCGATTTTTTCAGCGAATCGTCGCTCGGACTTTCTCCCTGAATGTATTTTCGATCCCGTCCTGGATCTTGAGCTTTTCGGCAAGCGAAGGAACCAAGTGGCGACTAATGACGATGACTCCGTCCTTATCTCCCAAAATCGCATCGCCTGGATTACAAACAACGTTGCCGCATGCGACTGGCGAACCTACATAGCCCGGGCCGTATTTGGAGGGCCCCGCTGGGTTTACAGCGCGAGCATAAGTAGGCAGGCCCATGACGCTCAGCTCCTCCACGTCCCGAACGGCGCCGTCGATTACAACCGCTGCGACTTTTCGAGCCAGGCATACCTCACCCAGCAGATCACCAAAGACCGCACGGTTGGTTTCACCGTTGCCGTTGATTACCAGAACATCGCCTGGCTGGGCATCGTCCAGTGCCCTGTGGATGGCAAGGTTGTCA
>Ga0265798_10004204_pt1 | contig 20043 bp, 21 predicted proteins | sample P3T30metagenome_FD_192430 | JGI IMG/M metagenome (GOLD analysis project Ga0265798, IMG submission 192430) | Plant litter microbial communities from East Loma Ridge, Irvine, California - P3 T30 | ecosystem: Environmental > Terrestrial > Plant litter > Unclassified | place: USA: California... | reverse complement strand
TCGCCGCGGACGCGATCGACGTCCTCGACTACCGCGACGGGGACGCCGCCGGCACCCCCGACCCGCACTTCTGGACCGACCCGGGCCGCATGCTCGACGTCGTCGACGCCCTCGGGCCGGTGCTCGCGGAGGTCGACGGCGTCGACGCCGCGGCCCTCACCGCGCGCACCGCCGACTACCGGGCCGAGCTCGAGCGGCTCGACGCCGACATGGTCGACGCCTTCGCCGCGATCCCCGCCGAACGTCGCGCACTCGTGACGAACCACCACGTCTTCGGCTACCTCGCCGACCGGTTCGACTTCGACGTCGTCGGGGCCGTGATCCCCGGCGGGACGACGCTCGCGGCACCGTCGGCCTCCGACCTCGCCGACCTGGTCGACGCCGTCGAGACGACGGGCGTCCCGACCGTGTTCGCCGAGTCGTCGTCGCCCGACCGGCTCGTGCAGGCCCTCGCGAGCGAGGCGGACGTCCACGTCGACGTCGTCGAGCTGTTCACCGAGTCGCTCACCGCGGCCGACGGCGACGCCCCCGACTACCTGACCATGATGCGCGTCGACACCGAGCGCATCGCCACCGGGCTCTCCCCCTGAGCGCCCGACCACCAGAAAGAGGAACACCCATGCGCACCACCCACCTGCGACGGACCGGCGGCACGCTGCTCGCCCTCGGCGTCGCCGCGACCCTCGTCGCCTGTTCGACCGGCGGACCCGGCACCGCGACCGACGGCGGCGACGCGACCGGCGCCTCCTCGTCCGGCCCCCGCCTCGCGGTCTCGTCCGAGGGCCGCGTCACCGTGCTCGACGGCGAGACCCTCGAGACCGTCGGCGAGTTCGACTCCGAGGAGTTCACCCGCCTGAACCCCGCCGGCGACGGCCGACACGTCATGGTGACGACGAGCGAGGGGTTCCAGGTGCTCGACACCGCGGCCGGCAGCTCGTCCGAGCCCGCCCTGACCGACCTCGTCTTCGACGCCGACACCGCGGGCCACGTCGTCCGACACGGCGGCAAGACGATCCTCTACGCCGACGGCACGAGCGACACCACCGTGTTCGAGTCCGCCGACCTGACCGACGCCGTCACCGACGGCGAGCTGCCCGCGGTCGAGACCGTCGAGGGCGTCGAGGCGCACCACGGCGTCTCGGTCGTGCTCGAGGACGGCACCTTCCTCACGACGGTCGGCGACTCCGACGGCCGCACGGGCATCGAGGTGCGCGACGCCGACGGTGCCGTGGTCGCGCAGAGCGACGAGTGCCCGGGCGTCCACGGCGAGGGCACCGCGGCCGACGAGGCCGTCGTGTTCGGCTGCGAGGACGGCGCGCTGGTCTACCACGACGGCACGATCACCAAGCTCGCCTCGCCCTCGCAGCCCTACGGCCGCATGGGCAACGCGTGGGTCAGCGAGACCAGCCCGATCGTCGTCGGCGACCACAAGGACGACCCCGACGCCGAGGGCTACCTCCTGCACGCCGTCACCCTGATCGACACCGCCGCCGACACCCTCGACGTGGTCGACCTGCCCGAGGGCGTCGAGTACACCTTCCGGGGCGTGGCCCGTGGCCCGGGCGACCTCGCGTACCTGATCGGCACCGACGGCGCGGTGCACGTGCTCGACCCCGCGACCGGCGAGCTCACCGACTCGTGGCCCGTCGTCGCCCCCTGGGAGGGCCCGGCCGAGTGGCAGGACGCCCACCCCGCGATCGTCGTCGCGGGTGACGTCGGCTACGTCACCGAGCCGGCGACGAACAGCGTGCACGCGGTCGACCTGACCACGGGCGAGGTGCTGTCGTCGCGCGGACTCGACGTCACGCCGAACGAGGTCGCGGTGGCCACGGCCGACTGACGCGACCACCCCGGGGGACGAGGAGGCGCGGTGCGACGGCACCGCGCCTCCTTCGTCGTCGAGGGCTGCGCACGGCTCGTCCGGCCGGCCCGGCGCGCTCGGCCGACCCGGCCGCCCCGCCCCGCCCCGCCCCGCCCCGCCGGTCGCTGGCCCGTCCTCTGGGGTCACCTCGAGCCCCGTCGCGGCGTCCCGCCGCACCGAAGATCCGAAGAGTCCGACGATTTCGTGACGTTTCGCCCTCGGGGATCGTCTCCATCGTGTGCGCCGTCCACCGCGGCGGTGCAGCAGGACGACGGATCGAGAGGACCACCATGCCGAGCTTCTACGTCAGCGAGCCCGACGGAGAACCGGACCCGACGGGCGGCGTCACCTCGCACCCCGTCGACCTCACGGGCGGCGGCGAGGACGCCTCGTCGACCTACCGGCGCGTGCAGGACGGCGGCACCGATCTGCGCGAGGCGACCCGCCGACTCGAGACGCACTACCGGGGTCGACGTTTCCGGGCCCAGTCGGGCGGTCGACCCTTCGAGTACTCGTACGTGCTCGCCGGCGACCACCGTCTCGTGCTGCAGACGTCGTCGTTCACCGCCCCGATGCAGGGCGAGATCCCCTTCCCCGGGCAGTACATCGTCGCCTGGAACCGCAGTGGTCGCACCACGCTGCACCAGCGCGGCCACACCTTCACGAGCGAGGGCTCCACGCCGTTCCTCATGCCGGCCGAGGAGGCCTTCTCGTTCGAGTCGACCCCACGGACGAACAGCATGGTGCAGGTCGGCAGCGACTTCCTCGAACGGACCGCCGCCGAACGTCACGGCGGACCCTCGCAGCGCGTCGTCTTCGACTACGCGGTCACCCCTCGCCCCGAGGCGGTCGCGGCCTGGCGCGCCGCCGTCGGCTCGAGCGCCGCGGCCGTCGTGGCCCAGCAGACGTCCCCGCTCGTGCGACTCGAGGCCCAGCTCACCCTCGCCCGGGCCATGCTCGACCTGTTCCCGTGGCGCGCCGTCGACGTGCCCGTCGGCCTGCGCACGCAGGAGGCCGCCCGCGTCCGGCACGCGGTCGAGTACATCCACGCCCACGCCGCCGAACCGCTCACCCCGGCCGACATCGCCGAGGCGTCGGGCATGCACACCCGCACCCTGCAGACGTCGATGAAGGAACACCTCGGCACGTCACCGGCGGCGTACCTGCGCCAGGTGCGCCTCGACCGCGTCCACGACGAACTGCTCGCGGCGGCGCCGGACGAGACCCGCGTCTCGGACGTCGCCCGGCGCTGGGGCTTCGGCAACTTCGGCCGCTTCGCGGGGTCCTACGCCGCGCGCTTCGACGAGTACCCCCGCGACACGCTCGCCCGCTAGCGACGCCGCGGCCCGCGCCGCGCCGCGCTGCTCCGCCCCGAGGAGGCGGTGGTCGAGTGGGCAGGAAGCGTCCTTCCCGGTGCCGCGAGGGACATCTTCTGCCCACTCGATCGTCAGGCGCCCTGCTGGTCGGACCCCGGCTGGTCGGTGCCCTGCTGCTGGGCGTAGGCCTCGGGGCCCTGTTCGGCCGCCGACGGGTCCATCCACCCGAACTCGAGGATGTTGCCGTCCGGGTCGGTCAGCTGACGCTGGTACATGAAGCCGTAGTCCGACGCGGGGCGCGCCTCCGTCCCTCCGGCGCCGAGGCCGGCCGTGACCGTGGTGTCGACGTCGTCCCGCGAGTCGAGCATGACGGCGGTGGCGACCGAGGGGGCGGTGGTCGGGTCACCGATGGGCAGGTCGGTGAAGGTCTGGAAGAAGTCGCGCGTGAGGATCATGAAGGCGCTGTGGTCTTCTTCCACGACCACGCAGGCGGCGTTCTCGTCGGTGAAGAGCGGATTGATGGTGAACCCGAGCGCCGTGTAGAACGACTTCGCCCGGTCGAGGTCGGTCACGGGCAGGTTGACGAAGATCATGGGCACGGGGTTCTCCTTCGAACGGTCCACGGGTGGTGAGCCACACAGTGGACCCGCCCGGGTGCGCCGTCAAGGCCTTCATGACCGCTCAGAAGTCGAGCAGGCGCAACCTCACACTCACGGTGTCGCCCACCCCGACGCCCTCGGCGTCGCGCACGGCCCGCTTGACGGGCAGCGCGTAGGCGTTCTCGTCGCCGAGGGGGAAGACCGACGTGGCGAACGTCGACGAGCCGACCCGCGCCTCCACCCGGACGGAACCCCAGCCGCGCAGCAGGTCGCCGGCCACCATCAGGACGTGGTCCTCGACCTCGGGCGGCAGGCTGACGAACGTGTAGAAGGCTCGCCGGCTCTCCCACCGCCACAGGTCGGCGTCGAACGTGAACTCCATCGCCGCCCCTCCTCTCGCCGTGAACCGTCCCGTCGAACCTAGTGCCGGTGCCCCGGCCCGGCCCCCGGCCCGCTCCACACGGGGAACGGGTCGGCGAAGTCGCGCCAGCCCGCCGGATCGCCCAGCAGCTCGTCGTCGGTCAGGAGGCACGCGTCGAGCTCACGACGGATCGTCGCGACGTCGAGGTCGAGACCGAAGAAGGCGATCTGCTGGCCGTGGGGCGAGTCGGGATGCCACGACGGGCTCGAGGTGGGGTCGAGGCTCAGCATCTGCCCGACGCTCGACCACGAGCCGACGCGGTCGCAGCGCGTCGCGAACTGCGTGAACCCACGGGAGCGCAGCAGCGTGCCGACGGCGCCCGGGGCGAAGGTGTGCTCGACCGCCAGGGCGAGGCGGCCGGGGTGGAACGGGCGCTCGTCCCGGTAGACGTAGGTCGTGACCACCCCGTCGTGGTCGAGGTCGGGGGTGTGCTCCGAGAGGGCCTGCATCCAGCCGGCGGCGCCGCCGAGCTGCGCCGCGCCTCCCGGGCTCTCGAGTGTCTCACGTCGCACGGCGGCGACGCTCGCGACGCGGCTCTCCGGGGCCAGTCGTGCGAGCAGCCGGCGGATCGTCCGCAGGTCACGCGGGCGCACGGCGGCCGTGTCGACCAGGACGATCACGGTCGCGTACTCGACGAGGTCGACGACGTGCTCGGCGGCGAGGAACCGGTCGTCGACACCGCCGAGCACGAGGTCGGCCAGGTCGACCGCGCTGACGACCGAGACGACGTGCTGCAGCAGCGAGCGACCGTCGGGCCGGCCCAGGGACGAGTCGAGCAGGGAGCCGAGCAGCAGCCCGGTGGCGCGGCTCGGCGTGCCGGCCGCGAGCGTGACCACGACGTCGATCGGCTGCCGGTCGTGGGCGAGGTCGAGCGCGAGCCGGTGCCCGGCGTCGGCGGCGTCGTGCACGTCCGGGCCCGAGTCGACCCGACGGCTCGTCGACCCGGCCAGCCGGTCGGCCACGAGATCGACCTCGGACGGGCTCTGGCCCGTCACGAGGACGACTCCCCGGTGGCGTGGGGACGAGGAGGCGCGGGTCGGTTCGGTCATGCCCCCACGCTAGGTGATAATGGTTCTCACTAACAACCGCATCACCACACCGACACCAGGAGGCACCCGTGAAGGTCCGCAACTCGCTCAAGGCGCTCAAGAAGATCCCCGGTTCGCAGGTCGTCCGCCGCCGCGGCCGGGTCTACGTCATCAACAAGAAGGACCCGCGGTGGAACACGCGCCAGGGGTGAGGCCGTCTGGCAGGATCTCCTGATGCCTGCCGACCGGAACCCCCGCCGCCCCGACGTCACGACCACCGAGCTCGTGGGTGGCGCCGAGGCGGTCCGGGTCGCCCTGCACGACTACGACGAGCGCTGGCCTGACGCCTTCGCCGAGCACCGACGCCGCATCGTCGAGGCCCTCGCGCCGTCGGACAGCGCGCCGTCGGGCATCGCGGTCGACGTCGAGCACATCGGCTCGACGTCGGTGCCGGGCCTCGCGGCGAAGCCGATCGTCGACATCGTGGTCGCGGTGCCCGACATCACCGCGGAAGAGGACTACCTCGACCCGTTGCTCGCCGCGGGTTACGAGCTGCGGGTTCGTGAACCCGGGCACCGACTCGTGCGGACGCCCGAGCGCAGCGTCCACGTCCACGTCTACGAGCAGGGCGCCGCGGCCATCGACGAGTACCTGCTGCTGCGCGACCACCTGCGCACCGACGCCGCCGACCGCGAGCTCTACGCGAGCGTCAAGCGCGACCTGCTCGACCGCCGCTGGGACGACATGAACGACTACGCCGACGCCAAGACCGAGGTCGTCACGGCCATCAAGGCGCGGGCGCGCGCAGCCCGGGAGGCAGCCCGGGACGCAGCCCGCGAGCGCTGAACGGAGCGGGCACGGCCTCAGACGGCCGACGTCGCCGCCATCGACTGCAGCCCGGTGACGCGCAGCAGGTCGAGTCGCGCCTCGTCGTCGGAGCCCGGTGCGACCGTGTAGACGACGATCCGTAGGTCGCCCGGCGCGGTCAGCACGTCGCAGTCGATCGTGATCGGGCCGGCCGGCGTGTTCGTCACCGTCTTGCGACTGGCCCGGTGCTCGGCCACCTTGGCCTCGGCCCAGCGGCGTGCGAACTCGGGCGACGTGTCGAGCAGGCGCGACACGAGGTGGTCGAGCGAGCGGTCCGACGGGTAGCGCCCCACGGCCGCCCGCAGGTCGGCGGCGAGGTCGCTCGCGAAGTCCTCTTCGTGCTGCACGTCGAAGTCGGTGCCCGCGTGGCCGGACGTGAAGTGCCGCCAGACGAGGTTGCGCTCGAGCCCGACGAGACGCGACGGGTCGCCGTTGACCGCCGCCCAGAGGGGGTTCCAGAGCAGGATGTCGTGGGTCGCCGAGAAGACGGCCAGCGGCACGTCGCCGAGCCGGTCGACGATGCGTTGCACGCCGGGCCCCACGTGGCGCGGGACGACCTCGGCCGACGGAGGCGCGGCGCCGGCCGAGCGGTAGAGGTGGTCGCGTTCGTCGTCGCTCAGGCGCAGGGCCACCGCCAGGGCACGGAGCATCTGCGGGGACGGGTTGGTCGCCCGCCCCTGCTCGAGGCGGACGACGTAGTCGACGCTCACCCCGGCGAGCGCCGCCAGCTCTTCGCGGCGGAGGCCCGTCGTCCGGCGCCCCACCCCCGCCGGCAGCCCCACGTCGGCGGGGCTGACCCGGTCACGCCACGACCGCAACACGTCGGCGAACTCGCTCATGCGCCCATCCTCCCCCGCCCCGGGCGCCCGAGGGTGGTACCGCCAGTCCTCCCGTCGTGCGGGGCCTGGGTGCCCGGGCGGGGCCGGGCGCAGCATGGACCCATGACCACCACACTCATCACCGGGGCCAACAAGAGCCTCGGACTCGAGACCGCCCGCCGCCTCCTCGAGGCGGGCCACACCGTGTACGCCGGCATGCGCGACCTCGACTCGGGCGACGCCGTCCGGGCCCTCGGCGCCCACGCCGTGCAGCTCGACGTCACCGACCAGGCGAGCGTCGACGCGGCGCTCGCCTCCCTGCCCGAGCTCGACGTGCTCGTCAACAACGCGGGCGTCCTCGGGTCGTCGTTCGGCGTCGACGACCTCACCCCCGAGACGATGCAGGAGGTGCTCGACGTCAACGTCGTCGGGCTCGTCCGCGTCACCCAGGCCGCGATGCCGCTGCTGCGCCGCTCCGACCGTCCCGTGATCGTCAACGTCGCCTCGGGCGTCGGCTGGCCACGCTGGCTGAGCACCGAGGGCCACGACGAGTACCCCGTCGCCGCGGTGCCCTACGCGTCCTCGAAGGCGGCCGTGATCGCCCTGACCGTGCAGTACGCCAAGAACCTGCCCACCTTCCGCGTGAACGTCAGCGACCCCGGCTACACCGCCACCGACTTCAACGGTCACGGCGGCCACCAGACCGTCACCGAGGGCACGGACGCCACCGTCGCCCTCGCCCTGCTCGGCCCCGACGGCCCGACCGGCGAGTTCCACGACCGCCGGGGCCGCATCGACTACTGAGCGGCGACCGCAGGAGGCGCGGTGCCGGTCCCCGAGACCGGCACCGCGCCTCCTGCGTGGCGAAGGACTAGACCTGTCCTCGTGCCGTCACCGCTCCTCCTCGCCGCCCTCGCCGGCCTGCTCTCGGGCCTCTCCCTCGTCGTCGGGGCGGCGGTGTCGTGGTTCGTCAGGGTGCCCCGCGAGGCCGTCGCCCTCGTCATGGCGTTCGGCGCCGGGGTCCTGATCTCGGCACTGTCGTTCGACCTCGTCGACGAGGCCACGAGCAGCGGGGGGCTGCTCCCGACCCTCGGTGGGTTCCTCGCGGGCGCCGTCGTCTACGTCGCCCTGGACCAGCTGCTCGAGCACGGCGGGTTCCGGCGCAAGCACCACCGTCGCGGGTCGGCCGGCTCGGGCACCGGCCTGGGCATCGCCCTCGGCGCCCTGCTCGACGGTGTCCCCGAGACGGCGGTGCAAGGCGTGAGCCTCACGGGCGGCGGCTCCCTCAGCATCGCCGTGCTGGTCGCCGTGGTGATCTCGAACTTCCCCGAGGGCATGTCGAGCACGGCCGACCTCAAGTCGTCGGGCCGGTCCGCCCGGTACGTCTTCGGCCTCTGGTCGGGCATCGCCGTCGTGTGCGCCCTGTCCGCCCTCGGCGGGTACGCCCTGCTGGGCGGGGTGCCCGAGGGCGGTCAGTCGTTCGTCATGGCGTTCGCCGCCGGGGCGATCCTCGCGATGATCTGCGACACGATGATCCCCGAGGCCTTCCGCAAGACGCAGACGCTGACGGGACTGGTGACGGTGCTCGGCTTCGTCGCGAGCTACGTCGTGCACCAGGTCGCCTGAGCAGGGGGCCGCGCCCCGAACTGGGTCATCCGTTCTGCGCAACGTCGCCGACACCGGGGGCGATGCTCGGTACCCTGCTGTCGTGAGCCCCGACCTTCCCGCCACTCCGGAGAACCACCCGGAGTCCGTCCGGCGTCTCGCCGCGACCCTGCAGACCCTGGACGAGGCGCACCGTCGCTACCGACTCCACGCCGCGAAGGTCGTCGGCATGGGCCACACCGAGCTGGCCGCGCTGCTCGCCGTCGCCGACGCCCCGGGGCTGACCCCGGGCGCGCTCGCCCAAGAGCTGCTGCTCAGCACGGGGGCGACGACGGCCGTGGTCGACCGGCTCGAGAAGTCGGGGCACGTCACGCGCAGCCGACACCCGGGCGACCGCCGCAGCCTCTTCCTGCACCTGACCGCGCAGGGCGAGGGCACGACGACCACCCTGCGCGAGGCGTACCAGTACGTCCTCTCGACCACGGGCACGGACGAGACGATCGCCGAGGCCCTCCCCCAGCTCGACAGCATCGCGGCGGCGCTCGACGCCGCCGCCCGCGAATCCGTGTCCTGACCCGCGCCGCGCCTCCTCGGGGCGTGGTCGGGGTCGGGGTCGCACCACCGATGTGTCGTCGAACCACGGAACACGATGGTTCGACGACCCATCGGTGGTTCGACTGCGAGCCACGACTCCTAGGCCGCGGGGCATGACATCCGACGTCGGGGCTCGCTACGCCGCGCGGGCCCGCGAGTACGTCGACCACCTCGGCTCGATGTCGGCGGTGCACCCCGCTGACGAACACCTGGTCACGTCCTGGGCGACGACGGTAGAGGGTCCCGTGCTCGACGCGGGCTGCGGGCCGGGCCACTGGTCGGGGCACCTCGCCGCGCGGGGCGTGGACGTGCGCGGGCTCGACCAGGTCCCGGCCTTCGTCGAGCACGCGCGTCACACCCACCCGGACGTCTCGTTCGACCTCGGCAGCATCGATGCCCTGCCCTCCGACGCCGACGAGTTCGCCGGAGTCCTCGCCTGGTACTCGCTGATCCACCACGACCCGGGCAGCATCCGGCGCCCCTTCCGCGAGTTCGCCCGCGTGCTCCGGCCGGGCGGCTGGCTGCTCGTCGGGTTCTTCACCGGGTCGACCGGGTCGACCGTCGAACCGTTCGACCACGCGATCACGACCGCGTGGCGCTGGGCACCCGACCTCCTCGCGGACGAGCTGCGCGCCTCCGGGTTCGACGTGCTCGAGACCCACACCCGCACGGGACCGCCGTCCGGGCCGAGGCCCCACGGCGCGATCATCGCCCGACTCGCACCGTGAACCGAGCGTCGCACCGCCGATTTCCGCGGTACGACGTCCAGTCGGCGGTGCGACACCCGCGTGACCGGCGCCGGGGCACGCGCCGCGGCGGTCAGCCGCCCTGGCGCACCTGCCGCACGTACCGGTACACCGTCGGCTCGGACACGTGCAGCGCCTCGGCCACCTGGGCCACCGCGCCCTTGAGCAGGAAGACCCCCGCCCGTTCGATCTCGCGCACGGCCGCGACCTTCTCGTCGGGCGTCATGCGGTGCGGCTCGACGCCCTGGGCCGCCACGATGCGGGCGACGCCGTCGAGGGCGAGCTCGTCGACGTTCATGCTCAGTCGTTCGGCGACCGGCCCCGACGACGAGGTCGAGGTCGAGGCCGGGCCCGCCTCGGACCCGGGCCCCAGGGGCGCCCCCTTGACCAGCCCCGTCGTCGCCGTGATGGCCGCGAGCAGGTCACGAGCCCGGGTCAGCGGCTCGTCGTCGATGTTGAGGCAGAGCATGCCCACGACGTCGCCGCCCGCGTCGCGGATGAAGAAGGTCGACGAGCGGAACGTGCCGCCGGTGCGGGACTCGGCCAGGTAGTTGGCCAGGTAGTCGCGGTCGTCGTGCTCGTGGTTCTGCAGGACCTTGAGCACCAGGTCGGTCGCCGGCCCGCCGACGCTGCGACCGCTCACGTGGCCGTTCGTCAGGGCGACGATCGACCGGCTCAGGTCGCTCGTGTCGTGCAGCACGACCTCGGTCCGCGGCCCGAGCAGCTCGGCGAAGAAGTCCATGAGCGGCAGGTAGGGCTCGAACTCGGCCCGCAGGACCCGGCTGGCGTCGACCACGGTGGCGCTGCTGGCTCTCGTCATGCCCCCAGGTTACCGGCATGTGACGAAATCGTCGCACTGTGATAATTTCTTCTCATCTCGCCGATCACTCGGCTGGCTCGCGATGACCGACGACGCTCACGAAAGGCTCGACCATGACCCGAACCCGCTCCCGCTCCGCCCTCTGGGGCACCGTCGCCACGGGCGCCGTCCTGGCCCTCGGCCTCACGGCGTGCGGCGGCCCGAGCGCCCCGCAGCCCGGCGACGCCTCCGGCGACGCGTCCGGCGGCGCCTCGTCGTCCTCGACCATCCCCGACACGAGCGCACTGCTCGACGCGGTCCAGGTCGACGACGCCCTCGCCGCCCAGGTGCCCTCGGACATCAAGGACGCGGGCACGCTCGTCGTCGGCTCGAACGTCCAGTCCGCGCCCAACAACTTCTACGCGGCCGACGGCTCGACCGTCATCGGCTCGGACCACGACCTCATCACCGCGGTCGGCAAGAAGCTCGGCCTCGACGTCGAGTACCAGAACCAGGACTTCGGCTCGCTCATCACCAGCCTGCAGTCCGGACGCGTCGACGTGACGATCGCCGCGATGAACGACACGGCCGAGCGCCAGCAGGCCATCGACTTCGTCGACTACCTGACCTCGGGCATCACGCTGATGGTGCAGAAGGGCAACCCCGACGACATCACCGGCCCCGACTCGCTCTGCGGCAAGGCCATCGCCGTCGTCACCGGCACCAGCCAGCAGGAGTTCGCCGAGGCCACCAGCACGCAGTGCGAGTCCGACGGCGAGGAGGCCCTCGACATCACGGTGACCGACAGCGACAGCCAGAACCAGACGCAGCTGCGCACCGGCCGCATCGACGCCATCGTCAACGACCTGCCCAGCGCGGTCTACATCTCGAAGACCGCCCAGGACGGCCAGGCCTTCGAGGTCGTCCCCGGCGACGTCATCGACGGCGCCCCGTACGGCATCGGCGTCAACAAGGACGACGCCGAGCTGCGCGACGCCATCGCCGCGGCCCTCGACTCGCTCATCGACGACGGCACCTACGGCGAGGTCCTCGACGCCTGGGGCATCACCTCGGGCAGCGTCACCGAGGCCACCGTCAACGGCGGCAAGTAGGTGGCGACCGCACGACCGACGGGCACCGACCCGGGCGACGCGACCCGCGCCTCCTCGGCCGGACGCGGCGGCGGGCCCGTCGGCGGCCGTGAGCTGCTGCCCCAGGTGCGCCTGAAGCACTGGGGCCGCTGGGTCAGCGCCGTCGTCATCGTGGTGCTGCTCGTCGCGCTCGTCTACGGGGCGTCGCAGGGCGACATCTCGTACCGCGACATCCCGTACTACCTGGTGTCGCCGATCATCCTGCAGGGCCTCGTCGGCACGATCGTGCTCGCCGTGGTGGCCCAGGTGAGCGCCGTGGTCATCGGTGTCGTCATCGCCCTGATGCGCATCTCGAAGAACCCGGTGGCGCAGGCCTTCGCGGCCGGCTACACCTGGCTGTTCCGCGGCCTGCCCGTGCTTCTGCAGATCCTGCTCTGGTACAACCTGGCGCTGATCTTCCCGCGCCTGACCGTCGGGGTGCCGTTCACCGACGTGGTGTTCCTCGACGTCAGCACGAACGACGTCATGACCACGTTCGTCGCGGCGTTCCTCGGTCTGGCCCTCAACGAGAGCGCCTACATGGCCGAGATCGTGCGCGCCGGCCTCAAGAGCGTCGACCGCGGCCAGATCGAGGCCGCCCAGTCGATCGGGCAGACCCCGATGCAGCGCATGGCCCGCATCGTGCTGCCCCAGGCGATGCGCATCATCATCCCGCCGACCGGCAACGACTTCATCAACATGCTCAAGGGCACGGCGATGGCGTCGGTCATCGGCTACCTCGAGTTGATCAAGGCGGCGAACAACATCGCCTCGTTCAACCTGCAGGTGATGGAGACCCTGATCGCCGCGGCGATCTGGTACATGGTCATCGTCAGCGTGGCGAGCGTCGGCCAGTTCTACCTGGAGCGCAGCTTCGACCGGCAGGACCGCCGCCCCGGCGGGCCGCCGAACGCCCGCGCCCTCCGCCGCAAAGTCGCCGCCGACCTCGGCCGCGCACCCCTCGTGAGGAGCACCCCGTGACCACGACCGACACGACGACCGCAGGAGGCGCGGTGCCCGCCGCCGAGGCGGCCCCCGTCCTCGAGGCCATCGGCATCGGCAAGTCGTACGGCAGCCACGAGGTGCTGCGCGACGTCTCGATGACGGTGCGCAGCGGCGAGGTGGTCTGCATCATCGGCCCGTCCGGAGCCGGCAAGTCGACGTTCCTCCGCACCCTGAACCGGCTCGAGGAACCCGACGCGGGCGAGGTCTGGGTGGGCGGCGAGCCGATGGGCTTCGAGCTCCGCGACGGTGTGCTGCACGAGCTGAGCGAGCGCCGCCTGTCGGCCCAACGCGCCCGCACGGCCATGGTGTTCCAGCACTTCAACCTGTTCCCGCACCTGACCGTGCTGGGCAACGTGCTCGAGGGCCCCGTCCGCGTGCAGCGCCGGTCGGCGAAGGAGGCGCGGCGCGAGGCCGTCGAGATCCTCGAGCGGGTGGGCCTCGGCGACAAGGTCGACGCCTACCCCGGCCAGCTCTCGGGCGGGCAGCGGCAGCGCGTGGCGATCGCCCGGGCCGTCGCGATGAAGCCGCTCTTCCTGCTCTTCGACGAGCCGACCTCGGCCCTCGACCCCGAGCTGGTCGGCGAGGTGCTCAAGGTGATGGGCGACCTGGCGCGCGACGGCATGACGATGCTCGTCGTGACGCACGAGATCCAGTTCGCCCGCGAGGTCGCCGACCGCGTGGTGTTCATGGCCGACGGCGGCATCGTCGAGCAGGGGCCGGTCGAGCAGGTGCTCGGCGCCCCGCGTGAGGCGCGCACCCAGCAGTTCCTGCAGCGGGTGCTGACGTGACGACGGGTACGCCGACGGCCCCGGGCTCGGCGCTCGACGCCTACCTCGCGTCGTTCGCCGAGCCGGTCGGCTACCTGAACTTCGGCAGCTACGGGCCGCCGTCGCGGGACGTCGTCGAGACGATCGGCCGCCTCGCCTCCGCGGCGAGCGCCGGGGTCCCCTCGTCCGGCCTGCACGCCGAGGACGAGCGGGCCCTCGCGGCGGTCTCGCGCCTCACCGGGTTCGACCGCGCCGGCGTCGCCCTCACCGGCAGCACGTCGCTGGGGCTGATGCAGATCGCGTTCGGCCTGCCCCGGGGCGAGGTCGTGGTCAGCAGCGCCGAGTTCCCGTCGAACCTGTACGCGTGGTGGCGCTCGGAGGAGGCCGGGCTCACGACGGTGCGACCGCTGCCCGCCGTCCCGGGGCAGCCGCTGGCGCCCGTCACGCCCGAGCGCGTGGCCGACGCGGTCGGGCCCGACACCGTGGCCGTCGCGGTGAGCGCGGTCGACTTCCGCACGGGCACCGTCGCCGACCTCGCCGGGCTGAGGGAGGCCGTGGGCGACCGATTGCTCGTCGTCGACGGCATCCAGGGGTTCGGCGTCCTCGACGCCGACTGGGCGCTCGCCGACGCGCTCGTCGTCGGTGGGCAGAAGTGGCTGCGCGCGGGCTGGGGAACCGGGTTCGTGGCGCTGTCCTCGCGGGCCCTCGCGCGCCTCCGTCCGGTCCTCGGGGGGTGGACGGGCGTCGAGGGCGCGTCGCGCTACGACGGCGTGCCGCACGCCCCGCTGCCCGGGGCGCAGCGCCTGTCGGTGACCAACGGGTCGCCGTTCGCGTCGGGTGCCCTGGCCACGGCGCTCGAGCAGCTCGAGTCGGTCGGGGTCGACGTCGTGGCGTCCCGCGTGGCGGACACGGCGGGCGACCTGATCGGCCGACTCGAGGCCGCCGGGGTGCCCGTGCTCTCCCCCGTCGACCGGTCACGGCGGGCGGGACTCGTCGTGGTCGGCGTGACCGCGGGCGAGGCCGCCGCCGTCGGCGCACGACTCGAGGCCGCCGGCGTCACGGCGACCGTCCACGGCGACGACCGCGTGCGCCTCAGCGTGCACGCCACCACCACCCCGGCCGCGCTCGACGCGGCCCTGACCGTCCTGGGAGGACGACGATGACCCTCGACCCGAACCCCCTCCGCGCCGTGCACACCGACCGGGCCCCGGCCGCGATCGGCCCGTACTCGCAGGCCGTCCGCGTCGGCGACCTGGTCTTCGTGTCGGGGCAGCTGCCGATCGACCCGGCCACGGGCGAGTTCGCCGGGCCGGACGTCCGCGACGAGGCGGCCCAGTCGCTGCGCAACGGCGCCGCCGTGCTCGAGGCCGCGGGCTCGCGCATCGACCTCGTCGTCAAGACGACGGTGCTGCTGGCCGACATCGCCGACTTCGCCGTCGTGAACGAGGCCTATGCCGAAGTGTTCCACGGCGGGGTGCTGCCGGCCCGAGCGGCCTACCAGGTCGCCGCCCTGCCCAAGGGCGCCCGGGTCGAGGTCGAGTTCGTGGCGGCGGTCGCCCCGGGGCACGCCGGGTAGCATCGCGGCATGCCGGAGGGTGACAGCGTCCACCTGCTGGCGGCGCGCCTCCGTCCGTCGCTCGTCGACCGCGTCGTCGTCGACGGCGAGCTGCGGTCGGGCGGCCGGGCGGGCGAGTCGCTCGCCGGTCGGCGCGTCGTCGAGGTCGACACCCACGGCAAGCACCTGCTGACCCGCTTCGACGACGCCACCACCCTGCACACGCACCTGCGCATGCAGGGGTCGTGGACGCTGACCCGACCCGGTCGCGTCCTGCCGTCGCGGCTGCAGCGGCAGGTCCGCGTGCGGGCCCGGCTCGACGACGGCCACACCCTCTGGGGCGTCGACCTGCCGGTCGTCGACCTGGTGCCGACCCGGGACGAGCACACGCTGATCGGCCACCTGGGCCCCGACCCGCTGCGCCCCGACTGGGACCCCGAGGAGGCGCGACGTCGCCTGGCCGCACTCCCCGACGTCACGGTCCGTGTCGCCCTGCTCGACCAACGTCCGATGGCCGGTCTCGGCAACCTCTGGGTCAACGAGGTGGGGTACCTGCGGGGAGTGCACCCGGCCACCCCGATCGGTCGGGTCGACCTGGTCAAGCTCGTCGACGTGGCCGCGCGCGCCCTGCGCTTCTCGGTCTCGACGCCCGGCGCCTACCAGGTCACGACGGGCCGGACCCGCCGCGGCGAGACGCACTGGGTCGTCGGCCGGGCCGGACGCCCGTGCCTGCGCTGCGGCACCCGTGTCGAAGGGCGCGACGACCCGCCGACGCCGGACGGCCGCACGCGGCGGGCCTGGTGGTGCCCCCGGTGCCAGCCCGCGGCGTGACGGCGGACGGTCGCGACGACGTGCGCCGAGGAGCGGGCCGCGCCCGGCTCAGCGCACGCTGACGAAGATCGGGTTCGCGTAGAGCCAGGTGTCGGCCCACGGGTCGGCCGGGGCGACGGGGTACGGCTGGGGCGCCCGGGGGTCGACCTCGGCGCCGAGCGGACCGACGCCGTGCACCCGGCCGTCGCTGCCGCGCAGGCGCACGTAGCCGTCCTCGGTGGCGGGCTCGAGCGGCACCACGATACGGAACGGAGCGGCGGAGCGGTCGGCGACGTCGAGCAGTTCGACGACCCGGGTGCCGGGCGCGCGCTGCTCGTCACGGTCGGCCGCGGGTCCGGTGACGCGGCCGCGGATCACGTCGAGGTGGGCGAGCCGCGGGACGGTGCCCCGTGAGGTGGGCGTCGTCGTGGGCACGACGTCGACCACGAGCTCGAGGGCGGTGCCGCGCGGGACGGTGAGGGTCCCGCCCAGGGTGGCCTGCGCCTCCTGCCCGCCGGTGGCCCGGAGCACGACGGAGAGCCCGGCGACGAGGTGCCCGTGGTCGACCCAGAGCCGACCGGCGCGGATCGCGTCGAGCAGCGCGGCGGACGAGCGGTCGACGGCCCCGACGTGGTTCCGGCTGAACTCGCCCGGCCAGAAGTCGGCGCCGTTCTGGGGCGTGGCCGTCGCGACCGGGTCGGGGCGGCGGCCGGCACGGTCGAAGTTGGCGAGCGTCGCGCCGGCCTCCCAGCCGGCCCCGGTCGGGAAGTCGCCGACGCGCGTGGCGTCGGACTCCTTGAGGTGGAGGTCGCTGTTCGAGGTGATCCACCAGCGCCGCCCCTCGCTGAGCAGCGAGTCCCACACGCCGCCGACGACGGCCGTCGTCCAGTCGAAGCCGCCGTGGGTGAGGTAGGCCTCGGCGGGGTAGCCGGCGAACGAGAACTCGCTGGGGGCGTTCTCGTACTCGCCCCGCCGCGAGCGCGCCGAGGCGTTCGCGGCGACGGCACCGGCCTGGGCACCGGGGGCGCCCTCCATGCCGACGAACACCTCGGGGTCGGCGTCCTGCCAGGCCCGCAGCTCGCCGGGCGAGTCGATGCCGAGGCGGCTCGGGTGGTTCGCCAGGACGATCACGTCGTCGACGACGCCCGCGCTCTTCTGGGCGCCGAGCCAGGCGATCGCGTCGGTGGCGTGCACGAGCCACTCGGCGGCGTCGTCGGTGCCGGGGCGCGGTTTCTCCCAGCCGTTGAGCTTGCCGTCGTGGTCGAGCTCGAAGCGGCGCAGCACGCGGGTCGTCGCGGGGCCGGGTGCGACGAGCACGGTGGCGTGCTCGGCGCCGGGGATGTACCACTCGAGCCCCTGCAGCACGAGCAGGTCGGGCCGGGCAGCCCGCGCGGTCTCGATCTCGCGGGCGGCGTTGAACACCCCGCCGACGTTGGCGTGGCCCTTGTTGCTGTGCTCGGTGAAGGCGATCGCGTCGACGCCGAAGCGCTGCGCCCGGTCGAGGATCGTCGTCATGGGGTACTTCGCGTCGTGCGAGTAGACCGAGTGCACGTGGTGGTCGAACACCAGCCACGAGAGCGCGGCCGGGTCGACCACGGCGGGCACCGACGGCAGCGGCGCGGCCTCGGCGGGGTCCGCTCCCCGCAGTCCCTGGGCGGTCGCCCCCACGGCGACCGTCGCGGCGACGGAGGCCCCCAGGAAGGCCCGGCGGGAGAAGCCCGATCCGGTCGGGGCGGGCTGCTCGGGGCGTTGGTCGAGGGACATGGCATCACTTTCGTCGGGCGGGCGTCCCGACCGTAGGGAGCGGGCCTGAACCGCAGGCCAACGGTCGGGGACGCGTGCGACACCGGGCGTTCACGATCCGTTCCCCCGGGTGCGCGACAGTCCTGGCGTCGCCGCGCGCTCCCCGCCGCGGAGGTCCACCGCACCCACCGAAGGTCCCGATGTCCTCCTCCGTCCCCACCACCCGCCGCCTCCCCTCGCGCGCCTCCGTCCCGGCCGTCCGTCGTCTCGCCTCGCGCGCCTCCGGACGGGCCCTGCTCGTCGGGGCGGTCCTCGCCGCCGGCACGGTCGCGGGCCTGGCCGGCCCCGGTGCCGCCGTCGCCGCTCAGGCGCCCGCCGGCCCCGCACCGCTCGTGCTGCGCGACGCCGCCGGCACCGCGGTCGTGTCGGGCGACGCCCGCGCCGACCCGTCGTTCGCCTCGGCCCTGTTCGCCGCCGGCTGCCCGGCCGACGCGGACGACGCCGCCCGGCTCTCGGTGACCTCGGGAGGCGCGACCGTCGTCACGTCGCCGAGCGTCGCGGTGGCCGCGGGGCGGCCGGTCGAGGTGCCGATGGCGATCTCGTTCGAGGAGGTCGTCGCCGCCGGCGTCGAGGCGGGCGGCGCGACGCTCTCGCTGGAATGCCTCGTCGTCGAGTCGGGCATCCCGTCGACGGTCGTCGTGGCCGCGACGCTGCCGGTGACCTTCGCCGCGGGGACCTGGTCGGTGCCCGGCGCCGAGGTCGACCCGGCGCCGCCGACGGACGACCCGACCGCGGTGCCGACCGATCCCGGCACGGAGCCCTCCCCCGCGCCCACGGATGGTGCCGGGGCGGGAACGGGCTCGACGCCGCGCCCCTCGGCCACGGCCCGGCCCTCCGCCGACGGAGCCCTCGCCTTCACCGGCGGACAGGTCGCCGGGGTCGGCGCACTCGCCGCCGGCCTGCTCGCGGCAGGCACCGCCCTCGTGCTGCGGCGACGTCGGACCGCGCCCGTCGACGGGCCGCCCGCGGAGTAGGGCTAGCGCGCGCTCGGCGCCTGCTCGTCCGCGGCGACGTCCTTCTGCACGGCGAACTGCGTGCGGTGCAGTTCTTCGTAGCGTCCCTCCGCGGCCAGCAACTCCTCGTGCGTGCCGCGCTCCACGATCGAGCCGTCCTCGACCACGAGGATCTGGTCCGCGCTGCGGATGGTGGACAGGCGGTGCGCGATGACCAGGGCGGTCCGCCCCTCGAGCGCCTCGCTGAGGGCGGCCTGCACGGCGGCCTCGGACGTCGAGTCGAGAGCCGCGGTCGCCTCGTCGAGGATGACGACGCGGGGCTGTGCCAGCAGGAGGCGCGCGATGGTCATCCGCTGACGCTCACCCCCCGAGAGCCGGTAGCCGCGCTCTCCCACCATCGTGTCGAGCTGGTCCGGCAGGGACCGGACGAGGGGCTCGAGCCGTGCACGGCGGACGGCGTCCCAGACCTCGTCGTCGGTCGCCTCCGGCCTTGCGAGACGCAGGTTGCTGAGGATGGTCTCGTGGAAGAGGTGGCCGTCCTGCGTCACCATGCCCAGGGTGTGGCGCATCGAGGCGAAGGTCACGTCGCGGACGTCCGTTCCCGCGAGGCGCACGGCACCGCCGTCGACGTCGTACAGACGCGACATCAGCTGCGCGATCGTGGATTTCCCGGCACCCGACGTGCCCACGAGCGCGACGGTCTGCCCCGGCTCGATCCGGAAGGAGACGCCGTGCAGCACCTCCTCGCCGCCGCGGGTGTCCAGGGTGGAGACCTCTTCGAGGGAGGCCAGGGACACCTTGTCGGCGGACGGGTACGCGAAGCGGACGTCGTCGAACTCGACGCTCACCGGGCCCTCGGGGACGGAGGCGGCGGTGGGCTTCTCCTGGATCAGCGGTTCGAGGTCCAACACCTCGAAGACGCGCTCGAAGCTCACCACCGCGCTCATGATCTCGACCCGCGCGTTCGCGAGCCCGGTCAACGGCACGTAGAGGCGGGTGAGGAGGAGGGCCAGGGTGACGACCTCGCCGGTGTCGAGCTGGCCGGCGAGCGCGAGGGCGCCGCCGAGCCCGTAGACGAGCGCGAGGGCGAGGGCGGAGACGAGGGTCAGTGCGGTGACGAAGACGAACTGCAGCAGGGCGGTGCGGACGCCGATGTCGCGGACGCGGGCGGCACGGACGCGGAACTCCTCCGCCTCCTCGTCGGGACGGCCGAACAGCTTGACGAGGGTGGCCCCGGGCGCGGAGAAGCGCTCGGTCATCTGCGTGCTCATCGCGGAGTTGTGGTCGGCGGCCTCACGGCGGAGGGCCGCGAGGCGGCTGCCCATGCGCCGCGCGGGCACCAGGAAGATCGGGAGCATGACGACGG
>Ga0265798_10004203_pt1 | contig 20044 bp, 9 predicted proteins | sample P3T30metagenome_FD_192430 | JGI IMG/M metagenome (GOLD analysis project Ga0265798, IMG submission 192430) | Plant litter microbial communities from East Loma Ridge, Irvine, California - P3 T30 | ecosystem: Environmental > Terrestrial > Plant litter > Unclassified | place: USA: California... | reverse complement strand
TCCCTTATGTCAACGGTTTTGCTGATTGTCACTGAACACGACAGTCAACTCCAGCAATGGTGGCTTTAGCCCGGGTGTTCACCTCTTCCCATTCCGAACAGAGTCGTTAAGCCCCGGTGCGCCTATGGTACTGCCTTCACCGGTGGGAGAGTCGGTCGCCGCCAACTTTACAACGAAGAGCCCCTTGTCCCCCCGCTTTTACCAGCGGCCGGACAAGGGGCTCTTTGCGTTGCATAATTTTTGAAGTGTAACTCACTTGTAATTGATGAATTAATAAGCAAAAGATTTTCTGAAGCTGCTAAAAAGAGGTACTATGAACTACTATTGTACACTGCGATTATTGTCCCAGAGGCTATACAAACTAACTGTCTAAGCTTTGTGTTCAGCATCGCTGTTCCGTGATTCTGTTTTAATTATGCAGCTAGCGTATTATTCTAAGCTCAAGTTGATAAGCATACTCAAGAAAATCAGTAGCTCAGTTCCTGATTTTCTTGAGTATGCTTATCAATTTAAAGTATGTGGACAGCTAGCTTAGCCAATCAAGTGTAGCGAGAGGTACACCACGGCTAAAAAGGAGGTAGCCGTCTTTTCGTAACAGGTCGCGAGGCCCCGCGCTTCTTTAAGTCGGTCGAAAAGCTTCTCATGTTGTTCCGGTCATCGTAAATGTTTGTGTCGTAAGCCCGCGGCTGCTTGCGCGATATTTTGGGTGAAATCACTGGCTTGGGTTACGGCCGCCAACACCGCGTTGGTATCGTAGGCTCTATCCGCCACGACAGTTTCTGGTGCGGTGGGGAAGATGGCCAACAAGCCTAGCAATTGCGGGCTGTCTGCGTGTTGTTCGGGCGTAAGCACCAGACACAGGCCGTTGCCCAAGGCATCGACAACGGTATGGAGCTTGGTTGTAAAGCTGCCTCCTGTGAGCGGCCGATTGCTGCGGTGGGGCGGTGTTTTTTTATCCCGCGGCAGCTTTGTGCGCTTTGATACCGGTCGAGTCCACCAGTACCTGCGCATAATCTGGTTCTTGTACCGCCTCAAACAGGGCCTCCCCCACGCCCTCCAGTGCCCATCGGCGGCGCGTACCATATTCCACGGCCCACAACTCGGGCAGGTCGCGTTACGCGCAACCAGTGAGTACCCGGTAGAACATCGCGTTGATGAACTGCCGGTTGTCGTGACTACTACCCAGCCAGCCGCACGTATACAGCTCCACCAGTTGCCACTCTCGTTCGCTTAATCTATGACGACGCATGCAACAAAACTATTCCAGTTGCTATCTATAAACGCTGCAATAGGTAAGGTATTTCTTTAAGATGACAAGTGTGATTGAATATACTTGAAGGTAGATAAAATATCTACCTTGCGTAATGCCCATAGACTCCATATTACGACCATTAAGCCAACGCCGATAAACATCCAACGTGTGGGCAGGCGGCCAGCCATGCGGGCTGCGAGCGGGGCAGCAGTTACTCCACCCACAATTAGGCCTAGCACAATCTGCCAATGGGAGAAGCCCATAATGGAGAAGAAAGTAAGGGCGCTGGCAAAGGTTACGAAGAACTCGACTAGGCTTACCGTGCCAATTACATAATGGGGGGTGCGGCCATTGGCAATGAGCGTGCTGGTAACTAATGGTCCCCAGCCGCCACCGCCAAAGGAATCGAGGAAGCCACCAGCCCCAGCTAGCCAACCAGCGTTTTTGACTTTGCGGCGTTTCTGTGCTTGTTTGCGGATTGCTTTGCTAATAATTCTCAAGCCGAGAAACAGCAGGTAAATAGCAAGCACAGGCTTGATAATATTAGCGTATTGGTCGCCGAAACGAGCTAATAGCAATGCGCCGCTTATTGAACCTAGAATGCCGGGTATCAAAAGGACTTTGAACAACCTTTTATTGACATTGCCAAAACGATAATGGTTATAGCCAGATGCTCCGCTGGCAAACATTTCAGCGGTGTGGATGCTGGCGCTAACGGAGGCCGGGCTCAAACCCAGTGACATTAGAGAAATAGCCGATACTACCCCGTAACCCATACCCAACAGACCGTCGATGAGCTGCGCTACGAAGCCTACAATAACGAAGGTATAGAACGTGCCTGAGTTGCTGAGTACATGCCACGCCTGCTGCCAAGTGAAGTAGTAGGATAAGATAGTGAGCACCAGAAAGAGCGCAAAAGCAGCTAGCGTGAAGGTAGCTACGCGCTGCCAGTGCGCCACGGCCGTTGTCTCATCAGCGGGGCCAAGGGCCGCTACAGCATGCAGGCGACGTGCAACAGCTCCCGCTTGTACGCGCCCATGCAGGTCAGCGTCGGTCGTGGCAACCAGGATAAGGTCATGGCCGTGCAGGTCGTCGGTTTCAAAGGGCCGGGTTAGCAGGATAACTTGCGGGTGGCGGGCCGCCAGGGTGCATAAGTCAGGCGCAAAGTGCTCGGCGACTATGGTGACAGTAGCGGTAGGATTGGCGTCGAGCACGGACGTCAGTTGTTTTAGAGCTTCGGGGCCACCGCCCACTACCAAGACGCGCCGTTGCGCCAAGTCTAAAAATACAGGTAGCGGACTACTACCGGGCGGCGCAAGCCGACCGGTGGCTGGGGCCGGAGGTGCGGGCAGAAGTTGGTCAGTAGTCATAAGCTGAGGTAAAATACGACTTAGTCGTGAAAATCAAGGCCACGCACGGTGGCTTTGATGATGCCGGTGCGCACCACGAAATCACCGAAGCCTTCGCCGGGCTGGCGGTTGGTGGCGTAGCTGGCCAGCAAGGGAGTTAACTCGCGTAGGATACCATCTTCGTCGAGCATTTCGCGGTAGAGCTTGTTGAGGCGCTCGCCGAAGTGGTCGGCTCCAAGGTAGAGGTTGTAGCGGCCGGGTGCTTTGCCAACCAGGCCGATTTCGCCGAGGTAGGGGCGGGCGCAGCCGTTGGGGCAGCCGGTCATGCGGATGAGGATGCCGGTTTCGGCCAAGCCGTGGGCGCGGATGACGGCGTCGAGCTTGTCGAGCAGGCTGGGTAGGTAGCGCTCGGCCTCGGCGAAAGCCTGGGAGCAGGTGTTGAGGGCTACGCAGGCCAGCGCGCCCCGGCGAAGGGCGGTGAGCTGGTCGGCTTGGGGCGCGGCGCCGTTTTCTCCCAGGATGGCCTGGATGCGGGCTACGTGCGCGGGCTCGATGTCGGCCAGAATCAGGTTCTGGTTACCGGTGAGGCGAAACTCGCCGGTGTGGAAGGCGCTGATTTCGCGCAACGCCGACTTGAGGTGGTAGCCGGGGCGGTCGAGCACGCGGCCGCCTTCTACGAAGAGCACGAGCTGTGACTGGCCAGTGGTGGCGTTGGTGGTCCAGCCGAAGGCGTCGCTGGAACTTTGGAACTGGTAGGGGCGGGCGGCGGCTAACTTGTAGCCCAGGCGCTGGTGTAGCTCGGCCACGAAGGCGGGCAGGCCCACGCGGTCGATGGTGTATTTGAGACGCGAGAGCTTGCGGTTTTCGCGGTTGCCCCAGTCGCGCTGGATGGTCACGACTTTTTCGCAGACGTCGATAACCTTGTCAGCGGGCACGAAGCCGATGAGGTCGGCTAGGCGGGGGTAGGTTTCGGTCATGCCAAACGTCATGCCCAGGCCGCCGCCAATGGCCACGTTGAAGCCCAGCAGCTGGCCATTTTCTTCGATGGCGATGAGGCCGATGTCGTTGGAGAAAACATCGGAGTCGTTATAGGGTGGCAGGGCCAGCGCGATTTTGAACTTGCGCGGCAGGTAGGTGTGGCCGTAGATGGGCTCATCATCCACGGCTTCGGTGGTGCTGGCCAGCTCACCGTCGAGCCAGATTTCGCGGTAGGCAGTGGTGCGCGGGGTGAGGTGGGCGCTGATGGCCTTGGCGATTTCGGCTACTTCGTGGTGCACCGCCGATTCGTGCGGGTTGGTGTTGCACATCACGTTGCGGTTCACGTCGCCACAGCCCGCGATGCTGTCCATGAGCACGTCGTTGAAACCCTGGATGGTGGGCACAAGGTCGCGCTTGAGCACGCCGTGGAGCTGGAAGGTTTGGCGGGTAGTGAGCTTCATGGTGCCATTGCCGTAGGCGTCGGACAGCGCGTCCATGCGCTGCCACTGCACGGCGCTGGCCACGCCGCCGGGTACGCGTATCCGAATCATGAACGAGAAGAGCGGCTCCAACTTCTGGCGCTTGCGCTCGCTTTCGAGGTCGCGGTCGGTTTGCTGGTACGAGCCGTGAAACTTGATGAGGTGCGTATCGTCGGGGTTGAGGGCGCCGGTGAGGCGGTTGGCCAGGCTATCGACGATGGTGCCGCGCAGGTAGCGGCTGGCAATTTTGACGTGCTCCACTTCGGAGAGCTTGGGCGCGGCGGTGATATCGGACATTATGCTGAGTTATGAATTATGAGTTAGAAGTATATGAGTTAGGGAATGAGAGAAAAGTAGCTGAAAACTAGCTTGTGATTTCTGGCTCATAACTCACAACTCCCTTTAATGCAGCACGGTGGCGTCGAAGGTGACGCTCACGTAGTACAGCGCCCCGATGGTGGGGCCAGCGGCGTACTGGAAGTAGCGGCGGTCGAAAAGGTTGGTGCCGCCGAGCTTGATGGTCGATTTCAGAGTGGGCACGCGCAGGTTTACCTGGGCGTCGATGGTCTGATAGGCGGGCACGCGGCCGGTGGCCAGCGGGCTCTCCCATAGAAAGGAATCCTGCCAGCGCCAGTTCACATTGAAGCCGAAATTGCGGACAATTTCGCGGTTGCCGAATGACAGGTTGGTGGCCCACTTGGGGGTGTTGAAGCCGGTGACGAAGACGTCGGTTTGGCTGTTGGCCGAGAGCGCGTTGTAGTTGACGTTGCCGGCGAGGGTGAATTTCTGGTAGAAATTGTAGGTCAGGCCCAGCGTGGAGCCGTAGCTGCGGTAGTTCTGGCGGGCGTTGGTGTACACGCGGTAGCGGTCCTGGCGGGTGTCGCGGTTGGCGCGTAGGGCGGCGAGGGCAGCGGCATCGGTGCCCACGGTCACCTGGTTGCCGTTGGCATCTTTGGGCACGCTCACTTCTACCTGGCCCAGGAAGCCGGAGTAGACGTTGAAGTACGCGTCGGCGTCGATGGCTAGCTTGTTGTCGAAGAGCACGCTACGGTAGCCGACCTCGAAGGCGTTGATTTGCTCGGGCTGCTCGGTGGGCAGGTTGGCTACTTGCAGCAAGGCGCGGTTCTGGGCCAGCACGGCGGCCTGGGGGGCAGTGCTGCCGGCGTTGGCGGCCACGTAGGCGTTCACGGCCGCGTTGAACTGGTCGATGCTGGCGCGGGTGTAGGAGTTTTGCAGGTAGTTCAGGCCCTCGTTGACCCGGGCCAGGCCGCCCACGCGGCGCACGTTGCCATTGTTGACGAACGAGAGCGCCTCGAACAGCGACGGGAAGCGCCAGCCGTTCTGGTAGGAGGCGCGGAAATTGTGCTTCTCGGCCACGGTGTACACGGCGGCCAGGCGCGGGTTGACCTTGGCGGTGAACTCGGGGTTGTAATCGACGCGTAGCGAGGCGGTGAGCTTGAGCTTGTCGGCCAGCAGCAGCTTGGTGGCCTGGCCGAAGGCGCCGAATTTCTTGTAGTACACGTAGTCACCGCCGGGCTGGCTGCGGTCGCTTAGCGGGCGGCTGAAGTCTACGAAGTTGTTACCATCGGGGATAATCTGGTACACGCGGGCATCGGCGCCCACGAGCAAATCCACGAATTTGACGCGCTGGCCCAGGTTCCAGAGGCCCTCGGCGTGGTAGGTGCGGCTGTGCTGGGTGAGCGCCGCGCCGCCGGGGATGGGCGCACCGGTGACGTTCACGCCGCTGTCCCAGTTGTTGATGCTGGTAATCTGATTCTTGAGGTCAGTGAAGGCCTGGGTGCCGGGCTCGGCGCGGCCGGCGTCGGCGGCGGCGCGGGCGGCGGCCATTGCCTGGGGCAGGGCCGCGCCAGCGGCTAGCTGGCTTTGCAGCACGGGGCGGAATTTGTCGCTCCACACGGCATTGGAGCCGTTTTGCAGGTCGAGGTTGAGGGCCAGCGGGTTGAGGTTGTAGGAGCTGCCGGTGTTCTCAATCAGCGTGTAGGCGCGCACTACGAAGTCGCTGCCCTTCAGTTCCAGCTTGTGGTTTTGCACGGTCACGCCGTTGAGCTGAATCTTATTGCCGCGCTGGAATACGCCATCCATCAGGCCGAAGCGGTAGCCATAGCTCAACTCCAACTTATCGGTAAGCTTGTAGTGGAGGCTGGCATCGGCCTTGATGTTGCGCACGATGGGGTTCACGAGGTCGCGCTCGTAGTATCCGGTGCGCGTGACGGTAAAGCCTTGGTTTTTACCTTGGTAAGGAACCGTGACGGTCAGCGACGAATTGGTATCATCGCCGTAGCGATTCCAGAGGTCGGCGGCGGGGTTGAAGGTACCCGACAACTCCGAAAAGCCGGGGTTAGAGGTAGACAGTCCCTGCGGGTTCTGGTCGGTTTGGGTGTTGGAAAGCCAGTCGGTGCCGCGCAGGTAATCAAGGTTCACCTTGTAGGCCCAGCGGCCGCTGGTGCCGAGCGCCTGGGCCCAGCGGATGGCCGTTTCGGTGAGGGCGCTGGGGTTGCGGTCGATGCCATCGACGTGGTTGACGCCCAGTTTCTGGTACACGCTCAGGCCCTGGTAGGTGAAGGGGCTCTTGGTGGTGAGGTTGGCCATGCCGTTGATGGCGTTCATGCCGTAGAGGGCCGAGGCCGCGCCGGGCGTGATTTCAACGCTGGCAATATCAAGCTCGGTGGGGCCGATGGCGTTGCCGAGCGGCACGCCCAAGGTAGCCGCCTGCATGTCCACGCCATCCACGAGCTGCATGAAGCGGAAATTGTTGGGGATGTTGAAACCCCGGGTATTCGGCACTTTAAAGGTGAGGCTGCTGGTGAGCATCTGCACGCCCTTCACGTTTTCGAGGGCGTCGTAGAAGCTCGGGGCCGGCGTTTCCTTGATGGCGCGGATGTCGAGCTTCTCAATGGCGACCGGCGACTTGAGCCGGCTTTCCTCCACGCGGGAGGCCGACACCACGACCTCGTTGGTGAGAATACCCTTCGACTCCAACTGCACCTCGATGGGCTGGCTGCTGCTCACGATGGGCAGCTCAATCACCTCGTGCCCAAGGGCGTTGAAGACGAGGGTAAACGGGTAGGTGAGCTTGGCTTTTAGGGAAAATTTGCCGTCGGCGTCGCTCTGCGTGCCGGTGTTGCCGCCCTTGATGCTGATGCTCACGCCAGGCAGCGCCTCGCTGGTACCCTTCTCGCGCACTACGCCGCTGATGGCAATGAGCTGGGTTTGGCCAAAGGCCGCGCTGACGCTAGCCAGTAATAGAATCAGGAAAATGAAAAACGAGGGGTAGTAGGCTTTCATCGAAAGGCGGAGTTGAAGTCAAAAGAGCGCCGGCCGGAGCAGGCAAAAACTGGCGGGAAAGCGGGCGCATACAGCAGCCGACCAGGCGACAACAACAGGGTAGCATAATCATGGAAAGCAAGGGATTAAGGCGAAAGAATAGGGGGTATGCTTAGTACACGTCCTCCAGGTAGCGGCGCTGCTTGCGCAGGTTCTTCACGTAGGCGGCGGCTTCTTCGGGCGAGAGGCCGGCTTCTTTTTGCACTACCTGGGTGAGGGCGGTTTGCACGGCCTGGCCGAGGCGGCTCTTGTCGCCGCAGACGTAGAGCTGCGCACCGCTTTCGAGCCAGCCGAAGACGTCGCGGCTGTTTTCGAGCAGGCGGTCCTGCACGTACACCTTCTCAGCCTGGTCGCGGGAGAAGGCCACGTCGAGCTTAGCCAGTCCGCCGCGCTTGAGCTGCTGCTGCCACTCGGCCTGGTAGAGGAAGTCGGTGGTAAAGTGCGGGTTGCCGAAGAGCAGCCAGTTGCGGCCGCTGGCCCCTAGCTCGGCCCGCTCCTCCACGAAGGCGCGGAACGGCGCGATGCCAGTGCCCGCGCCCACCATAATGATGTCGGTTGCTTGGTCTTGCGGGAGCTTGAAATACTCGTTGCGCTCCACAAATACCCGCACCTCGTCGCCCACCGCCACGCGGTCGGCCAGGAAGGACGAGCATACGCCGTGCTTGCGGCGGCCAAAGGCTTCGTAGCGCACGGCGCCCACGGTGAGGTGCACCTCATCGGGGTGGGCCAGCAGGCTGCTGGCGATGGAGTAAGCGCGGGTGGGCAGCGGACGTAGGGTGTCGGCCAGGAGCTGGGGCGTGAGCTGGTCGGTGGGGAAGTCGGTGAGCAGGTCGGCCACGTCGCGGCCGTAGAGGTAGGGCTGGAGGCGGGCATTGTCGCCCAGCAGGCCCTGCAATTCGGCGTGGGGGGCCAACGCGGCGTAGCGCTCCAGCACGTCGCGGGTGAGCACCGTGAGCTCGCGGCGGCTGGCCAGCGCGGCGGCCAGCGGGAGGCTTTCGGCGCCCAGCTGCACGGGGGCGGTGTCGGAGAGGCGGCCGGCGCGAAGCACTTCCTCCACCAGCGGATGGTGGTTGACGGGCACCACGGCCAGCGCATCGCCGGGGGCGTAGCTCAGGCCCGAGCCAGCCAGGTCCAGCTCGATGTGGTACGTCTCCTTATCGGAACCGCGCCCGTTGAGCTGGATGCTTTCGAGGATTTTGGCGGGCCAGGGGTTTTCGGAGGAAAACTGCGAGGTGGGCTGGGGCTCGGTGACGACGACGGCGGGGCTGATGGCCGAGGCGGCCGGGCTGGCGGCGGTCAGCTTATCCAGCGTGGCCGCTATCCAATGCGCGGCCGCCGGCTTGTAGGCCACGTCGGCGTCGATGCGCTCGAGCAGGCGCGTGCCGCCCAATTTAGCCAGCCGCTCGTCGAAGTCCTTGCCAGTCTGGCAGAAATGCAGGTAACTCGTGTCGCCCAGCGCCAGCACCGAAAACTTCAGGTTGGGGAGCTTGGGGGCGCGCGGGCCGCCGAGGAACTGGTGCAACTCCTCAGCCGAAATCGGCGGCTCGCCCTCGCCGTGGGTGCTCACTACCACGAGCAGGTTTTGCTCCTGCGCCAATTGGCGGCCGGGGTAGTCGTTCATGTCGCGCACCTCGGCCTTGAGGCCCCGGGCGGCGGCCGCTTCGGCCGCTTGCTCGGCTATTTTCTTGCCGTTGCCGGTGTGCGAGCCGTAGAGGATGGTCAGCTTTTCGGTCGGGGCGCTGGGTGCGGCGGTGGGCATAGTGGCCGCGCCAGGAGCCGCCAGGGCCGCACCAGCGCCAGCTGCCCCGCTCGTGGCCTGGCCGTAGAAATAGCCACTTAGCCACACCAGCTGCTGCGGCGTGAGGCTAGCCGTAAGCTGCTGAAGCGTAGCCTCATCGAGGCTGGGCGGAAGAATGGGAAGCGCGGGCATAACTCAGAAGGGCAGGGGCGAGCAAAAAGAAATTAAATCGAAAACGTGGTTTCTACCGGCACTTCCTGGGTGAAGTACTCGGGGTCGGTGGCGGCGATGAGGCCGGCGGCCAGGGTGGCGCCGGTTTGCTCATCCACCAGGATGAAGGCGCCGCTAACGCGGTTCTGGCGGTAGTCGTCTACGACCAGCGGCAGGGCGGTTTTGAGGCGCACCCGCACGATGTCGTTGAGCTTGGCCTCGTCGGTGCCCACGCTCTCGAAGGTTTCGATGTTGGTTTTTTGGAGGATAGTGGTCACGGCGGCTTTCACCACGGCGGCATGGTGCTGCACCAGCAGCTTGCGGCCGGCGCGCAGCGGGCGCTCGTCCATCCAGCACAGCGTGGCTTCCAGCTCGCGCACCACGGCGGGATGGGCGTTGAGGGGCACGATGGTATCACCCCGGCTGATGTCGATGTCGTCGCGCAGGCGCAGGATGACGCCCTGCGGCGCGACCGCCGCCGCTACTGCCTGCTGATTTACCTCAATGGCTTCGAGCACCGTTTCGAGGCCGGAGGGCCAGATACGGACTTTGTCGCCGGCGCGGTAGGTGCCGCTCTGGATGCGGCCGGCGTAGCCCCGGTAGTCGGGCAGCGCCTCGGTCTGGGGCCGGATGACGTACTGCACCTGGAAGCGCGGCTCGTTGGGGTTGGCATCGGCGGCCACGGGCACGCTTTCGAGGTGCTCCAGCAGGCTGGGGCCGGTGTACCAGCTGATGTTTTTGGAGCGGCGCACGATGTTGTCGCCGTGCAGGGCGCTCAGCGGAATGGCCAGCACATGGGCCAGCTTCAGCTGCTCGGCAATGGCTTGGTAGTCGGCCACAATCTTGTCGAAAACCGCCTCGTCGTAGCCCACCAAATCCAATTTATTCACGGCCAGCACAAACTGCCGGATGCCCAGCAGTGAGGCCAGCAGCGTGTGGCGGCGCGTCTGCTCAATTACGCCCTGGCGGGCATCAACCAGCACAATGGCCAGGTCGGCGTTGCTGGCGCCGGTCACCATGTTGCGGGTGTACTGCACGTGGCCCGGCGCGTCGGTGATAATAAACTTGCGGCGCGGCGTGGTGAAGTACTTGTGCGCCACGTCAATCGTAATGCCTTGCTCGCGCTCGGCCTTGAGGCCGTCGGTGAGTAGGGCCAGGTCCACGGTGTCGCCGTTGGTAGAGGTGCGCTTCTTTTCGAGCGTGGCCAGCACGTCGAGCGAAACGGAGTCGCTGTCATAAAGCAGGCGGCCGATGAGCGTGCTCTTGCCATCGTCGACGCTGCCGCAGGTGATAAAGCGTAGGATATCCATTATCTTCTTGTTTAATTACTTAACTTAGAAATACCCGTTGCGCTTGCGGTCCTCCATGCCGGTTTCGGAGAGGTTGTCGTCGAGGCGGGTGGCGCCGCGCTCGCTCACCTTGGCCAGCAGCAGGTCGGCAATAATGTCGTCGATGGAGGAGGCGTCGCTCTCCACGGCGGCGGTGCAGGTGGAGTCGCCCACGGTGCGGAAGCGCACGCGGCGGCTCACGATTTCGTCGGTGTCGTCGAGGTTGAGGTGCTCGCTGAGGCCCAGGAGCTGGCCGCTGGGCAGCACCACGCACTGGCGCTCGTGCGAGAAGTAGATTTCGGGTAGCTCGATTTTTTCGCGCTGAATGTAGTTCCACACGTCCAGCTCGGTCCAGTTGGAGATGGGAAATACGCGCACGTTTTCGCCCTTCTGAATGCGGCCGTTGTAGATGTTCCAGAGCTCGGGGCGCTGGCGCTTGGGGTCCCACTGGCCAAACTCGTCGCGCACCGAGAAGATGCGCTCCTTGGCGCGGGCTTTCTCCTCGTCGCGCCGGGCGCCGCCGATGCAGGCATCGAATTCAAACTCCTCAATCACATCGAGCAGCGTATAGGTTTGCAAGGGATTGCGGCTGGGGTACTTGCCGCCCGGCTCGCGCAGCCCACGCTCCCGGATAGTATCTTCCACCTTGCGCACAATCAGCTTTTCACCCAGGCGCGCCGCCAGCTCGTCGCGGTAGCGGATGATTTCCTCGAAGTTGTGGCCCGTGTCGATGTGCACGAGCGGGAAGGGAAACTTGCCGGGCCGAAACGCCTTTTCGGCCAGCCGCGTGAGGGCAATCGAGTCTTTGCCGCCCGAAAACAGCAGCGCGGGCCGCTCAAACTGGCCGGCTACCTCGCGCAAGATGTGAATAGCCTCGGCTTCTAGTTTATCTAAGTAATCCATTGGTAACGAATAAATTGGTGTTTGGCAAGAGTAAGGGCTAATGAGGTGTTTGCTCCACCACCGGGTCGAGGCCCTGGTGGGCGGTGGTGTGCAGGCCGCATTCCTTAGCATCGGGGTTTTCCCACCACCAGCGGCCGGCCCGGAAATCCTCGCCCGGCTTAATGGCCCGGGTGCAGGGCGCGCAGCCGATGCTCACGAAGCCCTGCTGATGCAGCGGGTTGGTGGGCACGCTGTGCTCCTGGGTGAAGGCCACGGTGTCGTCCCAGGTCCATTCAAAGAGCGGGTGCACTTTGATGAGCTGATGGCCAGCGTCCCACTCCACGGGGTGCATGTGCTGGCGATTGGCCGACTGCTCGGCCCGGATGCCGGTGAGCCAGATGTGCGTGCCCGCCAGCGCCCTAGCCAGCGGCTCCACCTTGCGGATGTAGCAGCATTCCTTGCGGTTGTCGATGCTCTCGTAGAAGCTGTTGGGGCCTTTTTGAGTTACCAACTCTTCAACGCTGGCGGCCAGCGGGGCGAAGGCTTCGATGGGCTGGCCGTAGCGAAGCAAGGTTTTATTCCAGGTCGAGTAGGTTTCCTGAAAATTGCGGCCCGTGTCGAGGGTGAACACCCGCACCGGCAGCTCGTGGGCAAAAATGAGGTGGTTTAGGGCTTGGTCCTCAATGCCGAACGAGGTTGAAAATGACACCCGGCCGGGAAAGCGCTCCGTAACAGCCCGTATAATTTCCAGCGCGGAAAGTCCGGCCAGTGCGTGGCGCAGGTCATTGACCTGGGCCTCAAGCGTAGTATCCATGATGAAAGGGGGAGGGTTTTTCGCGGCCAGCCAGCCGCTGAAAAAATGCGTCGAACGCGCCGGGTCGCCCCAGCCGGGCGCGCAAAGGCCCGGGGAGCAGCAAATACCCAAAAAGTGAGGTAGCCAGCTGGCTAGTAAAACGTGGCTAAACGCTAACAGCTCCGCATAGCTACCGGGCGCATTCGGCCGGAGCAAGGCATACAACAACACCCATGCTGTAAGGCAGCAAGCGAGGTGGTCGTAAAGCGGAGGTTAATGGAGCAGCACACGGCAACTTGTTTTTATATGGTCAGGACTTGGCACCGTTCCAGCGGGTAGCTGGGGGTTGCCGGCGTTTCGTCGAGCCTGTCTCTCCGCGCCTCTGTATAAAAACAATCCTTCTGGCAAGAGGAATTGATACGACAAAGGTAAGGCAGGAATATGGAGAATTCCAACCGTCGAGGTAAGTGCTTGAACGACAGCGGGCGGCCCTTCGTCAGAAGAGCCGCCCGTTGGTCTTGACGGGGGTATAAGTAGTAGGCTAGCCGATTTGTTTCCGGCCGTAAAATAAAAAAGCCCGTCCTGCTGAGCTTATCGCAGCAGGACGGGCTTTTAGCTAAGCGGGGCGGGTTTTACCCTAAAAACCGCCTTTGTCGAGGTTCAAATCCTCCTTGGGCGCGGCGCCCATGAAGGGGTAGGGATACTCCGTGGGTGGGTTAAACGTCTCCTTGATGGCGCGGGGCGACACCCAGCGCTGCAAGTTGAGCAGCGAGCCGGCCTTGTCGTTGGTGCCGGAGGCGCGGGCGCCGCCGAAGGGCTGCTGGCCCACCACGGCACCGGTGGGCTTGTCGTTGATGTAGAAGTTGCCGGCGGCGTTCACCAGCTTCTTGGTAGCCAGGTCGATGGCGTAGCGGTCCTGCGAGAAGATGGCGCCCGTGAGGGCGTAGGGCGAGGTGCTGTCTACCAGCTCCAGCGTTTGCTCAAACTCGTTGGCATCGTACACATACACCGTCACGACGGGGCCAAACAGCTCCTCGCACATGGTGGTGTACTTGGGGTCCTTAGCCCGGATAACGGTGGGCTGCACGAAGTAGCCTTTCGACTTGTCGTAGTGGCCGCCGACCACGATTTCGGCGTCGGGGCTTGCCTTGGCCTCGTCGATATACTTGGCGAGCTTATCGAAGCTAGCTTCGGTAATCACGGCGTTAATGAAGTTGGTAAAGTCTTCGACATCGCCCATTTTCATCGACTCCACATCCTGCTTCACGTAGCCCAGGATTTCATCGGCCAGGTTGGAAGGCAGGTACACGCGCGAGGCGGCCGAGCACTTCTGGCCTTGGTACTCGAACGCACCACGCGAAATGCCGGTGGCCACCGCCTTGGCGTGGGCCGAGGGGTGGGCCAGGATGAAGTCTTTGCCGCCGGTTTCGCCCACGATGCGCGGGTACGACTTGTAGCGGTGGATATTCTGCCCGATTTCGCCCCAGATGGTCTGGAACACCTTGGTCGAGCCCGTGAAGTGGATGCCCGCGAAGTCGCGGTGCTTGAAAATGACGTCGCCGGCCACCGGGCCGTCCACGTAAATCAGGTTGATGACGCCGGCCGGCACGCCGGCTTCGATGAACAATTCCATCAGCACTTGCGCCGAATAGATTTGCGGGTAGGCGGGCTTCCACACCGTCACGTTGCCCATAAGGGCGGCTGATACGGGCAGGTTGGCGGCGATGGAGGTGAAGTTGAAGGGCGTGAGGGCGAATACGAAGCCTTCGAGCGGGCGGTGCTCCAAGCGGTTCCACATGCCGGGGGCCGACTCGGGCTGCTGGCGGTAGATTTCCTGGGCGAAGTGCACGTTGAAGCGCAGAAAGTCAATCAGTTCGCAGGCCGCGTCAATCTCGGCCTGGAAGGCATTCTTGCTCTGGCCCAGCATGGTGGCCGCGTTGAGGCGAGCGCGGTAGGGGCCGGCCAGCAGCTCGGCGGCTTTGAGGAAAATGGCGGCGCGCTCTTCCCAGGGCAGGCCAGCCCAGGCGGTGCGGGCGGCCAGCGCCGCGTCGATAGCTTGGTTTACGTGGCTGGCATCGCCCTCGTGGAAGTGGCCCAGCACGTGCTGGTGGTCGTGGGGCGGGGCGATGGGCAGCGTGCGGCCGGTGCGCACTTCCTGGCCGCCGATGTGCATGGGAATGTCGCGCTCTACTTGCTTGATGCGCTTCAATTCTTTTACCAACTCGATGCGCTCGGGCGAGCCGGGGGCATAGCCTTTAACAGGCTCATTGATGGGGGTAGGAACTCGGAAAAAGGCGTTCGACATAAGCAGGGAAAACGAAGGACGAGCTAAAAAAAGCAATGTGCAAAGGTAACCGGCCCGGCCAGAACCAGCCCGCCGCTACACCAGGCGCCCGCTGGCTGGCCCTAAAAGAACTCGCCCCCTCGCTCGGCGTGAGCAAGGGGGCGAGGTAAGTAGCTGAGGCAAAACAAGCCTCGGCTGGGTGCCGCAGTTGCTAGCGGGCTTTGCGCTGGCGCAGGCGCTTGAGGCCGTAGGCCACGCCCGAGGCCAGCAGCAGCGAGGCCCCGCCATCGAGGGGCACCTCGGTGGGGTCGGTAGGGGTGATGGGGTCGGTGGGGGCGGGGCCACCGCTGCCCGGCGTTTGGGCCTGGCCCAGGAAGGTGACAAAAACGAAGGCCGTAGCCAGGTAATAACGCGTCATATAAAGAGAAGAAAATGCGGGGTTAAGTGGGATGACCAACGGGGCGGCCGGCGCTAACCGGCCGCCCCGTTGGGCAACTTACTCGATAACAAGCTTTTTGACTACTACGCCGGCGCTGGTGCTCAGGCGCAGGGCGTAGACGCCGGTGGCGAGTTCCGAGAGGTCGAGCTGGTGAGCCAGCGCGCCCTGAGCGGGCAGGCTCACAGTGCGCACCTGACGACCGAGGGCGTCAACCAGCGCAGCCGTTACGGCCTGGCGACCAAGGCTGGCGGGTAGCTCTACGAACGCGGCTTTCTTGGCCGGGTTGGGGTAGAGGGCTACCTGCTGGGCCAGGGCGGCGGGTACCGTAGCCAGGGCTTTCTGCGGCGAGAACACCAACTCAAAGCGGCCGGTGATGAGCGCCGAGGCGTTGGTCACCGTGAACTGGTAGTTGGGCGTGGTGCGCAGGTCGGTAACGGTGCCGAGCTGCAAGTCGCGCAGGTAAACCGGCGTGGCATCCAGGTTTAGCAGTTGGGTGGTCGACAGCGAGTAGCTACCCACGGCGGGTACGCCCACGGCCAAGGGCACTACCTGCTGGGCGGTGCCCAATAGACCACGGCCATCCACGCTGAGGCGCTGGCTGGCCGAGAGGCTGGTCGAAAGGTTCAGGCCCGAGGGGTTAGCCAGTTTTTCGGCATCGAAGCTACTGTCGAACCCATCCGTAGCCCCGTCCTGGAAATAAACGAAGGCGTCGTCGGTCACTACGCTGCCCGCGCCTTTCAGCGTGAGCTGCACGGCGGGCCGGGTTTCGGCCGCCGTGCGGCGGTAGGTGGGGTTCTGGTAGGTCGTCAAGCGGTGGCTATTCTTCAGGTTCAGCGTGCCCGAGGTCTGGCCCGCTGTTACCCGCACGAAGAAGGCCTGGCCCACCGACAGCACGGGGCCGGTGTTACCGAATCCATTCTGGTAGAAGCCGTAGTTGCCGGCATAGGGGTTGCCGGGGGTGTTGCTCTGCCACACGTAGATAACGTCATCCACGCCGGGGTGGTCGGCGCTCGGTACGGCCTGCCAGTTCAGGGGCGAGGGGTAGGGGTTGCCCACCAGCGCTAGGCCCGCTTCGTTGGCCGTGGCCCCGGCGTTGCGGTTCAGCGTCTGCGATATGTTGCCGTTGTTGACGGCCCCGAAGAAGTTCCAGGTCTGGCCGGCGCTGATGTTCACGGTGTAGCCTTGGCCCACGGTCAGGGCATCGCTCAGGGCAGCCGGCGAGAACCAACCCTTGTCGAATGTCGGCAGGTTGTTGGTGGTCGTCGCCAGGCGGCTCTGGTCGTAGCCGTACACGGTGGGGAAGGGCCGCTCCGAAGTCGGCGTGGCCGACGTGTTGTAGTTCGGGTTGACAACGGGTACGAAGTTGCCCGTGGTCAGGCTGGCCACCGTGGCGTTGCTGATGGGCGTCGATACGTGGCGGTAGCCCAGGCCCGGGTTTAGGGCTGGGTCGATGTAGCGCTGCACCGTCACGTTGCCGCTGAGTACGCTGCTGCCATTGTTGATAACCAGCGCCGTGAGGGTGGCGTTGGACTCCAGCGTGAGCGGGTTGCCGTTGGTCGTGAAGTTGCCGTTGAGCGTGAACAGGCGCTGCACCGAAGTGCTGGCCGAGGTGCTCGACTGCGCCCCGCTGGCTTCGATGGTCAGGTTGTAGAAGCGGGTGTTGCCGCTGCCCAGCACGCTGGCCAGCGTGGCCGAGCCCAGCGCTACCGTGCCGCCCGTGGGCTGGAAGGTACCGTTGTTGGTCAGGTTGGCGGCGATGTTCAGGGTGCCGGTGGTTTGGGTCAGGGTGGCGCCGCTGCTCAGGGTCAGGTTACGGGCGTTGCCCGAGACGGTGGTGGTGGTGATGGCCGGGAAGCGGTTGCCGCTGGGCGAGGTCGGGATAGTGGCGTCCACCGTCGCGGTGGGTACGCCGGCCGTCCAGTTGCCCGCCGTGAACCAGTCATTGCTGACGTTGCCGGTCCAAAGCGTCAGGGTCGGCGCCGCGATGGTCAGCGAGTAGGCGAGTGAGCCCGAATAAGGAGCGCTGGCCCCCGTGGAGGCATCGGTTGCCGTCACGGTGAAGTTGAACGTACCGTTGGCCGTGGGCGTGCCCGAAAGCACCCCGGCCGAGGTCAGCGTGAGGCCCGTAGGCAGCGCGCCGGCCGTGATGGCGAACGTGTAAGGAGCCGTGCCACCCGAGGCGGTTACCGTCTGGCTGTAAGCTGCGCCCTGCGTACCAGCCGGCAGGCTAGCCGGCGCTACCGTAATGGCCGGAGCCGCTACAGTAACTGTGTAAGAGCGCGTGCCAGTAAAGTTCGCAGCATCCGTAGCCGTCACGGTGAAGTTGAACGAGCCGGTGGCCGTGGGCGTGCCCGAAAGTATCCCGGCCGAGGTCAGCGTGAGGCCCGTAGGCAGCGCGCCGGTCGTGATGGCGAACGTGTAGGGAGCCGTGCCGCCCGAGGCGGTTACCGTCTGGCTGTAAGCCGTAGTTGCCGTGCCATTGGGCAGCGTGGCCGGGGCCACGGTGATGGTGGGCGTGGCTGGCGGGTTGATGGTGATGCTAACCGTGGTGGTGCAGGCGTTGGCATCAGTCACAGTCACGTTGTAGGTGCCTACGCGCAGGTTGGAGGCCGTGTTGGTGGTGCTCACGTTCGGGCTCCACGAGTAGGTGTAGCCGGGCGTGCCGCCGCTCACCGTGATGGTGGCTGTGCCGTCGCTACCGCCATTCGTGGTCACGTCCGTCTTCGCAACATTGGCCGTTAGAGCCGCGGGCTGGCCGACGTTAATGTTGCTGACGGTGAACTGGCACCCATTGGCGTCGGTGATGGTCACGCTGTAGGTACCAGCGGCCAAGACGGTGCGGTCCTCGGTGGTGCTACCGTCATTCCAGCGGTAAGTGTAGCCGGGGGTACCACCGCTGGGTGTCAGGTTGATGGTGCCGTTAGAGCCGCCGAAGCAGCTCACGCTGGTTACCACCGTGCTGCCGCCAACGGAGGTCGTCGGCTGCGTGACAACGATGTTGTTGACGGCACCCGTTGCGCCCGCCGCGTCAGTGATGGTGACGGAGTAATTGCCGGCCGAGAGGCCGGTGCGGTCTTCGGTCGTCGCCCCGTTGTTCCAGAGGTAGGTGTAGGGGCCCACGCCGCCGCGGGGCGTCAGGTTGATGGTGCCGTTGCTGCCGCCGAAGCAGGAGATGTTGGTCACCACCGTCGTGCCGCTCACGGGGGCTGCCGTCGTGAAGCTAACTACCGTGCCGTAGCTGGTGCCGGCCGAGTTGATGGCGTAGGCGCGCACGTAGTAGGTGGAGGAGGCGGTGAGGCCCGTGCTGGTTTCCGAGAACGGGCCCGTGCCCGTGCCGTTGGCATTCTGGGTCACGCCGGTGCCGCCTATGGCGGGCGTCTGGCTGGTGGTGCTGTACACCACGCCGCGGTCCGTCACGGTAGCGCCGCCATTGGCGGTTACGTTGCCACCGAGTACCGCGCTGGTTGAGGCAATGCTGCTGGCAGCGGCCGTGGTTACGGTAGCGAGCGCGGTCGTATTGAGGGTGTAGGTACCCGAGGTCGTGTTGCCCGTGTTATTGCCATCAAGGGCGCTATTGGCCGGTACGGTCACCGTTACGGTGCCGCTGGCCGAAGGCGTTACGTTAAAGGTATACGTGGTGCCCGAGCCGGTGAAGCCCGAAAGCGTACCGCCCGTTACTACTACGTCCGAGGCCGTGAAGCCCGTGGCGCTTTGCGAGAAAGTCACGGTAAATGGAATCGGCGACGTGCTGGTGGTGCTGCCCGAGGCGCCGGCCGTGCTGCTGATGCTAGCCGTGAGGGCCGGGGCCGTCACATTAAAGGTAGCCGAGGTGAAGGCCGAGTAGGTAGTCGAGGGCAGAATGTCGCCGATGAATACGTCGGCGGTGCCGTTGTTGAGGAACACGTTCACCACTTGGTCACTAGTGGCTTGGTTGGTGCGCTGGACGGCCTGGAAATTTACCTCGTAGCTGCCCGTGGGCACGGCCAGATTCTGCGTAATGCCGCCGTTGTTGCCACCGAAGCTTTGCAGGAAGGCCACGGCATCGCCCTGGTTCGCCGTCGACCCAAAAGCGCTGCTATTGCGCGAAACGCCGGCTTGCGTGCCGAAGCTCCACGGTGAAGCCACCACGCTGCCCGCATACTGGAAGCCATTCGCTGCCACGTTGTTGGTCTCGAAGCCGCCGTTCTGCAGGCCGGCGGTAAAGGGCGTGCCGTTTTGCTGCACCTGCACTTGGTCTATGAAGGCCGTCACATCGTTGTTGGTGCCGCTGGCCGAGCCAATGCCCCGCAGGATAAGCTGCGGCGCTGCCGCGAAGTTCTTGATGATGGTGTACGACTCACCGGTCGTATAAGGCGTGTTCGTAATCGTGGGTGAGATGCCCGTGCCGTTGGCTACGTTCAGGCGCAGGGTGCCGTCGCCGGTGCCGGTGCCCACCGTCACGATATAGATAGTGCCCGTAGTGCCCAAGCCGCTCGAGCCGCTAATTGAAGCACCGGTTACGCCGGTTTGCGTTACGGTGAAATTGCTAACATTCACGCCGGTCACGGCCGCCGAGAACACTACCTGGTATCTTACCTGGGTCGTAGCCGTGGGCGAGGGGTTCAGGCGCGTTACCGATACCACCGTAGCCGCTGCCGGCTCGGTGATGATGAACGAGCGGGCGATGGTGCAGCCGTTGGCATCGGTCGCGGTTACGGAGTAGGTACCCGCGCGCAGGTTGGAAGCCGTAGCCGTGGTGCTCACGTTCGGGCTCCACGCGTAGGTGTAGCTGGGCACGCCGCCGCTCACCGTGATGGTGGCCGAGCCGTTGGTGCCGCCGTTGGTGGTCACGTTGGTTTGCGTCGTGGTGGCCGTTAGGGCCGCGGGCTGGCCGACGTTAATGTTGCTGACGGTGAACTGGCACCCATTGGCGTCGGTGATGGTCACGCTGTAGGTACCAGCGGCTAGGACGGTGCGGTCCTCGGTGG
>Ga0265798_10004201_pt1 | contig 20046 bp, 13 predicted proteins | sample P3T30metagenome_FD_192430 | JGI IMG/M metagenome (GOLD analysis project Ga0265798, IMG submission 192430) | Plant litter microbial communities from East Loma Ridge, Irvine, California - P3 T30 | ecosystem: Environmental > Terrestrial > Plant litter > Unclassified | place: USA: California... | reverse complement strand
TAAACATCCGGTACCTGCTTGTGCTCAAGCTTGTCATAAACCACAACTTTACTCAGATCAATATCCTTGATTGTTTCCGGGTGGTGATTATGCTTTTTGTTGATCATCAACAAATACATTTGTCCATCGCCTTTAACATTGGAGATCGTTACCTGCGATTGGATCGTGTCGCCATTGCTAAAGCTGAGCGCTTCAGCACTTGCACCAGGTTTGTAGCGGTAAGCAAATTCCCCATTTTTAAAGATGCTGAAGATCGTGAGTTGTGGCTCAGCAGGCATGTTTGCCGCCGAGTAGATTTGGATCTCCTTTTTCAATTCGAGTTTAGCGCCATTCTCATCCTGAACAATAATCAGGAAATCATATTTCCCTTCAGCTGCGTCGGCAGGAATCATGAAATGCTTATGGATGTTGGTGTTTTTTGCACCCTTATACTGCGTCCATTTGATCTCATGTTTCCAGCTTTTGCTGTATGTTTCCCCTGCCTTTTGCAGGATCTGCAGTTTTACGACATCAATCTTGTCGCCCGCAACAACGTCCGCTTCAAAGTGGAAGTCACGTTCAATCACGCCAATCCCGCTATTGTTTAATCCGATTTCCATATTTTCGATGCTCGGCAGCTTCGCCTCAGGCGAAACCACATCCTCATCTTTTTTGCATGCAGAGATGATGCTCGTACCGAGCAACAGCAGCATGACCATTTGTTTGATCTTGATCATCGTCTATTTATCTTCCAATTGCTCAATTTTCAGCTCCTTATGGCTTGTCAAAGTGTTCCTCGAACGTAGCCGATTTTCCTGCCTGATCCACAACTTTCAGGTGTACATGGTAGTGCCCTTTTGGAGCAGCTGTCACATCCATGTGTTTGTGGAAATTGTAGCTGGTCTGACCAACAATGTTTACATCCTTATAGCTGAATTCTTTTTCCCAGCCATTGCCATGAATTTCTACCAGGATCTCAGCGATCTTGTTTGGTGCCGTAATGGAAGCCTCTGCATGCAGGTCATTCCCAGCGGCATTCAGGCCAACTTCAAAGCCGGTCTGTGATGGTAAGCTTGGATCATTTTGCAAGTCCAAAGTAGATTCAACCTTGCTTTCCTTGCCCTGGCTGTCGCGCACTTTAAGCACAACATTATAGCTGCCTAATGCGGCATCTGCAGGCACATCTACATGTTTGTGGAATTCTGCATTTTTCAATCCTGCAAAACCTTCTGTATAAACGGTATTCAGTTTCCAGCCGCTGCCGCTTTTGGGATTGATCTCCAGCGTTACACTTTCAATGTTCGACGTTGCCGTGATTAATGCTTCCACATGCACATCCCCACCCGGATGGGCGATCTTGTTGTTTTCTGGTCCAATTTCCAGTGCCGTGATTACCGGTGCGGAAAGGTCTGCTACTTCATCGTCTTTTTTACATGCGCCAAATGTTGCCGCGATCAGCAGGAAGCCTGCAATAAGTCTGTTGTGTTTCATGTTACTTGTTGTTTTTGTTTTCATTTTGATTTTTGTTGTTGACTCCGCCATGCACCGCATGCGCAGCCGCATGATGTTTAATTGCTTTGTGGTTTGATGTTAAAAGGGAGTTTTAGCGACAGAATCAGGTTCCTGCCTGCTTCCGGCAATTCAATGAGCCGGTAAAAACTGGTATGGTTCAGGTAGCGTGCATTCAAGAGGTTCTGCGCCTGCAGACTGAGTTGTACTTCCTGACCATATAAGCGCAGCTTGGTTCCGGCCTGCAGGTTTACTGTCTGGTACCCTGGGGTTTTCTTTTCCGGAGGAACAATCTTGTTCTGCGCAGCAGTTAACCGGTAATCCATGGAAAAATAAGTATCCGACATACCCCGGAATTCGGGCGACCAGCTCAGGTTCAGCAACAGTGATGCAGGTGCTGAAAAAGGTAGGGTGTAGCCCTTCTTGGCACCGGAAAGCTGCCGGCTGTACAGGTATTCCGCCAGCACTTCGCTGCTCAGGTTTTTCCAGAAATTGTACTTCAGCTGCAGCTCCCCGCCATAGCGCAGCACGCGACTTTGTGCATACTCAAAGATCTGGTTGCCTGCACCATAGTTGCGGTCGTGCGCCGCAGTTGGGTTCAGGTAAATGTAGTTCGGGAAGTAATTGTAAAATGGGCTGAGCTGCAGCGACCAGCGCTCGCTATCCCAGGCGGCACTAATGTCGAGCTGGTAACTCTCTTCAGGCGATAAGCCGGCATTTCCGCGTTCATAGCTGAAATAGTGATAGTTGACGCCATTCGCGCCAAGCTCCTTGGCAATGGGCATCCGGAAACTTTTACCCACATTGGCTTTTAGCGCCAGTTGCTCGCGATTGTAGTTCATGCCTAAGGACCAGACCAGGCTTTTAAAGCTGCGGTTCAGGTTTGCTGCCCGAAGCACATGTTCCTCAACTGCGCCATTACCCTCATCAATGCTCGAAGTAAACCAGTCCCGGTATTCAAACATCCGGATCCGGCCATAATCAAAGCGCAGGGCCGCATGTAACAGCAGTTCCTCATTAACTTTTAGCTTGTCGTACACGAATGCACCTGCTGTACTTTGATCAAAGGATGGCACCAGGAATCCCCAGCCATCGATGGTATTGTGCTGTTGCTCCAGGTTCAGCCCCATGCTCAGGCGGTGTTTACCCAAAGCGATGTTGTCCTTCAGATTGGCGGAATAAACCTGCTTATCAAAGCCGCGTTCCAGCTCCGCAGGGATGCCCAGCGTGTCGGGATAGCGTGATGGCATAAAGCCATGGTTCACATAGCCGCTAAACTCTTCCCGGAAGTTCCGTTGGTAGCCGAGCTCGAGCTCCAGGTTATGCATGGCCAGCTGGTAACTGCTGCGATTGATGATCTTGAAGTGGTTCACCTTTTGACTGGGCAGCTGAACATCGCGGCTGCTGGCATCATGCATCGCCTCATCTACGCGGCGTGGCTCCAGTCCGTGTGCATTAGCAAAAAAGCCACTTTTGCTATATACGTTGCTCAGGTAAAATATCGATCGGAAATGATCGCTCAGGTAACCGGTGCTGAAATGTAGACCGCTTTCCCGGCCTGCCGTGTTCCGCAATTGCCGATCGTATAGCGGTACAGCATAGTCATAGACGAAAACCGTGTCTGCAGGTACGCGGTAGTCGCCATAACGCTGTTCCGTAATCCGTGCATCAAAGAACAACTGCTGCTTGCGGCCATAAAGGGTGATGGAAGTCCCATACTGGTCATTGTTGCTTTTGCCAATAAGCTCCACCGAGCCACCAAAGCTTTGTGCTATGGGTACGGCCGGTGGTTTTACATCCACGGCACCGGCAATGGCATCCGAGCCATAAGCGAAAGCGGCCGCACCTTTGATCAGCTCCACAGTGCCGGCAGCAAACTGGTCCAGCTCCAATCCATGATCGGCACCCCATTGCTGCCCCTCATGTTTTACGCCCTTATCGACCACCACCACCCGGTTAAAGCCCAGTCCGCGGATCAGGGGTTTCGCCTGCCCCGACCCAATACCAATGGTCTTGATCCCGGGCAGGCGCTCCAGGCTCTTCATCAAACTGCCACCCAGGTGACGCTGAATGAAGTCCGGGCGGATCACCTCCACATTCAGGGACTCCTCCTGCTTACGCTGCTCGATCATGTTCCCCAGAACCGCTACTTCCTGCAGCTGGTGCTGTTGTTCATGCAAGAGCAGGCGCAATTGCCGGTCGCCGGAGAGCTCCACTTCCTGATTGAGCAGGAGGTAGCCTTCCAGGAAGGCCTTCATGCGATATTTCCCCGATTGCAGGTTCGAAAACTGGAAGTTGCCGGAAGCATCGCTATGGGTATTGCGGTTTACAGGCTGAAGGCTAAGTAGAACATTCTCCAGCGGCTGTTCTGCAGCATTTACGATCTTGCCCGACAAACGTATCGTTTGTGCCGGAAGCAAAAAGGGAAACATGCAAAACGCTACAATGAAAATGCCCTTCCATACAGAAGCAGTCATTTTATAGCATTAAGAATAAAAAAAATAAAAAAGGGCTGTGCCGGCCAGTATATGGCAGCATTAAGGTATCAGCGTCTGGAAAGACGGCTGATTAGCAGGAAAGAGCAGGTGGACCTTTGTTGGTGAAGCCTTGTAAGCTAAACTTGTAGTTTCCAACAAAGACATTGGTGTTTAAAGTAATGGCATCCGGAAGGGGTACACTGAGTACCAATGGATGACTGATGTAGAATTCTTTGGATTGCTGATGGGCCAGGTAATCACAAATCAAACATTTGTCGGCTGAAGCAACCTGATCCTGATCATTGCCATCATGCTGCTGCAGGTGCTCCAGCGTGGCAACTTTCGGGTGACTGTGGAAGATTTGCGCAACAGAGATTGAAAGGAACAGCATCACCAACAGCATGGCGCCGGCTTGGTAACCTATTCTTAAGATCTGTGTACGTTCTCTTCGCATCAACCGCAAATGTCTGATAAAAATTGAAAGCCCCGCTACCATAGGTGTTAATTTTAGGTAACGAAGCTGTTAGATTAAGGATCTAACTTGTCTTTCGGCGCCTCCAGAATAGCAAGGCGCCTGTAATGGACAATAGTCCCGGCATCAAGCCAAGTACCACATAGAACACCTTCAGCGGCATGGTACCGAAACTCCCGGTATGCAGCGGCATGAACGTACTTTCTACTTTATCCCAAATCTCCATGTCGGCAAAGCGATGCACATGAACCACCTCGCCGCGCTTCGGATCTACCGTAACGGCATTGGGGTTGTAGAACAATGGCAACTGGCTTTCCAGCATGCCGCTAACCCGGAAATCTTTTCCGGGCTGCGTCGGCAGATACACGTTTTTAATCATCAGGCCCGGCATTGCAGCCTTCGCCGTCGCCAGCATACGATCCATCGGCACCTGCGCCAGCGTATTTGCCGGAGCAGGTGTCATTTGTTTTTTCCAGTATGCCGGATCCATGGAGAACAGGTTCATCCATAAGCCGGTAAAAAAGATGATGATGTTGAACAATAGCGACCATACGCCAACAAAGCGGTGCAGGCTCGAAGCGGTGGTTCGCCAGTTATTGTATTTGAAGGGTACCCGGAACAGCAGTACCTGCCAGAAAAACTTCCGGTAAATGATTAAGCCCGTCAGCATGGACAACAGCATGCTGATGCCGAAGATGGTGGCCAGCAATAAACCCGGGATGCCGAGCTGGAAGCTCCAGTGAAACTGTACGATCCAATGCATCAGGCTGGGATTAAGATCCCGAAGTCTGCCTTCCCGTAGTACCGCTCCGGAATAGGGGTCGATGCTGATCAGACCCAGATCGTAGGTGCTGAGTTTCCCATCATTTTGGTACAGCCGGAATTCCCAGGCCTGTGCTGCTCCAGCTTCCGGATTTAACCAGGCGATGCCTGCCAGGTTCGGGTACCGCGTGCTGATCTGCCGGTAAATTCGGTCCAAAGGCTTGAGTTCCGTATGTCCATCCGCCCGATGCGGATCTACGGTCAATAGTGAGGCATTGAGCTGCTGATCGATCTCCTTCATAAATACCAGCGCAGAGCCGCTCAAGCCGAGCAGTAGCAGGAAGATACCGCTGATCAGGCCAAGCCAGCTATGCAGCGCAAAGGCTATTCTCGTGGTCTTTTTCATGGTGCTAAAGGATCTGGTAGCTCAATCCAACTCTGAAATTAAAAGGATCACCCAGCCCGGCATTTGTCACACCAGATCTGCTGCCGCTGAAATAATGTTTGTCCGCCAGATTGTAGGCATTCAGCTGGATGTTGTAACGGCCACGTTGATAATTTACTGCCGCATCAAAGACGGTATACTCCGGGAAGATGAAGTTTTGATTGCTGATCAGACCCACCTGGTCCCCTACATAGCGCATGCCAGCTGCAATACCCAGCCCTTTCCATGCAGCAGCTGCAACATGGTACTTCAGCCAGAGGTTAGCCATATGTTTAGGTGCATTGGCAAAGCGGTCGCCCTTTTTACCAAAGGCACTGGTACTGCGTACCACGTGTTCATTGTAAGCATAACCTGCAATGATATTGAACTGTTTGATGTTGCCCATCAGGGAGAGTTCCAGACCCCTGCTGCGGGTACCATCAATCGCTGCCTGCCGGTGTGAATTCTCCGGTGTGGGCGCTGCAGTGAGGATGTTTGCATAATTGATCTGGTAAGCAGAAATTATCGCCGACAGCTGGCCCTGCAGCATTTCTGCCTTGGAACCAAGCTCAAACTGGCTGGCGGTACGGGTAGGGAAGGGGCCGCCGGACAGTACATTGTTAGAGGTTTGTGGATTGAAGGAACGCAGATAGGTGCCGTAAATGGAAATGTTTGTTGCGGGCAGGTATACCAGACCCAAGCGTGGGATCCAGCCGGCCGCCTGCAATTCATCGCCCTGCTTGCTGTCCCGGGCAGACAGCGGCGTTTCCTTGCCATCGTAGTTGTCGTACCGCAAAGACAGCAGTGCACGCAGGCTTTCGCCGAAGCTGATCTGATCCTGGATGTATGCGCCAGCCAGGTTGGTTACCCTTTTGTTGTCGTCCGACTCCAGTACGGGCGCATCTGCCGCTGGCGGATCATTGCTGTAATCCGGACGGAAGATCGAGATCCGGGTCGAGGCTTTGTATACGTAGTCGTTTTTGGTCCAGCCGTAACGGTTATAATCCGCACCAACTATAAAGTCATGCTGCAGCCTGCCTGTTTTTAGGGTGTAATTCGCATATGCCGTTGTCTGAAGCGAAAAGCGGTCCGTCTCCCAATCCTGGTACGCGCGACTGATCGAATCATTCCTGATCTGCCCTTGTGGGATGTGGTCGGTATAGTCGAGCACATTCCGGACCGCGCGTTGTACGATCGTCAGCTTCAGTTTATCGTTAAAACGATGATTAAAGGTCAGCGTGGCGGAGCTGTTGTTCGTACGTCCATAATCGCTCGGGCTTTGCACCGTCAGTGCGGCAGGGTAGTAGTTGAAATCGAAACTGCCATCCGCATTACTTCGGATGAAGCTGCCATTGTCGTACTGCTGTACGGCTTTTTGTCGAGCGTAGTTTACTTCCAGATTCAAGTCTGTGTTTGCATTGAAAAGGTAGCTGATGGAAGGCGCAAGAAAGATGTTTTCCTTGTCCTGGTCATTACGAAAACTTTCTGAGCGGTCGTAGCCGATATTTGCCCGGTACAACAGTTTTTTATTCCTGCTCAAAGGGCCACCGAGGTCCAACGCGGCCCGGCGAAAGTTCCAGCTGCCCAGACTAAGATCCAGGCGCGCCAGCTTCTCTTCAACTGGCTGTTTGGTGATGAAGTTGATCACACCACCTGGAGCACCTTCGCTGAACAGGGCTCCGGAAGGGCCACGTAACAGCTCTACAGATTCCACATTATACAGCAGCGGTTGCTGACTCCAAAGGAAAAGGTTGCCGCGAATGCCATTATACAACAGGAAACTTGCATCATTTGGAGAATAAGCGGTAAAGCCACGCATGTTAAAAGAGCCATTCCCGTTATTGGCCTTCATGCCAGTAAAGCTGCCGGCAATTTCATTGAGAGTTACAGCCTGACGGTCGGCCATGGCTTCGGTGTTCATGACCTGCACCGACTGCGGCGTGAGCAGCAAGGGTAATTCGCTGCGGGTGGCAGCACTCGTTTTGGAAACCTGATAACGGGGTTTATGTAACTTCACCTCCACTTCTTTCAGCTTCTCGCCCCGCAGGGCATCTTTCAGGGTATCTTGTTGCATGGTTTCAGCCCCCATGTTTTTGTTTTTCGTCTCGGATTGTGCATAGATTTTTACGCCGCCAAGCAGCAACAGCACCAGCATGCTGAAAAATGGTATTTTCATTTTAAGCTAAAAGGATGTTAAAAATTCAGAAAATTGGGCGCAAGCAACACATGGGCCTTGTAAAACAAAGCCTGTAAGCAGCGCAAGGATTTTTAACAAGAAATACAGGGTGGCTGGGTAATTTCGCGGTTGAATTCCGGCAGGCTAAACTTCTGGATGGAAGGTTTCTTTTTCGCCGGAACGGTCATCACCAGGACAGGGGCAACCGGCTCGTTCACAAAGAACAGATCTACGGAAGCTTTCTTCTGTGCCTGATTTTCCTGCTTCTTTTCTTTGTCTTCGGCTTCCTTCAGTTTCTTCATCAGGTAACACTTACCCTGGCAGTTAAGCTCCGGACGGTCCCGGTTCTCACATAGGGTCGCAGCGATATAAGCCTGATTGGATTTGAATTCCGCGTAGACAAACAGCTTGGATAAGATGGAACTTAACAGCGCAAGCAGGAGCGTAAAAGCTATTAAACGGCGGATCATTTGCTGCAAAGATATTAAATATCTGATCGCAGCAGTGTGGAATTATTTTTTAGCCTGTATAAAGGCACTGACCTGTTTCACAAAGTGATCAATATCGAAAGGTTTCTGAATAAAGCCATCTGCAGCACCTTCTAAGAGGGCAACATCCGATGCTGCATGTGCAGACATGATGATCACAGGAATATTGCTGGTCCTGGAAGATTCTTTCATGGTTTTACTCAGGTCAATGCCGCTGCCGTCCGGCAACATCACGTCCAGGATCACCAGATCAACATGCTCCTTATTGCTTCTGTTTAAAAAGGCCTTAGCATTTTCAAAGGTCTCAACGGTATAACTTGCATCTTCCAAAACATACTCTACAATAAACCTGATGTCTGCATCATCTTCAACAATCTGTATAACCCTTTCCATGCCTTCGTTTGTATTGTATTAACGAGAAATTCTGAACTAAGTTTAAAATAAAAGGAACAAAAAAGTATACAAGCGGGTAGCTAAACGCTAAGCGCCCTGTATAATTCCTGTTGTAAACTCACGCCCTTATCTTCATTATACCACCATTGCAACTGCAGCTTGATTTCTTCGTCGTCGGCATTTGCAGCCTTCAGCTTGTCATAACGTTCCTGACATTGCGCCGGCCTGGGCCCCCAGACCAGTATATCCTGGTTGTTTGCGTCCCGAATGATCAGTTTTGGAATGGACTTCGAATTGCCTGATAGATATTGATCAATAAGGAAAGGTTCGGAGTCGCGGAGCTGGATGTCGAGCTTAATCAAAGGATTTTGCTCCGTAAGCATGTAAAGGAACGGGAGAATATGTGCCGCATCGCCACACCAGGGTTCTGTGATCACGATCCATTGCTGCGGCTCGGTCAACTGTTTCAGGTACTGCACAAGTGCTTCATCAAGCTGGCCAATCGTCAGCCATCGACGTTGCCTGGACCAGTTCAGCTTGGTGTAGTTGAGATAGTCGGCATTGTTGTACGGTGGAAGGCGCTTTGCACTATCCAAAACAGCTTTAAAAAAAACCTTATAGGTTGGAAAATTCATATCGAGATCGCTATTAACAAGCTGCAATATAAGCATATTGCGAGAAAGTTGTGAAATTTTTGCACAGGTACAATTATTGTATAATGCTGCACACAAGTATTAAGCCATGAAGCAATTTGCGAGTATTTCGTTCCTCATCCTCTTATTTTTTTTCAGCTGTCAACCCTCCAAACCTGAAAATGTTAATCAAGCCGCAGAGCAGGCGGATTCCAGCAAGGATGTTAAAGTCCTTCAGTCAGACACCCTGCGCTATCACTATGATTCCGTAAAAGTTTACAGCAAGAACCCCTTGTCCAGGAACAAGGAAATCACAGATACTGCAAAAGCAACATTTACGTATCCAGTATTCGCAGATGCCAAACTAAATAAACTGGTGGAAGCTGCAGCATTAACAAGCGACAACCCAGACGACAGCGCCTATAATTCCTATAAAGATCTGGCAAATGTTTTCATGAAGCAGTTTGATGATTACCATGCTTCAAATCCGGCAAATGAGCAGACCTGGTTCAAAGAAGTGAAGATTCGTGTACTGCCACAAACAAAAGATTGGCTGTCACTGGAATACAATTTCGCTGAATATGTCGGTGGTGCGCATGTAAATTCCGCGGTTATTTACCGGAATTACCACCTTCCGGATAGAAAGCTTTTAGCACTTCAAGATGTGCTTCTTCCGGGTAAACTTGCAGAATTAAACAAGATTGCAGAGCGCATTTTCCGCGAAAATGAAGGGCTGCCGTCAAGCGGAAGCCTGGAGCCAGCATATTTTTTCGATAAGGGAAAATTTAGTCTCAACGATAATTTTTACCTGGGGAAGGATGGCCTTCACTTTTTGTACAATGCTTATGAGATCAAAGCTTTTGCTTATGGTCGAACAAAGCTGGTCATTCCTTACGGTGCTTTACAACAAGTTCTGAAGCGAAATTTCCTAATTTCATAAGCAATGCGGTCATTAGAGCTGAAGGCGTCAGCCAGCTGCTGATGTGTTCTAAATTGACGCGCTTAATGTAACGCTTTTGTGACCTCAGTTGGTTCGGCTGGAATAATTGCACTAAATTGGGGGTATTGCCGAATCACTAAAATATGATGTCAGGTCTGAACTTAATCACACAGCTTCTTAAAGCCTCTCCAACGGCAAGCATTATTTTGTGTCCGGATGCTCCGTTTTTTACAATTGCGTCCCTTAACTCATCATATCTAAAGCTCAGCGATGCAGCACCACAGGACCTCATTGGAACTAGTATTTTCGATCTCTTTGAAGATCCGGTGCAGGATCATCGTTCCCCGCCAAACCAGAAACTCCGTAGTGCACTGATTAGCTCATTATATGCTAAAACGGCTTCAATCATCGGCATTCAGCGTTACAAACCTATCAACAAAGCCAACATCCACAATAAATTGTACTACCTGAATTGCAACTGTTATCCTTTGTTGGATGAGCAGGATCAGGTCAGTTTCATTGTCCTAAATGTACAGGCCACCTTAAGAAATGTTGAACAACACAACCCTGTAAGCAATTTACTCGTCGACGGGAAGTTTGATCATCCATTATTTCAGGACTATCCGGACGCTATCTTTACCTTGAGTAGCGAAGGAAAGTTCTTGAGTGCAAATAAGGTGCTGCTTGATATTGCAGATTGCAGTTATGAGGAACTGATGCAGCATACCTTCTTGTCGTTTATAGCGGCAGCGGATCAGGAGCGGGTATTAGGCCATTTCGAGGCCGCCATACAAGGAGAGATCCGGAATTTCGACACCAAAATTATTTCCTTGCGAGGAAACAGCAAATTCATTAACGTAACGCACCTTCCAATTATTTCCGATCACAGGGTAGTTGGCGTCTACCTTGTTGCAAAGGATATTACTTCCGCCCTGGAAGCAAAACAGCAGCTTGAAGAACAGCAGCGGCAACTTGATGCTTACTATAGAAGAATGTCTAATATTCTGGAAAGCATTAAGGATGGCTTTTTTGCGGTAGACAAACAATGGAAGGTGACCTATTGGAATAAAGAAGCTGAGCAAATCCTGCAGATCGAAAGGGCATCAATAGAGGGACGTATGTTATGGGACCTTTACCCAAAGTTTGCACACGCCAATTTTTATGAAGCTTACCAAAATGCTATGGATCAGCATACACCTGTTCATATGGAAGTGTATTATGAACCGCTCTGTATTTGGCTGGATATTTCCGCTTTCCCCTCAGAAGAAGGCTTATCGGTGTACTTCAAAGATGTTACGGCCAGAAAGTTCAGCGAAGCAAAACTTGGTGAAGCTAAACAACTATATGAGGATCTTTTTGAATTGAGCCCTTTACCGCAGTTTGTTTACAGCGTAAAAGACTTTGCGTTTAAGCGCGTGAATCGCGCTGCCATAACACACTACGGCTATAGCAAAGCGGAATTCCTTGCTATGCGGATTATTGACATACATCCTGAAGCAGATGTTGCGCAATTTAAGCAGCTTTCAAAAGAAAAGTCTGAAGAAAAGAGCAATTACAAAGGACTGTTCAGACATCTAAAGAAAACCGGAGAACTGATCTATGTGCAGGCATCCGGAAATGCAATTGTTTTTGAAGGGGAGCGTGCTTATCTGAAAGTTGCTGTTGACTTTACCGATAAGATCAATGCACGAAAAGCCTTGCTGGCGAGTGAACAACGCTTTAAGGCCTTAATCCAGGACGGCTCGGACATGATTGGAATACTGGATCAAACGGGTAGGTATTTGTATGTGAATCAAACCTGTCTAAGGGTTCTTGGCATAGCACCTGAACATTTCATTGGCAAGTCTGCATTCGACTTTATTCATGAAGACGATATCCCCCGCGTGATGGATTGCTTCAGCCAGCTGGCGGATCAAAAAACGATCAAAATACCAATTTTCCGATTTCTGGATGCCAATGGTCAGTACCGATGGGTAGAAACCATTGTAACAGATATGACAGATGACCCCGCGGTTGGTGGAATTGTGTCGAACTCCAGGGATGTGACAGAACGGATTGAAAATGAGTTGAAAACACAGCAAAGTATTGAACGTTTTAATATTGTCTCGAAAGCGACCAGCGATGCAATATGGGACTATGATGTTGCCTCCGGCCGGGTGGAATGGAATCGGGCCATCCAGACCCTATTTGGATACAACAAGCTGGCTTTCACGCGGCTTTGGTGGGAAGAACGCGTACATCCGGAAGACATCGATAACGTGATGGTGGAAATTAGCGCAGCCATAGCACAAAGGTTAACCCGCTTAAAGCACGAGTATCGCTTCAGATGTGCAAACAACAGCTATAAGAATGTGCTGGACCGTTCTTTTCTGGTTTATAATGAAGCGGGAGAACTGCTCAGGATTATCGGTTCCATGGAGGATGTAACCGAGCGAATGGGTTATCTGCAAACTTTAGAGGCACAGAACCTGCGACTAAAGGAAATTGGCTGGACCCAGTCACATGTGGTAAGAGCGCCATTGGCGAATGTCATGGGTATAGCCGAATTGTTGTCAATCGGTATTGATGATCAAAACGTCCAGCAGGAGCTCATCATGCGTTTGGCAAAGTCGGCAACGGATCTTGATCTGGTTATCAAAGAAATTGTTAACAAAACAAAAACACTCAACGAGTATAACCAGGGTTAAATCAGGCTACCTGGTGCTCTCTACCGTATAGACAAAGCTGTCCGCTTTGTAGTGTCCTACGTTGAATTCAATCGGGCGCTCCAGCTGATCGTATACAAATCGTTTACGGAAAAGGATTGGACTGCCTACAGGAACCTGCAGTTTTTCAGCCAGGAAGCCATCTGCCCCAATGGCACTGATCTCCTCTTTTGACAGCGTGGCAATTACACCATGTTCCTGTTCCAGTAATTCATACAATGGACGTTTGAAGTCGTCGTCAAGACTAAGGCCCACCCTGGGGTGGAAGTAGGAGGCAAAGTATACAAAGGGTTCTTCAGGTCTGCCACGTACCCGCTCCATCTTTAACACCGGCTCATCAGATCTAATATTAAAGAAGATCATCAGGTTCTTGTCCGGCAGTTCCCAGGTCACATGTAGTTCGAAGTTCTTGATGGGAATGCCCCGCAATTTCATCTCCTGCGAAAAGCTGAGCCAGTTGTTTGATTTGGAGCTTACTGCGCCTGGCGCAACCTTCGTCCCTGCCCGCTTTTTGCGGATGAGCAAACCCTCAAATACCAGTTTGTTAATCGCTATTCTTAGTGTCGTCCTCGAGATCCCCAGCACTTCGGCCAATTCCACTTCATTCGGTATGTTTTTTCCATTTTGGTATTGTTCCTCCGTAATGAGTTGTCTAAGCAGGTTCTCTGCCTGAACATGTAGCGGAACAGGACTCTTGTGATCTATACTATAGCGCATGGTCATGATTATACACAAAAGTATAATAATTCCGCTAATCGTTAAATGTATGTACATATTATAGCTTGAAAAGGGCTAGGATAGTGTATTTTAGACACTATTGGCTGGAAAATTTAATGTTTAATAACATTTTGATTATATAAACAAATACATATGTTTGTACATAAAGAGTGTTGATGTTCATAATATTAGCCATTATGCACATCAATCCTTACCAGACAACAGATTATCATTAATATGTACACGCATAATTAAAATCATGACTTCAGAATTAAGAGCTAAGCCAGCCCAGACAAGCGCCGAACTACGTAAAACCGCGCAGTACCTCATGCCTTCTAAACTAGATATGCCCCTTGATGTAGAAAATGGGTATAACATTTATCCTTCTGCTGCCATCGGGAAGGGCAAGATCTTTAATGGCTATGATTCCTTAACGCAATGGATTGTGGATCAGCAGATCGTGCTTGTTGATGGGTATGTTGGTGTATTCTGGGACAAAATACAGGCATCCATCAATAGCCGCCTGGAGGCAAAGGGGCTTCGTGCCAATTGGATCAAAACAGAAGATTTCTTAAAGGCGAGTACTGAAATTGATACCATGGTTTCGCCTTTCCTGGGTGCAGAAGATGCGGTTTGGGGCAGCAAGTGTACGCTAAGCCTGTCCGACCTATACCAGATGGAAGAACTGTCCGCGCAATTGCCAGATCAAACTGCCGACATCAACATTATCATTGGCCCGGCCGCTGCTTTAGCCAAATGGGATGCTGCAATTCTATATATTGATCTTCCTAAAAATGAGCTGCAATTCCGGATGCGGGCATTAGCTGCGAATAACCTGGGTGCAGCGGCTTTTGTACAGCCCTTTCAAATGTACAAGCGCGCCTTCTTTGTGGATTGGGTGCTGCTAAATGAACATAAAAAATCTATTTTAAATCAACTGGATGTAATTGCGGACGGCCAATGGCCGGACACCATCAACTGGATGCAGCAGTCAGACCTAAGCGCAGCCTTAGATCAACTTAGCCAGTCGGTCATTCGCGCCAGACCATGGTTTGAGCCAGGAGCTTGGGGTGGACAATGGATCAAAGAGCGGATCAGCGGCCTCAATACTTCTGTTGTCAATTACGCCTGGTCTTTTGAATTGATCTCCCCTGAAAATGGCTTGGTGTTCGAAAGTGATGGCAATCTATTGGAGGTCTCTTTCGATATGCTGATGTTCCATAATCAGCAGCAAGTACTCGGTAAACATGCTGATCGCTTTGGCGACCAGTTCCCGATTCGGTTTGACTTTCTGGATACCGTAAGGGGAGGCAACTTATCCATCCAATGCCATCCCCGTTTGAAGTATATCCAGGAGCAATTCGGCGAGCAGATTACCCAGGATGAGACCTATTACATCCTGGACTGTGAAAAAGATGCCAAGGTTTACCTGGGCTTTCAGGATGATATTGAGCCCGAAACCTTCAAAGCTGTACTGGAAGAAAACCAGGAAAAGGGCGAAGAGATCGACGTTGAAAAGTATGTGCAAGCATTTGAAGCGAAAAAGCACGACTTTTTCCTGATACCAAACGGCACGGTGCATAGCGCTGGAGCAGGTAATTTAGTGCTTGAAATAAGTGCCACGCCATACATCTTCACCTTTAAGATGTATGATTGGGTTAGGCTAGACCTGGATGGAAATCCAAGACCCATCAATATTGAACATGCCTTTAATAACCTTGATTTTAACCGCAAAGGCGATCAAGTGGCTGCGGAGCTGATCTCAAAGGAGCAGCTGCTCGAAAAGGGCGAAGACTGGCAGATCCTGCATTTGCCGACACATAGCGAACATTTCTATGATGTACACCGCCTGGAATTTAATACGCAGATCAGCGTAGACACGGAAGACAGCTGTCAGGTGATGATGCTGGTTGAAGGTGAAGCCATAAGTATCCAGACAGCAGATGGCAGCATTCAGCAATATGCTTATGCAGAAACATTCGTTGTGCCCGCTGCTGCAGGATCTTATCAATTAACGAACCTGGGGGAAGGCCCTGCCAAGGTGATCAAAGCATTTTTAAAATAGGCAGGGATGGACACTTTAAGCAACAACAGCCTAACACCCCAAAAAAGCAGTTTTTACCTGTACCTGGTCTGTTTAGTAGCTGCCTTAGGTGGCTTTCTATTTGGTTTTGATACCGCTGTAATCTCTGGTACGATCAGCCTCGTGAAAAGCGACTTCAACCTGAATCCAGTCACTGAAGGCTGGTTTGTGAGCTGCGCCTTGCTCGGCTGTATTATTGGGGTGAGCTTTTCAGGTAAACTTAGTGACAAATATGGACGCAAAATCGTACTGATCCTTTCGGCGATTTTGTTCCTGGCTTCTGCCATTGGCTGCATGTATGCCAGTTCCTTTACCGGACTGATCATCTTCAGATTAATTGGTGGTCTGGGTATTGGGGTAGCCTCCATGGTGTCGCCATTATACATCTCTGAGTTTGCACCCGCTCGTTTAAGGGGCATGATGGTATCGCTCTATCAACTGGCCTTAACAATCGGAATTGTACTGGCTTACTTTTCGAATGCCTATCTCGCGGAACATGCCACAGCAAGCTACGCAACCGAAGGCATGACCAGGATATTCTCTACGGAAGTCTGGCGTGCCATGCTTGGCCTGGGCGCTTTACCAGCCTTCATATTTCTGATCTGCCTGTTTTTGGTGCCCGAGTCACCAAGGTGGTTACTTTTAAAGGGGCAAATGCAGCAGGCCACTGCGATCCTGGTTAAAATTGACGGCCCACAAGCGGCTGCACATGAAATAAAAGCTTTCCAGGCCCAAGGTGAGGATCATCATGATACGCCCCTTGCAGCGCTTTTTACCCCGGTCTATCGCAAGGCCTTATGGATCGGTTTGCTGCTGCCATTCCTGTCGCAGGTTTGCGGCATCAATGCGGTGATCTATTACGGTCCCCGGATTCTGGAGCAGGCCGGTTTTACGCTGAACAGCGCATTGGGAGGCCAGGTGACCATAGGTCTGGTCAATGTGGTATTTACTTTTGTAGCCATATTTACTGTCGACAAATGGGGCAGAAGGCCCCTGTTGTTTGTCGGCATTGGCGGCGCAGTCGCTTCGCTACTCATTATCGGTGCTTTATTCGCGCTCGGCATCACTTCCGGCCCCTGGATCCTTTTATTTATCCTGGCCTTTATTGCCTGTTTTGCCTTTTCTTTTGGACCGGTTTGCTGGGTGGTTGTGGGAGAGATCTTCCCGAATGCCATCCGGGGTAAAGCCATGGCTTTGGCAACCCTGTCCCTTTGGGTCGGCAACTTCTTGGTCGGACAGCTCACCCCCGTTATGCTCGAGGGACTCGGTTCTTCCTGGACCTTCTGGCTGTTTGCACTTTGCTGCTCACCTGCAATATGGCTCGCCTGGAAGCTGATCCCGGAAACAAAGGGTCGATCCCTGGAGGACATTGAAGCGCATTGGAAGAATGATTACGAAAAACCAAATCATAGAATAACCAAATAACCAAATAAGATCTGTATGAAAATCAAAGGATTACACAAGCCGCTTGCAGCCATGCTGGTTTGTGCTGCAGTGTTTAATGGCACTGTCGCTGTTGCTGCCAGGGTGACGGTGGTAAAAGCAGTAAGGCTCGCCGATATCACCGTCACCGGTCGGGTATTGGACGAGCAAAAGCAACCCATTCCAGGCGTAAACGTAAGTATCGCCGGTACAAAAATAGGCACGGTTACCGATGTTAACGGTAACTATAAACTTAATGTGCCGGATGCGAATGCTGGAAGCCGGCTAAGCTTTTCCTATATCGGCTATGTTAGCCAGGAAGTCGCTATCGCTGGAAAAACACAAATCAATGTGAGCCTCCTGCCGGACAACCAGAATCTGAATGAAGTGGTTGTGGTCGGTTATGGTACGCAATCGCGGGTGAGTCTAACCGGCGCTGTTAGCCAGATCAGTTCCGAGAATATTGAAAACAAACCGGTACTGAACACCTTACAGGCCCTGCAGGGTGAAGCGCCCAATTTAGTCATTCAACAAAGCCAGCTTAACCCCGGCAGTAATGTAAGCATCAACATCCGCGGTGTCGGGACCCTTGGTAACAACGATCCATTAGTGGTTATCGATGGGATTGTTGGGGGTAACATCAATACCTTGAACCCGAATGATATTGCAAGTGTCTCTGTACTAAAAGATGCCGGTTCTGCAGCTATTTATGGCTCACGTGCAGCAAACGGCGTACTGTTGGTGACGACTAAAGGTGGTAAATTAAACCAGAAGCCATCGCTCAGCTACAACACCAATTTTGGTTTGCAGGACCCACGGGTGCTGGTTGAAAAAGTTGATGCATGGGACAATGCCTATTATAAAAACCTGTCGCTCGTCAATGCAGGTTTGCCGCCGGTATATACCCCGGATCAGATCCTGGAGTTGAAAAACCAGGGTAATGGTACCTGGGATATCGAGCATTTGCTTAAAAATGCACCCCAGCAGTCGCACAATGTGAGCATTGGCGGTGGTGGTGAAACCAATTCCTACTATGTATCTGCAGGCTATCAGGATCAGAAAAGTAACTTCATCGGCAATGGCGGTTCAGGTCAGGATTTTGGCTACAGCAAGTACAACCTTCGTTTGAACCAAACCTCCCAGATTGGTGTGTTGAAAGTTAATGTGATCCTGAATTATACAAAGACGCGTAATAAAACCAACTCCGTTGGCGATAACAACATCTTTGCTGATGCCAACCGCGTACCCTGGAACTATAACTGGCAGGATGAAAATGGCAATTACCTCACCAACCCGGTAGCTTCACAGTACAACGAATATGGTATATTGGAGAAAGGTGGGTTCAACCAGGCCGACAATGACGAGATCTTTGGAAACCTGAATGCGCAGTTGAACATTACCAAGGACCTGAAGTTAACCGGGGTTTTCGGTGGAACCATCGCCAATAATGGTAACTTCTTCCGGCGTACCAGGGTAGATTATCTCCCTTCCGGCATTTATGGTGAAGATGCAACCGTATATGACAACAATGCAAAGTCGAATCTGTTCAATACTCAGCTCCTGCTCGAATACAACAAAACCATAGCAGATCACAGCTTTAAAGCCTTGTTCGGTGCTTCGAATGAGAATTTTGGTTCAAGGGGCTTTCAGCTACAAAAGACTTTGACAGACCCATACCTGGGTACCGCGACTACGGGTACCTTGATCGATGCCATAAACTCCTATAATAGTATTGGTGTTGACCAATGGAGCCTGAACTCCCTATTTACCAGGGTAAATTATGCCTACAAGAACCGATACCTGGCAGAAGCAACTGTTCGTAATGATTATTCATCCAGGTTTGCAAAAGGTAACCGCGCGAGCATCTTTCCTTCAGTGAACCTGGGCTGGCTAATTTCTGAAGAAGATTTCATGCAGCCGCTTGCAAGTACCATCAGTAACTTAAAGCTGCGTACAACCTACGGGATCCTGGGTAACCAGAATGTTGGCGCTTACCAGTATCAAACGACTTATTTTAACTACCCAAGTGCTTATGGTTTCAGCAATCAGTCGGTTGGTGGGGCAGGTTTTAACCTCAGCAATCAGGATTTGACCTGGGAGAAAGCGGCAACATTGAACGTAGGTGTTGATCTGGGCTTCTTCAACAACAGCCTTACCGCCTCATTTGACTACTTCAACAAAGTGACCAGCGATATTCTGCAGCCCCGTTATGATGTACCGCGCCTGTTTGGTGCCGGATTGCCGGATTACAATGTTGCCAAGGTCCGTAATCAGGGCTGGGAAGCAACCTTAACCTACAACATGAAAACGGGCGAAGCGGCACATAGCTTCAGCATGAACGTGGCAGACAGCAAAAACAAACTCATGACCTTAACTGGTGGTACAACCGAGCAGATCATCAATCAGGATGTGTTCCAGCTGATCCGCAGGGTTGGTGAGCCGATCACCCAATACTATGGTTATGAAAGAGCTGGCTATTTCCAGAACGATGCGGATGTGCAGAATGCAGCGAAACCTGCCGGTGCTAATGTTGGTCCGGGTGATATCAAGTTTAACGACCGCAATGGTGACGGCATCATAGACGAAAAAGATAAGACCGTATTGGGTAATCCTTTCCCGCGTTATACCTTCGGTTTTACATACCGGTTGAACTATAAGAATTTTGATTTTCAACTATTCATACAGGGTGTTGGTAAAAGAGATGCCTTCCTTCGCGGAGAATTGGTGGAGCCTTTCCACTACAACTATGGCGCAACCGTTTATCAGCACATGACGGATTACTGGACGCCGCAAAACCCGGATGCTACTTATCCAAGACTGGCTGCAATTGGTTCGGCATCGAACACCAACAACTGGCGTACCGGGTC
>Ga0265798_10004200_pt1 | contig 20049 bp, 19 predicted proteins | sample P3T30metagenome_FD_192430 | JGI IMG/M metagenome (GOLD analysis project Ga0265798, IMG submission 192430) | Plant litter microbial communities from East Loma Ridge, Irvine, California - P3 T30 | ecosystem: Environmental > Terrestrial > Plant litter > Unclassified | place: USA: California... | reverse complement strand
AGAGGAAAGAGATTGCAAGAGACAGGGCAGATATGGGGGCTCTGAGGGAGATGGAGGGCAGGTATGATGGAGGTTCCGAAATAGAGAGGGAGACTGAGCGAAGTGAGGTTGCTAAAGCAAATGGTGGTCGCCCAGGGATATTACAGTAATTGTGGGCTTTTGGGAGAGAAATGCCTCTTAGTATACCCTTGTTGAACTTTTGTTTTTACCGGATACAAAGTTATTGGTTTTTTCTGGATCTCTTGCAAATACTTCGTACACTTACTTATTTGCTTATGGAATTATTCCATAAGATAGCTCCGCTTGCCCGCTTAACCCATTCCCTAGAACGCCGACTAAGATGCTCATGCCTCACAATCTGTGTGAAAAATGGAATTGTGGTGGAGCTGCCATGAGAGATTAGAAACTCTGCTACATATACATACGAGCGGGGTCATGTAGTTGGAAATAACTGTATCTAACAAGGGTTTTCAGAGGCCAGAGGATGAATAACTTCTTCACGTGTGGGTACTTAGGCATAGAATCTAGTTCTTAGAAAGTTTACTTCTCCAACCTACTGCGCGAATTCTGTATGCTATTCCACACTTTACCCTTTCCTTAACTAAAGTAGATTCTTTTTAATTCGTCTACGTCTTACCTCACGACCAATTACGAATGTAAATATTATGATACCTCTAACACCTATGTGATGTACATTTTTTGGTTAAAAATAGAATGTCATCCGTTCAGCACGTACTATCAACATCATACTCCACATCCGTCCTAATGACGTACTTGGCACCCTCTACCACGCCCGTGCCCTCATGCAGCAACGCGCCCTGCGCCTCACCATGCGGAAACACGGCCACACTACCCATGATGGGTTTAACTGGGTAAGCGTTGATAACACCTTCCTTGACACTCGGGATGAAGAAGGTGGTCTCGCCGCCTTTGAACTCATCATTGAGGTAGATGAGGAAAGTGAAAAGGGAAGATTGGCGGGCGTTGACTGGCGAGGCATCGTATTGATAGGCATCTGTCGCTGTGTTGATTCCCGAGGGTGGCCATGCGCCGTCTGCTCCGAGTTAGGCAAGCTTTCGTCAAGCAGAGAAAAAGAGAACAGGGCTTACCAATGTGGCAACGATACTCGGCGCCAGGTACATATCTGTATACTCTGAAACGCCGATTGATGCCCCGTACTTTCTTGCCAGCCACACTCTCGGGCACAAAAGCCTTCACCCTATCCCAAAGCTTATCGTGGAAAGCTTGGTCAACGATCCAGTAGAAGTTGTGGGCAAGGATGCTTGTGTCTTCTCCTTGCGGTCGCATGGGCGCATCCGGGATGAATTCTACAGTCTCGCCAGCTGCGATGATTGCGGTGCATTCCTCGGGAGACAGTACGTCTTTGATGAGGCGGAGATTGGGTACAATAGGGTGCTTGAAACACTCTGTTTTTGGACCATTGTCGAGTAGTACAGCATCGTCTTGCGACGCGTACAAGATGGCTGGATGGAGGTTTGGAGGTTTGCGCTGCAGCCCAGGTGTAGTCTCGATGATTCGGAAGCGATCTTTGAGGTCCGGAGAACATGATTTGAAAATTGACTTGTCCTCAACGCTGCCACGTGTCTGACGAGTTGGCTTGCTGGTGCCTCGCAGGTCCCACGTGTCTTGCAGTGAGATTCCTGATACAATGTCTGTGCCGTGAGATGTGACATCGGTAGGGCCAGTGACTCTTAATATAGAGTCCAACACTCTTATTAGCTCATCGTTCTGGGCATTAGTACCAACTACGTTCTGACTAGGTACTTGAACATGAATCGAGAGGCCAGAGACCACGTCTAAAGTGCGCACCCAGCGACAAAGAGCACCTAGTGTTGGTGTGTCTTTTCTAATGCGCATCTCTGCCAACAAGATGAGCGCGTCCATGTATTTGGCGTCTGTGAGCGCTGCTGAGATGCGCGCAGTGAGATTGCTGCCCTCTAAGGATTTACTTAGCCTCCTATAGTTTCAGTATTGATCTCAGACGTACCAGCTGAGTTTAGGCCAGTGGTGCATGCTTGGCGAAAGTCATATACAGCTGTCCTTAGATCTTTGCATGCTTTTGACTTGATTAGGAGTGGGTGCTCGGACAGCGTTTGGAGAGTCTCCACAGCGACCTCAATCTCTTCAGATGAGATTACAGAGTGTACGCTCGCTGGTTCCAGAGGATTTGCATCCTGTGGTGGGCTAGGAAGGCTGATTGTCTGTTTCTTCACAGCATTCGTCTGCGCGTTGGTGCGCTTTCGTTTCGCCATTTCGGGTACTGAATGCAACCTCGAGAGTATCTCTTCTTCTAGATGCTTCGATCGGCTGATAGTGATACGCAAGGTGTGGTGGGATCGGGAGATTGATGCTCATTGCCCTCGGTCAATAGCGAATGGTGGCGAGTGTAGAATTTCGGAGGTCCGTGCTCTTAGTGGGGAACCTTATAGAAACATTCGCATCCACCATGATGGAGGTTCAACACTTCACAAAAAGACTACAATCTCAATGCTTCTCATATACCTCAATAGATGCGTTTTTTTTTCGCCTTGTAGGCAACTTGTAATGACCAAATGCTGCCGACCACCACCCCAATAGATGCTCTTTGCTTCGGAGGGCACAAGGAATAAGTAATAACTCATCACGCTAATGTGTTAAGAGCGGTATACGTAGCCAGGCCGTGGGCTAGGGAGATAGCAGTAAAGAGTGGGTCTAATTCGGAAGGCGGGGTACGTGTACATATCCGTTTATTGAGTATATGAAGGTTTCGGTCGGTCGCCCGTTTCTTTCTCTTACTTTCTCTCGCTCATCACTGCACTCGTCTTTCCACCCTCATCTACATACACATCAAAACAATCTCTCAAAATGTCTACTTTCTACAAGACCACCATCCCCACCTTCCGCAATATCGCTTCCAGCGCCATCAGCTTCCTCACTACCGCCAAAGAGGAGCAGTCCAAGAACGAAGCTCTTCCCAGTGATGAGGAGGTTCTCAACAGCCAACTCGGCGACATGCTGCCCTTCCGTGTGCAGCCCACTCTCATCGCCAAGTTCCAACTCGGACCACTGGAGGCCACCAAGCCTTCGGCCACAGCTCCTAGCCTAGACCCCTCGTCCTTCAAGTCCCTCGACGACGTCATCGACTTCTTCAAGAAACTCATTGCTTTCATCGACTCCGTTGACGAGAAGGCATGGAACGAGAGCGCCCAGAAGAGCCTCGACGTTGAAGTCGCCGGCAAGACCCTCCACATGACTTCGATTGAAGACCACGTCACCAGCTTTGTCGTCCCTAACAGCTACTTCCATCTTAACACCATGTATATGCTGTTGAGGATGACAGGATTTACTCTCGGCAAGTCGAAATATATTGGTCCCTTCATGAGCGAGCAGGCGAACAAGGACTGGGCCCCATTGAGGGGTTAAGTGTTGAATAGCTGACAGAGGTTTAACAATGCTCATGGGGGCTTGCTCGATCACACTAGATATTCCCCATCAGTATAGAAGATATTCGGTTACTAAGCTTGAACAGCGCTAGCAAGCTGTGTTCGTAGAATTAGATCGATTTCAAACGATACTTGAATCAAATCACCACAAAACCATTGAGACGTTGAATTCTTCAATCGTAGCTATATTGATGATGGAAGGGCGTGATATTACTTATCGAAACTGTCTCTGAGTTTCTCAAAATGCCCCCTCATCTCTTCCCCAAGCTTCCCTTCAACGTCGGCTAATATAGTGCAAACCAAGCTATAGTTGTTGCATAAGAATCTCTCTCTCTTCCTGGCGTCATTGATAGATTTACTCTGCTTAGTGATATAGGCTTCATACTCGCTTCTCAAGCGGCCTAACGATACACTGACTGGCTCATCGTCGCCTGCTTCCGATGAAAGTGCTAGTATGCCTTGGATAAGGTTGGCGAACTTCTGAGTTAGCGGTGTTGGTGCCGTTGAAGTTGCGCTAGCAGAGCCAGAAGAGAGAAGTGCTGCACCTGTCGAGGGCCGGCCTGACAGAGATGATGTGATCTTTTGAAGCGACGTGCAATGCATGTCCAGAACCTGCTGGAAACGCGGCCAAAGCAGCATGTTGGTTGCGTTAATGTAGCCTTCGACAGTTGGAACTTTCCGCCGTTGTAATTCGAATGCGAAATGCTGGTTTAGACGGACGCAAAGCAGTATACCGAGGGTATCCGTCGTAGCTTCTACAAGTGACTTTGTAACCGCCTGACCAACGGCTAGTGTCGGCTCGAAGATGGAGTTGAAAGTCCGTGAGATGGCATGGAAGTTTTGCGCAGGAGCGAAATAAGCAGAAATGAAGGTGTACTCGAAGCAAGCGTTGTCAATGAGCGCGAGATTGAAGCTTCGGAATGGTACTTCAAGGTAGTGGGCCGACTTCTCCTCCTCAGCGACATTTGCTGGCAGTGCATTCACCGAAGAGCTCTTGAGCGCGTCACGGCGGCGTCCAAGTGAAAAGGCGTCGTAGGAAGCTGGTGCGATTCGCGACTGTCCGAGCAGAGTCCCGCTTCTTCTAGCGCTGGGATCTTCTCCCAGAACGTCGTATTTGTCCATTGCGTGTACCTTTATTTTTTCCAAGGCTGTCCGGTAGCGGGTAAAATGATTAAGGTAGTACCAGCGCATAGTGTTTATGTATGCTTGCGCTATCTGCTGCGCCAGCTCCGCCTGGTGTTTGGCGAGAAAGGCATACAAATCTTTGTACTTTAGGAAAGCGTTTTGTTGGATGATCTGCGCGTTGATGGATGGCGAGCGGATGGCTTTGATCTGAGCGACTATGTGGTCTCGTATTCGTTCGATAGCGCGATGTGTGAGGTCGTCTAGCAATGGTTTCACGTCTTGGACAGCCATTAGATCTGGATGGTTCCGAGCTTTGTCATTGATTATCTTTGACCGCTTCTCGATCTCGGCTAGAGCAGCGACGAAGCCTTCGTCGACTGGACCTTCGGCGATCTTGCGAACGATGGCGGGCGATATGCTGATGTCTTCCACGGCTGGCCCCAGCAGCTTCTCGACCACTTTACGGTTCTCTAGCCTTGTGTTCAGCGCGATGGACCGATTCTGCAGCGATTCTATCTCGGCTGAAACCGCCTCCAGGTCTGACTGGAAGTTTGTCAGGTTGGCCTCGACCGACTTGAGCACTTGGTCGCATGCTAATATAGACCTGTGCAGATCCTCAAATTTGTCTTTGTCTTTGTCAACTGCAGGTGGCATGAGCAAAGACTTGGGACCTGGAGCATAAACACGTACATTCTTCGACTGACTGAGGGCTATATGTATGTACAGAAGAAATGGGTGCTGGCGTCTCCGCCGCAAAGGCCTGCAAGCTGAGGCCCCCGAAATCAACGTCCTCGTCCACCTCTTCCGGCCTTCCCAATATGTTCCCAGACGCGTTTCCATTTGTAGCAGCCAGACTACGCGGAGGTGCTCCCATGATGGACTCGAGCACGTGCACGGGATCGGGGACGTTTGGGGGCGCTCCCGCAGTCGGCCGTCTGCGAGGCCCGCCATTGGGCATGCGTGCGGACGAGGCCAGACTTGTCGAGGATGCACTGGGCGATACCAGCGGCGTCAAGGACGACGAGCGCGGTGCCAGACCGGGCCTCACAGGCTGGGCAGGAGCTGGATAGCCCCTTCGCGGGGCCGGCGAGTACGAGTCGCGACGCGGGGGCGGGGTGCCCGTGGGCGTCGAGTACGACGAGAGCCTGTCCAGTCCCCACATGTTGATGTCGGTGTCGGTCTATAACGCTGTTGTCAGTCTTGGGGCATGCTGGAGGTAACGAGGCAACTTGAGAGCTGTCACCGACGACCTTCGACCTTCACCTCACATGCCGGCGATTGTTTAATCCGACGCTAGACAGGGATCTGCTAGCGCCGCCCTGCCCCTCGCGCCTGCCCAAAATCAAAATCCAGACACGCAGACTTCTCCCTCCATCTCCATTAAAGGACCGCCGCCCACCCCACTGCTCTTCGTCCAGCAGCCCGACCTCAGCCTCTTCCTCCCCCGTCGCACCCAACTTTCATTCATCACCATGGCGGACAACGACGCGCAGGTACGTTCCTCGCACCCCCGCCCCGCATGTGCTCTTACCCCACCCATCGGAGCGCTATCTGTCGCCAGTTGCGCCACGCAATACTGAGCTCTTGCGCCCCCTTCCCTCTTACTCCTTCACGTCGCCCCATATGTACTAACCCATCAATTCACAGCATGAGCACACCTTCGACAGCGCCGATGCCGGTGCCTCCCTCACCTACCCGATGCAGTGCTCTGCTCTGAGGAAGAACGGCTTCGTCTGCATCAAGCAGCGCCCTTGCAAGATTGTAGAAATGACCACGTCCAAGACGGGAAAGCACGGCCACGCAAAGGTCCATTTGGTTGCCATCGACATCTTCACCAGCAAGAAGATGGAAGAACTCTGCCCGTCCACCCACAACATGGACGTTCCCAACGTCAGGCGTCAGGAGTATTCGCTCGTAAGTGGCCTGGAATGATTCGCGCGACCACATGGCTAAGAAATGCGCAGCTCGACGTTTCCGACGACGGTTTCCTCTCCCTCATGACTGATGACGGCACCACCAAGGACGACGTCAAGGTTCCCGATGGCGAGGTTGGCGACAAGATCAACAAGCTGTTTACAGAGGAGGGCAAGGACACCAGTAAGTTGGACCTAAAGCCTTTCCTGCGTATCCTTCTAACTTGCCACCAGACGTCATTGTTCTCACTGCTATGGGTGAGGAGGCTGCAATTGATGCCAAGGAGGCCCCCAAGTCTTAAACTGTTGAGCAAGAAGCAGGGCGTGGAATGCAGACAGAACACAAAGGGTATTGCGACACTCTTTGCATGCCTTGTGCAAAGTTGCAGCTCTGTGACAAGCGTAGCATTCTCCCATGCGAATTTGCACTAGGCGACCAATACTTGAGGTTCTTCGGATGGGTTTGGGTTCTTTGCATTGCAATGTGTGGGAAGCGTATCACGAATTTCCCCACCTAGATATATTCCTCACGCTTACGGCAATGAATAAAAGGGCGATGAAGTTACGACCATTTGAGTTCACAATTAGCAGCGTTTGGTGACTGTGCGTTTTTCGTTTTCGCGCTAGTCAAACGCGAACTTCTACTTTGGTTGGCTGTGATGCATCTCCACCTTGCGACATTCCATGACGAAGCAATACCTTTGTATCACACATATCTACTGCACATCTACAGATACATAGACAGTAGTCCAACCTGAAGGCTCTGAAGCTGCCTCTATATCGCCCATCCATTGACTCAAGTACGCGAAGGTCTCCAGACCATGAAGGGCCCGGTTTGCGGCATTGAAAACTGCCGCTCAAGGCGGTATGAAGAGGGCGAAGATGGCTACCTGTACTGCCAAAATGGACATCAACAGGAGGGTCTGGTGCGCGGAGAAGACGATGACGATCACATATCCGCAGCCCGGACAGTAACACGCAAAAGGAAGGACGTGGACGAAGATAATAAGACAACTAGCACTGTTTTCAAGGGTCCAGAGGCTCTTGATCTCTACCTGAAGAGTGTCCAGCTCATTTTGCGCTATCAGATTTGGTTCTTAGTGCACGACAAAGGATTGCCCGCTGAGCTCGAAACTGTGGTTCACGACCTTTGGACACTCCGTATCGCACAACTTGGTGACAAAATCGTCACTAGTGATGACCCGTCTTTGGATGCACAGTCCCAAAGGGTCTTCAGTACCATGGAGAGTGGAGATGATGTTACAGACAACGAGGAAGGGCATCTCAGCAGCAAAAAGCGGAAGAGAGGCGTGAGATTATCCACTGCACCCAACCTCGGCGACTGTCTGGCATTGTGCTACCTCGGTCTTCTCACGTTACGATTACCATTCACTCCAGGCGATATTTATACATGGGTCGCCGATGGCTCAATAGCATACCGTGGAGCTATCAAGCTATTGCCTCTCGCTATGAAAGACCGAATGCCTCCCAGCTATCATGCCGTCCTCTCCCCAAGTACGCCTTTCAATTATATGCGGTTTTACAAGACGCTTACGGATTTGCAAATAAGCTACAACAAAGACCACGGTATCATATGGCCAACCTTAAACGTACCCCTGCTCCTGTTCCGCTACCTCAAGGAGCTCGCTCTGCCACTCGAATTATACGATGTCAGTAGAAGGCTGGGCGAGTTGCTTGGCCATGATTTTGCTCCGCATTACGAGGGCAAGAAGAGCCTGGGAGTGCGGCATCTCCCCGAAGCACATTTGGTCAGCTGTGTCCTCGTATCCGTCAAACTTCTGTATCCACTCGATGGCTACAAGCGCTATCCAAGGGAACCGTCTGATGCGATATCGGTAACCATGGACTGGGACCAGTGGAGCAAAGCAATGAAGGCCAGTGAAGACACGCGGCGTGCAGATAATGGTCGCCTTACAACCGAGTACATGGCGAGGATGCAGGAGAAGGACCTTTTGTCTATGAGCACTGAGGAGATAGATCAGTATCTCGACTTTTACGCCGACACATACCTCGAGGAAGCGAAGATACAGCGCACCAGGAACCTGGATGACTTCCGCAATGCGCTCTTTGACATGTTCCCTATCGAAAGTGAAAGGAATCATGTACCGGAAGAGCAGTCTCCCGGAATGTCCTTGCTACGAAAGTTCGATGTGGTGCAAGCGGTTCACGGGAGTATGAAGACGATTCTAACTGTTCCGGATGATGATGCACGTGTTCTTAGACCAGGCCAGGCTTATCACATGTGGAAGACGGAGGAAGAGCTCCCCGAGGTGGCAAGGATGCTTTACAGGAAGGCTGGAAAGCTAGCAGGACTGTCTATGCACATGCTCATGCTGGCGGTGAGATCTACTGAGTACAAGATGGAGCAGTGGAAGAAGGCGCAGCGAGGGTGTGCTGAGCCCGAGGGAGCAGAGTGAGTCGATCTTACATTGCAATGATAGTCTACAAGGCAGTAACATCGACGTTCTGTGCTCACATTGAAATCAACTTGTCTACATAATGTTGAAACCAATTACAGGCAACTAGCCGAAGCGGGAACAACGAGTGTAGCACGTGAGGGGCAACCGTGGCGCTAACCACTAACGGGCTAACCGGTGACGCACGGACGCCCACACTGCCAATTCGTTTCTACGCCTTCCTCGCTGAACCGACGAACTTCGACACCAGGATCCAGCAACACCGCAACCATGCAGATCTTCGTGAAGACTCGTACGTAGCCCATCCCCTCCATCTATACCAAGCCCTGCTAACAAAAGGGAGTCACTGGCAAGACCATTACGTTGGAGTGTGAAACCTCGGACACTATCGGTACGCATACCCTCTGACGCCACGGGAAGCAACGCATCGCACCCAGTGCGCGCAAAGCGATAATATGGTGATAACCATGGGAAAACGATATCGGGGCTGACAGAACTGGGTAGACAATGTCAAGTCCAAGATCCAGGACAAGGAAGGCATTCCACCGGACCAGCAGCGCTTGATCTTCGCCGGCAAGCAACTCGAGGATGGCCGCACCCTGTCCGACTACAACATCCAGAAGGAGTCGACTCTCCACTTGGTCCTCCGTCTCCGTGGTGGTATTATTGAGCCCTCGCTCAAGGCCCTTGCCTCCAAGTACAACTGCGACAAGATGATCTGCCGCAAGTGCTACGCACGTCTGCCACCGAGGGCCGTCAACTGCGTACGTCATCTTTTTTCCAATAGTTTGCCACCATCATCTAATGATGTGGACCTTGGTATGACCGCTGAGATGGCCGCTAACACATGCACAGCGCAAGAAGAAGTGTGGCCACACCAACCAGCTCCGCCCTAAGAAGAAGCTCAAATAGACGACTCGCTCACATCGGCGTCTGGCGAAGAGAGGATTGGGGTCGGTGGAACGAATTGCGACGATTGCATGCGACGGAAACGAGGGCAGGCTCACTACTACTTTCTTCTTCCACGGCACATGGCATCATCATCAATGGCGTGCTTGTCTTTGTCTCCGAATCGAGACTTTATGAATGGGGAACCGGGCATGTAGAGTGAAATCGAATCAATCAAATACCACCAGCTTCGAAATTACTTGCTGTTGGAAGGGGAAGTGGTGGCGTCTTTGTGGGTGATATAGTCACGTGAGAACGCGTCATAATCGCATTGGTCATTACGTCATCCGTTCCATCTCAACTGTGGGCAAAACAAAGAAGCAACAATTCATTTCACCTTTGTTCTTCGTCTCTGGAGGATCATCTGTTGGAATAACGCAAACGACGACGAGTGAGAGATACGTAACGTACTGGTCATTGCACTTACTTGCACAAAACAGGCAGGCAGCCAGAGTAGGTTCAAAAGAGCACGCACACAGAACGCATGTAGCACAAAAGATTGCGGTTTTATAGAAATTTGATTTTCTGAAGGGGCAGTTGGGGGAAAGAAGGGGGATATCGCTGGGTATTGAACAATCGGACAAATAAGTTGGAAAAAAAGTAAACCATGAAAGCAAATCGAATAGGACAGAATAGCAAGAGACATTTTTTTCCATCCGCCGCAACTACACTGAGTATTTTTCATCGTCGAAATATAGCGTTGTTTGCGCCCCTATAATGTATGTTCTCCCCCCTTGCGTGAATATCAACGTAATAAAAAAGCGACTTCCAATCTTCGTTAAAGCAAAATGATGCGCACTAAGCAGCCAGAAGGAGTATACGATAGACATGCGTAACCGGGAGTTAATCCAACATGCGTGCGTAGTCGTCGATCCAGGGCGTAAATAAACCAAACAGAAACATGGGTAATAGAGACGTAAAATGTTTGTTGTAGAGAAACATCCTGATTTGGAAATATGGCCATGGCAAGATCCCAGCTGGTTGGTTGAGGTGGATGATGGCGTTGAGCGGGTTGTTTCCATAAGCAGAAAACAGGGTAACGGTAATGTGCCCTAGACTCCAGGTAATGGCGTGGGTCGAGCAAATATCGAGGATAACAGTTGCGTATCATCCTTGAGCAAAAACAAAAAAAATGGGGAGTAATCGAAAAAGATCAGATGTCCGAGACTCCGGGGTTGCGTTGTGAAGCGCGGGAATGGTAATGGTATCGTAACGCCTCGCTATGCATGAAAGAATAAATAAGCAATGGGGAAATCCAAAAGGTACATAGGTATCGCGGGTGCAGTTGACGTCGGTATGCGTTGGCGGATTGTGTTGGCGGTACGCTGTGTTTGTGTTTCGAGGTCAAGGCTGCAATGGCGAGATAGTGGAAAAGGGCAGATTGGACTGAAAGGCAGTCTGGAAATGTCGTTGATCACACAATACGGATGGAGATGCTCAGACGCGAGGCTTCTTCCAGTAGTATTGCTGTAACGTGTTAGCATAGTATCTATAAGGGGCAAAATATTGGCATGGTACTACATACCTTGTGAGTCTTCCTGACCGAGCGCAGTCCGGTGCTGCGTGTGCCAGCGGTGATGGTCTCACGCCTCATCTGGTTGGAGTCCATCTCCGGTACGTAGTAGAACTCGTTCTCTAGTGGCTGACCAGCAGCGTCTTTGCCGGCACGAGGAATCTCGCCGACGCAAGGGGTGTCGTCCAAGATCTTCTTCAGATCCTCCCTGGAAAGCTCGGGAAGAGGCGTCGAGTCCCCACTTCCCTCTTTGTCCTTGCCATCTGTGCTCTTTGCGATGCAAGCCTTGAGTTCAGCCGGAAGGTTACTGTGAATAGCAGACAAGGGCTGAGAGTGGATACGGGAGAATGCCAACTGGTTGATGACATGGTTCTTGATTGGGGATTCCTTGAAGCGGATGGGCTCGGTGCACCGGCGTTTGGTGGGCGAAGGCGACAACAAGGGTGCGCGGTTAAGTGAGGTCTTGGACTGGACTGGCGTAGATGCGTTGAACGAGGCAAGGCCGTTGAGTAGGTTCTGACCAAAGGGACCAAAGGAGTGTACCGCAGGATCGTTCTCCTCATCGTTATCGGAGAAGTCATCAGCAGCAAAGTTAAAGCTTGCCTTGGGATCGATAGGGCGAGCACTATGGCTGGTCTTTGAGGTGGGAATAGCCGGGCGGATAAAAGTGCCGTTGACAGAATCAGGGCTATCGACACTGGGGCTGACTTCGCCAGCATCGGCATCTTCGAATACTTGGACGTGTCCTGGTTGGATGGTGGTGCCAAGACCGGCGAACACGGGAGGGCGGATCGGGCTGGAAATAGGCGAACGTGGAACAACAGGAGGACTGGAGTCCAGGGCTTCCAGAACACGATTGCGGGTGGGGGTGGCCATGCCCTCCTCTTCCGAGTCCCAGGAAAACTTTGAGGTGGGAACGGTGGGCCAGGCAATCATGACACGGGTGTCCTGCACATCCAGCATGATGGCCGTCTCGGGGTTCTCCGATGTGTAGACATCGCCTTTGGCCAAGTCAAAAATACGTCCTCTGCAGTGAATCTTCGCTCCGTTCCATCCCAGACACTCGACCTCGATGTAGCCGTGGGGATAGAGCGGGCTTGGCGCGTGGTAGGCGGCTTGGACGTGGATGCGTGAGATCAAGCGGTTGGTAGACAGCTGGTAGTCGGAGGCGTTGGAGCTACGTCCCATGCGCACAATTTCACCGTCTGCTGGAAGGTCGACGGTGGGCACGGCACCTAGTGGGGTACGCTCTGACAGGGCAGAAAACGTGTGCTCGAAGCCCGGCCGGGCATGGCGGGGCGACGAGGAAATAATGTTGGTCGACGACGTGGGCTGGGGAGTCGGGTAGTACTTCAGCTGCTTGGGAAAGGTGGGCGACTCGTCTTCAAACTTGCGTTTTATCGATGCCGGACGCGGAAAGGGTGATGAGGAGAAGACGCCATCTTCGCCGAAGGCCGGTAGTAGTGTTGGTGTCGGCCTCCTAGCCGGCTCTGGCAGCAACTCGGTCGACTCAAGCAGAGACTGCTGCATCTTCTTGCTCGGTGACATGGCCATCTTGTCTGCCTGCTGAGGTCCCCCGAACGCGAGACGGAGCGTGATGAGGCCGCTGGGGAGGGTAGAGTGAACGTGTCTCGTAGCAGATATACGAGCCGGCGGCTAGACAAGCGAGCGTCGTTCAACACGCAGAGATAGGGGCAGGGTGGGTTGAAAAAGAAAGACGTAGGTTAAGATGAGGATGCCATGAGGTCAATTGCGAATCTACACGGTCACGTACACGGTCGTGGAGGAGGTCGCGAACGCGGGTGTGGGTAGCGCGCGCAGGAGCTAGGGCCTTATGGAGCACCAGGGCCGGAATTCACCACGCATTCTCTCGCTCTTAGCGACTGGTTGGCAGACATGGATTTGCATTCCCGATAGTCCGAGCCTCGTATCATTATCAGGGCCTCTTGCATGGTTGAACCTTTACAGCGCTTTCCGTCCAGATTTGCCTCACAATTCACTCTCCCCGGCTATAATACTGTCCGCAAGCCTCGGGGGCACGAGCACAGAGACCACGGCTAGTATATGCGTATCGCCGGGGCGGCGGCGTCATTAACTTTATTTTCTTTGCAGACCCAGCCCCTACGCTGCAGCTGAGCCCACGTTAGCCCGTATTTATTGGTAATATGTATGCGCTGGGCTGATCTCATCCGCACCAAGGTTGCAATTTCCAGCCTCCAATATCGCCTTGCCCAGAAGCTCAGTACGCGGACACGAACTATGTACTTTGTGAGATTTGGGCGTCCATGGCAATATGCACAATACCCATCTCAACCGGGCAGAGGTACTGCGCATTCATGCACAATCATCGATTCGACCCGCTCTGCCAGCCATACGGACAAATGGCAACGTCACGCAAGTGAAAAGAAAAAAAACTGTGTGCAGCAATCGACGCGGCTACTACCAAAGCAAACGTTGCCGCACCCAAAGTGGAGCTGACGCGAACAGCGGTATGGACGCGTCGTGTGGAAAAGATGGCCAGGCGAGGCGCACGGTGACGAGGTTTCGGCTCGCTCAAAACGGGACGACAAGGATCGATCGTGAAGCACTCTGTGCGTGAGTTTGCAAAAGTAAATCCGTCTCGTTATATAGCTGATACTTCGACTTGGCCTTCTTTAGACGGTTTAGATTTGAATGCTTTGGTCAAAGGAGGGGGTGAATGTGTCTTGGACCGATCATGTCATGACGCGGGTGGAATGACTGCATGAGTGCCACCTCGAGTAGCACGTCCACCTGCTTGAGATTGTACGGCGGCGGGCTGCATGCATGCAAAAACCAGGAGAGAGTTTGATCTTTTGCCGGTTGGTGGCATCTCGACGGCTCGACGGCCTGTCGTGTGCTTGGGAGCTGCGACGCGATGATTGGCTACAACAAGATGCATCTAGCTTCCTGATTGAGCCGAGCGTGCCCCGCATGTAGGCCGGAGCCCCGGAGAAAGTATTGCGCCGGGCAAAAAGTTCGAAAGTTGAGACCAGGGTCTAGCCAGAATTTCCAGCTACAGCAAAGAACCCGACTGCAGCGACTCGATAATGGCAAGGTCAAAGACTCTGACGAAGAAGGCCGAGAAGGCGACCGAGGCGCCTCTTACCACCAAGCCGGCAAATGGCACACCCTATCAGCTGGACCCGTCGCAGGTCGAGCGCGCGGCCAAGGCGCTCGTTGCGCACATGAAGAAACACGTTGAAGAGAAGCAGGAGGGTGCGCCAAAGAAGAGCCTGGCAGCCGACGAGGACGAGCCCGAGGAGGTTGACGAGCCCATCTTTCTCGGCCTGTCAACGAAGAAGCAGATTGGCAACACCAAGAGCCTGAAGCCGGTAGCCATGTTGGTTCGCCCGTGTTGTATTCTCGTGCACCACTAACACCTCCTAGCAAACTCCCACACCCCATCATCGCCAACGATGTCCGGATATGCATCTTCACCAAAGACCCCCAAAGAGCGTACAAGGACCTTGTGGCATCCGACGCTTTCCCAGCCGCCCTTCGCAAAAAGGTACAGCGCGTGCTCGGTGTAGACAAGCTGAAGAAGCGATACAAGGCCTTTGAGCAGAAGCGCGCACTCCTTGCCGAATATGATGTCTTCCTGGTCGACGACCGTGTCATCAAGATCGTCGCAGAGTTCCTAGGCAAGGTTTTCTACAAAAGCAAGTCCAAGCGCCCGATTCCTATTCGTCTCACTGCTGGCGCATACATCGACAAGAGCGCAAAGAAGGATGCAAAAGAGCCACAAAACATAGTGGGATCACCGCAGGGCGTCGCAAAGGAAGTCGAATCTGCTCTGAGCTCGACATACCTCAGCATGAGCCCGTCAGCCAACACCTCGATCAAGGTCGCCAACCTCTCCATGACACCCGAGCAGATCGTTGAGAATACCGCCGCTGTCGTTTCCGAGGTTGTCAAAAAGCACGTTGGTCAAGGCTGGCGTAATATCCGTAGCCTGCACATCAAGGGCCCTGCGACGAAAGCATTGCCCATTTGGCTGGCTGAGGAGCTCTGGATCGAGCAAGACCAAGTCCGTGACGGGCCATACCAGGGCACTCTCGCCGAGGGTGCAAAGGGCAAGTCTGCAGAGCGCAAGCGCAAGTGGGAAGAATGGGAAGAAGAAATGCTGGATGATGAGACGCTTGCAGTGAAACAGGCAAAGCGAGAAGCGAAGAAGTCTAAGAAGACGGAAAAGAAGAGCTCGATCAGCAAAGAGAAAAGGAAAACAATGAAGCAGGCTGCCCTTGAGTCGGTGCACACTCCGTTGATTGCTGGCTAAAGCTCCTGAAAAGCATCAATGCATGGCACGGCGTTCGGGTGTTCAAAACATTTATTGGACGAAATGGTAGTATACCACGTTGTAGTTTACAGCAAATATATCTTTTGCATCCGTGCACTTTACTCGTCCTATCCCAATGCATCGCTTGGAGGTAGTGATGCCAGTTAATTGTATGTGAAGCAAGCTTTGACCATGTTCGAATCGGACGTATCTGCCTAGGCGCGATGCTAACGTCATGCAACGCGTAGATCGCCTCGCGCCTCCTCCATTCCTGTCTTGCGCCTCGCAATCTCACAACCTCCACATTCCCTTCATACTCGCCAAAATGCTTTCGCTACTACCGCTCTCTACTTTGCTTCTCGTCGCACAAACTCTCGCTGCGCCATCCGCCCGCACAGAGTCTAAGCCACTTCCTCTGCTCATCTGGCATGGCCTTGGCGACAACTACGAGGCAGACGGTCTCCATAGCGTCGGCGAACTCGCAAACGAGACGAATCCGGGAACCTATGTATACTACATCCACATTGACGAAGATGCCGGGAGTGACCGGACGGCCACATTTCTAGGCAACGTCACGGAGCAGATCGCAAAGGTCTGCGATGACATTGCAGAGCATCAAGTTCTATCCAAAGCACCAGGCCTCAACGCTCTGGGCTTCTCACAAGGTGGCCAGTTCCTCCGCGGAATGATAGAACGCTGCGGAGAGCGAGTAAAGGTCAAGAACCTGGTGACTTTTGGTAGCCAGCACAACGGCATCGCGAAATACCAGATCTGCAAAGATGGAGACTGGCTATGCAAGGGCTACATTGGCTTGCTGAAAGCGAATACCTGGGGCTCATGGGTCCAAGGTCATCTCGTCCCCGCGCAGTACTTCAAAGCAACCAATGAGACGACAGGCGAACCTACCGACGAGTATCTCGAATCTTCAAACTTCCTCGCAGACATCAACAACGAGCGCGTACTGAAGAACGTTACCTATGCAAAGAATCTCGCTGCGCTTGACAACTTCGTCATGTATGTGTTTGAAGATGACACGACGGTCATACCCAAGGAAAGCGGATGGTTCGCATACACCAACACCACTTCAAACAACGTCACGGACCTGAGGGATCGTGACATTTACAAGGAGGACTGGATTGGGCTCAAGAAGCTGGATCAGAAGGGTGGTCTACACTTCAAGACCACAAAGGGCGGACACATGGACTTAGGCGAGAAGGTGTTAAAAGACGTCTTCAAGACGTACTTTTCACCTGCCAAGTCGGCCTGGGAAGGCTTCGTGGAGGAAGTACAGGAAGTGATTGAGCTGTAGGATATCATAAAAGCAAAGTGGGAGTCGATTTTGTTGTAAAAAGAGATGATTGGACGATATAAGAATAGGTTGTCATGGTCAGAGCCGGATGTTTGTTTAGAGCTATGTATTAAGCGCCAATCTGAAACATGTCTATAACTGACCTGTAATTATAGAACGTTGAGGACTGAATGACTTGGCAGCAATGCGGGGCCACATTGACCTCAACGGTAGTCTCGGGATAGTTGTTGACTGTTAGTCCCTTAGCTCGTAACTGATATGGACGTTCGTGAAGTACCATAGGGCGTAGCACCGTAGAGATTTCGATTTCTTTGATGTGCATAAGAATCAAGTCTTGGAATCTCGGCGCTACTGAGACTTATGGCGTACCGTGTTTAGCCCCCGCCTACGGAAGGCTCAACATGTACCAGTGCCTGTGCACTCCATGTCCGCTGGAGTCAGCTCAAAGCCCCGCCGATTGATGGGGAAAGTCAAGACTGAAAAAAATTCCAAAGCAGAAGAACAATCTCCCTTTGAGAGAGAGATTCCAGAGAAACTCAGTGTTGATCGGTCAACGTTGGGGCGAAGATGGAGGTCCATGTTACTACAAATCTCCTCTTTCTTGGTCGTGTATTGCCTCTGCCATTTTCACGAGCACGACTAGCGGCCATTGTTTGGTTTCCTTTTCGAGAGGTACAAGGTCAAGGAGCATTGCAATGCTCGCAACGTGATTTACGCGCTGGGGCCCGCATTCTACATGGTTGTCGACCAGGTCTACAAACACTTGTTCCGCGCTCTTGTCGTAGTCGGGCACAATTCTTGGCTCGGCAGGATCCATCAGTGAGATCATGGCGTAGATTCTGTCTCTTGGGCGAACGCACTTGACAAACCGCTTGTGATCGATCCATGGGTGGTAGTAGGAGCGTTTGGATGGATTGTACTTTTGTCGAGCCTCGAGTACTTGGATGGCCGCACTGCTGGCAAAGCAAGAATGAAGCCCCTCGCCAGCCGCGTTTATTAGCTCTGGATGCAGGAACCGTGACCTGTATAGTGTGGCGATGGCTGCGACCGAGACTTGTTTTGGGCCGCACTGCAGTTTGAGCGTGTCGGCGAGCACGCATTCCTGTAGAATCCAGGCTCGGGACCAATACGCATGATTGCAGAGCTCTAGGAGGTCTTTGTACGCGATGTCAGACGAGGGATGCTCATGGATGTTCTGATCAATGTTTTGTAAGAGAGCCATAGCTTGAGACAAGGACTCCTTGTCGGGACCAAGCCAGATCTGCACCCATAATGCGTTGAGATATATGTCGCCCATGATGGCGACTTGATGGCTTTTTTCCGGGTTACTTGTTTGATTGATACAAAGTGCGTCGATCCATAGGTACTTTGCATCACCATCTGCTTCTTCGTCTTGCCGTCTTTGGTATAGAAAATCCCACAGGTTTTGCTGAACATGGAAAGGTTTCCCGTTTAATGCAATGGATTTGGTAGTGGGTCCATCGTCCCACATGTATGATAATGCAACGTACTCGTCATCTAGGGACGCCACGTGGAGGACGCAGGATATTGGTTGGCCCTCGCTTTTGTCACATATTTTCAGAAGTCGGATTTTGTTGCTGGACTCGGATGGTAATGGAACGGCATCGTAGACTGCTGCTTCAGGAGATGTTGCGCATGGGATTGTAGTTTGCTCTTTGGTTGGCATGGCGAAGTGCTGAATTAATGAAAAGTGCTTGCGAACAAGATACAAAGTGCGATCCAGGATGTGAGCACAGGCGATTTGTATAGTAACAGCAATAGCTGGACATAACGTCCTCGTGAAGGGCTTTGGCCTTTGCGGAGATGAAGTGTTTCAACATAGGTACAGAAGATGTTGTTCGTTTATAACTTATAAAGTATCAAGATAACGAGAATAACATAGTAGGCTAAGACTATTAAAGCGGACTAGCTTAGGAACAGCTTAGTATTTGTACGGACAGAAGCCTTTTCCTCACTAGTCTAACTAGATTAGGACTATCATCACATTAGTCTCTATCTAGTTAGACTCTCTTCTCCTTCTATAAAGGTTAGCCTTTTTACCTTACTAGAGAGGCTGTCTGCTATTCTCTCCACTCCTGAATATAGAGCTTGTTTAACCAGTCTGCCTCTCTGTACGTGAAGCCTGCCTTACACGGGCGGCGTTCTATCAAACTAAGTCAAACTAACCGACGAAGCTTACCTCTTAAATTAAACCAACCAACCAAAGCCTCCGGTTTAAGTCGGTCGGTTTATTGACCACACTAGTACTTGGAGGTATCATAGTGACAGCGATGGGTATTTTCATCGCAAAAGCAATGCGATGGCGAAGGCAGGCTAGGGCTATCGCGCCGCCATACAGTGACCTTCCAAGACCACCCAGTAAAGAGGTTTACCAGTATAATCTTGATAGACAAAATGTACAACAGCTTCCCAGACAGGAAATTCAAGTGCATAAGCTCTATGCTTCTGGGTCTGTTTCAGAGCTCGGACATGTGGTAACACGCATCACCAATCGCCGTAGCAACGAGACGCGCATCTGACGAGTTTTGAAAGAGTTTTTGACTATCTAATGGTAGCGAAGAGATCGAGTTGGTAGTCCAGAAACATGACTATATATAAAATCTCTATCTAGGAAAGAATTTTAGAGCATTGCAGTAGGGCCTACTGGTACCAACATGCGGATGCATCCGAAGCGTGCCATAAAGGAGCATTAGTTGCACAAGCCCTCTCACATGAATAACAGCGCAGTAATACAAGTAAGCTGTTTAGTTAGAGGTGGTCTCTTATTTTTTTGCCGACTGCTTCGCTGCAGAATCTGTATCCACCACTCTATGTTCTCTCTGCTGTCCTCCTCCAGGCATTAAACTCGAGGATCCTTTTCTGTGGAACTTAGTTGCAACACCAGGAAGTACCTCCATTTTCGATTGGGGCTATAATCACAGTTCTGTTAGCGACCCAGTACACGAACACCTTTAATTCGGTAGGTACTTACAGCAAATTGCTAGAGGTAAAGTCCCATTATCGCACTATCAGGGTAGTTTTAGTATAATGTTTAGATCTTAC
>Ga0265798_10004198_pt1 | contig 20056 bp, 14 predicted proteins | sample P3T30metagenome_FD_192430 | JGI IMG/M metagenome (GOLD analysis project Ga0265798, IMG submission 192430) | Plant litter microbial communities from East Loma Ridge, Irvine, California - P3 T30 | ecosystem: Environmental > Terrestrial > Plant litter > Unclassified | place: USA: California... | reverse complement strand
TCGATGCAGGCCGTCATCGACAGCCCCTCGGATCTCGCCTTCAGCACGGTGGACCCTCTGTTCCGCTTCGGCGACGGGATCGTCGCGGGGCGGTAGCACGGCCTGCGCCTGCGCCTGCGCCTGCGCTTGTGGGCGTGGATGCGACAACGTGACTCGCGTGCGCAGGTCATGTCGTCGCATCCACGCCCACTCGCCGGTGTCGGTGCTCCCGCGCACTGCACCCTGCACCCTGCACGGTGGGACGCCTCGGACGCCTCGGACGCCTCGGACGCCTCGGACGCCTCGGACGCCGTGGCGCGGTCGTTTCCGCAACCACGCGGTCGTTTCCGCCAGCAAGTTCGGCGGAAGCGACCGCGCTATCGGCCTGCGGGGACGGAAACGACCGCGCCACAGGTGTGTGCTGCCGGGAACGACGGCACCGCCGGTGCGCGGAGGCGGGAGCGCCCGCGCCAGCGCAGCGGGCTGACCGCGAAGGTCGAGCGAGCGCGACGCGGCAGTGCCGCGACTCAGCCGCGATCGGCGAGCAGCCGCTCGAGCGAGCCGTCGCGGCCCCGGGTGACGAGCTCGTCGCGCAGCAGCGCGGCGGCCGGCAGCAGCGGGCGGTCGCGCACCCACGCGACCGCGATGTCGCGGAGGATTGCGGGCTCGAGCGGCACGAGCCGCAGCGCCGCGTTCGGGCCGGAGGGGTCGGAGCGCACCGAGCTCGGCAGCAGGGCCACGCCGAGGCCCGCAGCGACGAGCCCGGCGAGGGTGGCGACGTCGTCGCCCTCGAAGCCGATCCGGGGCGCGAAGCCGGCGGCCTCGCCGAGCGCGACCGTGCGCTCGCGCAGGGCGGCCGGCTCGCGCAGCACCAGGAAGTCCTCGTCGCGCAGCTGCTCGACCTTCAGCGATGCGGCGCCGGCCAGCGGGTGATCGGCGGCCAGCGCGATGCGCAGCGGCTCGGCGAGCAGGTGCTCGCGCCGGGCGAGCCCGGGCCGGGTGCGCGCCGCCGAGAGCAGCAGGTCGACGGATCCGTCGTCGAGCCGGCGGTCGGCGTCGCCGTCGGCGACCTGGGTGAGCGCCAGCTGCACGCCGGGGTGCTCGGCACGGAATGCCCGCACGACGTCGGGCACGAGCCACGTGACGAGCGAGAGCTGGAAGCCGAGCCGCACCGTGCCGAGCTCGGGGTCGACGGTCTGCGCCACCGCGGCGATGCCGTCGTCGAGGCGGTGCAGCACCTCGTCGACGTGCCGCTTGAAGGCGGAGCCCGCGGCGGTCATGCGCAGCACGCGGCCGTGCCGGCGCAGCAGCGGGGCGCCGACCTCCGCATCCAGACGCGCCAGCGCCCGCGAGATCGCCGGCTGGCTGACCAGCTCGATCTCGCCGACCTCGGTGACGGTGGCGCCGTCGGCGACCTGCTGGAACCAGCGGAGGGTGCGGATGTCCATGCATGCACGATACGCATGGTTCGACTGTGAAAGCGGCATTGGACGCATGATCGCATCCGACGGACCATGGATGCATGACCACCGCATCGATCACCGTCCCCCGTACCGCCTCCGTCACCGTGCCCGGCCCGATCACCGCGTTCTGGACCGAGATGCTCGCCGCCTGGGCCCGCACCAACGAGATCGAGTTCCGCATCCGCTCGGGCCGCTGAGCCCCGCCCGACCGCTTGGGTCGCCGACCCTCCCCGCCGACCGCGCTCTGGGTCCCACCACCCCTGATCCGGAGCGCGCCGACCGCCGGGCTGCGTCACCTAGGCTGGCCGGAACATGGCGCATCTTCTCGGGGCCGAGGCCCTGCATCTCGAATACCCCACCAAAGTCATCTTCGACGGCGTGACCGTCGGCATCGCCGAGGGCGATCGCATCGGCATCGTCGGCCGCAACGGCGACGGCAAGTCGACGCTGCTCGGCCTGCTGGCCGGCCGGCACGAGGCCGACTCCGGCAAGGTCACCCGCCGCGGCGGCATCACGGTCGGCATGCTCGACCAGAGCGACATCCTGCCGCTCGACGAGACCGTCGGGCACGCGATCGTCGGCGACAAGGACGAGCACGAGTGGATGCGCGAGCCGCGCATCCGCGAGGTCATCAGCGGCCTCGTCGGCGAGCTGGCGTGGGACGCGACCATCCGCTCGCTCTCCGGCGGCCAGCGCCGCCGCGTCGCCCTCGCAGCCCTGCTCGTCGGCGATTGGGACGTGCTGTTCCTCGACGAGCCCACCAACCACCTCGACGTCGAGGGCGTGGCCTGGCTCGCCGAGCACCTCAACCGGCGCTGGGGTGCGAACTCCGGCGGCATGGTCGTCGTGACCCACGACCGGTGGTTCCTCGACGAGGTCTGCAACACCACCTGGGAGGTGCACGACCGCATCGTCGACCCCTTCGAGGGCGGCTACGCGGCGTACACGCTGCAGCGCGTCGAGCGCGACCGGCAGGCGAACGTCATCGAGTCGCGCCGCCAGAACCTCGCCCGCAAGGAGCTCGCCTGGCTGCGCCGTGGCGCCCCGGCCCGCACCTCGAAGCCCAAGTTCCGCATCGACGCCGCCAACGACCTCATCGCCGACGTGCCGCCCGTGCGCGACAAGGTCGCGCTCAGCTCGGTGGCCGTCACGCGCCTCGGCAAGGACGTCGTCGACCTGCTCGACGCCGGCGTCACCTATGGCGACCGCGAGGTGCTCAAGGACGTCGAGTGGCGCATCGCCCCCGGCGAGCGCACCGGCATCCTCGGCGTCAACGGCGCCGGCAAGTCGACCCTGCTCGGCCTCGTCTCGGGCGCCGTGCAGCCCACCAGCGGCGTCGTCAAGCGCGGCAAGACCGTGAACATCGCGGTGCTCGACCAGCAGCTCGCCGAGCTCGAGCCGGTCATGCACGAGCCCGTGCGCGTGATCGTCGGCCGCCAGAAGGCCAGCTACGTCGTCGACGGCAAGGAGCTGAGCCCCGGCCAGCTGCTGGAGCGGCTCGGCTTCTCGAGCGCGCAGCTCTCCACCCCGGTCAAGGACCTCTCGGGCGGCCAGCGCCGCCGCCTGCAGCTGCTGCTGATCCTGCTGCGCGAGCCGAACGTGCTCATCCTCGACGAGCCGACCAACGACATGGACACCGACATGCTCGCGGCCATCGAGGACCTGCTCGACACCTGGCCCGGCACGCTGCTCGTCGTGAGCCACGACCGGTACCTGCTCGAGCGCGTCACCGACCAGCAGTACGCGGTGCTCGAGGGCAAGCTGCGGCACCTGCCCGGCGGCGTCGAGGAGTACCTCAAGCTGCGCCGGGCGCAGGACCAGGCCGCCTCGGGCGCGCCGGCCGCGAAGGCCGCGCCCAGCGCATCCGCTCTCGCCGGCGCCGAGCTGCGCAACGCGCAGAAGGAGCTGCAGCGCCTCGAGCGCCAGCTCAAGAAGGCCGACGACGAGCGCAAGCAGCTGCACGCCAAGTTCGCGACCGCCGATCAGGGCGACTTCGATGCGCTGGCCGCGCTGCAGGCGAAGCTCGCCGAGGTCGAGACCAGGGTCGAGCAGACCGAGCTGGCCTGGATGGAGCTCTCCGAGCAGCTCGAGGGCTGAGCGGATGCGCGGCGCGGCCCTCGCGGTCGTCACCGGCGCCTCCTCCGGCATCGGCGCGGCGACCGCACGCGCGCTCGCCGCGCACGGCCTGCACGTGCTCGCGGGCGTGCGCTCGCAGGCGGCGGCCGAGGCGCTGCGGGCTGAGCGCATCGAGCCGGTGCCGCTCGACATCACCGACGCCGCGCAGATCGCGTCGCTGGCCGACCGCGTCGCCGGCGACGATCGACGGCTGCGCGCGCTCGTGAACAACGCCGGCGCGACGCTCACGGCACCGGTCGAGGCCGTGCCGCTCGACGACTGGCGCGCGCACCTCGAGGTCAACCTGCTCGGCCAGGTGGCCGTCACCCGAGCGCTGCTGCCGGTGCTGGGCCGCGGCGCCCGCATCGTCAACGTCTCCTCGGCCGCGGGGATCGTCGCGGGACCCACCATGGCGCCGTACTCGGCCGGCAAGTTCGCGCTCGAGGGCTTCAGCGACGCGCTGCGCCGCGAGCTCGCGCAACTCGGCATCCGGGTCGTCGTCGTGCAGCCGGGCACCGTGCGCACCGCGATCTGGTCGAAGGGCGACGCGACGACCGCGGCGCTCGCCGAGGGCATGTCCGAGGGCCAGCGCCTGCGCTACGCGCCCGTGCTCGACGCCGTCGCCCGGCCGCGCAGCGCGGCAGGGGCGTGACGGCGGATGCGGCCGCCCGCGTCGTGCTGCGCGCGATCACGGCCCCGAGGCCGCGGGCCCGGTACCGCGTGGGAGCGGATGCGCGCCTGCTCGCCGCCGCGGCCCGCCTGCTGCCGGACGCCGCACTCGACGCGCTGGTCGCCCGGGTGACCGGGGTGCGCTGAGCGGATCGATCGCACGAGCTGGTCGGATGCGGGACACCGCCGGTTCACCCGCACTCCACCGGCACGCCCCCGCTCTCTCCGTACGGTGGGCGCGGCCCCCGTTCCGGGGTCGCACAGCACCCCTCACCTCGCCGGAGAAGCGCACCCCCATGCCCAGCGCCAGCAGTCCCATCCGTCCCGCAGCGCTCGCGAAGCGCTGCACCGCAGTCGGCCTCACCGGGGCGGTGCTCGCGGCCGGCCTGCTCGGCGCGGCGCCCGCCGCCGCGGCCGTCGAGCCGCCGCGGCTCATGGTCACCGAGATCGTGCCGAACACCACCGGGCCGGACGACTTCGAGTTCTTCGAGGTGACGAACACGACCGATGCGGCGATCGACCTCGACGCCGAGGGCATCCGGCTGCACTACACCGGGGTCGGCGCGGAACCGCTCTTCACCCGCTCCGCGCCGGCGGTCGTGCCGGCGGGCGGCTCCGTCGTCTTCTGGCTCGATTACGCGAGCGATGACGGGGTGGATGTGCCGTCGCGCACCGAGGCTGAGTTCCGCGCCGCCTTCCCCGACACCGCCGAGCTCGAGTACCCCGTCGTGCAGGTGACCGGCCAGCCGGGCATGGCCAACGGCGGCGGCCGCGGTATCCGCATTGTCGACGCCGAGGGCGCCGAGATCAGCGAATCCTTCTACCTTGCCGGCCAGACCGGCGAGCAGCGGGGCGCGAGCTTCGGCGTGCTCGCCGCGGGCGGCACCGATCTCGAGTTCCGGTCCATCGGCGCACCGACCCCCGGCGCGTTCGACCCGGCGCTGCTCCAGCCGGCCGCGCCCGAGCCCGAGACGCCGACGCCCGGCGCCGGCAGCAACGTCGGCGACGTCTGGCCGCTCGTCGTCACCGAGATCATGGCCGACAACACCGGCACCGACGACTACGAGTACGTCGAGGTGGTCAACACCACCGACCGCGATCTCGATCTCGACGCCGAGGGCATCGGCTTCGCGTACACCTACGCCGACGACGACGTGCGCGATCGCGACGCGCGCTACACGCTGCCGGCCGGCACGGTCGTCCCCGCCGGCGAGGCCGCCGTGCTCTGGATCCAGTCGGCGAGGCTGAAGACGGATGCGCAGTTCCGCGCCTTCTACGGCCTCGACGAGCGCGTGGACGTGATCCCGGTGACGGGCACCGCGCCCGCGAACACCGGCGAGCGCGGCATCCGCATCACGGGCGCCGATGGCGCCGCCATCGGCTGGTCGTACTACCGTGCCGCCGACGTCGCCGCCGGTCGCTCGGCGGAGTTCCGCGTGCCCGACACCCTCGGCGATCGCTCGATGCCGATCCTGCACTCCGCCGTGGCGCCCACCCCGGGCGAGGTCGACCCGACGGCCCTCGTGAGCGCGCGCATCCGCCCCTCCGATCCCGCCGTCGACACGGCCGCGCTGCAGCTCACCGAGCTCAACGTCAACACCGCGAACGTCGGTTCGGGCGACGGCTACGAGTACATCGAGGTCTACAACGCCACCGATCGAGCGATCGACTGGGCCGACTACTCGCTGCGCTACCTCTACCCCCTCGCCGACCTCACGAACTCGTCGACCGCGCTGTGGCCCTCCACGCCGCGCTCGACCGTGATCGACGCCGGCGGCACCCTCGTGCTGTGGATCAAGAACGGCCCGAACGACGCGCTCACCGACGCCGACTTCAACCGCGAGTTCGGCACCGACCTGACGCTCGGCAACGACCTGCTCGAGGTCTTCGCGGGCGGCATGGCCAACGGCAACCCCCGCGGCATCGAGATCGTCACGAACACCGAGTACAGCGTGAATCGCGGGTACTACAACCTCGGCGGCGCGGAGGATGTGGCGTACAACCAGGGCATCCACTACGCGGCCAACCCCGACGACCGCCGCCTGCAGCTCAAGCAGTCGATCGGTGCCGCCACGCCCGGCACCGTCGCCGACGCGCAGGTGCCGGCAGGCCTCATGGTCGTGCCCGACGATACGAGCGCTCCCACCCTCGAATCGCGCACGAGCGCCACCTTCGCTCCCGGTGAGCCCATCGAGATCGTCGCGGAGATCGCCGACGACGTGCTCGTGCGCACCGTCACGGTCGAGGTCGGCGACGACGTCGACGCCGGCACCCGCACGCTCAACCTCGTGCCCGGCGCGGACGGCCTGTTCCGCACGAGCATCGCCGGTGCCGACACCCTCGGCAAGCAGCGCTACACGTACCGCATCGCGGCGAGCGACGGTACGAACGACGTCGACTCGGGCGAGCTCGCGATCGAGGCCGCCGATCCGCGCGACGCCGTACGCATCACCCCGGCGGACGGCGCGCAACTGCGCGGCGTGGTCGACTTCTCCGCGGCGGCGGACGCCTTCCCGGCGACCCTGACGCAGCGCATCGACGGCGGCACCGTGACCGGCGAGGCCGAGCTCGAGGCCTCGCCCGTGTTCGCCTTCGAGGCCACGGCGACCGACGCCTACTTCCGCAACGGCGTGAAGCTCGGCGACGAGGAGCTCACGATCTTCGACGAGGGCGTCTACGCGAACGTCGTCACGATCCCGACCGAGATCCCGCTCGACGCGGTCGACCCCGGTGAGGCCTTCACGGTCGGCGTCTGGGCCGGCACCAAGGCGGCGCCGGAGATCGACCTGGGCGAGAACAACGACAACTTCCAGGTGCGCAACCTGCGGCTCGTCCTGCCCGACGGCCGCACGCTGCGGCCGAGCGAGGGTTACGACCCGCAGGCATGGCTGCGCATGGGCGACAGCGTCGACGACGCGGGGAAGCCGACGGGCCTGCTCGATGTCGCGAACGCCACCTTCACGGTGCCGGAGAACGCGTTCACCGCGCGCTCCTACGCCTGGGACACCACGACCGTCGCGGACGGCGCGCACGAGCTCACGGCCACCGACGGCGCCGCATCCGCTCGCTCCGTCGTGACCGTCGACAACTCCGCCCCCGAGATCGCCACCGCGCTCGAGGAGCGCCGCTACCAGGGCGAGTTCACGATCGACGCGACGGCGACGGATGCGGGCACCGGCGTCGACACGCTCGCCGCGACCCTGAACGGCCGCGCCATCGAGCTGCCGTACCGCACCTCCTCGCTCTCGCTCGAGGCCGCCGAGCACGTCGTCGTCTTCACGGCGACGGATGCGCTGGGCAACGTCGGCGAGCGCACCGTGCGCTTCTCGACGCCGGAGGAGGAACCCGGCAACGAGCTGCTCTCGCCGCTCGACGGCGAGGAGATCGCCGCCGATTCGGTCGAGCTGCGCGCCACCGCGGTCGACCCGACCGGCGACGTGCTCGACGTCGACTTCGCCCGCGGCTTCCGGCTGACGCCGGGCGAGGGCGTCGCGGTCGCGACGGGGGCGGCGACGGATGCGGCGAGCACCGACCGCAGCGCCGCCACCGCGATCACGGGCGAGCAGGTCGCCGCGCTCGGCACGATCGACGAGCAGTCGGTGACCGCCGAGTCGGCGGGCAAGCTGCCGTACCAGACCTTCGAGGTCGCGGTGCCGGAGAGCGGTGCCGACGGCGCGGTGCGACTGCGCTGGGCCGGCTCGGCCAACGCCGAGGCGAAGGTGCGCCTGCTCGTGCTCGACGAGACCGCCGGAGCATGGGAGGAGGTCGACCGCCACCTCACCACCGACGGGCAGCCGACGACCTTCCGGCTCGAGGCCCTCGCGCAGGTCGCCGACTTCGCGACCGATGGCAGCCTGACGGTGCTCGTGCAGCACTCCGAGGGCTTCGCCGGCGACGATCTCAGCGACCGCGGCACCGTGGTGGAGAAGAACCACCCCGAGGACGTCGACCGCAGCGCCTACGACGCGACGATCGCGTGGGAGAGCGACACCCAGTACTACAACGCGAGCGACGACATCTACGACCGGCAGACCTCGATCCACGAGTACCTGCTGCGCGAGCGCGCGGACCTCAATCTGCAGTACCTCGCGCACACCGGCGACATCGTCGACCAGTCGGAGGACCCGGCCCAGTGGCTGCGGGCCGACCCGACCTACGCCACGCTCGACGCGGCCGGGCTGCCCTACGGCGTGCTCGCCGGCAACCACGACGTCAACCAGGCGACGAACGACTACACGAAGTTCTCGCAGTACTTCGGCGAGGCGCGCTTCGCCGACAACCCCTGGTACGGCGCCAGCCACCTCGACAACCGCGGGCACTACGACCTCGTGACCGTGGCGGGCGTCGACCTGCTCATGCTGTACATGGGCTGGGCGCCCGGCGACGAGCAGATCGACTGGATGAACGAGGTGCTCGCCGAGTACCCCGAGCGCGTGGCCGTCGTGGCCCTGCACGAGTACATGCTCACCACGGGCGGCCTCGGCCCGATCCCGCAGCGCATCTACGACGAGGTCGTGACCCCGAACGCGAACGTGCGCTTCGTGATCAGCGGGCACTACCACGACGCCTTCACCCGTCTCGACGACTTCGACGACGACGGCGACGGTGTGGCCGACCGCACGGTGACGCAGATGCTGTTCGACTACCAGGGCCTGCCCGAGGGCGGCCAGGGCTACCTGCGCCTGCTGCACCTCGACAACGCCGGCGAGCAGATCATCGTGCGCACCTACTCGGACTACCAGAAGGACTACAACTCCGAGGACCCGACGCTCGCGATCGAGCACCAGCAGTTCGAGATCCCCTACGCGCAGGCCGGCATCGAGCCCGTCGTCAAGACGCTCGCCACCGACGCCTTCACCGCCGAGGTCTTCACGGACGAGACGATCGAGCGCTTCGAGGGCGTCGCGAGCGGCGCCGAGCTGAGCACCCGGTGGGACGCGGGCGAGGGCGAGCACGGCTGGTACGTGCGAGCGACCGACCCGTACGGAGCGGTCGCCTACTCCGAGGTGCGCACGGTCGTGCTCACCGGCGAGGCGGACCCGGTCGACCCGACCGACCCCGGCACCGACCCGACGGATCCGACCGACCCGACCGATCCGACCGATCCGACGAACCCGACCGACCCGGGCGACGACGGGGCGCCCGCGCAGCCGAGCGAGCCCGCGGCCGAGGACGCGCTCACCGAGGCCCTGCGCGGCCTCATCGACGCAGCGGATGCGGTGCGCGCCGGCGACCCGATCACCATCACGGTCGGCGAGCAGCACGCCGGCGCCTGGGTGCAGGTCTGGCTGCGCTCCGAGCCCGCGGCCCTCGGAGGCTGGACGCGGGTCGGCGCCGACGGGCGCATCGGCGCGGTGATCCCCGCTGCCACGGCCCCTGGCGAGCACCGCCTCGTGGTGCAGACCGCCGATGGCTCGGTGCTCGGCTGGACGCCGATCACGGTGCTCGAGGCGCTCGCGCCGAGCGGCGACGGCACCTCGCAGGGCGATGCCCAGACGGCCGCGGGCGCCGAGCGATCGCAGCTCAGCCGCACGGGCGTCGACGGCGCGCTGCTCGCGGCGCTCGCTGCCGGGCTGCTCGCCGCCGCGGGCGCAGCGCTGCTCGTCACGGCCCGCGTGCGCCGCCGCAGCTGAGCGGCAGCGCCGCCGCGAGCCCCGACGGATGTTCATCCGGCGGGGCTCGCGCCGTGTCGGCGGCCCGGGGGAGGATGCAGGCATGGCCGGCACCGCGCATCCGCTCGACCGCTTCCTCGACGAGCTGCTCGAGAGCGCTTGGGGCACGCTCTCCAAGGGCGAGCTCGAGTTCCTGGCGTTCTCGCTGCTGGTGCGCTCCGGCCGGGTCGACCTCGCCGGCACCGACTTCGCCGTGGCGAACGCGCTGCGCACGACGCCGACGCGCATCCGCTCGCTGCGCTACCGCTTCGAGCAGCAGGCCGTGCTCGACGACCCCGAGGCGCTCGACCGCATGATCGTGCCGGCGAACTTCGCCTTCGAGGCGGTCGGCGACGACCGGCTGCGGGTCTCGGTGCGCAGCAAGTACCTGCGCGAGCTGCTCGCGGCGGAGCTCATGGAGCGGCGCGAGATCCCCGTCGCCGAGCTCACGCCGAGCACGATCGTGGCGAAGCGCGACGCGATCGTCGCGGTGCTCGTGCGGCTGGGCGTGCAGGGCACCTGGTTCGAGACGGACGAGGGAGCGGATGCGCAGCGCGCGCTGGTCGAGGAGCTCACGGCCCTGCGCGACGGTGCCGAGTACGAGGACGCGGTGGAGCGCTGGACGGCTCGGCTCGGCGGCGCCGGTTCGCTGGCCGGCGGGCTCGTCAACGTGCTGCGGCTCATCGGAGCGCTGTAGCGCGCGACGTCCGCGCCCGCGGCACCAGAGGGCGACTCGGCGGCTCAGCCCGCGGGCCGTGCCGCGATGCCGGCCATGAGCGACTCGAGCAGGAAGCGGTAGTGCTGCTCGAGCACGTCCTCGGCCGAGTCCTCGGCGAGCGGCGCGATCACCTCGTCGATGAGCTGGCCGGCGCTGCTGCTGCCCTCGCGCGCCGCGGCGAAGCCCTCGAGGATGGCGCGGTGGTCGCGCGGTCCGCCCTGGCTGCCCGCGCGGTCGTCGTGCAGCGTGATCGCCATCATCGCGGTGTCGATGATCGTCGCCGCCGCGAGCGCGGGCTGCGCGACACCGTCGCGGGCGAGGGCGGCGATGCCGGTGTCGAAGACGGCGGTCACGGCGGGGAAGGCCGGCGCGTGCAGCAGCAGCCAGCGGGCCGCGCCGGGGAAGCGCAGCAGCATCGGACGGATCGGGTAGAGCAGCTCGCGGAACCAGTCCTGCCAAGGCAGCTCGGCGTCAGGCGCCTCGAGGCCGTCGAGCAGCCGCTCCAGCACGCCGCTGATCACCTGATCCTGCCCGCCGATGTGGTGGTAGAGCACCGAGGGTGCCACATCGAGGCGCTTCGCGAGATCGCGCTGCGACCATCCGTGCAGGCCGACCGCCGCCGACAGCTCGACGGCGGCGTCGACGATGCGCTCAGCGGTCATCCCCACGCGACGGCTCGTGCCCTTGGCCTCGGCGTTCATGCGGGTGCTCCTGACGTTCGGATCGACCCTAGTGGTCGGCCGAGCACGCCCGCGATCCTGTCGCGCGCCCGGAGACGGCCGCGCAGCACGGGTCAGCCGTCGAAGCCGAGCGCGAAGGAGCGCAGCAGCTCGGCGAGCCGGCGTCGCTCCGGCGCGCTCAGGGCACCGAGCAGCGCGGTCTCCGCCTCGAGCAGCACGCGGATCGCGCGGTCGACCCGGTCGCGCCCCGTCGCGGTCATGGTCACGAGCACGCCGCGACCGTCGTCCGGATCGGTGCCGCGCTCGACGAGCCCGCGCGCGGCGAGGCGGTCGACCCGGTTGGTCATGGTGCCGCTGCTGACGAGCGTCTGCTGCAGCAGCGCCTTGGGGCTCAACCGGTAGGGCTCGCCGGCGCGGCGCAGCGCGCTGAGCACGTCGAACTCCCACGGCTCGAGGCCGCCGACGGCGAAGGCGTCGCGCCGCGCGCGGTCGAGGTGCCGGGCCAGGCGGTCGACCCGCGAGAAGACGTGCAGGGGCGCGAAGTCGAGGTCCGGGCGCTCGCGCGACCACGCCTCGACGATGCGGTCCACCTCGTCGCGCTCGGGCATCCGCCCATTCTGTCGCACTCTGGCAGACTTGACCCGCCCCGCTCGGGGCGTTCCGCCTTGGTGTAACGGCAGCACGACAGCCTTTGGAGCTGTGAGGTTCAGGTTCGAATCCTGGAGGCGGAGCCGAACGACGACCGTCAGCGCTCGGGGGCGGAGGAGCCCTCCCACCCGATCAACCAGGTCACCCCGAAGCGATCGGTCACGCGCCCCTCGTGATCGCCCCACGGCTGCGGCTCCAGCGGCGCGAGCACGACGCCGCCCTCCGCCAGCGCCGCGAACCAGTGTGCGAGCACCTCGGGCTCGGCGGCGTCGAGCAGCGCGAGGAAGCCGCCCTCGAGCCGCCAGGCGGCCTGACCCGGTTCGGAGTCCGCGACGAAGAGCCGCACCGGTCCGCGCACCTCGCCGTGCCCGATCCGCCCCTCCGCATCGGAGCTCCAGTGCCCGCCGCCGAAGACCTCGGCGTAGAACGCCAGGGCGGTGCGGGCCTCGCCGTCGAACAGCAGGTAGGGCACGACTCCGGTCATGGCGGCCTCGTCTCGTCGGGGGCTGGGCTTCCGAGTCTCGCTCGATCGGGACGCGGGCGGAAGGGCTCGGGAGCTGCTCCGGTCGCCCGTCCCCTCGTCAGCTCGTCGTCCGGGTGGTCCAGCGCGCGGCCCGGCGGATCAACTCCGCGTGCACGGGGGAGTCGTAGGAGCGCTCGTCGTGCCCGAGCGCCAGGTAGACGAGCCGAGCCGCGCCGACCTCGCGCACCCAGAGCAGCGGGTGCCGCGAGCCGTCGCGCTCGTGCACGTGCTCAGCGAGCGGCAGCACGTCGTCGTCGACCTCGAGGTCGCTGTAGCGCTCGTCGTGCAGCTCGAACGCGCCGTCCTCGTCGAGGCCGTCGAGCTGCTGGACGAGCGGATGCGCCTCCGCGCGCACGAGCACCCGCGCGGTGCCGATCGGCGGATGCCCCGAGACCCCGGGCACCCAGTCGCCGCCGACGAGCGTCCGCCAGCGCGGGTAGTCGCGCAGGCTGGAGACGGCGTTGTGCACGGCGAGCACGCCGATGCCGCGGTCGAGCGCCGCGTCGAGCCCGGCCGCGGAGGCCTCGGGGGCGCCGCGCCCGGTCTCGCCATTGCGCCACGGATCGCCCGCGTTCACGACCAGCAGGTCGACGCCGTCGAGCGCGGCGAGTGCGCCGTCGACGTCCTCGGTCACCGCCACCGCCCATACGCTCTCCTCGAGGATCGCGGCGATGCGGTGGCTCGTCGCGACGAAGGGATGCCAGGGGTCGGCGTAGCGGCCCGTGCCGGCAGCGATCAGGGCGCGCGGGCTCATGCCGCGCATCCGCTCGTGCTCGTGCTCGTGTTCGTGCTCATGCGCCGGCGATCGGGCCGAGCGTGACGAGCGGCTCGGGCCGGTGCACGCCGCGCGGCCGGTAGCCGAGCTCGTCGGATCGGCCCAGGTGGTCGGCGAGCAGCCACACGATGGTCAGCCACATCTCGGTGCCCTGCAGGCCGGGCACGCCGTCGGGGCCGTCGCTGCGCGGCGCGAAGGCGATGCCGCGCCCCTCGCGCCAGTTGCCGAGGGCGGTCTCGAGCTGGGCGCGGGCCCAGGCCTCGGTCTCGACCCGTCGGTGCGCGCTCTGCCGGCCGGCGAGCCAGAGCGGATGGATGATGTCGAGCAGGTTGCAGGCCGTGTACCCGTCGGGCGTCTCGAGGAACGGGTCCGCCGCGTGCTCGAGCACCGTGTCGACGGCCGCCTCGGGGTAGGGCAGCGGCACCCCGTATTGCGCGTAGGTGCCCCGGGTGAGCCGGTAGAAGCCGTTGACGGCCTGCAGCCAGCGCTGCTCGGGCTGCGGCGCGCCCCAGAGCCCGGTGGCCGGGTCGGCGCGGGCGGTGAGCCAGCCGAGCAGGCCGTGCAGGGGGCCGGTGCCGCCGTGCTCCAGCTCGTCGCCGAAATCGACGACGTTGAGCGCGATCGCCGAGCCGAGCGAGTCGACGGCCGCGCCCGAGCCCCAGGCCGCGGGGCCCCAGTCGCGGGCCTCGAGGATGTCGACGACCTCGCGATCGCTCAGCCCGTCGACGGCGCGCACCGGGTGCGGCAGGCGTCCGCCGAGCAGGCGCACCGCCGAGCCGACGCTGAGGATGTGGTACCCGGCGGCCCCGTCGAGCGGCATGAGCGGCTCGTCGGAGGGCTCGTCGAGCCCGGCGTCCCCGAGGTCGCCGTCGGGGATGAGCCCCGTCGCCGGGTCCTGCCGGGCCGTCAGCCGGCGCAGCAGGTCGTCGCGGTCGAAGCCGGGCGGCACGGTGCCGAGCAGCAGGTCGGCGATCTCGATCGCGTCGCACCAGGGGCGCACCGCGGCCGGCAGCGCGCCGGCCTCGGCGCTGGGGCGGTCGACGAAGCGACCGTGCTCCCAGGCGCGCTCGAGCAGGGTCGGCGCCTGCGCGCGGGCGGCGTCGGCGAAGGCGGCGAGGTCGCCGAGGGGTTCCGCGGGTCGCGGTTCACGACGGTCGCGGATGAACCGGGCGGGATTGCCGCCGACGATCGCCCAGTCGGGCACGTCCTTGGTGACGATGGCGCCGGCGGCGATGACCGCGTGGTCGCCGACGGTGACGCCGTCGAGGATCGTGCAGCTCGAGCCGACCCAGACGTCGTCGCCGATGACGATGCCCCTGCTGACGGTGCCCTGCTGGTGGATCGGGAGCTCGTTGACCTGGTGGTTGAAGCCCAGGATCGACGCGTGGGCGCCGATGCGCACCCCGTCGCCGAGCCGCACGTCGCCGCGCACGACCGCGTAGGGGTTCACCGAGCAGTCGGCGCCGAAGACGAGCTCGCCGGTCAGATACGCGAGCGCTGCGACGTAGCTGCGATCGCCGAGTGCGAGCGAGTCGCAGTAGACCGCGGCGTTCGGGGCCACGAACACGCCCTCGCCGAACGTCGCGCCGTGCTCGGCGAGGCGCCGCTGCAGCTCCCGCTGAGCGCGCCCTTCCTCCGATCCGGGGTCGTACTCCCAGGGGAGGTAGTCGATCCGTCGCATGCTCTCCGTCGAGTACTGCACTCTTCGACCGTAGCGGCTGCACGCTGCGCCGACCATGGGCGGCGAGGGGACCGGCCACGGAGGAGTCGTGCGCAGTTCGTCCGTCGACCGTCGGCGTCGATGCCTCGATAGCGTGGGTTCGACGCATCCGCCGGCCGCCTCGGAGGGACCACGCCCGCATGACCACCACAGCCTCATCCGACGACCGCCGCCTCCGCGCCCGCTTCGCGATGCAGGAGGGGCTCGAGCACCGGTTCTTCGACGCGGCGCAGCGCGAGCGGCTGGAGCGTCACCTCGACCTCCGACCGGGCACCGGTGACGTGGAGGTGCTCGTCACGGGGTGGGGCGCGCCCCCGATCGGCACCGCCGAGCTCGACGCCATGCCCTCGCTCCGGGCGATCCTGCACGCCGCAGGCACGGTCAAGACCTTCCTCACCGAAGAGCCGCTGCGCCGCGGCATCCGGGTGACCTCCGCCGCCGCCGCCAACGCGCTGCCGGTGGCCGAGTTCACGCTCGCGGCGATCCTGTCCGCCGGCAAGTCGACGGCGGAGATCGCCGACGAGTACGCCGCGCAGCCCGCGATCGATCTGAACGAGGAGCGTTTCGCCGGCATCGGCAACTACGGCCGCGTCGTCGGCATCCTCGGCGCCTCGCAGATCGGACGGCGCGTCGTCGAGCTGCTGCGCCCCTTCGACGTCGAGGTGCTGGTCTCGGACCCGTACCTGGCGGCGGACGACCCGCTGCTCGCCTCGGCGCGCTCCGTCACGCTGGAGGAGCTCTTCGCGACCAGCGGGATCGTGAGCGTGCACGCGCCGGATCTGCCGCAGACGACGGGCATCGTCTCGCGTGAGCTGCTGGCGTCGATGCGGCACGGCGCGGTGCTGATCAACACGGCGCGTCCGGCGCTGGTCGATCAGCCGGCGCTCGTGGAGCTGCTGCGGGAGCGCCGCATCCGCGCCGTGCTCGACGTCACCGACCCCGAGCCGCTGCCGCTCGACCATCCGCTGCGGTCGGTGCCCGGGGTCACGCTGACGCCCCACCTCGCAGGCGCACAGGGCAACGAGCTGCGCCGCCTCGGCGAGGCGGTCGTCCGCGAGGTGGAGGCACTGTCGGCGGGCCGCCCGGCGCTGCATCCGGTCCGTCCCGAGCTGTTCGGCATCACCGCCTGAGCGGTCGTCCGGGCGCGACCGCGGGTCAGGACCGCGGGCTCGACTCCGAACGGTCCCGCTCCCGGAAGCGCGACGGGCTGACCCCGTTGACGGCGCGGAACTGCCGGGAGAAGTAGAGCGGATCGGTGTAGCCGACGGCCGCGGCGATCGCCGTGATCGGCAGGTCGCCGCCGATGAGCAGCTCGCGCGCCCGAGCGCTGCGCAGGCGCTTCAGGTACTCCTTGACCGAGGTGCCGGTCGCAGCGCGGAAGAGCGCCGAGAAGTGCGAGGCGCTGAGGTCGGCCATCGCGGCCAGCTCGGGTACGGAGAACACGCTGTCGAGGTTGGCGCGCAGGTACAGCTGCACGTCGCGGATGCGGTCGTTGGTGGCGGCAGCCCCGAGCAGCCGGCTCGCGGCGATGCGGGCCAGCGTCCTCCAGGCAGCGCCGGCAGCAGTGATGAGCATGGCGACGGTCTCGTCCTCTTCGAGCGCCGCGACCGTCTCCTCGAAGCCCTGCACGACCGAGTAGACGTCGCGCACCGCCACGACCGGATCCCCATCGACGAGGATCGTCCCGATGAAGCCGGGCACGTCCTCCCCGGTGACATGCATCCACCAGATCGTCCAGGGGGTCTCGGCATCCGCCCAGTACCGGTGCCCGGTGCCGGCCGGGATCACGACCGCCTCGCCCGGGCGCACGCGAACCGGGCGCCCCTCGTCGAGGGAGACCCATCCGGCACCGTCCGCGCAGAGCATCACGATCGTCTCCGCCGCGCCCTCGGGTCGGTATCGCCCATGGGCCGCCGCATGCGGGAAGCAGCCCGCATCGGTGACGAGCAGGCGGCCGAGCACCGGGTTCCGCTGCGCCTCGAGCACGAGCGGGCGCGGGATCACCCGCAGCCGCTGACCGAGGAAGCCGTCGTGGAGGTGCATCCGCGCAGCGTAACGGACGGCAGCGTGACCGCCGTCGCTTCGTCCATGCGCGACCGAGGGAACGTGCTTCGTCGGGCTGCGCCGGGGGCCGTAGCGTCGGGTGCATGCCGAACACCTCGTCCATCGTCCTGCCCGAGGCGCCCGAGCACCTGCGCGCGATGCTCGAGGCAGGCGGCGCCGTCGCCTGGTCCGAGCCGATCGTCATCGACACCTACGCGCCCGTCGAGCCCTCGGCGTACCCGATGTACCTCGACCAGCGCGTCTACCAGGGCTCGAGCGGGCGGGTCTACCCGCTGCCCTTCTTCGAGCGGATCGCCTCGGAGCCCCAGCCGCGCACCTGGCAGGCGATCCACCTCGAGAACCGCTCCATCCGCCTCGTGGTGCTGCCCGAGCTCGGCGGCCGCATCCACATCGGCTACGACAAGACCACCGGCTACGACTTCTTCTACCGCAACAACGTGATCAAGCCGGCGCTCGTGGGCCTCGCCGGCCCCTGGATCAGCGGCGGCGTGGAGTTCAACTGGCCGCAGCACCACCGGCCGGCCACCTTCCTCCCGGTCGACACGACGATCGAGCAGGCCGACGACGGCAGCGTCGTCGTCTGGTGCAGCGACCACGATCCCTTCGCGCGGATGCAGGGCACGCACGGCATCCGCATCCGCCCCGACAGCTCGCTCGTGCAGCTCGACGTGCGGCTGCACAACCGCACGAGCGACCGGCAGACCTTCCTGTGGTGGGCCAACGTCGCGGTGCGGGTGCACGACGACTACCAGTCGTTCTTCCCGGAGGACGTGCGCTACGTCGCCGACCACGCGCGCCGGGCGCTGACCGCCTTCCCGCAGGCGGACCGCCCGTACTACGGCGTCGACTACGCTCAGCGCGCCGCCGAGCAGCCGGGCGCCGATCGCATCGACTTCTACCGGAACATCCCGGTGCCGACCTCGTACATGATCGTCGAGACCGAGGACGACTTCTTCGGCGGCTACGATCACGCCGCCGGGGCCGGCTTCGTGCACTGGGCCGACCGGCGCATCGCGCCCGGCAAGAAGCAGTGGACCTGGGGCGACGCCCCCTTCGGCCGGGCGTGGGATGCGCTGCTCACGGACGGCGACGGGCCGTACGTCGAACTCATGGCCGGCGTCTACACCGACAATCAACCGGACTTCGCCTGGCTCGCGCCCGGCGAGACGAAGCGCTTCAGCCAGTTCTGGTTCCCGATCCCGGCCATCGGCGTCGTGCATCAGGCGACCCCGGACGCGGCCGTGCACGTCGACCGCGAGCGCGGCTTCACGGCCCTCTTCGCCGTGACGGCGCCCCGATCCGGTCTGCGCGCCGTGCTGCTCGGCGCTGACGGAGCGGTGCTCGCCGAGCGCGGCGGCGACCTGGCTCCGGGCGAGGTGCTCGGCGTCGAGGCCGACGGCGACTGGTCCGAGGGCGCGACCGCCGAGCTGCGCGACGCCGACGGCGCGGTGCTCGTCGCCTGGGCGGCGAAGACCGGCAGCGACGTCGAGCCGTGGACGGCGACCGAGCCGCCCGCACCCGCCGACATCGCGAGCAACGACGAGCTGTACCGCACGGGGCTGCACCTGCTGCAGTACCGGCACCCGACCCGCTCGCCCCGCGCGTACTGGGACGAGGCGATCCGGCGCGACCCCGAGGACGCCCGCGTGCGGCTCGCCCTCGCCGATGCGGCCTACCGCTCCGGCGACTACGACGCCGCCCACGAGCACGCGACGATCGCGCTCGGCAGGGTCACCCGCCGCAATGCCAACCCGCGCGACGCCGAGGCGTACACGCTGCTCGGCACGATCCAGGCGCGCCGTGGCCGCTCGATCGAGGCCGTCGACGCCTGGTCCAAGGCCATCTGGGATGCCGGCCAGCTCGGCGCCGCCGGCCTCGAGCTCGTGCGCGCCGCTGCGCGCGCGGGTCAGGACGCAGCGGCGCTCGCCGACCTGCTCGAGCTCGACGCGCTGGCGGCCCCGGACCGCCGCCGGTCGCTGCCGCGCGTCGTCCTGCTGCGCCGCACGGGACGGCGCTCGGAGTCGGAGTCCGCGCTCGCCGCCGCGCTGCGCGAGGACCCCCTGAACCCCGGTCTCCGCTACCTGCGCGACGGTGCGCTCGTCGACGACGGCCTCACGCTGCGCGACGTCGCGCTCGAGCTCGCGGCCGTCGGCGAGTTTGACGACGCCCTCGCCGTGCTCGATGCGGCGACCCGTTCCGCGGCCGGCGGCGGCGGCAACGCCGTGCCGCTCGCGCACTACCATCGCGCCAAGCTGCTCGACGAGCTCGACCGCCACGATGAGGCCGCGGCGGAGCGGGAGGCGGCCCGCGCCGCGGACGCGCGCTGGGCCTTCCCGGCCGGGCTCGACGACCACGACGCGCTCGTCGCGGCGATCGCGGCCGGCGACGGCACCGTGGCGCCCGCGCTGCTCGGCATGCTGCTTTACGACGCGAGCCGGCGCCGCGAGGCGTTCGAGCAGTGGACGGCCGCGATCGAGGCCGGCAGCCTCGATCCGATCGTTCACCGCAATGCGGGGCTGGCCGCCTACAACGTCGTGCACGACGACGACGCGGCCGTGCGGTTCTACGATCGGGCGCTCGACCTCGACCCCGAGGAGCCGCGCCTGCTGTTCGAGCGCGACCAGCTCGCTCAGCGGCTGGGCGAGACGGCCGAGCAGCGCCTCGCGCGCCTCGAGCCGAGAACGTCCCTGGTGCTCGAGCGGGACGACCTGCTCATCGAGTACGCCGACCTGCTCGTCAGCGCGGGGCGCGCCGCGGAGGCGCTCGCCCTCATCGACGACCGCCGTTTCCAACCTTGGGAGGGCGGCGAGGGCCGGGTCCTCGGCGCCTGGGACCGCGCCCGCGCCGCGCTCGGCCTGCCGCTGATCGATCCGCCCGCCTCGCTCGGGGAGGCGCGCACCGAGTACACCGCGCCGGTCGCCCGGCACGACAGCGGCGAGACCGACTACTTCGCCACCAGCCTGCCCGAGCTGCTGCTCTTCGCCCGCGAGTGACCGCGCCCCCGCCGACCGGACCCGACGACGACCGTAGGAGCACGACGATGCCTGCAAT
>Ga0265798_10004197_pt1 | contig 20057 bp, 18 predicted proteins | sample P3T30metagenome_FD_192430 | JGI IMG/M metagenome (GOLD analysis project Ga0265798, IMG submission 192430) | Plant litter microbial communities from East Loma Ridge, Irvine, California - P3 T30 | ecosystem: Environmental > Terrestrial > Plant litter > Unclassified | place: USA: California... | reverse complement strand
CGGTCTGGTGGCGCCCCCTGCCCCCGATTTGCCCCCCGCCCCCGATTTATCTGTGGACGCAACAATCGGGGCAGACCCGCCCGCACCCCGGTTCGATCAGGGCATCGCGCCGATCGACGGCGCGGGACGGACACATCGCCGTCCCTGGTTGATTCTCGGAGGCTCTGTCATGACGCTTGCTCTTGGTCTTTTGATCTTCGCCGCGATGCCCCAGGTCGTTCCCACGCCACCATCGCCGGCCGATACCGCGCTCGCCAGGCCCGACCCGGAGGTGGTGGATACCGCACGGCAATGGCTGGCGCTGCTCGATCAATCCCGCTGGGAGGAAAGCTACCGGGCGACCGGGGCTTCGTTCCGCAAGCTGAATACCGCGAGGGTCTGTGCTGCGGCATCGGAGCGGGCGCGGGCGCCGCTCGGCGGCATGGTCTCCCGCACGTTCGTCAGTCAGGAAGACGTGCCCGCACCGCCGGCCGGCTATCAGATGGCGAAGTTCCGCACCCGCTTCGCCAATAAATCGGAAGCGATCGAAACCGTCACGCTCAATCGCGAGAGCGGCGGCTGGCATGTGGTGGGCGTGACGATCGGATAGCCACGGCGACCGACGGCCGGTCGCGCCGCCACGTCGACCGGCCCCTCACTCCGTCGAAACCCGCCCGCGCCCGGCCTTCACCACGCTGCGCCCTTTCTTGGCATCGACGCGCTTCGCCTTCGCCGCCTTGCTCGGCTTGGTCTTCACCCGCCGTGCCTGTCGGTGATGCGCCTGCGCCAGCATCTCGGACACGCGTTCGCGCGCGTCCGCGCGGTTGGCGTCCTGCGTGCGGTAGCGGCGCGCGGTGATCAGCAGTTCGCCGGCCGAGGTCATCCGGCTGCCGGCGATGGTCTTCAACTGCTGGTACGCCCACGGCTGAAGCCCGAGCTTGAACACGTCGACGCGCAGTTGCACCGCCGTCGCCACCTTGTTGACGTTCTGCCCGCCCGGCCCGGTCGCGGCGAGGAAGCGTTCCTCGATCGCATCCTCGGGCAGGTCGTAATCAGCCACCGAACCCGGCTTTCAAGAACCGCTCGGGCAGCGGCGCCTCGGCGATAATCGGCTCCTTGCCCTCTCGCGGGATGGTTAGCGCGGCGGCGTGGAGCAGGGTCTCGCCACCTCCGCTGCCATAGATCGGATCGCCGACCACCGGTGCGCCCAGCGCCTCGGCGGCGTGGACGCGGATCTGGTGGGTGCGGCCGGTCTCGGGCGTGAACTCGACAAAGGCGCGGCCGTCCTGCACCGCCAGCACGCGCCAGCCGGTGCGCGATGCCTTGCCGGCGGGATCGCCCTGCATCCGCCAGCCGGTTTCGGCGGTGCTGACCTTGAGCAGCGGCAGGTCGATCAGCCCGCTTTCACCCTCGGGCACGCCCTCCAGCACGGCGAGGTAGCGTTTCTGCACCCGCCCCTGTTCGAACGCCTGTTGCAGCCGCGCGTGCGCCTTGGGATTGCGCGACAGGAGCAGGCAGCCCGACGTATCGCGGTCGAGCCGGTGGACCGGGTGCGGCCAGCGTTTGAAGCCGAACGTGAGCCCGTCCATATGGTTTTCGAGGGAGATCGAGCCGTCACGCGGACGATCGACCGGAAGGCCGGCGGGCTTGTCGATGACGAGCGCCTCGCCGTCGAGAAAGAGAACATGATTTGCAAGCATGAAGCCGTCTTGCCACCGCAAGCGCCCGCATGCCAGAGCAGTCGCACATGCGGTGGTTTACGAAACGTACGAAGACGCTGCTGGCCTGGGCGACACTCGCCACGCCGGCGCTCGCAATGGCAGCGACGCCCGAACAGCTTTGCTCCGGCCAATGGGTGACGCCGGGGGCGGACGGGCGCGTGCTCGGCCATATCCCGTACCGCGAGGCACCGATGAGCGATCTGGTGTCCGCGCCCGCCGGCTTCGCTCTCGGCCAGCCATGCCACGTGCAGCGCGACGCCGCGCCGGATCTGGCGCGGATGCTGACCGCCGCCACCGTCGCGCCGGGCGTGGGCAACGTGCTGCGCGGCATCTCCTGCTATCGCAGCATCGAGCATCAGCGCAGCGTGTTCTGCAGCCAGATCGGCCCGCACAAACGCTGCCGCGACGCCGCCGAGCGCGCCCGCTCGGTCGGCCCGCCTGGGCATAGCGAACATGCCACCGGCTACGCGATCGACTTCGGAATACGGCCGAACGCGGGGTGCGGCGACGTCAACCCCTGCCTCGCGCGCACGGCGGCAGGGCTTTGGCTGCTGGCGCATGCGCCCGAATACGGCTTCGAGCTGTCGTTCCCGCCGGGCAATGCGCAGGGCGTGACGTGGGAGCCGTGGCACTGGCGCTGGGTCGGCGCGTCGATCAACACGCCGGGCGCGACGCGGGCGCGGATGCTGTTCGCCCGCGCGCGCGGCGAGTTTCCCGCCAATCCGCAGATCCGCGACGTGGCGGACGGCTGGATTGGCGTGATCCGCCCGACGGCGCCTGCCCCCGCGCCGGTCTTGCCGCCGCAAGGCTCGGCCTATCTGCACGGTCTGCCGCAGAGCTATTTCATCCAGCCCCTGCCAACCCCGACGCCGACCCCGCTGGTGCGGCGCAGGCGGCGGTAGCCGACAAGAAGAAAGGCGCGGCACTTTCGCGCTGCGCCTTCCTCAAAACGGTCAGGGGTCGGCTCAGCCGGCCAGCTTCGCCGCCGTCTCCGCGATGCGCTTGCCCTGGTGGCGCGCACCGCCGAGATCGACGTCGCTCGGTGCGCGGCTGCCGTCGCCGTCCGCGAGCGTGCTGGCTCCATACGGCGTGCCACCATGCACTTCCTTGACGCCCATCTGGCCCTGATAGCCGTAATCCAGCCCGACAATCGTCATGCCGAAGTGCAGCAGGTTGGTCAGGATCGAGAACAAGGTCGTCTCCTGCCCGCCATGCTGGCTCGCGGTCGAGGTGAACGCACCGCCGACCTTGCCGATCAGCGCGCCGCTGAACCACAGCCCGCCGGCCTGATCGAGGAACGATGCCATCTGGCTCGGCATCCGGCCGAAGCGGGTCGGCGCGCCGATCACGATCGCGTCATATTCGGCGAGCTTGTCGACGCTCTCGATCAGCGGGTGCGCGGTGTCGGTCTTGAAGTGCGCCGCCTCGACCACCGCCTGCGGCGCGGTTTCCGGCACGCGGCGGATGTCGACCTCGGCCCCGGCCGAGCGCGCGCCCTCGGCGACGGCATCGGCCATCTTCTCGATATGGCCGTAGGACGAGTAATAGAGGACGAGGACTTTAGCCATGGAACGCTCCTTGAGTGAACGGGTGAACTTTATTCGGAATCGACCAGCACCAGCTCGGTGTCCTCGATCGCGGTGATCGCGATCGTCTCGGCAGCACCGCCGCCGATCGCGATGCCGTCGCGCGCTCCGTAGCGCTGCCCGGCGATCTCGACCGCGCCGGTCGCCGGCACCAGATAGACATGCCGACCGGCGCCGACGTCATGGGAAATCGTCTCACCCGCCTTCACGCTGGCGGCGAGCAGACGCGCGTCGGCGCGGATCGGCAGTGCGCCGGTATCCTCCGCGAACCCGCTGGCGAGGGTGACGAACTGGCCGCTGCGGTCGCCCTTGGGGAACGGCTTGGCGCCCCAGCTCGGCGATCCGCCCTTGCGCTTGGGCTCGATCCAGATCTGGAACAGCGTCGCCTTCTCGCCCTCCAGATTATATTCGGCGTGGCGCACGCCAGTGCCAGCGCTCATCACCTGAACGTCGCCGGCACCGGTGCGGCCCTGATTGCCCATCGAATCCTGATGCGTGATCGCGCCCGAGCGGACGTAGGTGATGATCTCCATGTCGCGGTGCGGGTGCGGCGGGAAGCCACTGTTGGCGGCGATCTCGTCGTCGTTCCACACGCGGATCGCGCCCCAGCCCATGCGGGCGGGATCATGATAATCGGCGAAGGAAAAATGGTGGCGTGCGTTGAGCCAGCCGTGATCGGCATGACCCAGGCTGTCGAACGATCGTTTCTCGATCATGGCGGCGTTCCTCTTGGGGGAATATCTGTTGCAGCCAAGATAGGCGTTCCCATCGCGCCGTAAATGGAAACGCTGGAAACCGATCGTTTCGGGAGCTAAGCAAAGCGCGGAAGGAGTCTCAGCCATGCGCCTGCCCGATCTCGAAGCGTGGGCGATCTTCGCCAGCGTCGTCGAACACCGCTCGTTCAGCGCGGCGGCAGATGCGATCGGCACCTCCAAAGCGACCGTGTCGAAAGCGATCAGCCGGCTGGAGGCGCGGCTCGGCCAGTCGCTGTTCCACCGCACCTCGCGCAAGCTGACGCTGACCGAAAGCGGCACCGGCCTCGCCGAACACGCGCGCCGCATCCTCGCCGATGCCGAGGCCGCGGAGGAAGCCGCGCGCGATGCCGCCACCGCGCCCGCCGGGCTGATCCGCATGACCGCGCCGATGACGCTCGGCATGGTGCAACTGGCGCCGATGCTGGCCGATTTCCTTACCGAACATCCCGGCATCGAGATCGACCTCAACCTGTCGGATTCGCGCGTCGATATCGTCGCGGAGGGGATCGACGTCGCCTTGCGCATCGCCAACCTGCCCGACTCCTCCTTGCGCGCGCGCCGGCTCGGGCCGATCCGCACCTATGTCGTCGCAGCACCCGCCTATCTCGAACGGCACGGGCGGCCGACCCACCCGGCGCAACTCGGCGAACATGCCTGTCTCGGCTACACCAACGTGTCCGGCCCGTGGCGCTTCAACGGCCCGAACGGCGAGGAAGCGGCGGTGCGCCCGAGCGGGCCGATGCGCTCCAACAGCGGCGACGCGATGTTGCCGGCCCTGCGTGCCGGCGTCGGCATCGCGCTGCTGCCCGACTTCATCGTCGGCGGCGATCTTGCCGCCGGCACGGTAGAGGCGATCCTGACCGACTGGTCGCTCCCGCCGATCGCACTTCACCTGATGACCCCGCCCAGCAACCTGCGGCCCGCGCGCGTCGAGACGCTCATCGCCTTCCTGACGGAGCGGTTCCGAAACCTCTGCGTTACGCCGACACCATGAACCGCCTTCGCCCGGACGCCGACGACACCCGGTTCATCCGCCGCGTCGTGATCCTCATCCTCATCGCCGCCGTCGTCGCCGCGCTGTGGAAAGCGGGCGATCTGCTGATCCTCGCGTTCGGTTCGATCCTCGGCGCGATCGTGATCCACGCCTTTGCCGACCTTTATACGAGCCGCCTGAAACTGTCGCAGCGCGCCGGGCTCGGCCTCGCTTTCGCTACCGTCCTGGCGGCGGCGGCGTTTCTGGTGTGGCTGTTCGGCGTGCAGTTCGGGCAGCAGGTCAACGCACTGGTGCTGCGGCTGCCGTCGCTGCTCCAGCAACTCGGCGCGTATATGTCGCAGACGCCGGTCGGCGCCAAGATCGTCGATGCGGTGCAGGCGGCGTTCGCGGGTTCGCGTGTCGCGCGGGATATCGGCGGGCTGGTGACCGGCGGCGGCGAGCTGATCCTCAACTGCCTGTTGCTGATGGTCGGCGCGCTGTTTTTCGCGGCCGAGCCAAAGGTCTACGTCCACGGCCTGCTGCTGATGGTGCCGCGCACGATCCGCCCGGCGATCGCGGACGCGTTGGCGGACGTCGAACACAATCTGCGGCTGTGGTTGCGCGCGCAGCTGATCCTGATGACGACGATGGGCCTGCTGGTCGGCTTCGGCCTGTGGATCTCGGGCGTGCCGTCGTGGGCGGCGCTCGGCCTGCTCGCCGCGCTAAGCGAATTCGTGCCGTATATCGGGCCGACCGCGGCGATGTTACCCGCTTTGGGCCTGGGCGCGGCGGTCGGCACCGGGCCGCTGGTCGGCGCGCTCGTCACCTATGCGGTGGTGCGGCTGGTGCAGACCAACTTCATCACCCCCTATGTGCAGAACCGCGTGATCGCCATCCCGCCTGCCGTAACCTTGTTTGTTATCATAGCGATCGGCATGGTTTTTGGCCTGTTCGGGCTGTTCTTTTCTGCCGCCCTTTTGGTGGTGATCTTTACGCTTGTCCGCAGCCTCTACCTTCGCGAGGTGATCGGCGAGGACGTAGATACCCCTAAGGAATAACCGCGACTCGCCGAAAAACCTCGGTTATCGGTTCATTAACCTTTTGCGTTCACCTATAGAGCAGTTAACGAGTATGTAGTGAGTGCGCCGAGCCGAGGGGGGCGTCCGGGGCCGCCGAACGACAGGGAAACTGCCAGATGCGCGTGCTTTTGATTGAAGACGAGCCGACGACCGCGAAGGCTATCGAGCTGATGCTCTCGGCCGAGGGGTTCAACGTCTACACCACCGATCTAGGCGAGGAAGGCCTCGATCTGGCCAAGCTGTATGATTACGACATCATCCTGCTCGACCTCAACCTGCCCGACATGCACGGTTACGACGTGCTGAAGCGGGTCCGGGTCGCCCGCGTGCAGACGCCGGTGCTGATCCTGTCGGGCATCAACGAGATGGACTCCAAGGTGCGCAGCTTCGGCTTCGGCGCCGACGATTACGTCACCAAGCCATTCCACCGCGAGGAGCTGACCGCGCGTATCCACGCCGTGGTCCGCCGCTCGAAGGGCCACAGCCAGTCGGTCATCCGCACCGGCAAGCTCGCGGTCAACCTCGATGCCAAGACGGTCGAAGTCGACGGCAGCCGCGTCCACCTGACCGGCAAGGAATATGCGATGCTGGAGCTGCTCTCGCTTCGCAAGGGCACCACGCTGACCAAGGAGATGTTCCTCAACCATCTCTATGGCGGCATGGACGAACCCGAACTGAAGATCATCGACGTGTTCATCTGCAAGCTGCGCAAGAAGCTCAGCCTCGCCTGCGACGGCGACAATTACATCGAGACCGTGTGGGGTCGCGGCTACGTTCTGCGCGAATCCGACGAGGTGGAGGCGACTGCCGTCGCCTGACGCACGGCTTCGCACATCTTCGACGGCTACCGGGAGGCGGCCGCGATGCGGGGGCATCGCGGCCGCTTCGCTGTGTAGAACGCCGCGTCGGCAATGTTTCGTGACAGTCGTGCAACAGATCGGTCATGACCGAGTCACGCACCGCCCCTAACCGAACGCGACTGGCCACACGGGAAGTGGCTGCGTTCGGACGAAGAGGGGCAGACCATGACAATGCGCGCGACACTGATCGCACTGGGCTCGACGAGCCTGATGCTCGCCGGCTGCGGCAGCGACAACAATACGCCGGCGACCACGCCGACGCCGACCCCCTCCGCCAGCGCGACGCCGACGCCGACGCAGACCGCCACGCGCACCATCGTCATGGTATGGGATGGCCTCCGCCCGGACGACGTCAACGCCACCGACACGCCGAACCTGTTCGCGCTCCAGCAGGCGGGTGTGCAGTTCGCCGACAACCATTCGACCTACCCCACCTTCACGATGATGAACGGATCGTCGTTCGCGACCGGTTCGTTCCCGAAGACGTCGGGCTTCTACGGCAACACCTTCTGGACGCCGCCGCAGGGCATTTCGAACACCATCCCCGTCGGCAAGGGCGCGAGCGGTGCGGCGCAGGATTATGTCGATCCGGTCTTCACCGAAGACTATGCGGTGCTCAACACGCTGAACGACTATTACGGCGGCCAGTTGCTGTTGGTGAAGAGCCTGTTCGCGACGGCACAAGCCGCCGGCATCACCACCGCCGCAATCGGCAAGTCGGGGGCCGCCTATATCCAGGATCTCGGCAAGGGCGGCCTGTTCCTCGACGAGAACACCGTGCAGCCGCGCAGCCTCGTGACCGAACTGCAAGGCGCCAATATTGCTCTGCCGAGCAACGTGGTGAACAACTATGCCGCCACCGATGCCGTCACCCTCACAGCCAGCAACGGCAACCCCACCGCGCGCGCCGGCTACGTCACTTTCAACACCACAGCCTACGATCCGAACGGCACGCTGACCGTCGCCGCGCGCGACTCCGCCGACACCACGCAGGGCGCGCCGGAAGACGCCGCCAACAAATACATGATGAACGTGTTCACCTCGTACATCCTGCCCAAGAAGAACCCGATGCTCTCGCTCATCTGGTTCCGCACGCCCGATAACGTCGAACACGGCTACGGCCCCGGCACCGCCAACGTGAAGGCCGGCCTCAAGTCGCAGGATGCGCGGCTCGGCGAACTGATGGCCGCGCTGAAGGCGCAGGGGCTGGACACCACCACCAACATCGTCGTTGTGTCGGATCACGCGCACTCCACCGTCTCGGGTCCGCTCGCGCTATACCCGCTGCGGGCGATCAACGCGGGCGGCGGCGCACCCAACGGCGCACTCGTCAACGGCGCGACCAGCGGCACCAGCAACGCCACACTCGGCGGCGTGAGTGGCAACGGCTTCTCCTTCTCGGGCGACGTACGCTCGGCCGATCTGCTCACCTACCGCGGCTTCAAGGCGTATGACGGCGCGGGCTGCTCGACCAGTGCGATGTACGGTCTCGCCGCGAACGGCACGCCGACCGTGCCACTCAAAAACGACACCACCGGCGCACTGTGCGGCACCGCCAACACCAAGTATCAGGCGATCAGCGCGGGCCTCGCCGCCCCCGTCGCGAGCTTCAAGGTGCCCGCGCCGGGCAGCCTGCCCACCAACGGCATCGTCGTCGCGGCGAACGGCGGATCGGATTACTTCTACGTGCCGAGCCATGACCCCGCCACGATCCGCAACCTCGTCCGCTTCCTGCAAGCGCGCGAGGAATATGGCGCGATCTTCGTCGACAGCCGCTACGGCCAGATCGCCGGCACGCTCCAGATGAGCCAGGTCAATCTGGAGAACACCAACCGCCGCGACAACGGCCAGCCCGACGTCGTCGTCTCGATGAACTGGGACGACAGCGTGTCCGTCCAGGGCAAGACCGGTATCGAGTTCGAGAGCGTCGGCGGCCAGCGCGGCATGCACGGCAGCTTCGGCACGACCGACGTGCACAACACGCTGATCGCGAGCGGCCCGTCGTTCCTGAAGAGCGCCAAGGTCAGCTTCCCGACCGGCAACGTCGATGTCGCGCCCACCGTCGCCTATCTGCTCAAACTGTCGATGCCCGCCGCCGACGGCCGCATCATCAACGAGGCGCTGGCGATCCCGGCGAGCGGCTCTGCGCAGTCGGTCACCCCGTCGAGCGTCGCGCCGGCGGCGGGCGCCGCCACCGGGCTGATGTTCGAGACCCCAACCGATCCGACCGGCGCGACCAAGGACGCGGCGCTGTCGAAGGGCAGCTACACGATCCAGTTGCAGGTCAAGGATCTGACCGTCGACGGCAAGACCTACCGCTACTTCGATTACGCCAAGGCGGTGCGCCAGTAATGACCACACGGTTTGGTGTATTCGCAGCCGTCACGCTGTTCGCCGCCGCACCTTCGGGTGCGGCGGTCGGCGCGCCCAAGAGCCTCGACTTCGACACCGTGTTCAGCGCGCACGGCGAGCCATCCTTCCTGCATTACGGCGTGATGTTCGTGTCGAAGGGCGCGGTGCATCACATGGCGCTGTGGCGCGACCGCGATCGCCTGCTCAGACGCGACACCGACGCGGCGATCACCACCTTTGCGGTGCACACGCCGGGCGATCCGGCCTACCAGATGATCGCGCTCGACCGGAAACGCCGGATCAGCACCCGGATCAGCCGGGAGAGCCTGTACCGGATCGGCGCGTTCACCGACTGGTTCGATCTGACGCACGGTCTGCGCCACCCCAAGATTGCCTACACGCTAACCACCGGCGCGGCCCCTGCGGCGATGCCGCGCGTGCCGTCGCCGTGCGCCTGGTACGATCTCGTGCAGGGTGGCCGTCTCACGCACATCTGCTGGGATGCGCAGGCGCGGGTTTCCGAACTTATCGTCTCGGCCGGGCATCTGGTGTGGCGTGTGGTTGCGCTCGATCGCAAGCCGATCGCGGCGTCGGTGTTCGTGGTCGATGATCAGGGCTATGTCCACGACGATGCCGATCACGACATCGATAAGGATTGACGCACCGCTCTGCCGCTACTTCCGCACCCAGACCTTCTCGCCGCCGATCCAGGTCTGCAACACCACCGTATCCCGCAATTCCGTGGGTGAGGCCAGCAGCGGATCGCGATCGACGATGATGAAGTCCGCCCGCTGCCCGGGTGCGAGCCGCCCGAACTTCGCCTCGGCAAAGCCGGCATAGGCGGCATCCATCGTATAGGCCTTCCACGCCTGTTCGCGGGTGATCGCCTCCTGCGGCTGCCAGCCGCCATAAGGCTGGCCGTCCGCGCCCTGCCGGGTGAACGCCGCCGCCCAGCCCGGAAACGGGTTGGGGCTTTCGACCGGGTAATCGGTGCCGAACGCCAGCCCCGCGCCGTTCGCGAGCATCGTCTTCCACGCATAGGCCCCCGCCAGCCGCTGCGGCCCCAACCGCGCCTCCGCCATCTTGTAGTCGCTGGTTTCGTGGACTGGCTGCATCGACGCGATCGTCCCGTATTTGCCGAAGCGCGGCAGGTCGGCCGCATCGACGATCTGGGCATGTTCGATCCGCCAGCGCCGGTCGCCCTTGTAGGTCTGCGCCATCTGGTCGATCGCGTCGAGCACCTGCGCGTTGGCCTTGTCACCGATCGCGTGGACGGCGACCTGATAATTGTCCATCGCCGCGCGGCTCATCAGGTTCTGGATCACGTCGTCGCTCATGAAGCCAGCACCCGACTGGCCGGCCGCGTCGCTATACGGCGCCTTCAACCACGCGCCGCGCGAACCGAGCGCACCGTCGGCGTACAGCTTCACGCCGCCCATGTGCAGCCGGTCGGCATACAGCCACGGCGTCGGCCCGCCGCCGCCGATCCGCACCGCCGTCTCGACCCCCATCGCATAGCTCATGATGCGAACGCGCAGCGATCCGACATCGCCGATCCGCCGATACGACAGCCAGTCGTCCAGGCTGGTGCCCATGTCCGACGTGGCGGTGACGCCGTAGCTCAGCAACGTCTCCTGCGCGCGCAGGAACGCGAGGTCCCGCTCCTTGGGCAGCGGTTGCGGCACAACCTTGTTGACGAGCTCCTGCGCGGCATCGACGAACACGCCGTTCGGGGCGGCACCGGTCTTCTCGATCCGCCCGCCCGCCGGCGACACGCTCTTGGCTGTGATCCCCGCCGCCTTCAGCGCAGCGGTGTTGCCCCAGCTCGCGTGGCCGTCGATGCGCGACAGCCACACCGGACGATCCGACACCACACTGTCGAGATCGGCTGCGGTGGGAAAGCGGCCCAGCCCCCACGCCTCCTGGTTCCAGCCGCCACCGACGATCCACTTGCGATCCGGGTTGGCGGCGGCATAGGCGGCGATCCGCGCCTTCGCCTCGTCGAGCGAGTGCGCTTGCGACAGGTCCAGTTCCATCGAGCGGAAGCCGAGTTCCATGATATGCCCGTGCGCATCGACGAAGCCGGGCAGCATCACCTTGCCCTTCTCGTCCGCGCGCCAGTCGAGCCGCTCGGGCCGCTTGTCCTTGGCCTGGAGCAGCTTCACCACCTTGCCGTCCGGGCTGACCAACAGCGCGTTGAAACGCACCACCTGCCCATCCTTGTCGAGCGTCATGCCGTTGACGTTGTCGACCAGCGCGTCCGCGAACGCGGGAGAGGCGGCGAGGAGCGCGGCAAGCGCGACGGAGCGGAGGGGCATGGCCATGGCCGACGCGATACGGTGTGTTTTCGCCCCGCGCCAGATGGTGCGGATCCGCAAGGCACACGCGCCCGCGGAGTCACGACCATTGCCGCAACCGCGTATAGCGCCTAGGGCGCGCGCTTGGCCCTGACGGGCGAAACGGAAGCGCAACGATGGCAACGCAGATGAAACCGGCCCCCGACTCCCTGCCCGTGACGATCGACGACGTTCGCACCGCGCACGCCCGCATCGCCGACGCCATCGTCCGCACGCCGACCTTCATCAGCCGCACCCTGTCGAAGCTGACCGGCGCAACCGTGTACCTGAAGTTCGAGAACCTCCAGTTCACCGCCGCCTACAAGGAACGCGGCGCGCTCAACACACTGTTGCAGCTCGACCATAACGAGATGGGCGTCATCGCCGCCTCGGCCGGTAATCACGCGCAGGGCCTCGCCTATCACGCCAACCGGCTCGGCATCCCCGCCACCATCGTCATGCCCACCACCACGCCGACGGTGAAGGTGATGCAGACCGAAAGCCACGGCGCTAACGTCGTGCTGTTCGGCCAGACCTTCGATGCGGCCTACGCGCACGCCCGCGAACTGGAGGCGGAGCGCGGCTACACGTTCGTCCACCCCTTCGACGATGCGCGCGTGATCGCCGGGCAAGGCACCGTCGCGATCGAGATGCTGGCGGATGCGCCCTCCATCGACACGCTGATCGTGCCGATTGGCGGCGGCGGGCTGATCTCGGGCATGTCCACCACCGCCCGCGCGATCAGCGCGGAGCGCGGCGGCGCCCCGATCGAGGTGATCGGCGTGCAGGCCGAGCTGTTCCCCTCGATGTACAACCGCATCAACGGCACCGACATGTCCTGCGCGGGCGATACGCTGGCCGAGGGTATCGCGGTGAAGGAGCCGGGCACGATCACCTCGGGCATCGTGCGCGCGCTGGTCGACGATATCGTGCTGGTGAGCGAACGCAGCCTTGAGGAAGCGGTCAGCCTGCTGCTCCAGATCGAGAAGACCGTGGTCGAGGGTGCCGGCGCGGCCGGGCTGGCGGCGCTGCTCCAGCACCCGGAGCGGTTCCGGGGCAAGACGGTCGGTATCATCCTGTGCGGCGGCAATATCGACACGCGGCTGCTCGCCAACGTGCTGCTGCGCGATCTCGCCCGGTCCGGGCGGCTCGCCCGCCTGCGCATCGTGCTGCGCGATCAGCCCGGCGCGCTGTACGGCGTGGCGCGCATCTTCGAGCAGGAGCGCGTCAACATCCTCGAACTGGCACACCAGCGCATCTTCACCAACCTGCCGGCGAAGGGCCTCAGCCTCGACGTCGAGTGCGAGACGCGCGACCTCGCCCATCTCGAACGGCTGAAGGCGGCGCTCCATGCGGAAGGATATGAGGTCAGCCCGGTCGAACTCGGCTGACGAGGCGAGTCCGGCGTGCGGCAGGCTGCGCGCTGCGCGGCTTTGCCATGCGGCTTTTGCCCGTTATGGTGCGTAGCCTGCGCTTGGCCCGCCGATCTGCTACCCATTTGGGTGCAGAATGCTGCAATTCCGCCGCGACAGACCATCTACCGCACGTTAACCTCGAATGATGGTAAAGCCGCTTTTCAGAACGACCGAAGCGATTCATAAGACGATCAGGCCCTGCATCGGCAGCGGCCATGAAAGGATCAACCGGCGGTGAGTGCGCCCTTCCGTTTTCCCCGCTTCTTCGTCACCAGCCCGTCACCGTGCCCCTATCTGCCCGGCCGCCAGGAACGTAAGGTTTTCACAGAGTTACGCGGGCCACACGCCGGCGACCTCAACGACGCGCTCGGCCGGATCGGCTTTCGCCGCAGCCAGTCGGTCGCTTACCGGCCAAGCTGCGCGGGCTGCTCCGCCTGCGTCTCGGTGCGCGTCGTCGCATCGGAATTCGTGCCCAACGCGACCCAGCGCAAGCAGATGCGCCGCAACGCCGATCTCGACGTTTCCGCCTGCCGCCCGTGGGCGACGGACGAGCAGTTCCAGTTGCTGCGCCGCTACCTTGGCGAGCGTCATCCCGGCGGCGGCATGGCGGAGATGGACGAGCAGGATTATGCCGACATGGTCGAGCATTCGCCGGTTAATTCCTTCGTCATCGAATACCGCGAACCCGCGACGAACGGCGCGCGCGGCAAGCTGATCGGCGCGTGCCTGACCGACCAGCAGGCGGACGGCCTGTCGATGATCTACAGCTTCTTCGACGCCGATGCGGCCGCCCGCCCCGGCTTCGGCAACATGATCATCATGGACCACATTACCCGCGCCCGGGCGATGGGGCTGCCCTGCGTCTATCTCGGCTATTGGGTGAAGGGTTCGGCGCGGATGGCGTACAAGACGCGCTACCGCCCGATCGAGGTGCTCGGCCCCAAGGGCTGGACGCCGCTGACCGACGAAGACGCGACCTACCGGCCGCCCGCGCAGCATTACTCCATGCTCGCCGACGAGATTGCCTGACGGCCGCTCCGCCGATCAGCGTTCGGTTAAAGCCGGCGCGTTGATCGCGGAAAACATGATGATGAACAGCGTGAGCGCACGATCGTCGGTCACCTCGATCTGCCAGTCCTCGCCGTTCCAGAAGGCCTCGCCCTGATCGCGCAACAGATCGCTCGCGAGCTTCACCGCCACTTTACGCGCCGCCGCCACATCGGGCAGATCGAGGCCGCTCACATCCGGATGGGAGGTCCCGTCGTGGACGTTGAAATGGAAGATCGGCATGGCGTGTCCCCGATGGCGCGTCTCACGTGCGTCCTCGGTCATAACACTTGATCCAGATCAAGGATCCATTCGCTTCAACGCAATCAACCTACCGTATGATGATTCCCATCACCCAAAAGCGAACTGCCGCGCGATGGCATGGTGCAGTTCGTCGTTTTCGGCGAGGAAGCGTTCCAGATATTGGTGCAGCCCGCCCGCGATCACCTCGCTCGAATGCGTCTTGAGCATCCGGGCGAGACGGCCGCGCGCCATCGCCTCCGCCTCGCCGTGCATACCGGTGCGTTTGGCGAGCAGGGTGAGGAAATCGACCGCCTCCTCCGCCGATGCGGCGAGACTGCGCGGCAGCTCCGCGCGCGCGATCAGGAGGTCGATCACGTTGGAGGGTTGCAACCCGTCCGAATAGAGCCAGCGATAGGCAGTCACTGCGGACACCGTCTGCAGGATCGTCGTCCACTGGTCACGATCGACGACCCCGCCGACCGGTTCGCCCGCCGGCAGCAGGATGTGGTATTTCACGTCGAGCAACCGGGCGGTATTGTCCGCCCGCTCGATCGCCTGTCCGAGCCGGATGAACCACGTCGTCTGGTTGCGCAGCATCCGGTGGATCGCCCCTTCGAACCCGCGCGTCGCCGCCTTGACCGATTCCGCCAGCGCCAGCGTCGCCGCCGCGCCGCCGGGCGTTGCGCGGTTCTGGAACAGCAGCCACGCCTGGTTGATGCCGGTCCACGCCTCCCGCGTCAGCGAGGTCCGTACCGCACGGGCATTGTTGCGCGCCAGATCGAGCGATTGCACCAGCGAGCCCGGGTGCGTCTTGTCGAGCGTGAGGAAGCGCGCCACCGCATCCTGCCCGACCACCTCGCCGGTCCTGGAAAAGGCGGCGACGGTATCGGTCACGGCAAGCGCGCTTTCCCACGCGACCTGCCCCGCCGGGCGCGGCGACAGCGCGTCGAGGCGGATCGTCGCCTCGACCAGCCGCGCGATGAAGTCGGCACGTTCGACATAACGGCCAAGCCAGTAGAGCGACGACGCGGTCCGCGACAGCATCAGTTGCCGCCCATGCTCTGGCTCATGCCGCCCATCGTTTGCGACATGCCGCCCATCGACTGGCTCTGCACCGCCGGCCCTTGCGACTGCGCCATCACGCCATCGTCCATCAACACGAAACTGTCCTTGGTGCCGCCGCCCTGCGAGGAATTCACCACCAGCGAGCCCTCCTTCAGCGCGACGCGGGTCAGCCCGCCCGGCACCACCTGTACGCCGCGCGATCCGGTCAGCACGAACGGGCGGAAATCGACGTGGCGCGGGGCGAGGCCCGCCTCGGCCAGGGTCGGCACGGTCGACAGCGCCAGCGTCGGCTGCGCGATGTAGCGGTGCGGCTCGGCGATCAGCGCGGCGCGGAACGTCTCGATCTCGGCTGCCGACGCCGTCGGGCCGACCAGCATGCCGTAGCCGCCCGATCCGTCGACCAGCTTCACCACCACCTTGTCGAGATTGTCGAGCGTGTATTGCAGCGCCCCCGCTTCGCGGCAACGCCATGTCTCGACGTTGGGCAGTTTCGTCTCGCCACCGGAGTAGTATTTCACGATTTCCGGCATGTAGCTGTAGATCGCCTTGTCATCGGCGATGCCGTTGCCCGGTGCGTTGATGAGCGCGACGTTACCCGCCGCATAGGCGCGGATCAGCCCGGGCACGCCAAGCATCGAATCCGGGCGGAACACCTCGGGATCGAGGAAATCGTCGTCGATACGGCGATAGATCACGTCGATCTTAACCAGCCCGCCGATCGTGCGCATCCACACGAAATCGTCATCGACCACGAGATCGGCAGCCTCGACCAGTTCGATCCCCATCGAATCGGCAAGGAAACTGTGTTCGTAATAGGCCGAATTATAATGCCCCGGCGTCAGCACCACGCACACCGGCGCGGCGACGTTGCCGGGCGCGACCGATCGCATCGTCTCCAGCAGCCGGTCGGGGTAGGAATCCACCGCCGCCACCCGGAAATGTCCGAACAATTCCGGGCACAACCGTAGCATCGCCTCGCGGTTTTCCAGCATGTAGCTGACCCCGGACGGCGTACGGGCATTGTCCTCCAGCACGTAGAATTCGTCCGGTCCGGTGCGGACCAGATCGATCCCGCAGATATGCGCCCAGATGCCGTGCGGCGGGCGGATGCCGGCGATCTCGGGGCGAAACTGCGGATTGCTCAGCACCAGATCGGCGGGCAAAATCCCGTCCTTCAGGATCTTCTGCGCGCCGTAGATATCGTCAAGGAACGCGTTGATCGCCTCGACCCGCTGCACCAGCCCTTCGGACAACCGCGCCCATTCGCTAGCTAGGAAGATGCGCGGCACGATGTCGAACGGGATGATGCGCTCGCTCGCATCACTGTCGCCGTACACCGCGAAAGTGATGCCGAGCTGGCGGAACGTCGCCTCGGCGGACTGCTGGCGGCGGCGCAGTTCGGCGGCGGGCGTCCCCTCGATCCAGGTGCCGAGCGCGGCGAGTTCCGACCGGCACACCGTCGACCCCGATTGCCCCATGATCTCGTCGAACGCTTGTATTCCCATCGAACCGAAAACGCCCTTCTATGCCGCCAGCACATGCTGCGACGGATTGTTGCGCCGCACAAGGCGCTTTCTTGACGGGAAACCGGGCGGTCGGTTTACAGGTGGAAGTCGCTGCGCGCTTCGGCAACGATTTTCGGGAGCGCTTTGCGGTCGATGAACGCCGCACCACCGCCCCGCGCCTCACGCACCAGCACATCGGCGAACTCCGGGTGCATCGGCAGCACGATGTCGGCGGGCATCGCGCCCATCCGCGCCAAGCTCTTGCGGTAATCCGCGATGATATTGGGGTAAGCGCGATTGCCCTTCAACACATTGCCCGCGACCGTCAGGCTGCACGGGAACACCACGCGCAGCTTGCCCACCGGCATCGACCAGGTGGTGCAACCCGGCGTGTGGCCCGGCGTCAGCGTCGCGGTGATGCCGACGTTCCCCAGCCGCACCGTCTCGCCGTCGCGCACCACCCGGTCGACCGGCACGGCGGGGAAGCGGGTGTGGCCGTTCTCGTTATCCGCCTCGTGCCGCCCGGCGCGCAAGGCGCCCGCATCGGCGGCGGAGGACACCAGCCGCGCGCCGGTATCGCGGCGCAATTGCGCGAAGGCGGCGGCATGGTCGAAATGCGCATGCGAGTTGAGCATCAGCTTCAACTGCCCCGGCCCGACGCCGATCGCGCGCAGGTTGCGTTCGATCAGCCCGGCACTCTGCGCAAGGCCGCTGCTGACGAGGATCGCGCCCGCGTCGGTCTTGATCACATAGACCGCCAGCCCCTTGGTGCCGACGTACCAGATCGGCCCGGCGATATGGAACGGCTTGACCGGTTCCGACCAGCTCGCCGGGCTTTCCGCAAGTGCGGGCGTGGCGATCAGCGCGGCGGCGGCGAGGAGCAGGCGTTTCATCATAGCGCCGCCAGCATCCCCGGAGTCAGCACCTGAGGCAAGACCTGCGGTTCCGCCGCACCCGGTGCGTAGTAGAGGTACAAGGGAACCCCGGCGCGGTTATGCGCCTCGATGAAGCGGCCGAGCGTGGCGTCGCCGTTGGTCCAGTCGCCCACCAGCACCGCGACGTTCTTCTTGGCGAAGGCGGCGCGGGTCGCATCGGTTTCGATCGCGGCCTTCTCGTTCACCTTGCAGGTCAGGCACCAGTCGGCGGTGAAGTACGCGAACACCGGGCGGTTGGCGGCACGCAGACTTGCCAGCTTCGTCTCGCTGAACGCTTCCTCGCCCTTCACGGCAACGGCCACCTTCGACTTGCCCGCCAATGGCACGATCGCGATGGCACCCCACACGAAGACGACCGCGATGAAGGCAGTTCGCATCGCGCCAAACGGCAAGCCCTTCCGCTGCCTATGACCACCAGAGTAGAGGCCCATGCTCAAAAGCAAAGCTGCGAGCAGTCCAAGGGTCATACCATCGGTGCCGACCTGCCGCCCCAACACCCACGCCAACGCGATCGCGGTCAGCCACATCGGGATCGACAGGATGCGACGGAACGTCTCCATCCAGCCGCCCGGCTTGGGCAGCAGTTTCCGCAAGCTCGGCACGAAGCCCAGCGCCAGGAACGGCAGCGCGAGACCGATGCCCAGCCCCGCGAACACCGCCAGCGCGGCATACCACGGCAGCACCAACGCCGCGCCGAGCGCCGCGCCCATGAACGGCCCCGTACACGGCGTCGCGATGAACGCGGCCAGCGCACCGGTCGCGAACGCGCCACCCGCGCCGCCCGCGCGGTTGACGAACTGCGGCGTGGGTATCTCGAACAACCCGCCGAGGTTGAGCGACAGCGCCACGCACAGCAGCAACAGCACGACGATCGCGCGTGGGTCCTGCAACTGGAACGCCCAACCGACCGCGCTGCCCCCCGCCCGCAAGCCGAGAATTATCGCACCGAGGCCCACGCACACCGCCACCACGCCCGCCGTATACGCCAGCGCCTCCGCCCTCGCGGAACGTTCGTCGAGGTGCCCGCGCGCGAGGCTCAGCGCCTTGAGGCTGAGGATCGGGAACACGCACGGCATGATGTTGAGGATCAGCCCGCCCAGCAGCGCCCCCGCCAGCGCGATCAACGTCGCGGTCAACGCGCCGCTTGGCGGTGCGTCGGCAGGCGCGTTACCCGCCGGCGCGACCGTGCCGGGCTTGGCGTCTACTACTAGGCCTTGCCCACCACCGATCGCTAGCACGCCGGTCAGCGCGCCCGCTCCGCCTGCACCGGGTTTGGTGGTGATGACGATGCGGTCGCCGTCGCGCGTGACCACCTGCTTGGCCGCATAATCCACGATGCCGGTGGTGACCGGATAGAAATAGGCATCCGCCAGCGGCGCACCCGCCGGATACGGCACGCCGATCCGGAGCGCGCCATCCGCCACCTGAAACGCCGCCGCGCCGCCGAGCGGCTTGGGGATCGCCCGCCGCCACGCATCGAAACGCGCCCGGTTCTCCGCCGTGACCGCGCCGTCGCCCACGGTCAGGTCGATCGCGAGGTCCGCCGATTCAGGCACGCATACGCTCGACGTGCAGACCAGATAATCGACGTGCAGCTTGACCGGCAGCTTCGTCCCCGCCGCCAGCCCCGCCGGCACATGCAGCGTCACCAGCGGCGCATAGGGCTTCTCGAACACATAGTTCATCAGCCCCGCCACCAGCAGCCGCTCCGGCACTGGATAGACCGGCGCGGCGGCGGTCACGCCCTTCGGCAGCGTCCACGAAAGCTTTGCCGGAAAGCCGGCATCGCCCGGGTTCTGCCAATAGCCATGCCAGCCCGGCTCCGGCCGCGCATCGAGCGCCAATGTCACGTCGCTGTCCGCCGCCGGGGTCGCGCTTTCCGCCACCAGCGTGATCGCGAGGTGCGGCCCATCGCCGAGCGCGCCGGGCGCATCCGCCCAGGCGGCACTTGCGGCGAACAGCGCCAGCATCGTCACGAACAGGTAATGAAGCGCACGCATCGGGCAATCCTTGTCGGCAAACCGCGTCTCGGCCATAGCCGCCGGCGGGAGTGCTTCGGATCGCCGCGAAAGGAAAGTCATGAATCGTTTTACCTCCCTCCCCGCCCTTGCACTGGCCCTTTCGTTCGCGCTCGCAGCCACCCCGTTGGCGGCGCAATCCGCTCCGCCCGCGCCCGTAGCCGTCTCGCCGGAAACACCGCCGAAGT
>Ga0265798_10004196_pt1 | contig 20057 bp, 14 predicted proteins | sample P3T30metagenome_FD_192430 | JGI IMG/M metagenome (GOLD analysis project Ga0265798, IMG submission 192430) | Plant litter microbial communities from East Loma Ridge, Irvine, California - P3 T30 | ecosystem: Environmental > Terrestrial > Plant litter > Unclassified | place: USA: California... | reverse complement strand
CGGATGCGCAGCCGTGAGCTTCATCACGTCGTAGAGTTCGCCACTTGCCGTCGGCAATCCCTGGTAACGGGTTCCGTACCAGCTTGCCACGCCACGCGCATGGTAGGGCGCTAACCTGTTCATCGGCCGGTAGCTATTTCCCATAGCAACATAAGGCTTGAGCGTACCGGAGACAAACCGCTCTGCCCTGGGGACTGGCTCCTTGACTGCATCAATCTGCGCCTGCGTTACGCCTTTTGGTGGGCCGTCGTTGAGGTAATAGCGCCCCCCGGCTTTCGTTGGCTGAACTTTTGGCGTCGAGCAGGCTACAAGAGACAGCGCCAACGCAGCTACCAGCCCTTGTTTTGAACAGATAGGTGAAATACTTTTCATCGGTGGTTCCACACGTTTTTCATCGCCCGACGCTTCGCAGACGCGTCACCATTTCGGGTGACTTGCCTCGGCAGCCATTGGCAAACACAGCAAGGCTCAAGGCCGAGCTTGTGGATCATACATGTGGAACGGCAGAACAGAAAATCGTTCGCTCACAGTCCTGGATCAGCGAAGGTCCGGATCGACACGCTGCAGAGCGGACGGCCATCAGTACCTCAGTGTACGAGGCGGCCGAGGATGCCGCATTGAAGACCCGTTCGCCGAAAAGCAACGGCTCTCGTTACTCTCTATTGAGTTCAGGCCGGAACGACCCATGTAGGGGGCACGAAACACCCCAGCCACGGAGGAGAACGCATGAAACGCATCTTTGCACTATGGCGCATGGTCGCCGGCCAGGACCTGCGCCTGCTATGGTTCGCTCTCCGGCATGAGCAACGTCCCGTGTGGCTGTTGCCCGGGCTGGCTATCCTTGCACTCTTCGCGCTGGAACCGATGAATTTCGCGCTGCCCGTACTGGGCGTCGTCGACGAGCTCGTGCTCGTGCCGCTGGTCCTGCATGGCATGGTGAAAATGCTGCCCGCACAGGTGATGGACAGCTTTACGCGCGCTTATGCCCCTCGGCGCAAGCGTTCCTATTCCTGATGGAACTCGTCCGCTGAAGCGAACAGATCCCAGGAAGCGATGAACAGGGCCGCAATCACCGGCCCGATCACGAAGCCGTTCAGGCCGAACAGGGCCATGCCGCCGATGGTCGACAGCAGCACCACGTAGTCCGGCATCTTGGTGTCCTTGCCGACCAGCAGGGGGCGCAGCAGGTTGTCGACCAGGCCGATCACGAACACGCCGAAGGCGATCAGCGCCACGCCCTGCCAGATCGCGCCGGTAACGAGGAAGTAGACCGCTACCGGCGCCCAGACGATGGCGGCGCCGACCGCCGGCAGCAGCGACAGGAAGGCCATCACCACCGCCCACAGCAGCGGCGCCTGCACGTGCAGGATCCAGAAGATCAGCCCGCCCAGCGCACCCTGGGCGATCGCCACCAGCACGTTGCCTTTCACGGTGGCGCGGATCACGGTGGTGAAGTTGCTGAACAGGCGCTTCTTGTAATCCATGCTCAGCGGTACCGCGGTCTTGATGCGGCCCGCCAGCGAATGGCCGTCGCGCAGCAGGAAGAACAGCAGGTAGAGCATGATGGTCATGCTGACCAGGAAGTCGAAGGTGTTGCTGGCAAAGTTGATCGCATAGCGGGCCGCGACCTGGCTGACCTGGGACGCGATGCTGGTCAGCTTGGCCTGCAGCGAGGCGATGCTGGTGAGGTCGAAGCGCTCGAGCAGGCCGACCACCCAGTTCGGCAGCGCGCCGATGATCTGGGTGAAGTAGCGGCCGAAGTCGATGTGGCCCGACTTCATCATGTCGTAGACCGTGACCGCCTGCTGCACCAGCGAGGCGCTGATCAGGGCCACCGGAATGATCACCATGACCACGATGGACAGGAGGGTGAGCAGGGCGGACACGTTCGGCTTGTGGTTGGTCGCCCGCAGCAGCCGGCGGTAGAGCGGGATGAAGAGGATGGCCAGCACGATGCCCCAGAACACCGCGCCCGCATAGGGCATCAGGATCCAGAAGAAGCCGATCGTGACGATCGTCAGAAGAAAAAGAAAGACTTTTTGCTGAAGCGTGTATTGGCTGGCAGGTGGGTTCATGAAGTTATGATAACTCTAACTGCCGTTCGATGTAGTCCTCGAAGGCGTCGCGCGACAGCGCCTTCGAGTAATACCAGCCCTGGATGAAGTCGCAGCCGAAGGCCGCCAGGGTGTCGCGCTGGGCGCCATGCTCGACGCCCTCGGCGATCACCTCGATGCCGAGCCGGTGCGCGAGGCCGATGATGGCCTCGGTCAGCGCCTTGTCGCTGCCGTCCTCGGCCAGGTGCTTGATGAAGGATTTGTCGATTTTCAGGTAGTCGACGTCGAAATGCTTCAGGTAGGCCAGCGAGGAAAAGCCGGTGCCGAAGTCGTCGATCGAGACCTTGGCGCCAGCGCCGCGCAGCGCCTCGAGGCAGCGCGCGACCTGGTCGGCGTCGTTCACGAGCACGCCCTCGGTGATTTCCACCGTCAGGCTGCTGCTGGGCGCGCTGGCGTGCAGGATGCGGTCCAGCCAGGGCAGGCGGCCCTGGCGTTCGAACTGCATCGGCGAGATGTTCACGCTCAGCTCGATCATGCAGTCGTATTTCTGGCGCCAGCGTTCGATGCTGGCGATGGCTTCGCCCAGCACCCATTCGCCGATATCGTCGATCAGGCCGGTTTCCTCGGCCAGCGGAATGAAGCTGGCCGGGCTGATCGGGCCGAGTTCGGGGTGGTCCCAGCGCAGCAGCGTCTCGGCCTTGCGCAGGCGCCCGGTGGATGCTTCGACGATGGGCTGGTAGAACACCTGCAGTTGCCGGCGCGACAGCGCCGTGCGCAAGTCCTTGCCGAGCCTGAGCCTGAGCGAGGCCTCCTGCTGCAGGGCAGCGGTAAAGTACTGGAAGTGGCCGCGTCCGGCGCGTTTGGCCTGGATCATCGCGTCTTCCGCGTGCGCGAGCAGGGTGACGGCATCAAGCGCATCGTCCGGATACAGGCTGATGCCGATGCTGGCGGACGGGTAGGCGGGCTCGTCGGCGGCAAGCCGCAGCGGCGCGGCCACCGCCTCGATCAGCGCCCCGGCGATCGTTTCGAGGTGCAGGTCCTGCTCGCCTTCGCCGACGGCGATCGCGAACATGCCGCCGCCCAGGCGCGCCATGGTCGCATCCGCCGGCACGCAGCGCGCCATGCGCCGGGTCAGCTCGACCAGGGCTTCGTCGCCGCGCGCATAGCCGTAGCTGTCGTTGATGTCCTTGAAGCGGTCGATGTCGAGCAGCAGCACGCCCAGCCGGCGGCCGGCGCCCTGCACCTTCTTCATGTCCTGTTGCAGGCGGTCGAGGAAGAGGCGGCGGTTCGGCAAGCCGGTCAACGGGTCGAAATTGGTCTGGCGCCAGATCACTTCGTCCTTCTGCTTCTGTTCGCTGATGTCCTGGAACTGGATCACGTGGCGGTAGACGCGGCCGTCCGGATGCCGGATCACGCGGATGTTGACGAACTTCGCGGTAAAGCGGCCGTCCTTGTTGCGGTCCTGGATCTCGCCCTGCCAGTGGTCGCGTTCGGCCAGCGCCTGGCGCAGGCGCGCGTAGAAGCTGCGGTCGTGCATGCTCGAGCCGAACAGCTGGGGCTCCTGGCCGGCCACTTCGTCCAATGCATAGCCGGTCTGCACGGTGAAGGCCGGGTTGGCGTCGACGATGCGGTTGTCCTCGTCGGTGACCAGCACGGCTTCCGAGCTGGTCTGGTAGATCAGGGTTGCCATGCGCATCGATTCTTCCAGGTGGCGGCGCTGGCTCACGTCCTGCACGGTGCCGCTCAGGACCCGCCGCCCATCCAGCGTGATCGGATGGCAGAGCACGCGTATCCATTTGCGCTTGCCGGCACGGGTGACGATCTGGACTTCGATGTCGAAGGATTCGCCATGGACCGTGGCTGCGTGCAGGGAGCGCTCACCCAGTTTGCGGTCTTCCTCGTTGCAGCAGGCCAGGCAGTCGCCAAGCGCCAGCGATGCGCCCTCGGGCAAGTCGTAGATCCGGCCGACCTCGTCGCTCCACTCCATGTGGCCGGTCGCGCAGTCCAGTTCCCAGGCGCCGATCCGGGCCAGGGCGCTCATGTCCTTCAGCATCCGGGCCTGCTGGCGGATCGTGCGTTCCTGTTCGATGCGCGCGGTGATGTCGCGCCCGACGCCCAGCACGCCCAGCACCTTGCCGTCAGGCTCGAAGATCGCCGTCTTGATGGCTTCGAACACGCGGGCTTTGCTCTCGCCGGGCCTGGTCAGGCGCTGTTCGTGGGCCAGCGGCTCGCCGGTCCGGATCGCTTCGAGATCGGTGTCGCGCATGTACCTGGCTTCAGGCGGCGGGAAGAAATCGGCGTCGCGCCTGCCGGCAATGGCGCGGCGTGTATGGCCCAGCAGTTCCTCGAAACGCGCATTGCAGGTCAGGTAGACGCCATCGGGGTCTTTCAGCCAGATCACGTCGGGGCTGCTTTCGACCAGCGTGCGCAACTGCGCCTTCTCGCGTTCGAGCTCGGCGGTGCGCACCCGCACCGCCTTGCGCACCGAGCGCAGCCAGACGGCCAGCAACAGCACCAGCGCGCCCAGCACCAGCAGCGCTTCCAGCAGCCGCTCGGTATAGCGGAAGAAGGGCAGGGGCCGGCCCATCCACTTGTCGTGCAAGGCATCGAGCTCGGCCGGCGTGATCCGCGCCATGCCCTGCTCGACCGCGGCGAGGGTGGCGGCGTCGCCCTTGCGGACCGCCCGGCGCAGGTCGTTGCGGGTGACCTCGAAGGCCTTCAGGTACTGGCGCTGCAGGCCGAGCCGGTACAGGCGGTAGTCGGCCGAGTACTGGTCCATGCACAGCAGCTTGACGGACTGGTTGGCCGCGGCGTCGACCAGGGCCTGGTAGGTGGGGTAGATGCGCACGCCCGTGATGCCCGCGCGCAGCAGTTCCTCGGCGCAGGCGTCGGAGGCCTGCACGCCGACTTCGAAGCCCTTCAGGTTGGCGATGTCATGGATGCCGCGCAGGGAAGCATCGGCGTACACGGCGGTCGCAACCGTGTTGTAGGGTTCGGAGAAATCGAGGACGGCGGTACGGGCCTGGGTGCGGAAGATGGGATCGGTGACGTCGGCCCGCCCGGCGGCCAGCATCGGCTGCACCTGGGCCCAGTTGACGGCGATGAGTTCGGCCTGGCGGCCGGTCTTTTGCTCCCACAAACGCCACAGGTCGACCGTATAGCCTTCCAGCTTGCCGTCCGGGTTCCGGTAGACGAAAGGCGGGTAGTTTTCGTCCATGACAACCCGTAAAGGCGCACGCGAGGGTGCCGCGCCGGCCAGGAGCGGGGCGCAAACAAGCATGAGCACCAGAATGCGCACGAGGGGCATGGATGGGTCTCCGAGGGGCCGGTGATATGAAGATATCATGAAGTTATTAAACTTGACCCTCGCGCACGCACACGAGCCCTGCGGCTGCGGTGACGGCTGCCGTTCAGCTGTCCTGGACAGCTTCCCCTGTGCCGGCCCCGACTTCCTTGCCGCCGCGCTTGCGCAGGCTGCGGTTGGCGGCGACCACGCCGACGCCCACGATCGCCAGGCTCAGCATGGCGCCGAGCGAGGGTGCCGCCAGCCAGCGCAGCGACTGGTCGGGCAGTTCGGACGGCGCCTGCTGGGGCGGATCGGAATCCGCGCGCGTCACGGCGGGATCGGCAGCGGGTTCGCCTGCCAGGAAGGGGAGCAGCTCGCGCAGGAAGGCGGCGCAGTCCTGTGGGGTCCTGCTGGTCAGGATGCGGCCGTCGCGCACGGTTTCGCGGTTGCACCAGGTGGCGCCGGCGTTGACCAGGTCGTCGCGCACGCCCGGCCAGGAGGTGAGAACGCGCCCGCTGGCCAGCCCGGTCGAGACCAGCACCAGGACCCCGTGCGACATCGCCGCGATCGGCTTGCCGGCCGTGTCGAAGGCGCGCACGAACTCGCGCGCCTGGACCGACTGGCGCAGCAGGTCGGGTGCGATATAGCCGCCGGGAATCAACAATCCGTCATAGTCGGCGGCGCTGGCATTCTCGACCTTGCTGTCGACCTTGACCAGGTCCGATGGCTGGTGCACGTTCATGCTGCGTATCCGGCCCGGACGCAGGGCGATGAGCGCGGTCTGCGCACCTGCGTCCTTCAGCGCCGCCAGCGCGGCGTCCAGTTCAGCCCCCTCGACACCGTCCGCCGCCAGCACGGCAATCCGCTTGCCGGCGAGTTTTCCGGTTGCGCTCATGATCCTCTCCCATCGACAGCCTCCTGCTAGCAGAGTCGGCAAGCATGGCTTTAGTTCCCGGGCGCTAGCTTTGCTCTGGCGCCGCCGGCACCTCCGGCATCGTGCAGTGCTGGGAGACGGCCAGGCCTTTCAGGAAGGCGCGGCGCACCGACCCGGCCGTGATGCAGGCGGACACGTGCTTCGAATGGCGCTCGGCGCCGCTCAGCTTGCGTATCCAGCTACGGAAGGGAATCAGGCCTTCGGCCGTCCGCTGCACCGCGCCGACCGCCTGGTCTTCGGCCAGGTCGGACGCCTTGTCCATGAGCGAGCTCTCGGCCTTGGCCGATGCCGCCGCCGCGTCGTAGTCGGGGCCGAGCGCGCTGTCGAGCTCATGGAGCTCGCGAGCGATGGCCACGCAGCTCAGCCCGGCAGGCATGAGGTAGGGATTTTGCTGCGCCTTCTCGAGCACGCCAGGGATCTCGGCCTTCCTGATGCCGAGGTCGCTGAGCGGGGCGGTGGCGGCATTGCCCATGCGCGATGCCGTGCGCGAGGCGCAGCCGCCCAGGATGAGGACGGCGGCAAGCGCGATGAGCTTGGGGGCAGGGTGCATGTCAGGCCTCGGCAGCCCCGCCGACCAGGATCGCATCGTCCTCGACCCGCGCCCTGATCAGGCAGTCGTGGCCGGTGGCGCGGCCCTGGCGCACCGCCAGGTTCTGGCCCAGCGCCACCGCGAGCGCACCCGCCGCGACGCCGGTGGCGCTGTCTTCCAGGGACGGATCGAGGTGGTTGAAGTTGCGGCCCTCGACGGTGGTCTCGTCCAGGCGGCACCAGGTGTAAATGCCGTTCACGCCGTTCTGCTTGCCCCAGGCCGCGATGCCGGCCAGGTCCGGCGCCAGGCCGTAGAGGGTGTCCACGTCGCGCACCTCGACCAGCAGCTTGGGACTGCCGACCGAAGCCACCCGCGGCTTCGAGGCCAGCGCCAGGCCGGGTGCCCGCAGCAGCGCCGCGACCTGCGCATTGTCGATGGCAGGCGTGGACGCGGCCTGGAGCGCCAGCTTCACGAAGTAGTCATCGCCTTCGCGCGACAGGCCCAGTACCTGGCCCTTCATTGCCGTGCGCACGCGCATTGTGGCCGCGGCACCGGGACGGCCGAACAGCACTGCCGCCACCCCCAGCGTCGCGTGCAGGCAGAGCGGGCTGCGCATGTGCGGGTAAAAATAGTCCACCTCGCCGTCCGCGGACAGGAAGACGCAGGTCGTGTTGCGCTGGGCGGCATAGGCCTGGCGGGCGGCAAGGTCCATGCCGTCGTCCTCGATCACCAGCGCCGGGTTCCCTTCACCCGGCCGCGCGCCGAAGCATCTCAATGTTTGCACGTGCATGTTTCGCAATTGTCGAAGTCGTCAGTTATACTGTGTTTTTGTACAGTATTGTCTTTGGTTAAGACAATTGTAGACCTATTTGCATATACACAACGCACGCACGATGCCATCCGAGCCGCCATCCTCCCAAACGGGTCTGCACCTGGGCTTGCCCCAGTATGCGGAGCTGTTCTGCCTGTCGAACTTCTCCTTCCTGCAAGGGGCGTCGCATGCGGAGGAACTGGTGGCGCGGGCCGTGCAGCTGGGGTATGCGGCGCTGGCGATCACCGACGAGTGCTCGCTGGCCGGCGTCGTGCGCGCGCATGCGGAAGCGAAGGGGGCAAAGCTGCCGCTCATCATCGGCGCCCATTTTCATTTGAAACATCCGGACGGCACCGATGCGCTGTCGCTGATTCTGCTGGCGCAGAACCGCAATGGCTACGGCAACCTGTCGGAACTGATCACGCTCGGACGCACCCGCAGCGAAAAAGGCAGCTACCTGCTGCGGCCCGCCGACTTCGAGGACGGCGTGCCGGACTGCCTGGCGATCCTGCTGCCCGCCTACCCGGGCCACGACCAGGAAGGCGTCGACCGCCTGCACGCGCAGGCGGCATGGATGGCGCTGACTTTTCCGGGCCGCGCCTGGATCGGCCTGAACCTGCTGCACCGCGCCTTCGACGACGCCCACCGCGCCACCGTCGAGGAAGTCGGCTGGCAGCACGGCATGAAGATCGTCGCCGTCGGCCACGTGGTGATGCACGTGCGCTCGCGCAAGCCCTTGCAGGACCTGCTTGCCGCGACGCGGATCGGCAAGCCGGTGGCCGAATGCGGCTACCAGCTGGCCCAGAACGCCGAGCAGCACCTGCGCTCGCGCGTGCGCCTGGCCAACATCTACCCGAGGGCGGCGCTGAACGAGACCCTGCGCATCGCCGGCCTGTGCAGGTTCTCTTTGGACGAGCTGCGCTACGAATACCCCGACGAGGTGGTGCCGCGCGGCCACACGGCGGCCAGCTACCTGCGCAGCGAAACCTATATCGGCGCGCACCGGCGCTTTCGCGACGGCATCCCGGCCAGGGTGCAGGCCCAGATCGAGCACGAGCTGGCGCTCATCGCCGAGATGCGTTACGAGCACTACTTCCTGACCGTGTACGATATCGTGCGCTTCGCCCGCTCCCAGCACATCCTCTGCCAGGGCCGCGGCTCGGCCGCCAACTCGGCGGTGTGCTACTGCCTGGGCATCACCGAGGTCGATCCGAGCCGCGCCAGCCTGCTGTTCGAGCGCTTCATTTCAAAGGAGAGGAACGAGCCGCCCGACATCGACGTCGACTTCGAGCACCAGCGGCGCGAGGAGGTCATCCAGTACATCTACCGCAAATATGGCCGCGAGCGTGCGGCGCTGGCCGCGGTGGTGATCAGCTACCGCCCCAAGAGCGCCTTGCGCGACAGCGGGCGGGCGCTGGGCATCGACCTCGCCATCGTCGAGCGGGTCTGCAAGCAGCACCACTGGTTCGACAGCAAGGCCGATCTCTTGAACCGCCTGGCCGAGAGCGGGCTCGATCCGGAAGCGCCGCTGTCGCAGCAATGGGCTTCGCTGGCGCAACGCCTGCTCGGCTTTCCGCGCCATCTCTCGCAGCACCCGGGCGGCTTCGTGATGGCGCGCGGTAAGCTCTCGCGCCTGGTGCCGATCGAGAACGCGACCATGGCGGAGCGCAGCGTCATCCAGTGGGACAAGGACGATCTCGAGGAGCTGGGCCTCATGAAAGTCGACGTGCTGGCGCTGGGCATGCTGTCGATGCTGCGCCGAGGGCTCGAGCTCGTGGGCCAGCGCCACGGCACCGTGTTCGAGATGCAGGACATCCCGCCGGACGACCCGGCCACCTACCGCATGATCCGCGCCGCCGATACCGTGGGCGTGTTCCAGATCGAATCGCGGGCCCAGATGAGCATGCTGCCGCGGATGAAGCCGCGCCAGTTCTACGACCTGGTGATCCAGGTGGCGATCGTGCGTCCGGGGCCGATCCAGGGCGGCATGGTGCATCCCTATTTGCAGCGGCGCGAGCAGAAGGAGCCGGTGGTCTATCCGAGCCCGGACATGCAGGTGGCGCTGGAGCGCACCCTCGGCGTGCCGATCTTCCAGGAACAGGTGATGCAGGTAGCGATCCTGGCCGCCGGCTTCACGCCGGGCGAGGCCGACCAGCTGCGCCGCGCGATGGCGGCCTGGAAGCGCAAAGGGGGCCTCGAAAAATACTACCAGCGCATCGTCGGCGGCATGCTGGCCAAGGGCTACGACATCGGCTTTGCCGAGCAGATCTTCAGCCAGATCCAGGGCTTCGGCGAATACGGTTTTCCGGAATCGCATGCCGCCAGCTTCGCGCTGCTGGCCTATGCCAGTTCCTGGCTCAAGTGCCACGAGCCGGCAGCCTTCCTGTGCGCCCTGTTGAACAGCCAGCCGATGGGCTTCTACAGCCCTTCGCAGCTGGTGCAGGATGCGCGCCGCCATGGCATCGAGGTGCGCGCGGTGGACGTGACGGTCAGCGGCTGGGAGTCGACGCTGGAGGAACTTGATGACCCGTCCCGTAAGCAGCCGGCAGTGCGCCTCGGCCTGCACATGCTGCGCGGGATGGACAAGGGCGCCGCCGAACGCATCGAACTGGCGCGCGCCATCCGCCCCTTCGTCGATGCCGCCGACCTGGCCCGCCGCGCCTACCTGGACCGCGGCGACCTGCAGGTGCTGGCCGGCGGCAATGCGCTTGCGGCCCTGGCCGGGCACCGCCGCCAGGCCCTGTGGCAGGCGGCGGGCGCGGTGCCGGACAAGGACCTGCTGCGCCCGGCCTCGCTGGAAGAAGAGGTGCCGGTGCTGGCGGCGCCCAGCGAAGGCCAGGAAATCGTCGGCGACTACCGCGCGCAGGGACTCACGCTGGGCCGCCATCCGCTCGCGCTGCTGCGCCCGCAGTTACTGGCCAGGCGCTTCCTGCCGGCCGACGTGCTGATGGATTTCGCCAACGGCCAGCTGGCGCGCGCCTGCGGCATCGTCACGGTGCGCCAGCGTCCGGGCACGGCCAAGGGCGTGCTCTTCCTCACCATCGAGGACGAAACCGGCAACGTCAACGTGATCGTGTGGGCCAGCCTGGTCGAGCAGCAGCGCCGCGAAGTGCTGAACTCGCATCTGCTGGGCGTGTACGGCATCTGGCAAAGGGAAGGGGAGGTCAGGCACCTGGTGGCCAAGCGCCTGGTGGACATGTCGCACCTGCTGGGGAGCCTGGATACCCGCAGCAGGGACTTCTGCTAGGTCAGAGTCAGAGCATGCCGGTAGCGATGCGCTGGAGCGCGAGCTTGTCGCCCTGTGCGGCGGCCTTCCGGTACCAGCGCATCGCTTCCTCGGGGTTGGCATCGACGTCCACGCCTTTTTCAAACAGGCGGCCGGCCTCGAACTGGGCATGCGGATGGCCCTGTTCGGCGGCGCTCATCAGCACGATCAGGGCGCGCTCGCGATCGGCGTCGGTTTTCGCGGTCGCCAGCAGGACGCGGGCGAGGCGGTAGCGTGCGTTGACGTCGCCCTTGCCGGCGGCGGCCGCGGCTTCGTGCTGCGCGCGTTTCATGCCAGGGTCGTCATTGATCGACCACACATAGGCGACTTCGACCCAGGTCTCGAGCGGCTTGCCGTCGAGGGAGGCGGGCTGGAACACGCATGTCGACAGGGCCGCCTTCGCTTCCTCGTCCAGGTCCGTCGAGCCGCTCGAACCGAAGACGACCGCATCGCCCACCGTGCCGTCGGTGCGGATCAGGAAGCCGATCACGCTGACCCCACTCTCCAGCCGGCGCAGGGATTCGCGCGGGTAATCCGGCTTGCGGCACTTGGGGTACTGCGCCGTGGTTTCCAGTGCGGAGGCAACGCCGGGCAGTGCCGCGCAGGCCAGCACGGCGGCGCCGAACAGGCGCTTCAGGAAAGGGGAGCTCGTCATCTTATCGGGCCTCACAAGGAATGGCTCAACTGTAGGCGCGTCCCGGCGGCCTGTAAAGAAAAAGCGCCGCTCGAGGCGGCGCTGCGTTCCGGCGTTTACAACCCGATCAGAACTCTTCCCAGTCGGCTTCCACCGCCTGCTTCACGGGCTTGGCCGGCCTGGTGGCAAGCCGGGTAGCCGGTGCGGCGGCGCGCGGCAGGGCCGGACGGGCCGGCGCGGCCTTGGCGGGGGTAGCCACCGGGGCCAGATCATGCGCGCGGTCCAGCTTGAACACGCTGACCACCTCCGCCAGCCTGGCGGCCTGGTCCTGCATGGAACCCGCGGCAGCCGCGGCTTCCTCGACCAGCGCGGCGTTCTGCTGGGTCACCTGGTCCATCTGGGCGATGGCGCCGTTGACCTGCTCGATGCCGCCGGTCTGTTCCTGGCTGGCGCTGGTGATCTCGGCCATGATGTCGGTCACGCGGCGGATGCTGCCCACCACCTGTTCCATCGTGCTGCCTGCCTGGTCGACCAGCCTGGTGCCGGCATCGACATTGGCGACCGACGCGGTGATCAGTTCCTTGATCTCCTTGGCCGCGGCGGCCGAGCGCTGCGCCAGGTTGCGCACTTCGGATGCCACGACCGCGAAGCCGCGGCCCTGTTCGCCGGCACGGGCGGCTTCCACGGCGGCGTTCAGCGCCAGGATGTTGGTCTGGAAGGCGATGCCGTCGATCACGCCGATGATGTCGGCGATACGCTGCGAGCTGTCGTTGATCGCCCCCATGGTGGTGATGACTTCGCCGACCACGGCACCGCCCTGGGTCGCCACTTCCGAGGCGGCGATGGCGAGCTGGTTGGCCTGGCGTGCGTTGTCGGCGTTCTGGCGCACGGTGGTGGTCAGCTCTTCCATCGAGGCCGCGGTCTCTTCCAGCGCGCCGGCCTGCTGTTCGGTACGGGCGGACAGGTCGAGGTTGCCGGCGCTGATCTCGCGCGAAGCGGTGGCGATGGTGTCGGTGCCGCCGCGTACCTGGCTGACGATGCCCACCAGGCTGTCGTTCATGTGGCGCAGGGCGCGCAGCAGGGCGCCGGTTTCGTCCTTCGTGTGCGCTTCGATGGTGCGGGTCAGGTCGCCGCTGGCAACCGTCTCGGCCACTGCGACGGCGTCGCGGATCGGCAGCACGATGCCGCGGGTGAGCATCCAGGAAATGGCGCTGCCGAGGGCAAGCGCGCAGGCACACAGGATAATGATCAGTTCGGTGCTGCTGTTTGCATTGTTGTCGATCGAATTGGCGGTGGCGTCCATGCTATTGCGCTGCATGGTCACCAGTTCCTGCAGCAGGTCCTGGTACTTTTGCGCTGCCGGCGTGAATTCCTTTTCGAGGATGCGCGCCGCTTCTTCGGCATTGCCATCGGCCTTGGCCTTGACGGTGCCGTCGCGTGAGGCGCTGTAGACCTTGCGCTGTTCCAGGATCCTGGCAAACAGTTCCTTTTCAGGACCATCGGCAGCGACCAGCGGCTCGATCTTCTTGAGCAGTTCGGCGGCCTTTTTGACCGAGGCGGCCGCGTCTTCCTTGAAGTAGGCGGCGAGCGAGGGATCGCTGCTCTTGGCGATGGCGGCGGTGCGACGGATGGAGGCGAAGTTCAGGCTGTACCAGTCGGTGATCAGGCGCTCCTTGGCCAGCGGCACGGCCACCATTTCCTTGGTCCTGTCGGCGATCCTGTTCATGCGCCATGCGCCAACGGCGGAGATCAGTACCGTCATCGCGAGAATGAGGGCAAAGCCGAGTCCGAGGCGCTTGCCGATCTTGATGTTTGCAACGAATCCCATCGATATTCCTTTGTGAAAAGAGGGGCCGGCCACGCGTGAAGGAAACCTGCTCGACCTGGAGCATGGGCACGAAAGGGGGCGGGCCTGAAAAGTGTTGGATTGTACTGTCCATGTATTTCTCAAAGGAACCAAAAAAATCGGTATGGAAATTTTTATGCAACATTTTGTAGGGATAATCCGACAATAAGCAGGGGAATTGTTAAATGTTCATTGTTACAAATGGATTGAGCTGTTAGCCTGAAAAAAGCGGCATGCCAATCTTGCCTCGTTTTTGCCTCACCTAAACAACGTGAATCCATCCCCATGAAGTCATCCAACATCCTCCGCAGCGCCCTGTTCCTGACCGGCCTGATCGGCGCCACCGCCGGCGCCGCCACGCTGCCGGCACCTTTCGCCGAGCAGCTCAACGCCAACTACCCGGTCATCGAAAACCTGTACCAGGATCTGCACCGCAATCCGGAACTCGGATTCGCCGAACACCAGACTTCCGCCAAGCTGGCCGAACTGGCCAGGAAGCTGGGCTTCGAAGTCACCACCGGTGTCGGCGGCACCGGCGTGGTCGCGATCATGAAGAACGGCCCCGGCCCGACCGTGATGCTGCGTACCGAGATGGACGCGCTGCCGGTCCAGGAAAAGACCAGCCTGCCGTTCGCCAGCAAGGCCACCGGCAAGAACGCCGCCGGCGAACCGACGCCCGTGATGCACGCCTGCGGCCACGACCTGCACATGTCGGCCTGGTACGGCACCGCCAAGCTGATGGCGGACAACCGCAAGGCCTGGAGCGGCACCCTGATGCTGATCGGCCAGCCGTCGGAAGAAACCGTGCACGGCGCCGAAGCGATGCTGAAGGACGGCCTGTTCAAGCGTTTCCCGAAGCCTGATTACGCCCTGTCCTTCCACGACGACGCCACCATGCCTTCGGGCACGATCATGTACCACGCCGGTCCGTTCCGCGCGTCGTCGGACGTCGTCAACATCACGGTCTTCGGCCAGGGCGGCCACGGCGCCGTGCCGCACGAGGCACGCGACCCGATCGTGATCGCCTCGCGCATCGTGCTGGCGCTGCAGACCCTGGTCGCGCGCGAGAACAACCCGATCGACCCGCTGGTCATCACCGTCGGCAGCATCCATGGCGGCACCGTCGCCAACATCATCCCGGACCAGGTAAAGCTGTCGCTGTCGGTGCGTACGTTCAAGCCGGAAGTGCGCAAGCGCGTGCTGGCCAGCATCGCACGCGAAGCCAAGGGCGAGGCGATGGCCGCCGGCGCGCCGAAGGAGCCGCTGGTCCAGGTCGAGCCGGGTACCGACTCGGTCTACAACGATCCCGAGCTCATCCAGCGCATGGTCAAGACCGTGCAGGGCGCGGTGGGTCCGGAATTCGTGAAGGAGATGCCGGCCAAGATGACCTCGGAAGACTTCTCGCAGTACGGCCTGCAGCCGGGCGTGAAGGCGGTGCTGCTGCACGTCGGCGCAGTCGACGCATCGCGCCTGGAAGCCGCGAAGAAGGCCGGCCAGCCGCTGCCGGGCACCCACTCGCCGCAATGGGCGCCGGACTTCAAGCCGACCGTGATCAACACCATCAAGGCTGAAACGGCGATCCTGCTGGACCTGTTGGCGCCGAAGAAGTAATACGAGCTTGGGGCCCCGCCTTCGCGGGGGCGACGTTCGGCAAACGCAGCGGCGTCAAGCCGGCTGCGTTCCGTAGTAGCTATGCACCGCGCCGGCCCATTCGAGGTCGGCCATGTCCGGCCAGTGGTCGGTATCGAATCCCGGCGCGTTCTCGATGCGCTCTTTCGGGATGTCCATCGTGAAGCGCTTGTGCTGCGGGTCCAGCGTCAGGGCCCGCCAGGGCACCGCGAACAGCTTTTCGCCCAGTCCGAGGAAGCGGTTGGACGACATCACGGCATAGGCGATGGCGCCGGTGCGCATGTCTACCATGAATTCCTTGATCACCCCCAGGTGTTCGTTCTGCAGGTTATGGACATGGTCGCCGAGCAGGGTGTGCGTACCCATCAGTTCCGGTCCCGGTCCCTTGCCATGCTTGTTCCTGTACATGCCGTAGTCGTCTCTTTCCTCGTAGGACATTGCTGGTCTCCTTTATCCGGAAGCGCAAGGATAACCGAGTCCGGCGGAAGCAGGTGGCGGGGAACTTTCCGGCATGCGAACGACATTTCACTGCGATGACGGCGCCGTCCCTGGTGCGTCGTCCAGCAGCGTTTCCAGGCGCCGGATGCGCTCGGCGGTGTCCGGATGGGTCGACATGTAGCTCATCGTGGTCCGCAGCCAGCGCGGCGTCGACGACTCGTCTGGCGCCTGTTCTTCCAGGGCTTCGAGCGCCTCGATGAAGGCGGCGGGCGAACGTCCCTGGCGGCGTAACCGGGCCACCGCGTAGTCGTCGGCGTCGAGTTCCATGGCGCGCGAATACTGCATCTGCGTCAGCAGCGCCGGCACGCCGGCCGCCACCGCACTGAAGTCGCCGAACAGCGCCGCCGACAGGGCCGCCATCAGCGAAGAGCCGGTCATGGCGCGCGTGGCATGGCGGTGTTCGATGTGCCCGACCTCGTGCGCCAGCACGGCGGACAGCTGCTCCCTGCCGCTGTCGTCGAGCTGGTTGTTCCTGGTCTGCACCAGGCGCACCATCCAGTCGGTGACGACGATGGTGCCGTCCGGCAGGGCCAGCGCATTCGCGCCCAGCCTGGGCGAATTGCGCACCAGCAGCCGGACCGGCATGCGCGGATGCGCCGGCAGCACGCCCGGCAGCAGGGCTTCCACTTCGGCGATGCGCTGATCGCTCAGGCGCGACGGTTCCAGCACGTGGTGCCGCTCCAGGCTGGCGAGCGCGGAGCGGCCGAGCCGGGTATCGACCGAGGGCGGCAGTTCGGCGGCGATGCGTTCCGCGAGCGCCGGCAGGCCGCGGAAGTAGAGCAGGGCCAGCAGCGCGACCAGCAGGGCCAGCGCCAGCAGCACGGCCGGCCAGCGGTCCTGCCAGCGCTCCACGGCGCTCTTGCGGTAGCCGAGCGCATCGAGCAGCCGGCGGCGGCTGTCCCCGGCGATCTCGCAGCCGGCGCCGTCGGCAAAGCGCAGCATGGCGGGCGCCGCGGCAAAGGGTTCGGCAAGCGCCACCGTGGCGACCGGGTAGCTGCGTTCGAAGGTGGGCGAGCTGACCAGCAGCTTGCCGGCCTCGACGTTCAGGTGGACCGGATGCCGGCGTGCGCTGCGTCCGTCGAAATAATGGGCGGTGTTCATGGGCGTTACCAGGAAAGGTCGAGGCCGAGGAATTCGGCGCTGCCGTCGCCGGCCGCCGACACGCTGCGCCGGCCGGCCAGGCCGGTCGCGGCTTCGAAGCCGCCGGGCGCCTCGACATGCGCATGGGCGAGGCGGTAGCGCCAGGTGCGCACCGCGGCGAAAGGACGGTACAGGCCGAGGGTAAGGAGCGTGAGCAGGACATTGACGGCCTGCAGGCGGAAATAGCTGCGCAGCCGCATCGAGGAGACGATGCGCACGCCGGGAAAGCTGGTATCCGACCAGGCCATATTGTTCATCCGCACCATGACGAACAGGGCGGCGAGGATGAAGAACAGGTAGAGCAGCACCACGGCAAGGACGATCATCACGGGGCCGACGATCCTGCCGGGACCGGCAATGGCCGTGGACGTGGCCAGGTAGATGACAATGCCGTAGAGCACGGCAAACACGATACCGGCGATGACCGTCCCCACGTAAGGCGCCGCCAGTTCGGTCGTGGTGGCGCCGAATTCGGCGCGCTGGTCGCCGTACATCAGGTGGCCGTGCTGGTAGCGCTTCATGGCCCCGTGCATCAGCGGCCAGCACAGGTAGAGCAGGAAGATCGCGCGCACCATCGGCGTGTCCGGCATCAGGGCGACCAGGGCGCCCGGCAGGATGAACATGGCCATCGGCAGCGCGTAGACGCGGTAGGCGTCCTTGGCGTCGCCGGCGAAGCCGAAGGGCAGCCCGCGGTACCAGGTGTTCGAGAGCCGGAAGCGCAGCGCGGCGCGCATCATGAAGGGCAGGCCCGCCACCAGCAGCGTCACGGTGGTCGCGCCGGCCATGGCCGAGAAGCCGAAGGCGTAATGGTAGGCCGCCAGCAGGATCACCGCCAGCAGCCGGCCGCGCAGGATCGCTTTCGGATCGCCGCGGAAGTCGAAGCTGGCGCCGGCAAGCTGGGTGTTACGGTAAAAATACTGGAGCCGTCGGGTCTTGGCCCAGGCCGAGTAGATGCCGAGCGTGGCCACGCTCAGGAGCAGGTTGACGATCCAGATGCGGAAGTATTCGGCGCCGCTGCCGCTGAAGCCAAAGCTCAGGGGCGCCGTGGTTTCAACTGCAGCGTCCGGCAGCACGGCGCTACCGTGCTCTTGGTCGTGCTCGGTCATGGTGGCTCGATGTTGGCTTGAAGGAAAGATGCCAGTGTAGACACAGCTTTCGTGTCTTGGCAATTTTTGCAAGACCTCTTGATGCAGGCTGAGTGGAATACGCCACGCCATGGCGCCGAAGCGACGCTCTCGTGCGCAGCCGGGGTTAGTTGCCAAGTTGTAATGAGGAAGTATTTGCAGCTTTTAAGGTATAATTTCAATTTCCCGCGCGTGCCGTCCGGCACCTTCAGCACAATGACCAAATTCGTATTCGTCACTGGCGGCGTCGTGTCTTCCCTTGGCAAGGGAATCGCGGCCGCTTCCCTCGCTGCGATCCTCGAATCGCGCGGTCTCAAAGTCACCATGCTCAAGCTCGACCCGTACATCAACGTGGACCCGGGTACCATGAGCCCGACCCAGCACGGTGAAGTCTTCGTTACCGACGACGGCGCTGAGACCGACCTCGACCTCGGCCACTACGAGCGCTTCATCAGCACCCGCATGCGCAAGGTGAACAACTTCACCACCGGCCAGATCTATGAATCGGTGATCCGCAAGGAACGCCGCGGCGAGTACCTCGGCAAGACCGTGCAGGTGATCCCGCACATCACCAACGAGATCCAGGACTATATCCGCCGCGGCGCCGAAGGCGTGGACGTGGCGCTGGTCGAGATCGGCGGTACCGTCGGCGACATCGAATCGCTGCCTTTCCTGGAAGCCGCGCGCCAGCTGTCGCTGCGCCAGGGCCGCAAGGGCGCCGCCTTCGTGCACCTGACCCTGGTGCCCTGGATCTCGTCGGCCGGCGAACTGAAAACCAAGCCGACCCAGCACTCGGTGCAGAAACTGCGCGAGATCGGCATTTCGCCGAACGCGCTGCTGTGCCGCGCCGACCGCCGCATCCCGGACGACGAACGCGCGAAGATTTCGCTGTTCGCCAACGTCGAAGAGCAGGCCGTCATTTCGGTGTGGGACGTCGATACCATCTACAAGGTGCCGCAGGTGCTGTGCGACCAGGGCCTGGACGACATCATCCTCGAAGCCCTGGGCCTGGAGGCGCCGCCGGCCGACCTGTCGATGTGGACCAAACTGATCCACACGCTGGAGAACCCGAAGCACGAAGTGACCATAGGCATGGTCGGCAAGTACGTCGACCTGATCGAGTCCTACAAGTCGCTGACCGAGGCGCTGCGCCACGCCGGCATCCACACCGAAAGCCGCGTCAACATCGAGTACATCGACTCGGAAGAGATCGAAAGCAAGGGTTGCGAGCATCTGGCCAAGTACGATGCCATCCTGGTGCCGGGCGGCTTCGGCAAGCGTGGCGTGGAAGGCAAGATCATGGCCGCGCGCTATGCCCGCGAGAACAAGATCCCTTACCTGGGCATCTGCCTGGGCATGCAGGTCGCGCTGATCGAATACGCGCGCCACATGGCCGGCCTGCCGAACGCCAACTCGACCGAATTCGATCCGGAAACCGACCAGCCGGTCGTCGCATTGATTACCGAGTGGCAGAACCACGACGGCAAGGTCGAGAAGCGCGACCTGAATTCCGACCTGGGCGGCACCATGCGCCTGGGCGCCCAGACCTGCGCGGTGAACCCGGGCACGCTGGCGGCCGAGATCTACGGTAACGTCGTGACCGAGCGCCACCGTCACCGCTACGAAGGCAACAACTACTACCTGCCGAAGATCGAAGCGGCTGGCCTGGTGGTGTCGGCCCGTACCCCGAACGAAGACCTGCTCGAGATCATGGAACTGCCGCGTGACGTGCACCCGTTCTACATCGGCGTGCAGTTCCACCCGGAGTTCAAGTCGACCCCGCGTAACGGCCACCCGCTGTTCACGGCGTTCATCAAGGGAGCCCTGGCTCACCAGGCAGAAAACAAACAGGCCGCAAAGGGTAGCAAGCTCGCGGCCGTGCAAGGAGAAGTGGCATGAAACTTTGCGGATTCGAAGTCGGTCTCGACCAGCCTATCTTCCTGATCGCCGGCACCTGCGTGATCGAATCGCGCCAGATGGCGATGGACGTCGCCGGCCAGCTCAAGGAAATCACCAGCGCGCTGGGCATTCCGTACATCTATAAATCGTCCTTCGACAAGGCCAACCGCTCGTCCGGCAAATCCTTCCGCGGCCCCGGCATGGAGAAGGGCCTGGAGATCCTGGCCGACGTGCGCAAGGAAATCGGCGTGCCGGTCCTGACCGACGTGCACGACGAAGAAATGATCCCGGTGGTGGCCAGCATGGTCGACGTGCTGCAGACCCCGGCCTTCCTGTGCCGCCAGACCGACTTCATCAACGCCTGCGCGCGTTCGGGCAAGCCGGTCAACATCAAGAAGGGCCAGTTCC
>Ga0265798_10004192_pt1 | contig 20067 bp, 17 predicted proteins | sample P3T30metagenome_FD_192430 | JGI IMG/M metagenome (GOLD analysis project Ga0265798, IMG submission 192430) | Plant litter microbial communities from East Loma Ridge, Irvine, California - P3 T30 | ecosystem: Environmental > Terrestrial > Plant litter > Unclassified | place: USA: California... | reverse complement strand
CGGCACGCCCAGCAGCGTGGCGAGCGACAGCGCCGCCGCGCCCGCGCCACCGACGAGCGTCCAGGTCACCGCGCGGCGCAGCGTCTCCTCGCTGACGGGGAGGCGCGCGATCAGTCGGTCGCCGAGCGACGCCTTGGGTGCGCGCCGCCGGTTGTTGACCGCGCGCCGCGGTGGCGGGGCGCCGCGCTTGATCGTGCGGCTCACCGCGTCATGTCCTTCGCGCGGGTGGCCGCCTTGGGCAACGGTGCGCGCATCGCCGACTCGACGATCGCCTGCACCAGCTCGGGGTAGCTCATGCCGGTGTGGCGCGCCTGCTCCGGCACGAGGCTCAGCGCGGTCATGCCCGGCTGGGTGTTGACCTCGAGCAGGAACAGCCCGTCAACGCCGCGCTCGTCGTCCCAGCGGAAGTCGGAGCGGCTGCACCCGCGGCATCCGAGCACGCGATGCGCCTGGAGCGCCAAGTCGCGACACGCCTCGGCGATCTCGTCGGGCACCGGCGCCGGGAAGAGATGCTCAGTCATGCCGTCGGTATATTTGGCATCGTAATCGTACCAGCCCGACTTGGGCCGCAGCTCGGTGACGCCGAGCGCGCGCGGTCCGTCGGCGCCGTCGAGCACCGCGGTGGTCAGCTCGCGCCCGCGGACGTACGGCTCAGCCAGCAGCTCAGCGAACTCCTGCCACGGCCCCGCAGTGTCGCGCCCGATTGGGCTGCCATAGTTGCCGCCCGCGGTGACGATCGCGACGCCAACCGAGGAGCCCTCGTTAACCGGCTTGAGGACATAGGGGCGCGGCAGCGGGTCGGCCTCGAACACCTCGGCGGAGCGGACGATGCGGCCGCCCGGCATCGGCACGCCGGCGGGGACGAGCACCTGCTTGGTCAGCACCTTGTCGATCGCGATCACCGAGGTGGCGAGCCCCGAGTGGGTATAGCGCAGCCCCATCAGCTCGAGCAGGCCCTGGACGCTGCCGTCCTCGCCCGGCGTGCCGTGAAGCGCGTTGAAGACGAGGTCGGGCGCCGCCGCGGCGAGATCGGCGGCGACGCTCGGGGTCAGGTCGACGCGGGTGACGCGGTGGCCGAGCGACTCGAGCGCCTCGGCGACGCCGGCGCCCGAGTTGAGCGACACCTCGCGCTCGGCCGACCAGCCGCCCATCAGGACCGCGACATGCAGGCGACGATAATCCTCCCCGGCACGGGGAAGGGAACCGCCAGCCGCAGGCTGGTGGTGGAGGGGGGCTTCCGCGGACGGAGCGCTTCGTGGAAAGCCCCCTCCACCACCGTGCTCCGCACGGCGGTCCCCAGCAGTGGGTTGATCATGTGCCGCATGATCAAGGATCGTCCGGGGGACGATCCGACCCGCTGTTCCTTGCAGGGGAGGAATGATACCGTCACCCACGCGCTGTATCTCCCATTCCAGTTCGACGCCGCTCGCGGCCTTGACCCGCGCGCGCACGTCCTCGCCCAGCGCCTCGATCTCGGCGCTGCTCGCCGCGCCGAGATTGAGGAGGAAGTTGGTATGCTTCTCGCTCACCTGCGCGTCGCCCCGGCGCAGCCCGCGGCAGCCGGCGGCGTCGACCAGCTCCCATGCCTTGGCGCCCGGCGGGTTCTTGAAGGTGGAGCCGCCGGTGCGCGACCGCAGCGGCTGGCTCGCCTCGCGCGCGGCAGCGATGCGGTCCATCTCGGCCTGGATCGCGGCGGGCTCGCCCGGCATGCCGCGGAAGGTCGCGCCGACCACCACCGCCCCGTCGGGCAGCGCCGAGTGGCGGTAGCTGTAGCCCAACTCGTCGAGCGACAGCGTCCGCCGCGTGCCGTCGCGCAGCACCACTTCGGCCTCGACCAGCACGTCGGCGGTCTCACGTCCGTAGGCGCCGCCGTTCATCCGCACGAAGCCGCCTACCGTGCCGGGGATCGAGCGCAGGAACTCCACCCCTGCGACGCCGGCGTCACGCGCGGTGGAGGACACGAGGATGCCGCTCGCCCCCCCGCCGCAGCGCAGCCGCGCGTCGCCGATCGGCTCCACCCTGGCGAAGGCCTTGCCGAGCCGGATCGTCACGCCGGGCACGCCGCCGTCGCGCACGATCAGGTTCGAGCCTAGCCCAAGCGGCAGCACCGGCACGCTCGCGTCCAGCGCGGCGAGGAAGGCGGCGAGATCCTCGACATCGGCGGGCTCGAACAGCCACTCGGCCGCGCCGCCGCTCTTAAACCAGACAAGCGGCGCCAGGGCGGCACCGGCGGTGAGCCGCCCGCGCACCGGAGGGAGCGTCGCGACGCTCACCGCCGCTGCGCCGTGATCGCGGCGGCGAGGCCCGCGGCCCATTTGGTGATGTCGCCCGCGCCGAGGCAGATCACTTGGTCGCCCGCGCGCAGCTCGCCCGCCAGCGCTGCGGCGAGCGCGGCGGCGTCCTCGACCTGCTCGGTCTGGCGATGGCCGCGGTCGCGCAGCCCCGCCACCAGCGCGGCCGAGTCGACGCCGGGCACCGGCGCCTCGCCCGCGGCGTAGACGGGGGTGACATACACGAGGTCGGCGTCGTTGAACGCGCCGCGGAACTCCTCCATCAAATTGCCCAGCCGCGAGTAGCGATGCGGCTGCACCACCGCGATCACGCGCCCCTGCGCGGACTCGCGCGCGGCGGCGAGCACCGCGCGGATCTCGACCGGGTGATGGCCGTAATCGTCGACGATCGTCGCCGTGCCGCCGTCGAGCGCGACCTCGCCCACCTTGGTGAAGCGCCGTTTGATCCCGGAGAAGCGCTCGAAGCCCTTCTGGATCGTCGCGTCGTCGATGCCGAGCTCGAGCGCGACGCCGATCGCGGCCAGCGCGTTCTGGACATTGTGGCGCCCCGGCATCGGCAGGTCGATCCCCTCGATCGAGCGCACCGCGCCGTCGCGCGCGCGCACCTGCGCCTCGAAGCGGTTTCCGCCCGGATAGGGCGAGACGTTGACGCCGCGCACGTCGGCCGAAGCCGCGAAACCATAAGTGACGATGCGACGGTCGCGCACGCGCGGGATCAGCGCCTGCACCTCGGGATGGTCGAGGCATAGCAGCGCCGCGCCGTAGAAGGGCACGTTCTCGACGAACTCGACGTACGCGTCCTTGGCGCGATCGAAGCTGCCATAATGGTCGAGGTGCTCGGGATCGATGTTGGTGACCACCGCGATCGTGCCGTCGAGCCGCAGGAAGCTGCCGTCGCTCTCGTCCGCCTCGACCACCATCCAGTCGCTCGCGCCGAGGCGCGCATTCGAGCCGTAGCTGTTGATGATGCCCCCGTTGATCACGGTCGGGTCGACCCCGCCCGCGTCGAGCAGCGCCGCCACCATCGAGGTGGTGGTGGTCTTGCCATGCGTGCCCGCGACCGCGACGGTCGACTTCAGCCGCATCAGCTCGGCCAGCATCTCGGCGCGGCGCACCACGGGGACGCGGTTCTGCAACGCCGCCTCCACCTCGGGGTTGCCGCGCTTCACCGCGGTGGAGGTGACCACCACCGCCGCGCCCGCGACATTGGCGGCGTCATGCCCGATCGTCACCTTGATACCGCGCGCGCGCAGGCCCTCGACGACATAGCTCTCGGCAACGTCCGAGCCCTGCACGCTATAGCCGAGATTGTGCATCACCTCGGCGATGCCCGACATGCCGATCCCGCCGATCCCGACGAAGTGGATCGTCCCGATGTCGGTGGCGACTCCCCTCATGCGAACGCCTTCCGCTGCTGGACGCGACCGACCGGCAGCCGCGACTCGGGCGAGTCGAGGCTCTCGACCAGATCGGCAAGGTCGCTCGCCGCCTCGGGCGTGCCGCAGGCGCGGGCGCGCGCGGCGGCGTTCTGGAGCGCTTCGGGGTCGAGCCCGAGTTTCTGCATCTGCTTGGCGAGCTCGCTGGGGGTAAAGGCCGATTGCACGATCGTGCGCGCGCCGCCGGCGCGGGTGATCTCGCGCGCGTTGGCGGTCTGATGGTCATCGGTGGCGCTGGGCAGCGGCACCAGGATGGCGGGGCGCCCCGCCGCGGTCAGCTCGGCGATGGTCGAGGCACCCGCGCGCGCGATGACGACATGCGCCCAGCCGAGCTGCTCGGGAAGATCGGGCAGGTAGGTGGCGAGATCGGCCGCGATCTCGAGCCGCGCATAGGTCTCGCGCGCGGCATCGATGTCCTCGATCCGCGCCTGGTGCGTCACCTGGAGGCGGCGGCGGAACGCGACCGGCAGCATTGCCAGCCCCTCGGGCACCACCTGGCTCAGCACCGACGCGCCCTGGCTGCCACCGGTGACGAGCACGCGGAAGATGCTGTCCTCGTCGAGCAGCGGATAAGGCTTGGCGCGCAGCGCGAGCACGCTCTCGCGCACCGGGTTGCCGACATGGTGCGCCTTCAACTGGTGGCGCGGGCGCAGCCGCTCGGTCTCGGCGTAGCTGGTGGCGATCGCGTCGACCTTGCCCGCCACCAGCCGGTTGACTCGGCCGAGCACCGCATTCTGCTCGTGCACCGCGGTGCGGATCCCCGCCGCGAATGCCGCCGACAGCGCGGGATAAGCGGGATAGCCGCCGAAGCCGATCACCGCGGCGGGCTTGAAGGTGCGGTACAGCTCCGCCGCCATGGCGCGGCCCTGCATCATCAGCCGCGCCGCCTTGGCCCAGCCGAGCGGCCCGCCGGCGAAGCGGCCGGCGGGGATGACGTGCGTCTGCACGTCCTCAAACAGCCCGGGGAAGCGCACCCCGCGCGCGTCGCTCACCAGCGCTACCCGGTGGCCGCGCTTGGTCAGCTCGGTCGCGAGCGCGGCGGCGGGCACCATATGGCCGCCGGTGCCGCCCGCGGCGAGTACGAAGTGGCGCGGGCGGAAGTCCTGCACGGGCGTCATTCGGCGTTCCATCGGGTGATATAGGGGCTGCGCAGCAGGAACGGGTTGCGCCGCGTGAACGCCAGCAGCAGCCCCATGCCAAGCGACAGAGCCACCATCGACGAGCCTCCGTAGCTGATGAACGGCAGCGTCATCCCCTTGGACGGCGCCAGCCCGGTGTTGACCGCCATCGAGATCAAAGCCTGCGCGCCGAACTGCACCGCCAGCCCCGAGGCGGCGAGCAACTTGAACGGGTCCTGCTCGTCGAGCAGCTTGACGAACACGCGCACCACCAGCGCGAGGAACACCAGCGCCACCACCATGCAGGCGAGCAGCCCGAACTCCTCGCCGATCACCGAGAAGATATAGTCGGTGTGCGCCTCGGGCAGGCCGTATTTGACGGTGCCGCCGCCCGGCCCGGTGCCGAACCAGCCGCCCGAGGTGAGCGTGCGGTGCGCCGCGTCGGTCTGGAAATGATCCGCCGCACCCTCGCCTTCCACGCCGGGGAAGAGGAAGGCGTCGATGCGCGCGCGCGCGGTGCTGTAGAAGAGATAGGCCGCCACCAGCGCCGCCGGCACCATCGCGACGAAACCCATGATCACGCGCGTCGGCGTCCCCGCGATCGTGACGAGCGCGAGCCAGATGCAGCAGAAGATCACGGTCTGGCCGAAATCGGGCTGGAGCATCAGCAGCAGCGCGATCAGCCCGGTGAGCCCGGCGGTGATCATCGTCACCGGCAGCTCCTCGTCGCGCGACTTGAGCGACAGCAGCCACGCCACTGCCACGACGAAGAAGGGCTTGAGGAACTCGGACGGCTGGAACTGCGCGAAGCCGAAGCCGATCCAGCGCCGCGCGCCGTTCACCATCACCCCCGCGAACGGCACGATCATCAGCAGCGCCACACAGACTGCCGCGCCGATCAGCGACATCCGCCGCGCCGCCGTCACCGGCAGCATCGACACCCCGAACAGCACCGGCAGCGACACGCCCGCCCACAGCAACTGGCGCCAGAAATAATGCAGCGGCGCGAACTTGAGGTGCTCGCCCGAGTAGCGCGACGCGCTCGCCGGCGACCCCGCCGCGACCGCGATCAGCCCGATCGCGATCAGGAACAGCGCGAGCAGCAGCAGCACGCGGTCGATGTCCCAGAACCAGGTGCCGAGCGGCGACGGATCGCCGCGCCCGCCGCGTCCCTTGAGCCCCGCTCGCTGTGCCCTGCTCACGTCGGTCATGCCAGCGCCTCCACTGCCGTGCGGAACACGGTACCGCGATGCTCGTAATCGCGGAACTGGTCGAACGAGGCGGCGGCGGGCGACAGCAGCACCACCTCGCCGCGTCGCGCTTCCGCCGCGGCGATCCGAACCGCGTGCTCCAGCGTCTCCGCTTCGGCAACGGGGACGCGGTCGCGCAGCAGCGCGGCGAAGCGCGGGCCGGCCTCGCCGATCGTATAGGCGCGCACGACGTTGCCGAAATGCGGGGCGCAGGCGTCGAGATCGTCGCCCTTGGCGCGCCCGCCGAGGATCCAGTGGACGCGTGGGAAAGCCGCGAGCGCGGGGGCGGCGCTCTCCGGATTGGTCGCCTTGCTGTCGTCGATCCAGGTGACCCCGCCCAGCGTCGCCACCCGCTCCATCCGGTGCGGCAGGCCGTTGAAGGTCTCGAGTCCGGCCTCGATCGCGGCGCGATCCAGGCCGAGCGCCTCCGCCACCGCGATCGCAGCGAGCGCGTTCTGCGCATTGTGCGGGCCCTGCAGCGAGGGCCAGCGCGATTGGTCGAGCGGCGTGCCCGGCGCGATCGTGGTGATCGTCTCGCCGCGGTGCGCGAAACCCTGCGCGATCGCGGCCGAAGCGGCGTCGCCGGTGCCGATCACCGCGCGGTGGTGCGGTGCCTGCATTGTGAACAGCCGCGCCTTGCTGGCGGCATAATCCTCGAACCCGGCATAGCGGTCGAGATGGTCGGGAGTGACGTTGAGCAGCACCGCGACGTCGCAGTCGAGCGTCTGCGTCAGGTCGATCTGGTAGCTCGACAGCTCGAGCACATAGACCCCGCCCGCGGGCAGCGGCGCTTGCGCCAGGATCGGCAGGCCGATGTTGCCGCCCATCCGTGCGGGCACGCCGGCGGTGTCGAGCAGGTGGTGGATCAGCGCGGTGGTAGTCGACTTGCCGTTGGTGCCGGTGATGCCGACGACGCGGTGGGGCGGCAGCCCGGCGCGCGCCTGCGCGAACAGCTCGATGTCGCCGACGATCGGCACGCCCGCATCGCGCGCCGCTGCGGCGAGCGGGTGCGTGTTGAGCGGCACGCCGGGCGAGACGACCAGCGCGTCGAAGGTGGCGAGGTCCAGGGTGGCGAGGTCGGCGATCCGCAGATCCTCCCCAGAATGGGGAGGGTGACCGCCAGCCGAAGGCTGGTGGTGGAGGGGGGCTTCCGCGAGCGCTGCACGATGAGGGGAGCCCCCTCCACCACCCGGCTGCGCCGGGCGGTCCCCCTCCCCGCGAGCGGGAAGGAGTGAGTCACGCTTCGCCTCATCCGCATCCCACGCCGTCACCCGCGCGCCGGCGGCGAGCAGCGCGCGAACGGTCGCGGCGCCCGAGCGTGCCAGCCCGAGCACCGCATAATGTTTCCCCGCCCAGGTACCGGAGGTGATCACCGCAGCTTCAACGTGGAGAGACCGGCGAGTGCCAGCACCAGCGCAATGATCCAGAAGCGGATCACCACGGTCGGCTCGCTCCAGCCGAGCTGTTCGAAATGGTGGTGGATCGGCGCCATGCGGAAGATGCGCTTGCCGGTGCGCTTGTACCAGAACACCTGTATGATGACGCTCAGCGCCTCCACCACGAACAGCCCGCCGATGATGCCGAGCACGATCTCGTGGTGCGCCACTACCGCGATCGTCCCCAGCGCGCCGCCGAGCGCGAGGCTGCCGGTGTCGCCCATGAACACCGCCGCGGGCGGCGCATTGTACCACAGAAAGGCGAGCCCGCCGCCGATCACCGCGCCGCAGAAGATCGCCAGCTCGCCCGCGCGCGGCACGTGCGGGATGCCGAGATAGTCCGCGAACTTCACGTTGCCCGCCAGGTACACGATCAGCATAAAAGCGACCGAGGCGATGATAACCGGCATCGTCGCCAGGCCGTCGAGCCCGTCGGTGAGGTTCACCGCGTTGCCGAAGGCGACGATCGTGAAGGCAGCGAAGATGGGGTAGAAGTAACCCAGATCGATGTAGTAGCGGCTGGTGAACGGAAAGTAGAGCCCAGTCCCGTTCTCCTGCATGATGATCCAGGCAGCGACCCCGGCGATGGCGAACTCGACCAGCAGCCGCGTTCGACCGGAAACGCCGGCGGTGCTGGCTTTGCGAACCTTATCGTAATCGTCGAGGAACCCGATCGCGCCGAATCCCAGCGTCACGAAGAGACAGGCCCAGACGAAGGGGTTGCGCAGGTCCATCCACACCATCACCGACAGTACCAGGCTGGTGAGGATCATCAGCCCGCCCATTGTCGGCGTGCCGCGCTTGGCGAGATGGCTCTGCGGGCCGTCGGCGCGGATCGGCTGACCCTTGCCCTGGCGTACGCGCAGCCAGCCGATAAAGCGCGGCCCGATGATCAGGCCGATGAAGAGCGCGGTCGCCACCGCCGCGCCGGCACGAAACGACTGATATCGGATGAGATTGAAGCCTCCCTCGAAGCCGAGGAGCTGCGCGATCCAGTACAGCACTCAATCCACCTTGTCGGCGAGCGCGGCGACCAGCCGCGACAGTCCGACCCCGTTCGATCCCTTGACGAGCACCGCGTCCCCCGGACGGAGCAGGGCGCGGATCTGGTCCAGCGCCGCGGCGGTATCGCGCACATGGACGAAATCGACCTCCCCCTCAAGCGCCTGCGCGAGTGGTGCCATCGCCTCGCCGACCAGCACGGCCGTTTCAACCCGCGCCGCCACCACCGCCGGGGCGAGCGCCGCGTGATAGGCCGCCGAGCCGTCGCCAAGCTCGCGCATCTCGCCCAGCACCGCGACGTGCCGGCCCGACTCCTGCGCCAGCACCGCCAGCGTCGCGCGCATCGAAGCCGGGTTGGCGTTGTAACTCTCGTCGATCAGCAGCGCGCGGCCGTCGCCCACCGCGACGTCGCGCCGCGCGCCGCGCCCGGCCAGCCCGCCGAGCTCGCCCAGCGCGAGGCCGGCGAGCGCGAGGTCGGCGCCGACCGCGTCCACCGCGGCGAGCACCGCCATCGCGTTCGACACCCAATGCTGGCCCGGCTGCGCGATCGTCATGCTCAGCTCGCGCGCGCCGACCCGCGCGCCGACGAAGGTGCCGCCGCGCGGCGACGGCATCACCTCGGCGGCGTGAACGTCGGCGCGCTTGTCGAGCCCGAAGGTGACGATCTTGCCCGCATAGGGGTGCGCCGCCGCGATCAGCCGGTCACGGTGTGGGCTGTCATAGGGGACGATCGCGATGCCGCCGGGCTCCAGGCCGCGGAAGATCTCGCCCTTGGCGTCGGCGATCGCGCTCTCATCGGGGAAGAACTCGGTGTGCGCCGGCGCGATCGCGGTGACGATCGCCACGTGCGGGCGCACCAGGGTGGTCAGATGCGCCAGCTCGCCGGGATGGTTCATCCCCATCTCCAGCACCGCATAGTCGCTGTCGGCGGGCATGCGCGCGAGGCTGAGCGGGACGCCGGTGTGATTGTTGTAGCTCTTGACGGAGCGGTGCGCGCGTCGGCTGGGCGAGCGGTCGAGCGCGGCGAACAGCGCCTCCTTGGTCGAGGTCTTGCCGACCGAGCCGGTGACGCCGATCACCTTGCCCCTTACCCGCGCGCGCGCGCCGCGGGCGAGCGCCTCGAGCGCGGCGAAGGTGTCGGCGACACGCACGGCGGGGTGCGCGGTCTCGCTCGAGACGATCGCGCCGGCCGCGCCCTGCGCGAACGCCTGGTCGAGGAAACGGTGGCCATCGCTCTGCTCGCCCGCGAGCGCGACGAACAGGTCACCCTCGCCCACCTCGCGCGAATCGAAGGCGACACCATTGGCGGCAAAGTCGGTGGTGGCGGTGCCGCCCGTGGCGGCGGCGATGTCGGACGAAGTCCAGAGACTCATGCCACGCTCTCCATCACCCCGGTCACGCCGCCATCTCGCGCGCGACCGCAACATCGTCGAACGGCAGCACCAGGTCGCCGACGATCTGGCCCTGCTCGTGGCCCTTGCCCGCGATCAGCACGATGTCCCCAGCCGCCGCCTCGCGCAGCGCCGCGGCGATCGCGGCGCGGCGGTCGCCGATCTCGCGTGCGTCGGGTGCGCCCTGGAGCAGCTCGGCGCGGATCGCGGCGGGATCCTCCGAGCGCGGGTTGTCGTCGGTGACGATCACCACGTCCGCCGCCGCCGCCGCCACCTGCCCCATCGGCTCGCGCTTGCCGCGGTCGCGGTCGCCGCCAGCGCCCACCACCAGGATTAGCCGCCCCGCGACGTGCGGGCGCAGCGCCGCGCAGGCCGCCTCGATCGCGTCAGGCGTGTGCGCATAATCGACATAGACCGGCGCCCCGCTCGCGGTGATCGCGGCGCGCTCGAGCCGCCCGCGCACGGGCTGGAGCCGCGCCACCGCCGCGATGGTCGCCGCCACGTCGCCGCCGGTGGCGATCACCAGCCCCGCCGCGATCAGCGCGTTCGCCGCCTGATAGCCGCCGATCAGCGGGAGCTGAACGCGATGGTCGACGCCACCCGCGCGGATAACTAGTCCCTGCCCGAGCAAGGTCGGCACGCGCTCGATCAGCCGCAGATCGTCGCCGTGCTCGCCGACGGTGAAGATGCGGTTGCCGCGCTCCCGCGCGATGTCGATGACTCGCTCCGACTGCGGGTCGTCGGCCCAGACCACGGCGCTGCCGTCGTCGCTCAGCACCTGCGCGAACAGCCGCAGCTTGGCGGTGAAATAGGCCGCCATGTCACCGTGATAGTCGAGATGGTCGCGGCTCAGGTTGGTGAAGGCGGCGGCACGCACCGGAAGCCCCTCGGTGCGATACTGGCTCAATCCGTGGCTCGACGCCTCGAAAGCGAGGTGTGTGACTCCCTCGCGCGCGAGCCCGGCGACGTTCGACAGGAAGGTGACAACGTCGGGCGTGGTCAGCCCGGTGACGACGCGTTCGTCGGCAGTGGTGACGCCGAGCGTGCCGATCGAAGCGGCGTGCTGCCCCGCCAGGCGCCACAGCTGGCGCGTCATCTCGACGGTCGACGTCTTGCCGTTCGTGCCCGTCACCGCCACCGCGGTTGCCGGGAAGGGCGCGTAGAAGCGCGCGGCGAGCCGGGCGAAACACTCACGCGGGTTATCGTCGGAGACGTGGCGTGCGCCCGCGACGCGCGCGCCGGGCCGCGCCACCACCGCCACCGCGCCAGCCTCGACGGCGGCCTCGATATAGTCCTCGCCGTTGACGCGCAGCCCCTCGAAGGCGCCGAAGACGTTGCCCGGCGCGACCTTGCGATGGTCAATCGCGAAGCCGGTGACCGTCGCGTCGGCGGCGGCGTCCGCCGCGAGCGCGCCGTCGCCGAGAAGCGCGGAAAGCCTCATCGCGCGCGCCTCACTGGCCACCGCTCTGCGGCGCGTCGTCGCCCTGCCACAGCGTCGGCAGAATGTCCGAGACATCGACGTCGCGATGATCGTCCGGCACGACGCCGAGGAGCGAGCCGACCCTCGCGATGGTGCGCCCCACCACCGGGGCGGCGTTCCACGCCGCGGTCTTCCATCCACCCGTCTCCTTGGTCCCCTGCGGCGAGTCGAGCATGGCCAGCACGACGTAGCGCGGCGCATCCATCGGAAAAGCCGCGACGAAGGTGGCGACGTTGCGCGACCGATCATAGCCGCCCGCGACCGCCGCCTCCGCGGTACCCGTCTTGCCGCCGACGCGATAGCCCGGCGCGTCGCCCTTTCGCCCGGTGCCGCGCATAACCACCAGCCGCAGCATCTGTCGCATCCGCGCGCTGGTCGCCTCGCTGATCACGCGGCGACCGACCGGCGCGTGGCCCGGCTGCAGCTTGAGCAGCGTCGCGGGGCGCCAGGTGCCGCCATTGACCAACGCGGCATAAGCGTTGGCGAGGTGGAGCGGGGTCACCGCGATGCCATGGCCGAAGGCGGTCGTCATCGTCGTCGTGCGCGCCCAATATTTCGGCCACAGCGGCCGCCCCTTCTCGCGAATTTCGATGTCCGGGCGTGTGTCGAAGCCGAGCTTGCGGAACATCGTCTCCATCCGCTGCTGCCCGACCTCGTCGGCGACGCGCGCGGTGGCCACGTTCGACGAGTAGATCAGCGTCTCCGCCATATTGAGCCAGCGCTTCGGGTCGCCGCGTTCGTCGTGGATCGTGTAGCGACCGACCTGGAGCGGGTGGGTCGCGTCGAAGCGCGCCTCCATCGAGGTGACCACGCCAGTATCGATCGCGGTCGCCATGGTGATCGGCTTGAAGGTCGATCCCAGCTCGAACACGCTCTGCGTCGTCAGGTTACGCAGCTGGTCGGTGCCCGACATGCCGACGCGATTGGGGTTGAAGGTCGGCAGCGACACCATCGCCAGCACCTCGCCGGTGTGGACGTCGAGCACGATGCCCCCGCCACCGCGCGCCGAGAAGGTGGTCATCGCGCGGCCCAGCTCGCTCTCCAGCGCGGCTTGGACGCGTGTGTCGAGCGATAGCGCGACCGGCTGGCCGATGGTGGCGGGGTTGGTGAGGCGCGCGTCGAGCGCGCGCTCGATCCCGCTCATGCCATGGCCGCCGCTGATGAAGCCGAGCGCGTGCGCGGCCAGCGTGCTCTGCGGGTAGAGCCGCTGCGTCTCGCGCTCGAACACGATGCCAGGCTCGCCGATCGCGTTCACCGCCTCGACCAGCGCGGGGCTGGCGCGGCGCTGGAGATAGGTGAAGCTCACCGGCTTAGTGATCTGCGCGTAAAACCAGGCCTGGTCGCCCTTCTCGGGCATCAGCTCGGCGAGCTTTCGCGCGATCTCGGACGGATCGCCGATCAGCTTCTTGGGATGGACGCCGATCGTCCAGGCGTCGATCGTGCGCGCCAGCGGCGCGCCGTTGCGATCGACGATGTCGCCGCGCGGCACCGCCGCCGCGACGCTGCCGCCGCGCTCGCTGCCGGCGACGACGCCGAGCAGCGTCAGCCGCCCGATCACCACCAGCACGCCCGCGACGAACAGCAGCATCAGCACCATCAGCCGCAGGTGCTGGGTGGCGAGCAGCTGCTGGCGCTGGTCGCCCGCGCGCGCGCCGCGGACCGGACGGGCGACGAGCGCGGTCACCGCAGGCGACCGCGCTCGGTGCGGGCGCGGCTGAGTAGGTCACCGACCGTGGTCTCGCTCAGCAGCGCGCGGTCGAGCATCGCCACTTTGGCAGCGCGCGCGGCGGACGTGCCCGCGGGTGCGGCCGCCGCCACCGCCGTCGGGGTCAGGCGGGGTGCGGCGACCGGCTTCGCCGCCGCCACCTTCACCGTCGCGACCGGCGCGGTGGCCGCGGTCCGGACGGTGGCGGGAACGGCGGGAGCGGGAGCGGCAGAGGCGGTGACGGCGGTTGCGGCGGCGGGGACGATCAGCTGCGCGGTCTGTACCGGGGCGGCGGCGCCGGGCAGCGGCGCGGGCACCGGCTGGTTGGGCGAGAGCGACGCGAGCGCGGCCTCGTCGCGGACGAACTGCGCCGCGGTCGGCACCGTCAGCGCCAGCGTATCGCCGTTCCAGCGCTCGAGCTGGGCGAGATTGGCGCGCACGTCGAACTCGGTCTCGAGCGCGCGGATGTCGCGCTCGGCGCCGACGATCTTGCGGTCGAGCTGCTCCACGCGCTTGCGCTCGGCGGCCACCTGCGAGGAGACGAGATAGAAGCCGATCGCGACCATCGCGCAGCTGGTGAGCCAGCCCAGCCCCTTTAACCGATACACCGCCGCCATCCTCACGCCTCCCTTACCCAAGCCGCCGCCGCCGTCCGCCGGGCCGCGCGTAATGTCGCCGAGCGGGCGCGCGGGTTCGCCGCCAGCTCAGCCTCGTCAGCACGCTGCGCGCGCCCGATCATCTCGAAAGTCGCCACACGCGCCGGCGCCGACGCCGGCAGGTGCCGCGAGCCACCCGGTGCCGCACCCGCGCGATCGCGCAGGAAGCGCTTGACGATGCGGTCCTCGAGCGAATGGAAGCTGACCACCGCGAGACGCCCGCCCGGCTTGAGCACGCGCTCCGCCGCGGCGAGGCCGCGCTCCAGCTCGTCGAGCTCGCCGTTGACGTGGATCCGCACCGCCTGGAAGGCGCGCGTCGCCGGATCCTTCTTGTCGTGCGGGCGGTGGCCGAGCGCGCGACGCACCACGGTCGCGAACTGCGCGGTCGTGGTCAGCGGGCGCGCCGCCACCACCGCGCGCGCGATCCGGCGCGACTTCGGCTCCTCGCCGTAGCGGTAGAGCACATCGGCGATCGCTTCCTCGTCGGCAGTGTTGAGGAAATCCGCGGCGGACGGCCCTTCCTGGCTCATCCGCATGTCGAGCGGGCCGTCGCCCTGGAAGGAGAAGCCGCGCTCGGGCTGATCGAGCTGCATCGACGAGACGCCGATGTCCATCGTCACGCCATCGACCGGCGCGAGGCCGCGCGTCTCCAGCTCCTCGGCAAGCGCCGAGAAGGTGGCGGCGACCATCGTCAGCCGCGGCGTTTCGGCCGCGAGCGCGCGGCCGGTCGCCACCGCGTCGGGATCGCGGTCGAACGCGACCACCTCCGCGCCCGCGGCGAGCAGCGCGCGCGTGTAGCCGCCCGCGCCGAAGGTCGCGTCAACGTGGCGCTCGCCGGGGGCGGGGGCGAGCGCGGCGAGCACGGGCGCGAGCAGCACAGGCACATGCGGCACGACGGCGTGACCGGGGGGCAGGCCGGTCTCAGGGGCGGTCTCGCTCATCATAGCGCGATCCCCTTCTCCTCGCAGGCGAACTCGACATATTCCTTCAGGAATGGGTCGATATCCGGGGTCTCGAGCAGGATGTTGGGCGCCCAGATCGTGATCCAGTTGAACGCACCCAGGAACACCGCCGCGCCTGCGATCCGCGCGTAGCGGCGCTCGAACGCGGGCATGATGAAGCGGCCCGAGCCGTCGAAGGGCAGCGGCTCGGCGCCACCGGCGCGGTCGAGGATGTTGTAATCGACCTTGCCGGTGCGCTCGAACTGCGCCGCGTCGAGCGCCTCCAGGCGAGCCTTCCAGAACGGCACGAAGCCGGGATCATAGGCGATCAGGCAGCGGTGCTCGGGGTGCGGCGCGATGATGACGGTGCCGCCGTCCTTGCCGTCGTCGCGAGGCGCGTTCTTGGCGAGCATCGCGCGAAGGGTGTTGGGAATCGCGACACGGCCCTTGTCGTCGACAAGACCGAGCCCCTTTCCCTGATAGTCCACCCTGTCTGCCACGCCCACCTCACACCCGGAGCGCACGACCTCCTGCCTCGGCGAACGGCCATCACCGCCCGCCGACGTTGCTGCCAGCAAACAACAGTGGTCCTGCCCCCAATGTCGTGATCGACACGTATCAGGGTTACTTGGGGATGAGAAGGGACATTCGGGGACGGCCGGGGAAATACGGGATTTTCTTGGCTGATCCGAACGCTATCGCGGGGGCGGCGGGCGTGACAGGGCGCGAGTGTGTGCAGGACTCGTCGGCTGCGAGGAGGAAAGGCAGGCTTTCCCCGCTTCTCCCCGGAAGAATCGCGAAAGCGTGGGGAAGGACGTCACCCCGGCGGCAAAGCGCGCGACGTTGGCGCGCGTTGCCTCGTTGACGCGAGCCGACGGACAGTTGCATCCTTCGGCAAGAGACCGCCCCTGCTGCGACGACGTTGCAGCGCCCGCTACGATCGTCTCCCCGGCGCTGAGACGGCTTCGATGATCACGCTGACACGACGGTGGCGGCGCTTGCGGCACCATGGATGCCGCGAGCCCGGCCGCACGACATCGCCTCGGGAGCGCAAGCGCCAACCCCGGCCGCACTGGCCGCCGAGAGTCGCCGACCCGCTTCCCTGCTCCATGCGCGCATCCGAGCGCGCCGCTCGTCACTGCGCGCGCGGCGCGGGCTTCTCGGCCAGCGGCGTGTTGGCGGCACTGGGGGTGACGCCGAGTTCGGCGAGCGGCTCGTTGGTCGGCGTCACGGTCGGGATCGGTCCCGGCACGCTCATGTTGACCACGACCGCGGGCTGCGCCGCGCCGGCGACCGCGACCGGGCGCTCCTGATCGACGGTCGAGAAGATCGCGCTGGCGACGCCGATCAGCAGGACCACCATGGCGAGCCCGACCATGCCGACCCGCACGCGCTGCCGCGCCTGTTCCGACTGTTGGCGCTCGACCGCCACCTTCTTTCGCTGCGAACCCTTCATCTCGTCGCGCGACGTTAACCGATCGTCGCGGCGGTGTCGATCACGCCCCGTCACGTCGCTGCCGCACCAGTCCCTTCGCCGCCAGCCAGGCCGGGTCATAGAGGGTCGAAAGATAGCGGAATCCGGTGTCGCACAGGATCGTCGCGATCCGTTTGCCCGGACCGAGTTGGCGCGCGAGCCGCACCGCGCCCGCGACATTGATCCCGGAGGACAGGCCGAGACACAGCCCCTCCTCCGCGAGCAGGCGCTCCGTCCAGTCGAAGCCCTCCTGGTCGGCGATGCGGAACTGCGCGTCGACCGGCGCGCCCTCGAGATTGGCGGTGATCCGCCCCTGCCCGATCCCCTCGGCGACCGACGAGCCCTCCGAGCGCAGCTCGCCGCAGGCGTAATAGTCGTAGAGCGCGGCGCCGTGCGGGTCGCTCAGCGCGATGCAGACGCGCTCGTCCTTGGCCTTGAGCCCCAGCCCTACCCCGGCGAAGGTACCGCCGGTGCCGACCGCGCAGGTGAAGCCGTCGATCCGGCCCTCCATCTGCGCCCAGATCTCCTCGGCGGTACCGACGATATGCGCGCGGCGATTGGCGATATTGTCGAACTGGTTCGCCCAGATCGCGCCGGGCGTCTCCTCGGCGATCCGGCGGGAGGTGTGCACGAAATGATATTGGCTGGAATACGGCGCGGCGGGGACGGTCACCAGTTCGGCGCCGAGCGCGCGTAGCGTGTCCATCTTCTCCTTGGACTGGGTGTCGGGCATCACGATGATCGTGCGATAGCCCTTGGCGTTGGCGACGAGCGCCAGCCCGATCCCGGTGTTGCCCGCGGTGCCCTCAACGATCGTGCCGCCGGGCTGGAGCTGCCCGCGAGCCTCGGCGTCCTCGACGATGAACAGAGCGGCGCGGTCCTTGACGCTCGCGCCCGGATTGGTGAACTCGCACTTGCCGAAGATGTCGCAGCCGGTCGCCTCGCTTGGCCCCTTGAGCCGCACGAGCGGCGTGTTGCCGATCAGCGCCAGCGTGTCGCTTGTGGTATGCATAGCGCGCTAGATGCGGAGCCCGGGCGCAATGCGCAAGCGAGCAGATCTATCGCGGCGCCACCCCGGCCTTGACGAGATGCGGCGCGAGCCGTCCGGTGAGCCACAGGAAGAACATGCGATAATCGGCCAGCAGCGACCAGAGCGGGTGGCGGAAGGTAGCGGGACGATTGTGCTCGACCGCGGCATGCGCACCCCAAGCGAAGGCATAGCCCGCGACTGGCACGGCCGCCCACCACCATCCGCCGAACGCCAGCGCCGGTGCTGCGGCAGCGAAGCTGAGCGCGGTGCCGACATAATGGAGCGCACGCGTGGCGGGGCGCGCGTGCTCGCGGAGGTAATAGAGCCAGAAATCGGCAAAGGTGCGCGGTGTCACAGGTGAGCTCCGGTCAGTGCGGCGAGCGGCTCATAGCATGCCGCGATCGCGTAGCCATTGCAGCACCTGCCCAGGCCCTTGCGTCGTCACGGGGGCGGCGATCGCCCAACCGAGGCGACGCTAGGTTCCGGATTCGCCAAATCGCCACGGACCTGTTATGTTCTTCATCCGTTCCCTCTTGCGAGTCGCCGCCGGTGCCCAGCGCGGATCTTATCCTGCCCCCGCGCCCACTGCGCTGGCTGTTCCTCGACCTCAACAGCTATTTCGCCAGCGTGGAGCAGCAGGTGCAGCCAGCGCTGCGCGGTCGCCCGGTGATCGTCGCGCCGGTCGGCAGCGACACGACGGTGGCGATCGCGGCGTCGCGCGAGGCTAAGCGCTACGGCATCGCGACCGGCACGCCGGTGTGGGAGGCCAAGCGCAAGTGCCGCGACCTGGTCGTCACGCCGGCGCGGCACGAGCTGTACGTCGCCTACCATCATTGCATCGTCGCCGAGGTCGAGCGCCACGTGCCGGTGACGCGGGTCTGCTCGATCGACGAGGTGGCGTGCCGGCTGCTCGACAATGAGAACGATCGCGATGTCGCAATGGCGCTGGCCCGGCGGATCAAGCGCGGGCTCGCCGCCGCGGTGGGCGACTATCTCACCTGTTCGATCGGGATCGCGCCCAACCGGCTGCTCGCCAAGCTAGCCTCCGACCTGCAGAAGCCCGACGGGCTGGTGGTTTTCGAGGCCGCCGCGCTGCCCGAGGCGCTGTACCGGCTCAAGCTGCGCGACATCGCCGGGATCGGCCCCAACATGGAGCGACGGCTGGCGCGCGACGGGGTGAACGACATCCGTCAGCTGCTCGCCCGCCGCCCGCGCGACGCCGGTCACGCCTGGGGCGGCAGCGACGGCGACCGGCTGTGGTACCTGCTCCACGGCGTCGACCTGCCCGAAAAATCGACGCAGAGCCGCACGATCGGTCACAGCCACGTACTCTCCCCGCGCCACCGTGGCTATGAGTCAGTGCGGCTGACCGCGCGGCGGCTCGCGCTGAAGGCGGCGAGCCGGTTGCGCCGCAAGGGCTATCGCGCGCGGCTGCTGGTGCTGCACGCGCGCTTCGAAGACGACAAGAGCAAGTGGCGCGCGAGCGTCAAGCTGCCCGCCACGCAGGACAGTTTCGTGGTGCTGGCGCGGCTCGACTCGCTCTTCCCCCGGCTGCACGCAGCGGGCGCGGCGCATCGCAGCGGCTGCCGCCTGATCGGCGTGACGTTGGCCGAAATCGAGCCGGTCGCGGGTGAGCAGAGCTCGCTGTTCGCCGCGCTCGATCCTGACGATCCGCTCGCGCGCGAGACGCGCACGTTGGCGCTGAGCCGCGCGATGGACCGGATCAACGAGAAATTCGGGCGCAACGCGGTGTCGGTCGGCCCGCTGAACGGCGGTCGGCTCGATCGGGTGGGTTCGAAGATCGCGTTCGGGCGCATCCCCGAGCTGTCCGAATTCCACGAGTGAGCGCTACCGAAATGGGTCGACGATATAATGACTTTAGTATGACAGGGTTGACGACCTTTTCCGCATGCGCGAAGCGTGCGGACCTATGCAGAAGCTCGCTTTCCTCCCCCTCGCCGCCTCCCTGTTCGCGCTCGCAGCGTGCAATTCCGAGCCGTCCAAGCCGCAGGTGATCGACTCCAACCCCGATCCGATGGCATCGCAGCTCGCCAACGCCGCGCCGGTCGAGCTGCCGCCCGCGATCAAGGCCGACAAGACGATGCGCTGCAAGGACGGCAGCCTCGTCTACGTCACCTTCTTCACCGGCGACAAGCAGGCGGTGGTGCGTACCGAGAAGAACGGTACGCCGACGATGCTCAAGGGCGAGGGCGGCGACGCGCCGCTCAGCGCGGACGGCGGCTGGAAGCTGACCGGCACGCCGACCGAGATCACCCTCACCCGCCCCGGCAAGGGCGCGCTCTCCTGCCACGCCTGAGCTGAGCCGCGCCGGCGGGCCCTCCCGGGCACGCCGGCCGCTTACCTCGATCAATCCTTGCCGCACGGCGCGGCCGCCCTTAGCGTCCGACGCTTATGGCAACCATCGCGATCTACAGCCTGAAGGGCGGTGTCGGTAAGTCGACGCTGGCGGTGAACCTCGCCTGGTGCGCGGCCACGCTGTCCGCCAGGAGAACGTTGCTGTGGGATCTCGATCCGCAGGCGGCGTCGAGCTGGGTGCTCGGCGATGGTGCCGCGCACGACCGTGCGCAGGCGCTGTTCTCGCGCGACGTCGATCCCCAGAAGCTGATCACCCGCACGCGCTTCGACCGGCTCGAGCTGCTCCCCGCCGACGCCTCGCTGCGCGATCTCAACCACCTGTTCCGCGAGCTCGACAAGAAGAAGCGACTGCGCAGGCTGATCGACGACCTAGGCGTCCACGATCATGTCATCCTCGACTGCCCGCCCGGGCTGACCGAGACCGCCGACCAGGTCGCGCGCGCCGCCGACCTGATCGTGGTGCCGGTGGTGCCCTCGGCCT
>Ga0265798_10004191_pt1 | contig 20068 bp, 20 predicted proteins | sample P3T30metagenome_FD_192430 | JGI IMG/M metagenome (GOLD analysis project Ga0265798, IMG submission 192430) | Plant litter microbial communities from East Loma Ridge, Irvine, California - P3 T30 | ecosystem: Environmental > Terrestrial > Plant litter > Unclassified | place: USA: California... | reverse complement strand
ACGCTCATGCGGCGCTGCTCGCTGTCGCTCATTGCGCGCCACCCGCAACGCCGGCTCGGCAGGGTCTCGGGGCGGCAGCCCTGAGCAGGAGGGAAGGACCATGCAGCGAGTGTAACGAGTGGAAGGGACCGGTGGACAGCTGCCGCTTCAGCGGCGGTTGTACATCCCCTACCCTGTCCACTACCATCTTCCTTATACTTCCGAGTGTGCTACTTACCTTATTGTACCATGATACCCCACTCATATACACTCCCCAGATAATCAAGCTATCCGCGCAAGAAGCCTAGTCTTAGAGGAGCCATGCTGTGGTCGAACGAAGTGGTCGGGTAACACGGGATGTCGTTGAGCGGGTGGGCACGATGCTGCGTGAACTTCCGCCCAAGGCCGAAGCCAATGCCCTTCATACCCGCGAAGCTGTAGCCGAGCTCAAGGCTGACATCCTGCAGGCGCGGGCCAATGGTTATTCGCTGGCCGAGATCATTGAACACATGCGTGCGAACGGCCTCGCCGCCAGCGAGTCAACGCTCAAGGCAGGCATCCGCACGACCCGGGCAGCCAGCAAACCCAATGTCCGCAAGGGTGCCTCCACAAAGCCATCCGCATCTGCTCGCAAGTCACCGGATGCGCCAGCATCGGCCGTACGGAAAGATAGCGCTCCGGCACCTACACTGACACCAGCCGCATCACGGAGAAACGAGCGATGAAGCGCTTCATCCTCGTCATCACCGACAAGGGCGGCACCGGCAAATCCGTATTCGCCCGCCTGCTCGCCGATCGCTACCGGCGCGAGGACATGAAGGCATTGCTGGTCGATGCCGATGGTGAGGTGGGACAGCTTTTTCAGCATTATGCCGCGCTGGGCGCAGACGGCGAACCGGTCGTCCAGCGGCCGGGCGAAGGCGTCCTGACTGTCGGCTTCAACGCCGGCGAGCGTGAACGGGATCGTCTGCTCGAAATGCTCGACCATGATGCGGACCTGGTGCTGGTCGACATGCCTGCGGGATCGCTGAGCGAACTTGCCGACCTCGACCGCGCCAGCGGCTTCTTCGACGAGCTCGGACGTGCCGGCTACCGGCCAACCTTCGTCAACGTACTGTCTCCCTTCCGGGCAAGCACCCGCACCGTTCGGCAGATGATCGAGCTTGGCGGCGAGCGCGTTGATTATATCGCGGTGGTCAATCGCTGGTTTGGTGATGCCGAGGATTTCTACCTCTGGTTCGGTGACGGGGCGGAAGTGGCGCAAAGTAGCGGCCGGACCCTGCTACAGGACCGTGGCGGCATCGAGATCGAGTTGCCCCACCTCCAGGCGGGCGTCATGGTCGCGGTCGACGAGATGATGGCACCGTTCACTGCCGCTGCCGCTGAAGGTGCCCCGCTCCGGCGTGCTCAGCGCTCGCGGCTGACCCGCTGGCTTCAAGAAGCCGACCGCCAGCTCGATCGTGCCGCGCCCCTGCTGGGCCTGGAGAAAGCCGCATGAGCCGCGAAGCCTTTAACCGGTTCTTGTCCGGCCTTGAACCTGCGGAGCGCGAACGGCTTTTGCTTGCGGCTGCCGACTTTGGTATGAAGCCTGAGGATCCCGAGTGGATCCCCTTCGCCGCGGCTACCAGCACGCTCTACGCGATCGAACAGGCGATCGCGGATGTCCGCAAGGCAGCATTGGAAGCCGCCAACGACATCATCCGTACCACCTCCAACCGGCTTGATGCGCTTGGCAAGCAGGCCACGGACCAACTCGCTGCCAATGCCGACAGCTACAACCGGCAGATGCGCGAGCAGGCGAAGGCCGCGCTGGCGCAAATGCAGCTCACGCTCGCCAGCGACGTTGCCAAAGCGGTGCACGACCACCTGGCGCAAGTGATCCATCCTTTGATCGGCCGGCTGGAAGCCGCCGGGCAAGGTTTCGAGGCCCATTGCAAGGATGGCGGCCGTTCAGTCCACGCCGGGGCCAACCAGGCCGTCCTGCGCCTCAACGAGATCCAACCCCGGTCCCTGTGGGAGAACATCGGCTACGCTGCGTTTGTGTCCACGATGACCGCCATGCTGTTCATGCTGTTCCTCATATTCTTTCCACCGGCAGCCTCGCCGGTAATTATTGATACCGACGGTCTGGCCAGGCGCGTCACCGCCGCCATCCGGCAGCAGTCGATACCCCCCGCAAGTGTCCAGCACCGGCATCGGTCGTCTAGGCATTGATTTGACCGGTACTCGCTCCTTCACCGCTTCCCCGCCGGCATCGACAAAGCCGAGCGAGCGCGTCGCCAGCGAGAGGTGGATTTCGCGCGAGGGTCGGTGCGCTATGAGGGTGGTGTCTTGTCCAACGAGATCGAGCGCCTAGCCCAGGCACGTTCTCGCTGCCGGCGATGCCAGACCTTGATGCGCGTCGATTTGACCGCACTGCACCGACAGCTGGGCGGCTCGGCTGGTCTGGGGGCATCGCAGAATGTCTTGCCGAACGTACGCTAAGCGCGGGCTGCTGATCCCGTCGTTCGCAGTGGCCTGAACCGTTCGCAGCGTTTGTCCATCTCGCTCCACAGATAGTCGCCGGTGAGGCTGATATGCTCCAGCCTAGTGGCGCGACATGGGCGAGCAGGGTTCGGGTACGTCGATGCCGCAGGCAACCGGTTGAACGCCTTTGCAGCGTCACTGCCGTCCTGAATAGCGTCGTTCATTGCCACCTACCGGCTTATGCTATGGTCGCGGTCCTGCCCGATGCTGACTGCCATATTGGCCATCTTTGCTTCAGAGATTCTAACTCTTAATTTCAGTAGATTCCTCTCTGGTAAGTCATTGATAAGTAAGAGCGTGGAGGTCAATAGCGTGACAGATCGGGGATTTAACGTGACGAAATGGGGCCTTTAGTTGTGACGTAATGGGGGTGGTATCGTGACAAATTGGGGGTTACATCGTGACGGATGGGATCGCTGCTATCCGGTCAGCCCACAAGCGGGGAAAACTCTCCTTCTTTTCTATATTTATCAGTAGCTTGTCTAAATTTCTCTGCTAGCGCGTACGCGCCGAGCCTTCCTTGGATCGTGACAAATTGGGGGCGGCCTTCTTTTGAGCAATCGAACAAACATCGTGACGTGACAGATTGACCTTTGTCACGTCACGATAGAGAACGGTCGGATGGGACGTACCATCAAACAACGCCATTCATCCGAGGGGATAGTGAAACCTGGCGAGTTAATCGACATCCGCCAAAGCGCCGCTCTCACCCTCCATGATCGTCGGGTCCTTAACCTGCTGATTGAACGTGCGGGTAGCAATATCGCGTCGGACGAGCAGCATCGCATTCCGATGGCGCGCTTACGCGGCCCTAGCCATCGCGGCGGCGAGCGGGTTCGCGATAGCATCGAAAATCTGATGAAAACGCTAATCTTGATTCCGACACGGGATAGCAATGGTAACAAGGCGACAACTAGAGTTCAGCTTCTCGCCAGTACGACAACAACGGATGATGAAGATAATCCTAACGGAGAAGTCGCCTATTCGTTCCACCGAGAAGTTCGGGATATTATATCCCGGTCAGACTACTGGGGCAGAATTAAAGCTTCTGTCATGTTTGCATTTTCGTCAAAATATGCGCTAGCTCTTTACGAAGCAATTTGCCTCCGTATAAATTTAAAGCACGATAGCCAATTTTTTAAACCTGACGATTTCCGTGAACTTCTGGGTGTTGATCGCGAACTCCTAACCCGTTTTCCGGACTTTAAGAGGCGAGTGCTTGATCCTGCACTAACGGAAGTAAATGCGCTCTCCGACTGCAACGTCGAGGTTGAGGTGATCCGTGAAGGTGGTCCTCGAAGCACTGTTACGGGCTACAGACTCCGTTGGTCCGGTAAAAGTTCAGACGAATGGCAGGAAGCAATGGACGAAGTGCTGCGTCCTAAAATCGGTCGAAAAGCGCGTATCGAAGGCAGAGTTGAAATTGTCAGCTTCATGGATACCGGACCGCGATTAATTGCGTCCCGATAAACCCGTTTCGGGTTCCGAATGCCTTATTGCTGGCAATCAGGCATTATGATTTGCCAAAAGATTTGAAAGCGCTTCACGCATCAAGCTCTCGATCGACCTATCCGTGTCAGCGGACAGGCGCTTAACGCGTCGATGTTCTTCCGGTGCAACAACGACAGTCAATCGCTTCATGCCCTCCCGTGTCTTAGCTCGATAGCCGCTCTCCGTGGCGCTGCCGCTCAAATCCGATTGAGCTAAGACTTTATCCGCCGAAGCAACGGGGTCGGTTGGCGTTGTGGCAGAAGCCGGATCCTTCGCTGCCGCCTTCATGCTTTCTGCAAGGCTTGGTCGCTTAGCCATAATTCTCCCCTACTTGTTTTTGCGCTAGCACTGCTGCTTTGCTGGCAAGGCAGCATGCCTAATTGCTGGCATAATACTTTCCTGCTAAACTTGTAAAGTCGCTCGAAGCCATTGAAGCATCTGATCGACCTCTTCCGCCGCCTTGCCATTCGGCTCATACTCTGGAGCCGTTTGCCCAGCCGTCAAAGCGTGACCAAATGCCGCCCGCTGTTGAAGTCCGACAGGGGCAACCTCCAATCCATGCTGCGCGACGGCGGCCTGTGCGTCTGCGAGGAGCTGAGTAGCACGTGGGGGAACAGCGTTCAGTATGACGAAAGCCCGCTTTTTGGCACTCGCAACGAGTTCTGCGGTTGTGGAAATCGCCCGAAGATCCAGAATCCCGGCACGGCAAGGTATTAGCACTAAGTCGGCCGCTTTGATTGCCGCTATCGCAACGCTGTCCGAATGGGGCGCTGTGTCGATGACGACCAACTTAGCTCCACCCGCACTGGCCGCGCTGAGGCCGTGGCTAAGTCGAGAATACGGGAGTGCGACAACCACTGGTGCCTCGCCTTGCCGACTGTCCCCCCATCCAGCAGCACTAGCCTGAGGATCGAGGTCGATGATGACCGAGGGAAGACCGGCAGCTTCTGCAGCCGTTGCGATATGGAGCGCGAGAGTCGTTTTCCCAGCTCCGCCCTTCTGACTAACTATGGCAATCGTTCTCATATTGCTGGCATAACGGCAAACCGTCAAAGCAGCAATATGGCGTTGATAAAAGGGGGCAATACAGCATGATAGAATGCTGGCAGGTCGGCAAGCCAGCAATGTGACAATGAAACGGCTCATACATTTCAAACCGTGACCGACACGCCCGGACAGATTGCCGAGCCGCTTCTTACCCAGATTATCGTTGAAGGTGTCGCGGACTACATCGCCGAACTCGTCACCGCAGAGGTGCCGAACGTCGAGCGCGAAGCTTATGGTCGCGCGCACGAACGTGAACTCTGGGTACAATTTATGAAGGATCGCGCCGAGGCGAACCGTAGCTACAATCACACCAGTGGCTACACACCGGTGGGTCAGGCAGCGTTCGGACACTGGCTTTACAATGGCGGTAATGGGCGGCTCAGCGGTTGGGAACGAGACATGGGGTATTGGCTTGGGGCTCAAATTGCCACAGCCTATATGGCGCAAGCCGTTGATCGCGATGCTGCCATTCGCGAGCTTCTCGCGCCGGGGGATCCGGCGCAAATCCTACTTAAAAGCAGGTATGCTGATCGTTTTGCGAAGCCTTGAGCTGTCAATGAACACTTTTCTCAGACTGGTGAAGAAAACGCCCCCGACAACATCCAGGTTTGGAAGAAGGCGATCGCCAGTGCCATCACGATCGCTGCCGATCAGGTCTCGCATGGAAGCCCATTCTTTGGCGCAGAGGTAACGATTGTCTAGGGCGATGAGCGTGTCGGTCGCTATCTGGTTTCTGTCGGCGCTACACCGCTAAAGGGCTGAGTTAAATTAGAGCCATCGCTCCTCATATTTCGGCCGAAGCGGCAGATTATGCGTATGGGCGTGGACTCGGTCGCGGTGCTCATCCTCTACGTAATCGACGGCGGCGGGCTCTTCGCCATCTCGGCTGGGCATTCTGGCTGACAAGAAGGCGATCACTTTGAAACGCCTGCACAATAAACTTAATTGTAGGTGTTCCGTTAAGCGGTGGCTGGCCGCGCATGGCCTGCCAACCATGGAGCCCCTGATGTACTATCATGACAGCCGCCTCCAATACCCAGTTACTGTCGACAAGCCCAACCCCGCCTTCGCAACGCTGCTTCAGCAGGCGATCGGCGGAGTCGAGGGCGAGATCCGTGTCTGTATGCAGTACTTCTTCCAGGCCTGGGGCAATCGCGCGCCGACTACCAAATACCGCGACATGCTGCTCCACACCGCGACCGAGGAGATCGGGCATATTGAGATGCTAGCGACTGCCGTGGCGCTCAACCTAGACAAGGCACCGACCTCGCTCCAGGAAGAAGGCGCATCAGACGGTGTCGTCGGTGCGATCATGGGCGGCGGATCGGGAAAAGGCGCGATTGAGCACATGATCCATAAGAATCTGCTCTCGGCTGGACTGGCGGCGATGCCGATGGATTCAGATGGCGTGCCGTTTAACATGAGCCACATCTACGCCAGCGGGAATATCGCCGCCGACATGTACTGCAACGTCGCCGCCGAGAGCACCGGCCGCGTGCTGGCGGTGCGCCTGTTCAACGCCACTGACGACAACGGCATGAAGAAGATGCTCCACTACATGATCGCGCGCGACACGATGCACCAGCAGCAGTGGCTGGCGGTGATCGAGGAACTGGGCGGCGACGCAGGCACGCTGCCGATCCCCAACTCCTTTCCCCAAGAGCAAGAAGACCAACAGAACAACTACAACTTTTACGCCACCGCTATGGACAAGTCGGTGCCCGAGGGTCGCTGGACGAGCGGGCCGTCGATCGATGGTAAGGGCGAGTTCACCGTGTTCCAGAACGAACCGCTTGGTGACACACCGGTGCTAGGGGCTGCCCGTCCTGACAGCGGCGCCGAGAAGCAGCAGATCGGTTGAGAAGGAGCCGGGCGCTGTAAGGTGCCCGGCTAACGCCAAAGCTCAGTTACGAACCACCGCTTTCCACCACCTCAACCGTTCACGATCGGTGAGGATTGCTGCCCATGTCTATGGGCGTGAAGGCTTCCGAGGAGGCTTTCGAGAAGCCTCCCGCGTTCTAAAAATTTCGATCCAACTAAGACGGCGCCGGCTGGTCCCGATCGTTGTCTCAATTAGGAAAGCGAAGAGACAAACCACGTAGCGCGTTCTAGAAGGCCGAAAACGCCTTATAGGGGATGTGAGTATGGAAGACGGCTTCGCGACATTGTCAAAAATCGTTGGTGAGCGCGAGAGTGCGATCGTCACACGTTGGCGCCAGTTGCTTGTCGAGGCTGGCGGTTCCGGACGGATCAAAGACGCTGAGGTCGAGAAGCAGTGCCAGGATTTCCTGGCCTCGTTTGTAGCCGGACTTGGCGGGGGTGCGACGTCCGCCACCGATCCTGCTTTCGCTAAAGCCCGCGAGCTTCTTGCAGAGGTCTCCCGGTCGCGTGCGAACCAAGGGTTCACGCCGACTGAAACAGCGACCTTTGTTTTCTCACTTAAGGAACCGCTTTTTGAGCAGGTTCGGGCCAGCTACCCAGATGATGCCGCTCGCGTAGCAAGCATCGGCTGGGAAATGACTCAGATCCTCGATCAGCTTGGGCTGTATACCATGGAGGTTTACCAGCGCAGTCGCGAGGATGTGGTGCGCCGCCAGCAGGATGAGATTGCCGAGCTTTCGACACCAGTCGTCAAGCTCTGGGAAGGGATCTTGGCGCTGCCCCTGATTGGCACGCTGGACTCCGCCCGGACCCAAGTGGTCATGGAGAACCTTCTTCAAGCTATCGTCGACCAAAGCGCCGACCTCGCGATCATCGACATCACCGGAGTACCAACCGTCGATACGCTCGTTGCTCAGCATCTTCTCAAGACGATCGCAGCTGCCCGCCTCATGGGGGCTGATTGCATCGTATCGGGCATTCGACCTCAAATTGCGCAGACGATGGTGCATCTTGGTGTGGAGCTGGACGTCGTATCCAAGGCGACACTGGCGGACGCCTTGGCCCTTGCGTTTCAGCGCACCGGGCGAACGGTCGTCCGTAAGGCAATCGCGAAGGGCTGAGCGTCATGGATCGTATTCCCATTCTAAAGCTCGGTCGTGCGCTCCTGGTCAGTATTCAAGTCGACATCCACGACCGCCTTGCCAAGGCGCTGGAGGAGGATCTCTCCGAGCGGATCGTCGCCACTGGCGCACGCGGTGTTATGATCGACATCTCGGGACTTGAGATCGTCGACTCTTTTATGGGTCGGATGCTCGACAATATAGCTGCGGTCTCGCGCCTGCTCGATGCTGACACTGTCGTTGTCGGCATGCGCCCAGCAGTAGCTATCACGCTGGTCGAGCTTGGGCTGTCGCTGACAGGGGTCAAGACGGCTCTCAACGTTGAACGAGGCATGGCGTTGATCGGCAGCGGCCAATACGAAGAGATCGATGGCGACGACGCCCTGGAGGGCGGTGATGAGCGCAACGACGGATGAGGTACTGCCGATAAGGGAATCCGATGATGTCGTCCGCGTGCGCCAGGCAGTTCGCGTTCGAGCGGTCGCGGCGGGGCTAGGTCTCGTCGATCAGACCAAGATCGTGACGGCCGCCAGTGAATTGGCGCGCAATACGCTAGATTATGGCTTGGGTGGCACGGCTCGGATCGAGACGTTCACGGGATCTCCTGAGCGGGGGGTGCGACTGACATTTGAGGACAATGGCCCCGGTATTCCAGACCTCGAACGCGCATTGACCGACGGTTATACAACCGGAGGCGGTCTCGGCTTGGGACTGAGCGGCGCGCGGCGGCTGTGCAACGAATTCGAGATTAATTCGGTTGTCGGTCAAGGAACGCGCATCACCATCGCGCGGTGGAAGTAGCGATGCACGCAGTCGAAGTTCGAGACATCTCGCAGGTTGCCGAAGCCCGGCGGGTCGCGGTAGCGCTCGCCGAAGCACATGGCTTCGACGAAAGTGATGCCGGCAGGGTCGCGATCGTCGTGACGGAGCTTGCCACCAACATCCTCAAGCATGGCGATGGGGGAGCCCTTCTCATCGACAGCTTCGAGGATGCCTCCGGTGCCGGTATCGAATGCCTTGCGCTTGATAAGGGTGCGGGCATGGCAGACCTCGCGCTCTCCATGCGGGACGGCCACTCAACGGCCGGGACCGCTGGGAACGGCCTTGGCGCCGTCGTTCGCGGATCTCATGTCACCGACATCTATTCCGCACCTGGCTGTGGCACTGCGATCATGGCGCGCCTGCAACAAGGCCGGCCCGCCCCGATCCGGAAGCCGGACCATTCAAGCTACGGTGCAGTGAGCCTGCCAATGCGAGGCGAGGACGCATGCGGGGACGCATGGTGCAGGAAGGATGGTGCCGGTGGCCCGACCTTCATGGTGGCGGACGGTCTCGGTCATGGACCGTCGGCAGCGCAGGCGGCGCACGCGGCGACGCGTTCATTTCATTCGTCTGGCCCCAGATTGCCGAGCGAGATGCTCGCTGCGATGCACGGCGCGTTGCGTCCGACCCGGGGTGCGGCAATCGGCATCGCATATTTTGACCAGGCCGGAGGGCAGGTCATCTTTGCCGGTGTCGGCAACATCGCGGCGACACTGATCGACACCGACAATGGCGTCAGGCGGATGGTCTCCAACAATGGTACCATAGGACATATCGCGCGCCACATGCGTGACTTCAGTTATCCGATCACGACTACCACTTTGGTCGTGCTGGCCTCCGACGGGCTTGCGACGAACTGGGACCTAGGAGCTTACGCCGGCCTTGCTGCCCGCCATCCCGCGCTAATCGCCGGTGTGCTTTGGCGCGATTTCAACCGAGGTCGGGACGATGTGACGGTTTTCGTTGGCAAGATTGAGACCAAAGCCGCATGACCATCGCACCAATTATGACGGTCGCGCTGATCGAAGAGGCGGATATTGTCGCGGCTCGCCAGCGCGGGCGTCAAATTGCGAGCTTGCTAGGCTTTGAGGCGCAGGACCAGACGCGTATCGCAACGGCTGTGTCTGAAATTGCCCGTAATGCCTCAACATACGGAGGAGGGGGCCGGATCGAGTTCGGCATCGAACAGACGGAAACGCCAAGCCTCGTCATCCGTATTTCGGACAAGGGGCCCGGGATTGCTGACATTGACGCCATCCTTGAAGGCCGGTTCAAGAGCACCACCGGCATGGGCGTGGGCATTTCCGGGACGCGGCGCCTGATGGATCGCTTCGAGTTCGACAGTCGACCCGGGTACGGTACGACAGTCGTCCTCGGTAAGCGGCTACCCCGGACCATCAAGTCGGTTGGCGGAGCCAAGCTCGCCGAGATTGGAAAGATCCTCGCGGCGACCGGTGCCTCTGATCCGCTCGCGGAGGCTCGCACGCAGAATCAGGAACTGCTTCAGGCCCTGGCAGACCTCAAAGCCAAGCAGGATGAAAGCGAGCGGCTAAATGCAGAGCTCGAAGAGACAAACCGCGGCGTCGTGGCCCTCTATGCGGAGCTCGACGAAAAAGCTGCTCAGCTATCCACTTTAAACGGTCAGTTAGAAGGCCGTGTCGCCGCTGCCGTTTCGGAATGTCAGCACGCCAATGACGCCTTGCGGCAAAGCCAGAAGATGGAGGCGGTCGGTCAACTCACCGGCGGCATCGCTCACGACTTCAACAACCTTCTTCAGGTCGTGACCGGCAACCTTGAAATGCTCTTGCGTCGGCTTCCAGCCGACGACGTTCGACTGCGGCGGGCGGCGGACAATGCCATGTCGGGGGCTCAGCGCGCGGCGACGTTGACGCAGCGATTGCTCGCGTTTGCCCGTCGCCAACCGCTTGCCCCCAAGCCTCTTGATCCGAATCACCTCGTCGATGGCATGTCGGATCTCATGCGCCGCACTTTAGGCGAGGCTGTCTCAGTCGATATCCGGCTCGCACCCGACCTGTGGAAGGTGGAAGCGGACGCTAACCAGTTGGAGAATGTCCTTCTCAATCTGGCAGTGAATGCACGCGACGCCATGTTGCCGGGCGGCACGCTAACCATCTCGACAGCCAATGGCATCATTGGCGAAGCCGACGCAGAGGAAGACGCCACCCCGGGTCACTATGTTTCGCTTGCCGTTTGCGACACCGGCGAGGGCATGTCCGAAGCGACGATGGCCCGCGTTTTCGAGCCTTTCTTTACGACCAAGGAGGTGGGCAAGGGAACCGGCCTTGGACTTTCCATGGTCTATGGTTTCGTCAAACAATCAGGCGGACATCTCCGGATCGAAAGTAGCCTTGGCCGGGGTACTACCGTCACGCTGTACCTGCCGAAATTCATCGGAGTGGCCCTGCGCGAAGAACAGCCCGTGATGGGCGAAACCGCTTTGGCTCAACCTGGGGAGGTTATCCTTGTTGTCGAAGACGATCCGGATGTTCGCGCTCATAGCTGCGATGTCTTGGCCGAATTAGGCTATGCCTTCATAGCTGTAGCAGATGGCCTGGCTGCCGTTGAGGTTCTCAATAGTACAAACCGGATAGATCTCGTATTTACCGATGTAGTACTGACCGGTTCAATGAATGGTCGAGACGTTGCAGTACATGCTCATTCTGTGAGACCAAAAACCCCGATTCTCTACACGTCTGGTTATGCGCGGGATGCTATTACTCACAATGCACGTCTCGACGAAGGTGTCGCGCTGCTGCCAAAGCCGTTCAATTATGCTGATTTGGCATCAGGCGTCCGCATGACAATTGATCAGGCACTGAAAAATAATTAGGGTCAGGTCTCTTGGATTGAGCCAGACTCGGCCTCCGGCGGGGGCAATTTCAACAGCGCAATGTGTATCCGGAGTCGCCTCGCCCCTCTCGACGCGCGGATTATGTCAGTTGTCGTGATTAGAATGCCGCCACATACCGTGCACGTTTACAGCTCCTCGTTACCCCTGCACAGGACTTCAACGATACCTTTTGAATGGGTGCCGTATGATCCTCTTTGGTTTTGGCTTTAGCCGGACCAGACGAGCGAATTTACCAAAATTATATACGTCGTTTTCTCACGTGAAAGGAACCAGTCTAGAGAGGTGCGCTGCGGGGCATAGCTAAAACGCACCACGTAGTCCTAACGAAGCAGACGGACGACTTGCGCCCAGATCGGCCGTTCGGGCCTTTGCGGCCGTTAGCCGAGTCGGGAATAACGCGGGGGTACGCAGGCCACGCGTTAAAGCCACACGCGGCGGACATGCGCACCTTCTTTGGGAAGCGGCGGAGTGGTTCTCGGCTTCGCACGACGTGCTTCTTGCGGCAACGCTATCAACCAAATCGTATAAAATATGCTGCAGTGCGGAACGGCTCGGACGCCCTAACGTTCAAACGGATATTGATTTGTTACAGTTGAATAGTGCGTGTTCTTACATAAGACATCTTTGGATCGCAGGACGATCGGAGCGTTAAACAGGGCGGGCATAACAACTGTTTCGGAATTAATGGCACTGCCTGAGCGCGAGTTGTTCATGTTGCCAGGCATCGGTAAGCTGTCGTTGGAAGCGATTCACAAAGTGAAAATTCTATGGCTGTTACCTACGTTGGCAGACAGGGGCGGAAACGCGTAGCGCGGCGAGCGGTTGTCTGCTGCTTAAGTCCGCTCCCCATTTAGCTTAAGAATCGAGCGGTGCGGGGAAAGCAGCAAAGCAGCTTAATACTCAACATAGATTATTAACTATGCCGTTCGTTGCTGCCGATAGTTGGTTTAAACCACATCGAAGCGCGCGCGAATCGTTAAAGGCTTCTGGGAGAAATGCCGTGAAGCCAATAATCGTTCTAATGTATGCCGCTGTTACCGCGGTTCCAATGTCCGCACAGGCGGCGCCGGTAATTACCGCAGTCGGGGCAGATCTTGCTCAAGGATCCTACTCGTTTGGATATCTTGGCAATGTATTCACGTTCGGGGCAACGGGTGACGTTTTCAACCCGCTTTCCGTGATGAACGAAGCGCCCGCTGCTACGAGTTCCTTTGGTGGTTTCCTAGGTATACCAACCACGCCGACAAGCAGCTTCACAGACCGGGGGACAGTGACCTTCGGCCCAGCGGATAGCTACACGAGCTTCTCGTCACCGACCCCCGTTCCGTACTCCCTGGGCGATAACTTCGTCGGCTTACGGGCGACTGTAGGAGGCCAGGATTATTTCGGCTTCGCTTACACTTCAAACACATTGCTCAACAGCATCGGGTTCGAAACGACCGCCGGACAGACAATTACGGCTACAACGGCGATTAGTCCCGTTCCCGAGCTCGCCACTTGGGGAATGATGATCCTCGGTATGGGCGTGGTGGGTGGTGCGATGCGCCGTCGGCAGAGAGTCCGTACGACCGTTCATTTCGCCTAGAGTCGCACGTCTGTCAGGATGGCGGGAACCGCTGGCTAAAGCGGCGGCTCCCGACGGCACGCGCCAAGCGTCTTATCACGCAGCACGCGGCGGAGGGGTTCTCCGCCGCGTGCATGGCCCCCATGCTCAATAGTTCGATTGATCGAGCCTGCGCAGCTGCGACCAAAGCAGACGGTCGAAAACCGCGCAGTTGACGCCGTTCACGACAACCTTCGTCGCGCCTAAAGACGGTTGTTGCTGGCGCTGCATGTAATCCAACCGCAACACTGCTGCGTGGTAATCCTTGCGCCGAGTGTAGATTTGCTCAAGGAGATCGTCTTCAGCTTCAGCGGCAGAGCAATAAAAAAAAAGGCGACCCGAAGATCGCCGATAAGTTTTAGGAGAGGATGCCTGTAAGGCACTGCACCTGTGCACTGCCAACCCTTTTACCGCAACTGCGTACAATTGCGGATAGGTGGCCTAGCCCGTAAAGTTAAGTGCCCTTTCGATCAGCTCAGGCTCATGCGGCCTGAAGGTTGACGGCCGAAGTCTTGCCCCGGCGATCCTGTTCGAGGTCGTAAGACACGCGCTGGCCCTTTTCGAGCGTCTGCATGCCGGCACGTTCAACGGCGGAGATGTGAACGAACGCGTCGCCGTCGCCTTCCTCAGGCGCGATGAAGCCGTAGCCTTTGGTGGCATCGAAGAATTTAACGGTTCCGACGATCATAGTGGGGTTCCTTGTCCAATAACGAAGAGCATGCGCCAAAGCAGCACACCCGGCTTCGATGAGGCTAGATAGGGAAGATGGGGAGAGCCAAAGCGGCCCGATGATCCGTCACATGCTCGTTAGGCTATACGACATGCCGCGCTATTCACAACGGCGAAGCGCCACACGCGCAAAGCTCTGCGAGACAAAACTTTCCACAACCGATGCGGCTCTGCCCTAACCGCGATATGACTACAATGAAGAGAACGAGCCGGGCGGATTGTTCACATACGCCCGGCTCTAACCACCGACCTTCGGGGGGTGATGGTGGCTTGCTCTCTTATAGGAACTACGTTGTCGGCAACCGAATTATACATAGTCGGATTGACGTCCGCCGCATGCTGGAGAAAAAAGCCCGATCTCTTGCGCCGATTGAGCGTTACAGCGGCCTTCTCGTCTAAAGACCGTCGATCTTCACTGCGTACTTGAACGGCACTGTTTCTAGCACAGTGCCGGTCGCGTCAGAGATGTCGATGTGACATGAGAAGCAAATCGTTCCCTTTGCGAGCTCGCCAGACATCACGTCTCTCGCAGCTGCGACAGCACAAGCCCGTGCGGCGTCTAGATTCGGCAATTCCCTGCCTTCCAGATCCTTTGTAACGGATCCGCACTCGTCGAGATGGAAAAAGAACCGCGTCATGATCGGTAAGCGCGTCGTGGTAGATTTAGTTCAAACGCTCCGACCTGTATCACATTGACCTAGATCAGGCATGTGAAGGTATGACGGGTCGAAATCTGCCAGCGCCTTGAACTTTTTCCAGTCCATTATCCGAAAGCTTCGTCCCGAACGAGCAAATGCCCCTTCCTCGGCCAATTCACGCAGCATACGATTCACGTGAACGGCTGTAAGCCCCGTCGCATCGCCAATTTGTTCCTGACTAAACGGCAGGTGCACGTCTTCAAGAGGTCCGAAACCAAGCGCCTCTCGGCGTTGCACGAATTCGCATAAAACGTGCGCGACCCTGGTCTTCGCGTCCCGTGTTCCGACGTTTAAAATCCACTCTCTGAAGATAGACGCGTCAATCAGAGCATCTTTTGCAAAAGCCGCCGCAATGTGAGGAAAGATAGAGGCGACTTGGCTCAGTGCGGCAACGGGCACCCAAGCGACTGCCCCAGGCGTCATCGTCTGCAAATTGTGATCGGCTTTTGAAAGCAAGCAATGCTGTAAATCCAACATGTCGCCTGGCAGCTGGAATGAAACGATCTGACGGCTACCATCGCGCCTCAACTTGTGACGGGCGACATAGCCTTTTACCAACAGGCAGCACCGGCTAATGTGTTCACCATCTCGAACTAAGTATCGGCTCGCCGGAACATCTTCTGGAGTAAACGGTAGCTCCCTCAGGGCTGCAAGCTCTGCATCGTTTAAACCCATCAAGCGCGCAAGCTTGCGGAACCAGACGTCAATGATGGCCGCTGACATCCTACCCTTCCAAATGAACCGCCGCGACCATCGGAAGTCGAGTCCGGATTCGCACGTGCGTTAACGCCATGTGCGTTGTCGAGCCAAGAACCATTAACCGAGATCAAGATTGCGAAAAAAGCTTCGGCGGTTGGGGGGCTGAGAATCAACAACTGAGTACGGCATCGCGCATTATCTGAAGAAAAGCTTTCCGGTCACGTCTGGGTAGGTCGTGTCCAACCGCGTGGTGTAACTTCAGTGCAGTAGCCGCCTTGATCTCCAGACAGAGTCGGTTGCTAGCAACGCGCCTGATCGTGTTCGCGCATGGGTTGCGGTAGCGGCCGAACCTGCCTTTATGGCGCCGTCCGACGAGCTGTCACCGTCCACCAATGATCCCCGCATCATCGCAGGCAAGGCCGGAAAGATGGGCCGTGGCGGGGTCGATTTTTTGTGGTGGTTGGAGCGGAGCGCAAGGCCGCGACAAACTTGCAGGCACCGCGCATCCTTGACGCCAGTTCTGCTCGGTCGTCACGATAAAGATTCATTGGACGACGTATTATCCGACGGGAAAACTTGACCTCTGTGCCACGGCTGGGAAAAGCGGCGTTTCCGCAATCGCCCACTAGCAGGCATTGCATCTATGGCGGCGCGCGAGCTGATTGGATTGGTGAGAACGGTGCGCCGGACGGCACGATAAAATCGTAAGCTATTGTCAAAGAACAAAAATAGCTGACGCGCGTTTTAGACTGATGCTGGACCAATATATAAGCGTCGGTGGAAACGCGCATCGAAGCACAACATCTACGTGCTATAATCGCGCTGCAAATAGAGGCGATGAAGCGGTAGTGCCCTACCTTCGGCCGGTGTTTGCCACGCGCGGAAATGAGACTGAGCGGCAAATTCCGCCCAGTTACGGACAGCCAAGATGTGCGTGGGACGAGGGTGGATGCCGAAAGGTCGCTTCGTCATTTTAATCAGCAAAAATGCGACAGGAGCCATCGGAGCAATTGGGAAGATTGAGCCGAGGCGTTTGCAACTGCCCCGGCCCAACCCAACCACCGGAAATGGAGTGGCCTCCACCTCGGCTGGCAAAGGTCACCTAGTCAGCAAGGCTATCCCATTCAATAGACAGAGTTTTTCGAGATTCCGGTCTGCCGCGATTATGCATCGGCTTGTCGTTTCAAAGCTGTAGTCCAAAATGCGGCCCAAGCTAGGTCAAGGCGGTGTAGAGAACTATGGTCAGCGCGCACCCGATGATGAGGGCGAACCAGAAGCTGGCCCCATGTCGCAACAGCGTCGAGATAAGCAGGAACATCGGCAGCGAGGGAATGACGTACCAGAACGTCGCCAATGTATGGGTGGCCATGTTGTCGGCGTCTGGCCTCTCGTTCCAGAGCCACACCATACCAAGTACCGACACAAGCGGCAGGGAGGCGATCAGAGCGCCAAAGCCTGGATACCGAGAGGTGGCTCGGCAAATCTGGACAGGCTGCTAAGTGGAGTTTCTGCCTGAAGGCGGCCAGCATGGCTGCCGAACAGGAGATAAGATGACGAAGCGAACACGCCGGAACCACAGCCCGGCCTTCAAGGCGAAGGTGGCGTTGGCTGCCGTGAAGGGCGAGAAGACGCTGGCCGAGCTGGCGCAGCAGTTCGACGTTCACCCGAACCAGATCACGACGGCGCGGCCAGTTGCTGGAGGGGGCCGCGGGGGTTTTCGGGTGGGAGAGCCATAGTGAGCCGGCGGAGCCGGCGATCGACGTGAAGACGTTGCACGCCAAGATCGGCGAGTTGACACTGGTGAACGATTTTTTGTCCGGGGCGCTCGGCAAGGCGGGACTGTTGCCGAGCGCAAAACGATGATCGACCGTTCGCACGCGTTGCCGGTGACGCGGCAAGCGCGGGAGCTGGGGATCAGCCGCGGCAGCGTTTATTACCTGCCCAGGCCGACCTCGGCTGCCGACCTGGCGATCATGCGGCGGATCGACGCGCTGCACATGGATTTCCCGTTCGCGGGCAGCCGGATGTTGCGCGACCTGCTTGCCGCCGAAGGCATCAAGGTCGGCCGGCTGCACGTCTCCACGCTGATGAAGAAAATGGCGATCGAGGCGATCTACCGGCGGCCGAACACTTCGAAGCCGGCACCGGGGCACAAGATCTATCCCTATCTGCTGCGCAAGCTGGCGGTGACGCGGCCCAGCCAGGTGTGGGCGACCGACATCACGTACATCCCGATGGCGCGCGGCTTCGTCTACCTGATCGCCATCGTCGATTGGTTCAGCCGGCGGGTGCTCAGCTGGCGACTGTCGATCACGCTGGAGACCGATTTCTGCATCGAGGCTTTGGAGGAAGCGCTGACGCGCTTCGGGGCGCCGGAGATCTTCAACACCGATCAGGGAAGCCAATTCACCAGCATGGCGTTCACTGCCGTCCTGCTCCGCGAGAAGATCGCGATCAGCATGGACGGCCGCGGCGCCTGGCGCGACAACGTGTTCGTCGAGCGCCTATGGCGGTCCGTGAAATACGAGGAGGTCTACCTGCGGGCCTACGGCTCGATCAGCGAGGCCCGCGCCTCGATCGCCGGTATCTGGCATTCTACAACGGAAGACGCCCGCACTCGTCGCTTGACCGCAGGACGCCCGATACCGTCTACTTCAACCAGCCGCTTCTCGCAGCGGCATGAAACCGGCGGACGCTCCACTTAGCAATCGAGCCGAGCTGTTCAGATGAACCGAGCCACCTCTATCCACGGCGCTATCGCCGTGACTGCGCTCGATTGTTAGCGCCTCTGCCCAACGCTCCTCATCGACCGTTATCTCTGACACTGTGCCTGACCCGGCAAACGATCGCGTGCGATCACGCATCACGAACATCCCTATTTACGCCTTTCCGTTTGAGCTGAAGGATCGCACCGTCACATGGGAGATCTAATACCTCACCGGCTCGCGATAGCCGCGCTGACAATAGAGTAACGCCGCTGACGGGCTCCTTTTTGCCAACTTTCTGAAGGCTGCAGCTGCTCAGCTGGGACGTTCGTAGACACGAAGTCTCAGTCCTGTGCAGGCTCACCGCCGCCAAGATGATCTTGTGATGCCTTGGTGGCTTGGCTACTCGTCTTGCGCACCTTTTTCCCAGGTGCCTTCGCCGGCTCGACGACGACTTCCTTGGCCTTGCGACCAAGACCGATTTTGTGTGCCATTTCACGACGCGTTGCCGAGTAGCTCGGTGCGACCATCGGGTAATCAGTCTTGAGATTGTAGCGCTCGCGGTACTGCTCGGGCGTCAAGCCGTGCCGGGACAGATGACGACGCAGCGTCTTGTATGGCTTGCCGTCAATCATCGAGATGATGTTCTCAGGATCCGCCAAGGACTTTCGCGCTGACACGGCAGGGGTGTAGTCTTGTGCTGGCTCTTCAGCGGCAAGCGCGGAAGCTTCGGGCGTAGCAAGCTGGTTCAGTGCGTCATGCATTTGCCGGAGGAATGTCGGCACATCCTCTGCTTGAACGCGGGTGTTGTTATTGCCAAGCCATGCGATCGTCAGTTCGGTCGCGAGGGCGACAGTGTCGAGTTGATCCGTTTGTTCTGTCATTAATGATCCTTCCATCGATGGATTTAGGGTCGAACGTTCATAAATAGAAGGTGCACGACAATCTGAAACATCTTTGTCCACATTAAAAGCATTACATGTGATGTGATGGCCCCGACACCATCTGGAAGCGAATAGCGCCGACCTTGGTTTTGCGCTTTACTTTTGAACGTGGGTCACATCAGCGATCGTCATCCGGGAGACCGAAACACTCAGGCTTGGTGTTGCGCAAATGGAACAGAGCACTGCGGCGACCACGTTGGGATGATCCACATTCGACTTTTGAGTGCGGTTTGTTTCATAAGACGAGATCATCACCGGCGCGGAGTGAAGTTGAGGTGAGAGAACTCCAACCTTGGAAAAGTAGTTCTACTCGGGATCGAGATGGGTCTCCTACAACTCCATGACCGCAGCTCGGCCCTACGATGCACGGAGCTTCAACGGTACCTTTGAATGGGTGCCGTATGGTCCTCTTTGGTTCAAGCTTTAACCGGACCAGACGAGCAAATTGACCAGAAATATATACGTCGTTTTCTCACGTGAAACGAACCAGCCTAGGAAGGTGCGGTGCGGGCATACGTAAAACGTACCGCCTCGTTCAGCGAAGCTGCCGTTCCGCAGTCGCCCAGCAGCGGTCGTTCAGTCTGTCTGAGCACGATCTGAAACTGGTCATCCGAGGCGCACGCACGGTTCCCGCTTCTTCATCTTCGACGGCTAGTTTGGGAACACTAATCAGGAACAGTCTTGGGAAGTAAGCTTCCCCGGCAGCGAAGACACCACCGTCACACCCCGGTTCGGCCAAACGCGCTGTGTGCTTCTACGGAGCGCTTCGTTCTTCCTCAAACGCTAGATCACGAAGAATTCTGTGAAGTTCGTTTCCATCCATGCGTGAGGGATCAAAGCCGCTAGCTGAGCCGACGCCGGCGAAACGAATAGCGTTCTCGTCCGAGAGGCCAACAAACCCCATCGCCCAGTTAGGGAAGCTGCGCGCTTCAACAGGCTCCAGGCTCAACA
>Ga0265798_10004190_pt1 | contig 20070 bp, 18 predicted proteins | sample P3T30metagenome_FD_192430 | JGI IMG/M metagenome (GOLD analysis project Ga0265798, IMG submission 192430) | Plant litter microbial communities from East Loma Ridge, Irvine, California - P3 T30 | ecosystem: Environmental > Terrestrial > Plant litter > Unclassified | place: USA: California... | reverse complement strand
GAAAATCAGCTAAGGTTTTGATTTCTCGGCAATAAGTCCGTAGACTTGAAAACTGCCGACGGGGGAACCCGTTCGTGAGTTCGAATCTCACCGCTTCCGCCAGGATTTTGAGATAACCCCTTGATATTTAAGGGGTTTTTTCATTTTATCACTCGACGAATAACAAATCAACTATCAAATCGATTGGCGAGTCACGAAGTGCCGAGCGCAAGCGGACGATTTGGTTGAATCGCACATGTACCGTGCATTCGATAAGTACTCAAATACGGCGCACTTCCGACCGCCGAATCTGTTTAACACAAAAAGTTTCTGCTACAACGGTGTGCGCTGAGCAGCGGGTTATGGGCACTTTAAGCGTCCTAACAAAATCGCCATTGCCTTGTCGCTGGGGCTCGCTGTGCAAGTGTGCTGTCTTCGGCGCTTCGCGCTGCTCTGAACAGTGCAGAGACGCCCGACCAGTGCTTTATGTTGACCTGCACTGGAAACGCGTCAGGCTCGCGTTTCATTCGCCGCGCTGCCAACGTGCTACGTTGTTGTCGCCAACCGCTTCCCTGGCTGTTTAAAGCCGTTCTCTAGCATGTGTGAGCTTTGCAACGCTCATTAACGTGATTCACCGCAGAGTCATCGAGAGTGACCGGCCAGGAATCCATATCCTGCGCAAAGTTTAAAAGTTGTCAAAAAATCTACTAACTGTGGTAAAATATTGCTGCTGAGTCACGTTCGTAATGAACTACAGTGTCAGCAACGCGCGACTTTCATCGCGTGCATATATAGCGCAGTTTCCTCGCACGACCCAAGCAAATCTCCCTCTTGAATTGTTATGCCAACCCTACGGCAGGCATGGTCGTGCACATCTCAAACTTATCAAATGGATCCATCATGACCGCAGTCATCCCTACCACCGTTAACTCTACCGCAACAGGATTTCAGCCAGCATTTAAGCCAGTTACCACGAAGGACCGCCATGCTTGCGCGCTGGCCGCCGTAGCTATTCTTGCGTCTACAACATTAGAAGACGTTTGGGAAAAGGCCGAAGAACTCGGACTTCCGAAAGCTGGGCCGTATTATTTCCAATCCATCGACGGCGACTTCCTCGCGGCACTGCTTGCACAGTATTCATGGGTTGCAACAGTTTGGAAAGAGTGTGAAAAGCCTTCCCAACTCCCTGATTGTTGCCTTGCGTTGGTTGACTACGATGCAGACTGGGAGGTCGGCCGCCACGTCGTTTTCCATCGTGCGAAGGGAAGCCACGACGCAAAAATTCTGGAATACATTCTAGATCCAACCGCCATTACTCATGACCGCGTTGTGAGGACTGACCTCAGCACCCTGCTGCCGAGTTGGTACATCGGTGTGCATCCGATGAGCAAAACACCTACCGCAAAAAAGTGAGCGTAGCGGGCGCTTGCGCCCGTTGCATTCCTCTCACCAAGTCTATGACCGTGCGGCCAGCCGGCCGGCGGTCCACTTTTGCCATATTTAGACAAAGCCCCCAGAACATCATGAACGCAAAATCCGCCCATCAAACCAATCCCAATTCGCACACAAAGCCGCTTTTCCAGCTTGGAGTTGTTGTAGCGACACGCGGCGCACTCGATCTACTCGACCGCACCGGGATTAACGCAACCGCCTACCTGACTCGTCATCAGATCGGTGACTTCGGAACGTTGTCGCCCCCCGATCTACACGAGAATCATGTGGCGATCACTTGTGGGAGTCGGATTCTTTCAGCTTACGACGTTGGTCGCGGACGTCTGTGGGTTATTACGGAGGCCGACCGTTCCAGCACAACGTTGTTGCTCCCTTCAGAGTACTGAACATGAACAATCGCTCTGACAAGAACGCGCATGCGCAGAAAGCACTCAAAGCGGCTCAGGTAGCGTCATCGGCGCTAGTGGCCAGCTATGCCGCTGCCGCACAGTCGCGCGCCACTACGCGCTCATACGACGCGGACATTCGCCATTTCAAGCAGCACGGTGGCTCAGTACCGGCAACGCCGACAATGGTTGCCGAGTACCTTGCGAATTTCGCCAGAATCCTAGCAGTCAGTACGTTACAGCACCGTCTGATTGCGATCCATCGCGCGCATACTGACGTTGGCCTCGTGTCGCCGGTGATGAATAGCTTAGTTAAACGAACGATGCAAGGCATCCGCCGCACGGTAGGCACAAAACAGAGACAAGTGGCGGCCTTGGTGAAAGACGATCTCTTGGAAATGATGGTTCATGTTGAGCGGCAACGGCCGATGAAGGCCGCACGCGACAAGGCCTTGCTGCTTGTCGGGTTTTCTGGTGCCTTTCGACGCTCCGAGCTGGTAGCACTCCGGAATGAGGACATTATCTGGTTTGAGAGCGGCGTCGAGCTGATGATTCGGCGCTCCAAGACGGATCAGGAGGGTGGTGGGAGGACGGTTTTTATCCCTTACGCGCGGGGCAGCCGCTGCCCGGTCAAGGCATTGACTAACTGGCTCTCACTGGCCGGCATAATTAGCGGTCCGTTATTCCGGGCTATCAATCGGCACGATCAAGTTGTTGGCGATAAGGCGCTGAGTCCACAGTCGGTGGCCCTCATCGTCAAGTCGTCCGTCAGGATGATGGCCGGCGAAGAGGCGGCAAAAGGCATGGCAGGGCATAGTTTGCGCGCGGGGTACTGTACGGAGGCGGCCACAGTTGGACTGCAGCCTTACCAAATCCGTGAACAGACCGGCCACAAGTCCGACGTGACCCTTGCTCGTTACATTCGCCCAGTAGCCAAACGTAAAATTCCTAGCTTGTTGTAATAGTGATTCACTATGCCAGTTTATGAGCAATCTGCTGAAATACGTCCCGTCCCTGCTGATCTCGCTCCACAGCGAACAAGAATAGGCAGCGTCCACCACTAGACTGTTCCCACTGGTGCCCGACCTGCTGCTTCTCGCGCGAATCGTCGTTGGTCTTGTAGGGCTCGCCCTTATACTCGACGGCCAACACCCGGCCGTCGGTCAGTTCGGCCACGAAGTCGGGGTAGAAGTAGTCAGTCGCGGTCGGGAGCCAGAATGAAAACTTTTCTTGACGCTCGATGTTCCGCACCCACTGCTTTACTTTGGGGTGAGCGTCAATGCTTTGCGCACAGCGAAACTCTTCGGCAACCGCCCCGGCCTGCGTTTTTTCGCGTAAATCGTGAATCTCAGGATAGAAGTGCTTCGAGAACTCATAGCTACCCTGGTACATCTGCCGCGCGGGATACTGTCCCGGAAGGTAGTGGAAACTGTAATGCGCCAATTCCTCGACACCTGGCACAGCCATATCTATCAGTCTGCCCTGGAAGCCTTTGGTCATGGCAATCTGCCGTAGCCGTTTGACTTCCCTGACCAGCGCCTGCGCCAACTGGAAGCGGGCCCGAACCAGCGCGGTCAACGTAAAGCCGCGCTCGGCGATCAGGTGGGTGGTCATCTTCACCAGATATGCCTGCATTTGCGCCTGTCCGATGTCGCTCTGGCGCACTTCCACGTCCAACCATCGAACCAAGTCCTGCTGACTGGTATGGCTTACAGTTTCATTGAGTAGAAGTAGTTGGGCGTCGGTATGCTTGTAGGTAACTTTGGCGCCATTGACATCAATCTCAAACGAGTTGATTGTTTCGGTGATACCGAATCCTGCGAGTTGCACCTGCTGGTCCAACAGACTCCAGTCTCCCAAACTGGAAAGCGTTTCCCGCTCCACCACCTCAAGATGGCCATCCAGATTGAGGCATAGCTGGGGAATGGCAGCAAAGTTCAATCCCAGTTGCGCTGGGGCGCGCATCGCTTGGCGCACTGCACGGTGAGCGTCGAACTGTTCTTTGATTTTCGCGCGCGCCTTTGCCGGCATGGCATTGCTGATAAATGCCTCGGCCTGCGCCAGAACTTCGCTGCTGATTCCGCCATCGAGCAAGACAGTGGCTCCCTGTGTGGTCTGCATAACCCGCACAGCCTGTTTCAATTCGTCAGGCCAGTCTTGCGTGTTTGGTGCTTCAGGCAAGTCAATATGCCCCGACATAGCTGGTGTGTCAGAAGCCCCTGCGCGCGTGGCGGTTGGTACGCCCCCTTCACCTCCGGTCAACGGCAGCGACTGCTGAGGGATGATGAGCGAGGCCGTTTCCAATCTCTCAAATCCCATGTTCTGCACCATCCGGTCTTTAAGTGTGGCCGCCGCCTGTGCGAAGTTGTCGGCCACGATGTGTGCGTAGGCTCGGTTCAGCGAATCCTGTGCGCGGTTCTTCGCATACGGCATGCGCAGCACGCGGCCCAGTAACTGCTCCACGTCCTTCGATGAGTTGACCGATTGGAGGCTGGCCAGCACGTAGGCAAACGAGCAGTCCCAACCTTCCTTTAACGCTTCGACAGTGATGACGTAGCGAATAGTCGTCGCGGGATCAAAAAGATTAATGCCGTCCAGCTCTTTCTGCGTGCCAGTGGCAACTGCGATGTGATTTTCCGGGATACGCTCATGCTCGATCAGGTGTTGGCGCACTACGTCCACAACGGCTTCGCCGCCCTTGGGCTGGGCCTGCACTAACACGATTGGCCTAACGTAATCCGGCTCCCGTTGCGACGCTACCTCCAATCGGTCGCGGGTCAGCACGGCATCGCGCAGACACTCACGCCAGCCCTGCGGGTGTTCGGCGAGCACGATAGGCAGCTTAATCATTTGCTCCGCCTTTAACTCAGCGGCGGCGACGTGATACAGCACGTTGTTTCCCGGCACGGGAGTAGCGGTCATCTCGATGACACAGCTCGGATTGACGCGCCCTAGCGACTTGAAAAAACGGTCGGTGCGGTTGTTGTGTGCCTCGTCCACTATCACGATAGGGCTTCGCAGGTGCATCCAGTTGGCCACGGAATACTTGACCCGGCCTACGTCCTTGACAGTCAGGAAAGGTTGGGATTGCAGATCAGCCTCGGAAACTTTTTCTAGGCCTGCGGTCAGATGCGGCGGCAGGTTATCGAAGTGCGGCGCCAGTTCCTCAAAAAATGAATAGACGTTGCGCTTAGCGGTGTCGCTCACGTTAAAGGACTGAATGGTGGCCACGATGATGATGGCAGCCTTCCCTACATCGTGCGGACTGATGGTTTGCAGACTTTCCAAATCGCACACCTGCACGCGGTCTCCGAAGTAGTGGGCGAGCGCTTGCCGGTAGGGGTGACGCGCATTGGCTAACGCTTCAAGAGTCTGGGTGCGGATCGTGTCCGAAGGCGTGAGCCATAGCGCAATCGGCGCGTCGGTATCCAACACGGCTTTGCCAGCTAGGGCCACAGCGTGCGCCGCCATGATGGTCTTGCCGCCTCCGGTGGGCACGCGCAGGCATACGCAGGGTACATCCCCAAACAGGGCATGATAAGTTGCGCCGGTTCGGTTCTGTTCGGATAGGGCAGCAGCATATGCATCCGCCATCGACTTGCTGCGTGTATCTGTCAGGAACTGGGTTAGCACCGACAATGCGGTCTGTTGGTAGGTTTTGAGTGTCAGCATGCTTGTTTTTTTGTTTGTTCCTCGTGCGTCGATTCAAAGAGTGCGTCAAGCAATTCCGCTGCTGCCAGCGGTCCCTTGAACTTATTGCGCTTCACGTCTCGGTAATGTTGGCGCGTCTTACGCTTGCCATCGATGTCGCGCTTACCCGGCACGATTGAGCGTTTGTTTTCTTCGACACTGGACATAGCCTCGTCGCCAGCACCACCGTAGAACAGGAAGTGGTCAATCATCAAATCGTGCTCGGCGTGGACTATTACGATGATGCAGCTCCCAAGCATACGGCTGAAGTCAAGGCGAACTGAAAACTTGCTGGCCGCGCCCTGGGAGTGTACTTGCTTGACCTGTATGTAGCGAAGCTGTGTGCCGCACCCCAGTACCAAGTCAAAGCCGGAGTCATCGACCTCTGAGTTGAAAATGTGCAGAGGCCGGGTTGGGTCGCGCCGCCAGAGTTCACCGGCAAGGCTAGCCACCATGCGGTGAACCAGTATGTTCTCTACATAGGAGGACCGCTCGGCCAGTGCCTTGCGGTATCGGGTGGTATCGGTCATATTTATTCCCTACCGCATTTTCACGTCATAGGGAATCTGCTTAAAGATTATGCCCTCGGCGGCCAAACGTGAAGCACCCAGGCGCGACGTTTCGCCGTAGACCACCTTCGGCCCGTCATGCCGAAATATCTCTTTGATGGCTTGCAGCACGGCATGCGTCAAAACGTTGCCGTTTGCGGGGCGACGGTCGCCCAATATGCCGTTGTAAAGCAGGTAGTAGGCAGTGCCGTCGTGAACACCAAGTAGCGGCTTGTCGAAAACCTGATAGGCTGGCTCGCCCGTCTCGAAGTGCCAGACATACGACGCTAATGTCGTGAACGACACATCAGCGCTGATACGTCCATGATCGTCGAAAGCTGGTTCGCCCAATATGCAGAAACGGAAGCCGCCACCGCCCTGCCACTCTACTAGTTCGCTGATTCCGCCCTGCTCGCCCTCGATGACTTTCTTCAATCTGGGCATCAAGTGCGTTTGGCAATGCCCTCCCATCTCCACCATGATCCAGTTACGTCCCATTTTTTGGGCGACTGCTGCAGTAGTTCCTGACCCACCAAACGAATCGAGAACAAGATCGTTGGTGTTTGTCGAAATCTGCAACGCCAGCCTTACTAGTTCTTCTGGTTTAGGCGTCGCAAATGGCTCGATGTCAGGCAAAAGCTTACGCAAGTGATCGCGCTTTGCCGATTGATTGGTGCCTGCCTCCTCTGCGGTCCACCAGGTTCTGGGAACAACACCATCTTGAACCTCGGTCAAATAGCGCTTAATGATCGGAAGGCCATCACCCTTAGCGCCAAAATAAACACGTCCTTCTAGTCGGGCTTGCTCAAAGTTGGCAACAGAAAAGCGCCAGAAATTACCCCGCGGAGGTACCACAATGCGCCCTGATGGAAGCGTAATCGGAAAGCGCGCGCTCTCGCTGCCGCTTTTTGCCGTGCCGTTATCGCCTTGCAGCCATGGACCCCGAGGATCGTCGTCGGGATTCCTGTATCTGGATTTTTGAGCGTCCGTCCGAGGCAGCGGGTTCCGGATCTTTCGCCAAATATCCCGATTTTTTGCGAACAAGAGAACGTGGTCATGGGCGCTCGATATATCAGTGTCATTCCGCCGTCCTTTGTCTTTCTCCCACGCGAACGTCGCAACAAAATTGGTCCGCCCGAACACTTCATCCATTAGCACTTTGAGGTAATGGGCCTCGTTGTCATCGATAGTTACCCAAATACTGCCGTCCTCGGCCAGCAACTCGCGCAGCAGGACTAGCCTGGGATACATCATCGACAGCCATTGGCTGTGTTCCAGCTTGTCGTCGTAATGCTCAAACGCGCTTTGGGTGTTGTAAGGTGGGTCGATGAAAACGCACTTGATCCTGCCTGCATAAAACGGGATCAAGGCTTTCAGCGCTAGCAGGTTATCGCCCTGAATCAGCAGGTTGTCCGCGCTGGTGCTAGTTACGTCACCGTGGATCGACTCCTGTTTCAGCAAGTGATAGGGCACCTCGCGCGTGGTCTCCTTCGCTTGATTTTTATTTACCCAGTCTAAAAATGGCATCTAGTTTTCTTTTCTCGTTCATTTACGTCGTCGCTGAACTACTAATATAGTAATTAAGTCCGGTGCTTTGTCCTGTTATGCTTGACACAACGGAACGTCGTGCTGAGCTCGCCACGTATTTCGGGTGTGACGCCGGTATTGCGCTTCTTAATGCACTCTTTTTTAGGCCAGGTCCACTGCCCGGAACGCGCGTGGGCCATGCCAGCTACGCTCGGCATCTCGTACACCTAGAGATGGACGCCTTCGTACAGCGTTGAAAGGGCGGTGGCATTGTAGTGTGGGCCAGCTGCACCGCACAAGGAGCAGAAGGAGCAACTTGTGCAGTTGCTCGCAAGTGTTCGTCTCACACCCGTTGTGCTGCGCTTGCTCGCATCGGCAGTTCTTCGGTGGAAATCGCCGATTCTGCTGTGTTTTTGGGGCTCCCGCCGGTTTCAAGATGCTTCTACGCAACCTATATTTCCTTTTCGCAAATTGTAGGGTCCGGATAGATTGAACGCCGCTTTGACGTAGACAAGACGATTAGTAGACGCAAATGACATATCAAGTGGATACGGACGCGCGACTGTCAGCGGTCAACCTGACACCGGAGGATAGCAACAACGCGACCGGAGCCTAGTCGCGCTCGGTGCCTGGCGAACGCTGGCCCTGGACCAAGCATCTTAGTTTTGACGCTTTTTATCACCGACGCGCGCTGCAGGACAAGACCGCTTTCCTAACTTCACCGCCGCAGTTGCATGCGGCCTCAAGAGCCAGACGAGCTTACAGATGCCACCACGGCGTCGGGCGGAGCAACGTGCGTTTGCATGGCTGACACGTTACCGCCGTCTGGTGTGTGATTACCGGCAGCGGCCGGATGTATCTAAGTACGTTATGTAAATCACTCGGTTCATCATGCAGTTGGTTCTGTGATTCTCGTCGCGCCAACAATGAACTCCGGGGATTTGTCTACTGCTGATCTACCGAATATTTCGCATGCAACTTCCCTGTTGTAAATAGGCTACTTTCATAGTTCCCGTGTTGCTTTTTGGGAACCACATTGACATAATTAGCTTGCGTGAGCGTACCGCTCATTCGCCGCAATCGAAAATCAATAATTTCGCTGGTTAAGCTTGGTAACAAGCGTCCTGTAAGCATTACGAACAGGGCTAGTGGGGAGGCAGGCACTCTCCGTCTCCTCCGACCCCGAGGAGAGATGGACGATAGGCTTGGCCATGGGGAAAATGGCAGTGTCCAGCGAAGTTTCGATGAAGGCTACGTTTTCCCCTACGCTCTATTGAATGAGCTGGCCAGCCCTATATTCGCTATGGTTCGAGTCCCACAACTTTTCCCCAAAAAAACGGCATTAGGATCTATTGCAACGATAGATCAACTTTGCAATGTGCTGAGCATTACTGAAGATGAGCTTCGCGAAGTAATCTTACTTCCAGATGCGATGCGATATTCGAGCAAGCCGATCCCGAAGAAAGATGGCAGTTTGCGGATGGTGCATAATCCACATTATCGTTTACGCCGCATTCAACGTCGAATTAATAACCGGCTTCTCTCGAACCAAAGCTTTGTTAGCTGGCCGGATCATATATTTGGAAGTATTCCAAACCAGCAGTTTGAGGATGGAATACACGCAAAAGACTATGTCGCGTGCGCGCGCGTGCATTGTGAATCAAAAAGTATTCTTACTATCGATATCGCGAACTTCTTCGACAACGTCCATATATCTCTAGTTCTTCAAATTTTTCGGGATCTCCTTAAGTTTAGTGACATCGTTTCCGAAATCCTAGCTGACATCTGTTGCCATAACGATGCATTGATCCAGGGGGCATTAACTTCTAGCTATATCGCTGGCCTTGCTCTTTACGATGTCGAAGGCCGTGTAGTTGAGAGGTTGGCAAGGAAAGGCCTTCGGTACACGAGACTTGTAGATGATATAAATGTCTCCTCTAAAGCGCCGGAGTACAACTTCGATTACGCCAAGAATATTGTCGAAGACATGCTTATTAGCAGAGATCTTCCGGTTAACACCTCAAAAACTAAGGTCCAGTTTAGCTCGACTTTACCACTTGCTGTCCATGGGCTCCGAGTTGGTTTTAAAGAACCCCGCTTGCCAAGCGATGAGGTGAGCAGAATCAGGGCTGCAGTCCACAGCACTGAGATGATGGCCAGGGAGCCAAATTATCGGACGTCTCACGCGTATCGACGCGATTTTAATCGGTGCATGGGGCGAGTAAATAAGCTTAGCCGGGTTGGTCATAAACAGCATTCCGGGCTGGTTCGACGACTCCACCAAATTATGCCGCTTCCATCTCAAAAAGACGTGCAGCGAGCGCTAAAAATAGTCGAAAAATTAGAAGCGGATTTCTCGTCCAAAAGACATACCTACTGGTACGCAAAACGTTTCTATCTCGCTCATGAGCGGCTCAACATTTTGCAGCGGTCGTTTCCAGGAATAACTGAGATGTTAAGACTGCGACTGAAACCAATCAGGGCTCGCTATGAATAAAAAACCACTTCTATTGCTTTACGCGCTCGGGGCGATAGCTGTTGTGGGATATGGACTGTGCTTATTGGCTATTGTTGTTTCTTTTTTAAGTAGCGACCTACCCGAACGCACTTCTTGCTTTCGGTCAGAGTGCTTTGAAGAACTGTTTACCGTCTTAGCGCCTGCGTTCACTATAGGTAAAGCAGCTTCAGATCTATTAATAACCGTTGCGACAGTTGGGGGCATTGTAGTTGCCCTTTTGAGTTACTTTAGTGCCGTGAGCAACTCAGCGCTGGCAAATCACATTTCACATTTCTCTACGTTTCAGAGTTATATAAATAACGAAATAGCAAAAAGGGGCCGCATCCATGCCAGTAGTATAGATGTTTTTAAATGGTATAACTCAGTATTCCCAGAGTCGAAATCGGGCGTAATGATGGTGGCGGCAGGGTATAAAGACTTCGTTCAAAAAATGAATTTACGAGTCGACGAGTCTAATCAACTAGCCAATACTGCGACAGGCGAATCCTTCCGCTATAAGCCGCACCAAGTCGCGATCAGAGATCATCTTGAGATTATCGGCATAACCTTGTCTTTACAGCCGAGAATTGAATATTATGAAATTGAAGATCAAATTATGTCGCTCATTGGATGTGTCAACAACGCGTTTTGTCTCAATTCGCACATTCCCGCACTTTCCGTCAGAAGATATGCCTGAGGCTCAGCCTTTGCATGACTAGCCGTCGCGCTTCGTTACTAGCAAATTCAAATACAATGCAATATTGCTGAGTAGCGAAAAGCCACCATTAACGATAGTTAGCATTCACGTTTAAAAAGTTTTTAACTGATACGGTCACCTTTCACCTAAACAGCATACTGACAACTTCTAGACTTAGATCTAAACCATTAGCTATTGCGGCGATTAATCGTTATAAAGGTCTTTGGCTGTGGTCTCGGTACTCAGTGCTGTGGGCAAGCAGATAATCTAGCCATGTCCACAAGCACAGAGCGGCTGCCTTAGCGCTCTAAGTACCCTGTGCCAGTTAGTTTAGGGCTGGAGCATCAGCTTTCACACAATTCCTAGTAGAAATGATATTCTGCAAGTCCAGAGCCTAAGCGACTTGTCGTTTGTTTAGCCAGCGTCTCATACTTCACTTTCACTTGAAAAAATGCCGTCATTATTTGGAAAGCATCTCCCGACGTCGCTATGGAACGCCGCCACATTAACGCTTCCCCTAAGCTTAACCTCAGTGCATAAGAAATTCCTGCAAGATAAAGGTTGGTGGGCCAGTTATGGACCATCGTCCGCCGGGGGAATTGGCGGCGCGTCGCCTGACGAAGCTCAGGAGCACGTCGTGAACCGCTTCCTAAACTCGGCCGCAAGAATGCAATTTGTTTGCTCTGATCCACACGACGACGATACAGAAGTACGGGATATGGTATTGGACCAGCTAGCAGATGGTCATATTTATCTTCTAGACTTGGCAGCTGGAAACGGGTCAGGAACGTTAGCGCTCCTTTCTCTCATTTGCGAATTGAGGTCGCATAGGCTAGTCCCTAATCTCCCACTGAATATCTCGATTGCTGCTGTTGACTATTCGCCTGATGCCCTAAGCTACTACGGCCAGTTGTTGGAGGATTTGACTCCTTGGCTCTCGGCTCACGGCCTTGAAATCAGTCTGACATTAAATGTGTGCGACTTGAATATCCCTGGCGATTTTAGCGAGATAATGGAGTCTTTTGTTCAGGAGGCAAATTTTCAAAAGATAAATCGGTTCCTGTGCATAGTCTCAGCTATTTCAGGAGCTAAGAAGGAAGGGGTGGCGCAACTGATTGACTCACTGAAGCTAGCCGCTGCTGCCCTTAGTCATAAAAAAAGAAATAGTTCCTGGCTTTGGGTAGAGCCCTTTGTTGGGAAGACATGGATTACGAAAGCGGTCGAAACGGTCCAACTCACCCTCAAAAAGGTGGCTCACATGTTTTTTCCCAAAGGTGAGGGATTCGAGGTCGTCACTGCAACTGCAAAGTTGGAAGAAAAGCCCGAGCGGAAATTTCACTGGCTCGATCCGCACAATGGAAAAATAACGAAGAGCCATGTCTATGTGATGGCATTCAAAAATGACTAGGTATTATCTCGGGTTTGACCAGACGCTACTTGTGCGAACACTTAACTCAACGCGTCAAATGTACTTACCTACATACGCCGGAGTCCGCCTAATTGGGGCCCAGCTCCCTGAAGGAGAAAACAATTTTCTTGAACGGATTCTGGATCGCCGGCTGAGTGCCAATGAGCAATGGCGCTACAAAAAGTTTAGTATGTATAAGGGATCTAGCAAGACTCCCGAAGGACATCAGCACGAATATCGCAACTGCCTCGCTCCAAGCCCGCTTACCGCCCTTGCGGAATCACTGATTCTACTCATGTTATCTAGAATCCCCGCGTTCGCAAGCTCTGAGCGTGTCTATAGTTATCGCTGGCCAAGCTCCGAAAAATCCGGAGTAAGTTATCAGTATTTTGTCGAAGGCTACAGAGCGAGAAATGCCGACGTCGCCAGGGCGTTGCAGGAGCCTGGGTACGTTGCCGTAGTAACAGACATTCGCAGTTTCTATCCGTCGGCGACGAAAGAACAAGCTCAGCAAGCTCTTCATAACCTGTTTCAAGAAACGGCCGCGAAGGATAGGGTAAATGAAGAAAAGATCACTTCATTTTATACCCAGCTCCTCGATAGTTCCGGAAGTGGGATACCTGTTGGCCCGTCGTCAGGCCACGTCCTAGGGCACCTTGTTCTGCAGAACGTTGACCGTGAGCTAGCCAGTGCTTACGGGGTTCGATATTTTAGATATGTTGACGATATCGTTGTAGTCTGCCCTGTATCCCACGAGGATCGAGTTAAAGCTCATATCCGCCATTGCCTCAATGCGAATGGATTTTCTCTTAACGAAGAAAAAACGATCACTGTAGATGCAAATGAATGGACCCGTAATCTGATAGAAGAAGATGTCCCTGAAGCCGACAGCTTCCGAGCATTTGCAAGGGACCTTACGGTCTATTTAGCCCTGCACCCCGGGCGGGCGGATACGCTAAGATCGATGTTTCGCGAAAGCGGGTTCAGTATTCCTATTGATCGTTTGCGTTCATTATCTTCTTATCCGCGGTATCGATATTTTCTAACTCGGAGAAAAACTCGTCAAGGCCTTACTCATGCTTTAGAGATTTGGCTATCGAAGGATCTAGACTTCGTTAAAAGAGCGGCGAGGATAAGAGACGCGTATGAAGCATCATTGAGGGTGCTGGTCAACGACAGCGTTGACCAAGGAGCGAATCATAGGCGATGGAAGACTCAACGAATCCGCCGGCTAGTTAACTCTCTATTCTACTTGCGAGCATTCAATGATTGGTCGAAACGGCACGACGCATTCGACGCGTATCCTGAGTTAGTCGAGCAGCGGGCACTTGCAGAGGCGTTAGCCACGGGAACGGTAAACCCTATACTACCGTTTTATGGTCGCGGCCCTGCGGCATTTGCGGAGTTATGGCGTGAACAGGAGAGTGGTCAGGCCAAAATCCTCCGTTTGGACGCGATAAGCGAGGCTGTATTGGATGGGCTTGTAAGCCTTAGACTTACTTCAACAGTTTCTGAGGAGTCCGTCTTTAATAAAACATCCGAGTCGCGATTGTCTGGCTTGACTGCAGAGACTTCGCCTTCAAGAAGAAGCAGCCCGAATTTGGATTTTGATGATGAGCTGGAAGCACTTCGGCTTGGGATCTCCGCCAAGGAAATCGGACAAATGCTTGCAACCCGGTACTCAACGGCAGAAGGGACAGCGCTCGACGCACTTTCTCTCCTTAGTTCTGAGTACCGGAGCTAGTCTTTCGACTGGCTGTTCCCTACCGATATGCTATCAGCACAAATTAAATGCTTGAAAAACTAATTCTAGAGATTAATGCAATACAAAAAAACCGATTAACCGATGTCACCATCAGTAAGAATAGATTGTCATTCAAAGACGGGCCGCCAACCAAGTCGAACGGGTTGTATTGGATATATACCGACCATACTGATCTGGAGCTTCTTCAGTCGACCTCAAGTTCGCAACGAGGGGCTTTGAATTTTTGCAGCTTAGTTGAACGGAATAGGAGCGGTAACCATTGCTGCAAAGAGGCTGTTGACGGGTTTCGTATTGTATATAGTGGTATCGGAGGGGTAGGGCAGAAGAATGAGGGTGGCCTACGTGAACGTATTCTCCAGGAGTTTAGGGGCGGCGAGGGAACCGGCTCACTTGCGATTGCTAAAAGTTCGGTGCTAGATTTTTCACGGTGGAAGGTGTCCTTTGTCCTATGGGACGAAATAGATGCGCTAAGGGAACGCTATAGCTATTATCCGTTTGCTACCGCGGTGGAGGGTTTGTGGAGACTTCACTTTGGATGGCCTATGCTCTGCTCGAAGTAGCAATGGTAAGTTTCCCTGCGCTCCTTTAGTGGGGCTCGACCGCGCCATGAACACCGCTGATCTCCAATTTACCACTTCAGCACAGGCTTTAGAGGCTCGTCCACAATGTCCGGTATGACAACGGAGGCCTGGTCCGCGGCTAGCGCGACCTGTAGAAGCCGTTATCCTACAATCTTACGTTAACGCTGCGACCAGGAATCGGCCTGCAGCGAACGATACCTACGTTGCTCTGACGAGCCGAGAAGTTCAGGGTTGCGCAATTGCGACTGGACATGCTACGCCCTTACCAAACAGATATTGGTCGAGTGATCTCGTCCGACGCCAAGGTCGTTTTGACCGTGCCCCCCGGCTCACTCGGAATTATCAGAATTGTCCCGTTATCCAAGGTGCGGACGCTGACTCGCATACCCACCCGGAGGTTCGATGTTTCTACAACGCATTTGGGGATTCTCACAGCTAGTGAGTTGCCCCACGCAGCTAGCTTCATTTTTGCTCCTTTCGTCAATGATAGCCAAAACGACTACTGGTGAAATTGCCAGTCTGCGGCGGTTAAGTATCGAACGTAATGAGAGGCGTAGAAGAGAAAGAGAGCCGTAAGCACTGCAGCCGGTAGTTGCAGGCTTACGACTACTCAAGCACGTTCAACTATCTTGCGATTCCTTCAAGCAGATACCGACGAAGTGCGGAAGGTGAGATTTTTCAAATCGGCTGTGCCCGCGTGCGGCCAGCTTTGAGCTAAATTCTTTCTTGCCCAATGGTCGTGTCCGGGGATTCGATTTGTGCCACAACTCGTAACTTGCCCAGAGGAACTTCAGCGGTGTCCTTGCGCTGGCCTCTACGAGCGTACACTCCTCCAACCACTCTTCAATTGGATCCACTAGCCTTCGTTGTGTCTTCCCAGCGTTCAAAACCTTATCGGGAGGCTGAAGCCCAATTCTGAGATATTCCGCCACCCCTTGGAGGAGTAGATTCAGAATCCCCGATTTCTCGCGGAGCAGCTTTTCCTTCAGATCCGGGTCGATTTCGTTGTCCGAGAACGTCCTGGAAAACGTTACAATTTGAATGCGGCGCCATAACGCATCGTCATCCTCACGCACCTCAGGCATGACGTTTGTGACCATAATTGGCACAAATTCAGGCTGATACTCGATGTCTGCCCCGTACAAAGCACGAGCTGCCACCTGTTCGCCACCCGTAATCTGTTTGATGAAGCCCGAATCTAGCTGGTGTTTTCGATTGGGTTCGCTGACTGTTACCAGACGCTTGTGGACGAGTTTCGCGAGTGTTGGCGTAGCCCCGTCATTGACGTGCGACTTTGTCATGATCGTAGTAGTGGGTAAGGTACTTGCGTACTCGCCGAGAATTGCCCGCATTACCTCTACGAGCACCGATTTTCCGTTGCGTCCAGTGGGTCCGAAGAAGACGAAAAACACGTGTTTCGTTGGTTTGCCAAGCAAGATGTACCCGAACAGTCGTAACACATACGAGATCATGTCAGGGTCGTCCTCAAAAATATCGGCTAGCGTCTTTTGGAAGAGCGGTGCTGTAGCGTCCGGATCATATATCACGCTGCTCCGCATCGCAGTCAGCGGTCGGAGGGTGGGTGGGAGGAGCTGTTGGCTAATGAGGTTAAGTGTTCCGTTTCCAACGGCAAAGTACGGAAAGCTTGTCGCGTCACGTTGTTCAGATTGTTTCAGCAGGAACTCGATGACATGTTCTCCGAGGTTGTTGAGCGCACGGTTGTTGCCTCCCATGTTAGCGAGAAGACGGGTTAGTTCTTTGTTCATGTAGCGGCTCCGATCTCTGCGACAAGGTCCTTTAGGTACTGCTCGATGCGGGCTCTCCGCTCGGGATTGTCGAGGACTCTGTACTTAAGGCCGTCCCATTCGAGCAGTTGATATCCCTCCTTCTCACCCGATCCCACACGCTTAGAAGCGAAGTCCAGCGCCATTTTCTCAGCAATCATCCGTCCGACAGTGCGATCAGTAAGAGATTCGGCATTGAACGACTTAGTTTCACAGCGATAACCTGGGTTACGCCAGCCGGCCCGTTGCGCCAGGAAGAAGATGGAGGCGACGCTCGCCGAACTCCCCGAGCTCACCTTCCCGAACGATTCCCACTTCTTGCGCATGATCTTTTCATCGTATTTCGTTGAAGATCGTGACCATTCATCCCACAAATCGTAGGCCTCTTCGCCGACCGAGTGTAGGGCGGCGGTAACCTTCACCCACAGCGCATAGTCGTCCGATTCAACGTACTTCAGGGCTGCAGAGAGGTCGGCAAGCAACACATCTTGAGGTATCGACCTCGGCAGGATCAAATTTCGATCAAGTGGCGGTAGGGAGGATCGGATGCAGGCTGTAACCAACTCAACGTCGAGCCCCAACGCCACTTTCACATCGCTATAGATTCTGGAGTCGGATGGTGCTATAGCGAGCGTTGCTGTCGTCCCATACTTTTGATTGACGAAGCCTGGTAGGCGTACAGCCTGCGCGGAGTGGGCGAAGCAGGGATCACCGCCTAAGCGATGCGTCATCGCTACGAGGAACCGCCTAGCTTCGACGTTGTTCATCGGTTCAGTAAGGATCCAGCACAAGTGATAGCGGCGGTTCGACGTCTCTACAGCGATTGTAGGTTTGACAAGCGAATCCGCCCATTCGTCTATGTCAGTGTCGTGGTCAAGGTCAACAGCCAATGCCCATGTTCCGTGTACGTTTTCGCCTCCGAGACCGGCTCCGGTTGTTTGGCCAACCATAACAAAGGGCTCAACGTTATCGCTGCGCCATCTGTTGAACATGACAGCGTGTTCGGCAATGGTCCCATGCTTGTAGCTAGCCCTAGTTACCTCTGCAGTTTGAGGTGACCTGTAGAGCAACTTGATAGTGAACGGCTGGTCTGCACCGTGAAGAGCATGGCAAACTTCCACGGCATCATCAAACTCAGTTACGGCCTTAGTGTGTATAGGCTTAGGCATGAACAGTACTCCAAGTAGTGTGAGCAAAATGAGTGTTTTGCTATTCATTTTTTTACTTATGAAAGCTCGAAATAAAAAAGTAATACTGTTTACACTCATTTAACTCATGGTTTTTTTGCTGGGAAAAAGAGCGCGTGTTAGTCAGGTTGCATCGCGTTCGGCGATTCGTTCGTCGACCCATGCGATGACGGCATCAAGGGGCCACCTACTGCTGCGGGCTATCTTCACGGGACGGATGAACTTTTGTTGAGAGATCAACGAGTACAGCTGGGACCTCGAAAGTCCGGTGAGTTCTTGGACTTCGGGGAGTTTTAGGAGTTTTCTTGCGAACATTTCTGTGCTCCGAAAAAAAGTACGAACGGGTGCACGCCACGCAAATGTGCAGACGAGCGAATGCCGCTGAGACATTTGGGGTGCCTGTAGCTGATAACTTGCTTGCTGTCGCCACTGATGGGCGTTTTGGGGTAGGGGTAGGGTAAGGCGAACGCCTCACTTAATCGCAGCGCTTACAGATGCGCATCGCGTGGTCGCGATTGAACGATTCGAGGTAGAACGCACCTCGCCGGACGGCGTTAGGAAGGGATCTTTTTCTCCCAGCATAGACGGCGACCAGTGGCTCCACTTTATCAGCAAATGCAAGTGCGCTTACGCCACGTCGCCCAGGCGCAACAGTGGGCACCTTGTCGAGTCTAAAGAGTCGGCTCGATTCGGTAAGTCAGCCTGTCGTGCAGAACGTTGTCCAATCGCTCATCAACACTCTGCGCTTCTCGAAGAGATCACCACGGGCGTACGCCGCTTCAGTCTTGTCTTTCACTGTGTGGGCGAGTGCAGCCTCGGCGATTTCACGCGGGTGATTCGTGCATTCGCCTGCCCAGTCGCGGAACGTTGAACGGAATCCGTGGACAGTGAGGTCCGAGCGATCCATACGTTTTATCAGCTGTAAGAGGGCCATGTTCGAGAGCGGTTGCGACGTTTTCCGCCCTGGAAAGACGTAGTCAGCGTCAGCACCTCGTTGTTGCCCTTCACGAAAAGCTAGCTGGTTCCTGAGAATTTCGCACACATGTTGGCTTAGAGGCACGCGATGTTCACGGCCGGCTTTCATCCGCGCTGCAGGTATCGTCCAAATAGCGAGGTCCAAATCAATCTCGTCCCAAGTTGCGTTAAGGACCTCGCTAGTACGGCTCGCGGTTAGAATCAGCAGCTCTAGCGCTTGTCTAGCAAATCCCTCTTGCTGTCGTAGGTCGACAATGAACTTCGCCACTTCGTTGTAGGGCAAAGCTGGGTGATGAACAACCTTGTTTGCCGTGGACCTGCTCATCAAGAGGTGATCGAGATGCCCCTTCCATCGGGCTGGATTCTCTCCGGTCCGGAAGCCTCGTGCCGTTGCCCAGTCGATGACGGATTCGATGCGACCCCGGAGACGAGACGCTGTCTCGGTCTTAGTCCGCCAAATCGGTTCTAGGATCTTCATGACTAAGCCCACGTCCACCGACGCAATTGGGAGGTCGCCGATGACGGGATAGGCGTATGTGGAAAGCGTGTTCGTCCACTGGTCGGCGTGCTTCTTGTTCTTCCAGCCATCCTTGTGTGCTAGGTGGTAGCTGGTCGCGCAATCGCGGAAGCTCAACGCTTTGGCATCGTCAAGGCGTTGCGCGTGTTGAGCCTCTTTCTTCACCTCGAGTGGGTCGGCGCCTGCAAGAAGCATTTCACGGCATTCGTGTGCCTTAGCGCGGGCCTTGGAAAGGGTGATCGTATGCAAAGGGCCCAGACCCATTCCACGCGCCTTTCCGTTCCGCATGTACCGAAAGAGCCAACTACGCACTCCTGCCGGCGTTATCTGAAGGTACAAGCCGCCCCCGTCAGCATACAACCCGGGCTTGTTCATCTGTGCGACTGCGACGGCTTTTAACCGGTGAATTGTCCGTGACATTCAGAGCTTTCGTACGTTAACTATCAAATCGACTATCAAAATTATATCGGATGTACGCCCCAGGCATCTGAACTACAGTGGACGAGTATCGGCTTGAAACCCGCATGGATACTAGCGTTCATGGCATTCAGTGGAATTTGATGGACTGGTAGTTGGCTGACACCGCTTCCGCCAAGCATACTGAAGAAGAGCCCCACGTGATGGGGCTTTTTTTCGTCCTCTCATACTTACGAATGCCTGCGCTTGTGCACGGCTTGCCCACGGCCTGGGCCCAGAGCAGCAGATGTTGAACAAGATATCGGCAAATATCGATAGGTGCCCAGGTTTTGTGTAGGCTGGCCTGATGAACCTGCAAGCGGACCAGTTTCTTGAGCTAGCACGATCCAAGGACGTGCCGCGCATGCGCGATGTGCACGGCGCCGGCGCATCACGCACTGCTCGCATCGCTGACCGACGACGGCCGGCTGCTCAAGCTTGGGCGCGGCCTGCATGCGTTGACACCCGCTTCCAGGTACACCGCACTAAACCGTGATTCCATCCTATCGGAGATGTCGACATGCCAGTCACGATCGGGACGCTGGGCACTGGCGGACTCGGCGCCAATGCGGTGAAGCCCCTCCGGATGGTCACGCCGAACGCGACGTCGGCCAGCCGTTG
>Ga0265798_10004189_pt1 | contig 20074 bp, 22 predicted proteins | sample P3T30metagenome_FD_192430 | JGI IMG/M metagenome (GOLD analysis project Ga0265798, IMG submission 192430) | Plant litter microbial communities from East Loma Ridge, Irvine, California - P3 T30 | ecosystem: Environmental > Terrestrial > Plant litter > Unclassified | place: USA: California... | reverse complement strand
ATGGAAAAGAAGCACCGCGCGCAACTGGCTGCCAAATTCAGGCGCCACCTGAACGGCAAGCGCGTGATCTGCCTGGATATTCCTGACGACTACGACTACCTGCAGCCGGAGCTGGTCCGGTTGCTGGAAGTAAAAGCGGGAGGCTTTCTCAAGTAGCGGGCCGAAGCGGCATCACTGTCCCAGCAACCTCTCGATATCGTCCGCAATCTCCTCCGGCTTGGTGGTCGGCGCATAGCGCTTGGCGACCTGGCCATCGCGCCCGATCAGGAACTTGGTGAAGTTCCATTTGATGCCTTCGGTGCCCAGCACGCCCGGCGCTTCGCCTTTCAGGTACTTCCACAGCGGATGCGCGTCGTCGCCGTTGACGTCGACCTTGGCGAACATCGGGAAGCTGACGCCGTAGTTCTTTTCGCAGAAGGCGCCGATCTCTTCCTCGGTGCCCGGTTCCTGCGCGCCAAACTGGTTGCAGGGGAAGCCCAGCACTTCCAGGCCGCGGCCGCGCAGCTCGCGGTAGACGGTCTCCAGGCCCTGGTACTGCGGGGTGAAGCCGCATTTGCTGGCGGTATTGACGATCAGGAGGACTTTGCCGCGGTACTGGGCGAGGTCGACCGGTTTGCCGTCCAGGGCGGTGGCCTGGAAATCGAATACGTTCATGGGAAGACTCCTGTGTTCAGCGTTGACCAATACACAAGAGTGTACCGCCTTCCCGGTCTTGCTGCCTTCACCTGACCAGCGCGGTGAACGGATACACGTAGGCCTGCAGCGTCACCAGCACCCCGACCAGGCAGGCCAGCGCAATCGAGTGGAAGAACACGTAGCGCAGGATCTCCCCTTCGTGGCCGTACCATTTGGTGGCGGTGGACGCAACCACGATGGACTGGGCATCGACCATCTTGCCCATGACGCCGCCCGAGGAGTTTGCCGCCGCCATCAGCACCGGATCCAGGCCGAGCTGGGTCGCCGAGGTCTTCTGCAGGCCGCCGAACAGCACGTTGGAGGCCGTATCCGAGCCGGTCAGCGCAACGCCCAGCCAGCCGAGCAGGGTGCCGAAGAAGGGGTAGAACACGCCGGTGTTCGCAAAGGCCAGGCCGAGCGTGGAGTCGAGGCCGGAATAGCGGGTGGTGTAGCCCAGCGCCAGCATGGCGGCGATCGTCAGCAGCGAGAAGCGCATGATCTTGAGCGTGGCCCAGTAGACGGCGAACAGCTCGCGGACCTTGTAGCCCATCACCAGGCCGGAGACGACGGCGGCCACCAGGATGCCGGAGCCGGTGGCGGACAGCCAGTTGAGCGTGTAGACGGCAGCCTCGGCGGTCGGCTTGGTGGCGACCGGCGGCATTTTCTGCACGACCTTGTGCAGCGCCGGCCACTCGTACTTGAAGACCGAAATACCATCAAGCATCTTCTTCCACTCGGGAATGCCCCACAGGAAGACCAGCACCGACAGGATCAGCCACGGCAGCCAGGCTTTCATCACGGCCGAGCGTGGGTGCCTGTGGACCGGTGACGCCGGACCCGGCGCGCCGCCTCCGCTGCCGTTGCCGTTGCCGATCGCATCGGCATACGCACCGGCACCTGCGCCGGCATAGCCACCGCCACCGGCGCCTGCGCCTGCATAGCTTCCCGCACCGGCGCCTGTGCCTGCACCGGCATACACATCGGTGGCGCTGCCCGACTCCGTCTTGAGCTTGCCCGCCGTATCGGTCCAGATCGACGCCGGCTTCCACACCCTGAGGAAGAGGGTCAGGCACAGCATCGAGATCAGCGAGCCGCCGACGTCCACCAGCCATGGGCCATGGAAGTTCGAGATCAGGAACTGCGGGATGGCGAAGCTGACGCCGGCGACCAGGATTGCCGGCCAGATCGCGGCCATGCCGGCAAAGCCGCAGAAGGCCCAGATCAGCCAGAAGGGCACCAGCACCGAGAAGAAGGGCAGCTGGCGGCCGACCATGCCCGACAGTTGCAGCAGGTCGAGGCCGGTCACGCCGGCCAGCGCGATCAGCGGCGAACCGAGGGCACCGTAGGCCACCGGCGCCGTGTTCGCGATCAGCGACAGGCCGGAGGCCGCCAGCGGCGCGAAGCCGAGGCCGATCAGCATGGCGCCGGTGACGGCCACCGGCGTGCCGAAGCCGCCCGCACCCTCGAAGAAGGCGCCGAAGCAGAACGCCACCAGCAGCAGCTGCAGGCGGCGGTCGGTGGTGATGCCGGTGATCGATTCCTGCAGGACCTTGAAGTAGCCCTTACGCTCGGTGAGTTGGTACAGGAAGATCACGTTCAGGATGATCCAGCCGATCGGCAGCAGGCCGTTGGCGGCGCCGTACACGGCGGCCGCCAGCGCGGTCGGCGCCGGCATCGCGTACGCGAAGATCGCCACCAGCAGCGCGGCGGCGAGGCCGAGCAGGGCGGCAATATGCGCCTTGATGTGAAAGAAAGCGAGCGCGACCAGCATCACGGCAACCGGAATGGCTGCCGCCAGGGTCGACAGGACGGCACTTCCCAACGGGTTATACACCTGACTCCACATCACAGCCTCCTCGGGTGATCGTTCGGTCTACGTGTATGACATTAGGGTGCCGCGTGAGCGGACTTTATATATTTCTCAATCGTGCGCGACGAACCGCCGGGCTTAGACGATACCGAGGTGCTCGGTCCCAGCCGTCAGATCGCGGTTCTTCGCATGCTTGCTGTTGAGCTTGATGTTCAGGCGCAGGTCGTTCACCGAATCGGCGTTGCGCAGCGCGTCTTCGTACGAGATCTTGTCGAGCTCGTAGAGATCGAACAGGGCCTGGTCGAAGGTCTGCATGCCGAGCTCGCGCGACTTCTTCATGATCTCCTTGATCTCGTGGACTTCGCCCTTGAAGATCAGGTCGGAGATGAGCGGCGAGTTCAGCAGGATTTCGATCGCCACCACGCGTCCCTTGGTCTCTTTTCGCGGGATCAGGCGCTGCGAAATCAGGCCCTTCAGGTTCAGCGACAGGTCCATCAGCAACTGCTGCCGGCGCTCTTCCGGGAAGAAGTTGATGATGCGGTCCAGGGCCTGGTTGGCGCTGTTGGCGTGCAGGGTGGCCAGGCACAGGTGGCCGGTCTCGGCAAAGGCGATTGCGTGTTCCATGGTCTCGCGGTCGCGGATCTCGCCGATCTGGATCACGTCCGGCGCCTGGCGCAGCGAGTTCTTCAGCGCGGCCTCGAAGCTGTCGGTATCGACGCCGACTTCGCGCTGCGTGATCACGCAGTTGCGGTGCGGGTGCACGAATTCGACCGGGTCTTCGATGGTGATGATGTGGCCGTAGCTGTTCTCGTTGCGGTAGCCGACCATGGCCGCCATCGTCGTCGATTTGCCGGAGCCGGTGGCGCCGACCATGATCACCAGGCCGCGCTTGGCCATGATCACGTCCTTCAGCACGTCCGGCAGTTCGAGATCTTCGAATTTCGGGATGGTGGTCGTGATCACGCGCAGCACCATGCCCACGCAGCCCATCTGCATGAAGGCGGACACGCGGAAGCGCCCGAGGTCGCCGGGGCTGATCGCGAAGTTCGCCTCCTTGGACAACTCGAACCCTGCGGCCTGCTTGTCGTTCATGATGGCGCGCGCCAGGTCGGCCGTGTGGCCGCCCTGCAGGGCCTGGCTCGATACCGGCGTCATCTTGCCGTCGATCTTGATCGCGGGCGGGAAGCCGGCGGTGATGAACAGGTCGGAGCCGCCCTTGCTGACCATCAGGCGCAGCAGGTCGAACATGAATTTGGAGGCCTGGTCGCGTTCCATCTCGTTTCCTTCTTAACCCGGGAAGTTTTCCGGGATCTTGGCGGCGCTGCGGGCAGCAGCGCTCGAGATCACGTTGCGGCGCACCAGGTCGGTCAGGTTCTGGTCCAGGGTCTGCATGCCGACGCTGGAGCCGGTCTGGATCGCCGAGTACATCTGCGCGATCTTGGCTTCGCGGATCAGGTTGCGGATCGCCGGGGTGCCGATCATGATCTCGTGCGCGGCCACGCGGCCGGAGCCGTCCTTGGTCTTCAGCAGGGTCTGCGAGATCACGGCCTGCAGCGATTCCGACAGCATCGCGCGCACCATCTCCTTTTCCTCGGCCGGGAAGACGTCGACGATACGGTCGATGGTTTTCGCTGCCGACGAGGTGTGCAGGGTGCCGAACACCAGGTGGCCGGTTTCGGCGGCGGACAGCGCCAGGCGGATGGTCTCGAGGTCGCGCAGCTCGCCGACCAGGATCGCGTCCGGGTCTTCGCGCAGCGCCGAACGCAGCGCGTTGTTGAAGGACAGCGTGTGCGGGCCGACTTCGCGCTGGTTGATCAGGCACTTCTTGGAATCGTGGACGAACTCGATCGGGTCCTCGATGGTGAGGATGTGCCCGTACTCGTTCTCGTTCAGGTGGTTGATCATCGCCGCCAGCGTGGTCGACTTGCCGGAGCCGGTCGGGCCGGTCACCAGCACCAGGCCGCGCGGCTTCATCGCCAGTTCGGCGAAGATCTTCGGCGCGTTCAGTTCTTCCAGGCTCAAGATCTTGGACGGAATGGTCCGCATCACGGCGGAGGCGCCGCGTTCCTGGTTGAAGGCGTTGACGCGGAACCGTGCCAGCCCAGGAATCGCGAACGAGAAGTCGCACTCCAGCATCTCTTCGTACTGCTTGCGCTGGCCGTCGTTCATGATGTCATAGATCATGCTGTGGACGTCCTTGTGCTCCATCGCCGGCAGGTTGATGCGGCGGACGTCGCCGTGCACGCGGATCATCGGCGGCAGGCCGGCCGAGAGGTGCAGGTCCGAGGCCTTGTTCTTGACCGAGAAAGCGAGGAGTTCCGAGATGTCCATTTAGATATAATCCTGTGGTGCGACGGCGCCAACCAACGTCATTCCCGCGAAGGCGGGAATCCAAGTTTGCTGGCATATCGTGAGCGCACGTAGAACTTGGGTCCCCGCCTCCGCGGGGACGACGGCAGACAGCAAAAATATTTCCTATAGAAAACCATTATGTCCACAATCGCCGGGAACTTGCAAGCTGTCGAAGCGACAATCCAGGTGGCCTGCGAGGCAGCCGGCAGGCCCCGTTCGACGGTCCAGTTGCTGGCCGTCTCGAAGACTTTCCCTGCTGAGGCGGTGCTGGAAGCGGTGGCGGCAGGCCAGCGCGCGTTCGGCGAGAACTACCTGCAGGAAGGCGTCGACAAGATCGCGGCTGTCGCAAAAGCGCTACCGGATACCCGGCTGGAGTGGCATTTCATCGGCCCGATCCAGTCCAACAAGACGCGGCCGATCGCCGCCAGCTTCGACTGGGTGCACACGGTCGAGCGCCTCAAGATTGCCCAGCGCCTGTCCGAACAGCGTCCGCCCGAACTCGGCCCACTGAATATCTGCCTGCAGGTGAACATCAGCGGCGAAGCCAGCAAGAGCGGCGTCACGCCCGACGAGCTGCCGGCGCTGGCGCAGGCCGTGGCCGCGCTGCCGAACCTGCGCCTGCGCGGCCTGATGGCCATCCCCGAACCCCAGGAAGACCCGGAACTGCAGCGCGTCCCCTTCGCGCGCCTGCGCGCGCTGGCGCAGGACATCGTCAAGTCCGGCATCCACCTCGACACGCTGTCGATGGGCATGTCGAGCGACATGCGCGCGGCGGTGCTGGAAGGCGCGAGCATCGTCCGCGTGGGCAGCGCTATCTTCGGCGCGCGGAATTACGAGTAAGGATAAACATGAAGATCAGTTTCATCGGCGGCGGCAACATGGCCACTGCCCTCATCGCCGGCCTGGCCGGCAAGGTCGCGCAAGGCGCGGACATCCACGTGATCGACCCGAACCCGGAAGCGCTCGAAAAGCTGCGCGCGCAGTACGGCGTCAGCACCGCGCCCGAGATCGGCGCGCCCGTCGCGGCCAGCGACGTCATCGTGCTGGCCGTGAAGCCGCAGCAGATGCGCGAGGTCGCCCTGCGCCTGCAGTCGCAATTGGAAAACCGGCCGCTGGTGCTGTCGATCGCGGCCGGCATCCGCGCCCAGGACCTGTCGCGCTGGATGAAAGGCTACGGCGCCATCGTGCGCACCATGCCGAATACGCCGGCCCTGATCGGCCAGGGCATCACCGGGATGGTGGCGATGGCCGGCGTGAGCGAAGCGCAAAGGCAAGCCGCGGACAGCGTCCTGCGCGCGGTCGGCAAGACCGTGTGGCTGGAATCGGAAGACATGATCGATCCGGTGACGGCGGTGTCGGGCAGCGGCCCGGCCTATGTGTTCTTCTTCCTGGAGGCGATGCAGCAGGCGGCACTCGAGATGGGCCTGAGCGCGGAGCAGGGCAGGGAGCTGGCCATCGCCACCTTCACGGGCGCGGCCCAGCTGGCGGCGCAGTCGGATGAACCGGTCGAGGTGCTGCGCCAGCGCGTGACCTCGAAGGGCGGCACGACCTACGCGGCCATCACCAGCATGGAGCAGTCCGGCGTGAAGCAGGCCATCGTCGAGGCGATGAAGGCGGCGGCTGCGCGCGGGCGCGAGCTGGGCGACGAATTGGGCAGGGACGCCGTTTAACCCCGGATTTCGACCGTTCGTGGGAGCCGGTCCTACGCCAGCGTCAGCGCAATCCCCCGTTCCCGATATGGCTGCAGCACCGCTTCCGGCGTCTCTGCCGGCAGCACCAGCCCGCTGATCTCCGACAGCCCGACGATGCGGTAGGGCGAGGCCGTCGCCAGCTTTTCCGACGACGCCAGGACGATGGTCTCGGCCGCCGCCTTGCACAGGGCGCGCTTGACGCAGGCTTCTTCGTAATCGCCGGTCGACAGGCCGAGCTCGGGGTGCACGCTGGTCACGCCCATGAAGTAGGTATCGGCGCGGATCTGTGCGATCGCTTCCAGGGTGGCCGCGCCGACGCCGACGATCGAATGGCGGAACAGGCGCCCGCCCAGCATGATCACCTCGATGTCCGGATGCGCCATCAGCTCGACCGCGATCGATGGGCTGTGCGTGACCACGGTCGCGCGCAGCGTGCGTGGCAGCGCGCGCACGAGCTGGGCGCAGGTGGTGCCGCCATCGACGAACACGACCTGGCCGGGCTGCACCAGCGCCGCGGCGGCGTGGCCGATCGCCGCCTTGTCGCCGGGCGCGATCTGCTGGCGCGCGGCGAAGTCCTGCACGGCCGGGCTGGCCGGCAGCGCGCCGCCATGCACGCGCTGCAGCAGGCCTTCCTTCGCCATCTCGCGCAGGTCGCGCCGGATCGTGTCTTCGGAAACGCCCAGTTCGGCGCTCAGCCTGGTGGCAATTATCTGCCCGTCGCGCTTCAGGACCTCCATCAGGTAATTCTTGCGCTGGCTAGTCAGCATGCATGGCTTCCATAAAATTCTTGACCTTGCACGAGTTTGCACGATAGTTTACGAGAACTCAAGGACGAAGGAGGCTGCCGTGCAGGATCGTGTGAGAGTCGGAAAGGTCGAGTTGCTGTCGGACGACTGGGGCGTCCTCAAGAAAACCACGTTCGCACTGCGCACGCGCGATGGCGGCTGGGCCGAGCAGACGCGTGAGACCTATGATCGCGGCAATGGCGCGACCCTGCTGCTGTACAACCGCATGCGGCGCACGGTGGTGCTGACGCGCCAGTTCCGCCTGCCGGCTTACGTGAATGGCCACGACGGCTTCCTGGTCGAAGCGGCGGCCGGCCTGCTCGACGGCGCCCGGCCCGAGCAACGTATTCGCGCCGAGGTCATGGAGGAAACCGGCTACCGGGTCGGCCAGGTGGAGCGCCTGTGGGATGTTTTCATGAGCCCCGGCAGCGTGACCGAGCGCCTGCATTTCTTCGTGGCCGAGTACGAAGCGGACGACCGCATCGGCGCGGGCGGCGGCGTGGCCGAAGAAGGCGAGGACCTGGAGGTGCTGGAACTCGGCATCGACGAAGCGCTGGCCCGAATTGGCAACAAGGGCGGCACCGGCATCGTCGACGGCAAGACCATCATGCTGCTCCAGTACGCGAAGCTGCACCTGTTCGCGCCGCCAGGCATGATGATCCTGATTGCCGGCCCTTACCGCTCGGGCACCGGCGGTGATCCATGCCGCATCGCGCGCAACGTCGCGGCCATGGAAGCCTGCGTGATGCCACTGTACGAGGCTGGCCACCTGCCGGTGCTGGGCGAATGGCTGGCGCTGCCGACGGTGCGCCTGGCCGGTTCGCTGCACGAAGGCGATGCCGTGTTCGACGCGCTGTTCCACCCGCACGCCCAGCGCCTGCTGGCGCGCTGCGATGCGGTGCTGCGCATCGGCGGCGCGTCCGGCGGGGCAGACCTGATGGTGGACACGGCGCGCAAACTGGGCAAGCAGGTGTATCACGCGCTCGCGGAGATTTCCGCAGCCTGACGGCAGCGCGTGACCGCATGCTGCAGGCCGGCTGGTACCGAAGGAGCATCGCCCGGATAGACATCGGAACGCCGCTCGTCATGGATGCGATGGTCGATGAACAGGAAACGCCGGTAAATCGCCAGTTCCCGGCCCGAGTCGCTGCCGACGAAGCCGTACATGGTCCGCCGGCACAGCAGGCCATCGCCGAGCGCCGCATCTTTCGGCGAATTGCCATCGAAAGCCGCCGTCAGGACGATCCACAGGCAAGCCATCAACCAGCCGCCGGCGCCGAGCAGGCCGAGCGGAATGCCCAGCCAGCGCGGGCCAAGGCCGAACAGGGCCAGCACCAGCGCACTGCAGGCGCACAGGGCAAACAGGACGATCAGGAAGTTGAGAAAGGGCGCGGCGAAGGAGAGATCCAGCGCATGGGCGATGCCCACAAAGGCGGCGAAGCCGCCCAGGACGAGGTCACGCCGTGCCGGAAGCCGCACGGCCAGGAGTCAGCGCCGAAATTGGGCCAGCAGCGCCACTCCGCGCTGGGCCATGCGCCAGGCCGAGATGCCGGATGAGGCGACGGCCATCAGGGACTTCCGGCGCAGCAGCGCCATCCCCAGGGTGGCGCCAAGCGCCCCGAACACCAGCTTCTTGTGGCCGACGACATAGCCGGCCACCGGATGATCGAGCATGGCGGCAGGCCGCAGCGACCGCAGTTCGAAGGCAAGTCCGGTGCGCTGCTCGGCGCAGCGTTCGACGAGCTCCGCGCGGCGCGCAGCGAGAGAAGGCTTATTCATCGATGGCTCCGGCGTGCGGTGCGGCCGCCACATGGCGCACGTAGTCGATGTCCTTGCGCAGTTCGGCCAGGGTGTCGGCGAACAGCGGCGACTGGGCATGCAGTTTCGAACGCACCGACATCACGATCAGACCTGCGCCGGCCGCCAGCAGCACAGCCATGCCGGCCACCGCCTGCAGGCGATAGGACTCCCAGAACAGCAGGATGACGAACAGTGCCACCAGCATGATGCTGCCTGCAGCCAGGAACACCGCCAGCAGCGACCACGCGAGGTAGCCGAGCAGGCGGCGCGCGTCTTCCTGGAATTCGACGGCGGCCAGTTCCAGCCGCGTGCCGACCATGGCCACCAGCGTCGACGCGATGCGGCCGACCGCCGCAAACAAGGCCATCAGCGGCGGGCGATCAGCATGCCGATCACGACGCCGACGGCGGCGCCGATGCCGACCGACTTCCAGGGGTTTTCCTGGACGTACTCGTCGGTGGCCTTGGCGGCAACCTTGGTCTTCTCGACCACGGCTTCTTCGAGACGGACGATGTCGTCCTTGGCCTTGACGATGGTGCGCTCGAACTTGGCCTTGGCGGCCTTGAATTCCTCGCCGGTCAGGTGGCCGCTGTGGCGCAGCCAGGCTTCGGCGTCCTGGATCACGGTCTTCAGGTCGGACAGCAGCTGGTCACGGGCGCCGGTCTGGGTCGGGATTTTTTCCATCATGGGAGAACCTCTTCGATGTGGGGTTATGTATTACGGACAATATTAACCGAATGCATAGTCTAGCGCGACACCTGCGAACAGTGCGGCCCCCAGCCAATTGTTGTGACGAAACGCAGCAAAGCACTTCATGCGGTCGCGCCCGCGGATCAGGGTGTAGTGGTACAGCGCCATCCCGGCCGCGACCAGCACGCCGCCCACGAACCACCAGCGCAGGCCGAGCGACCAGCCGCACACCAGGTCGATGCCCAGCGCTGCCGCATAGCAGAGCATGATCGCCGTGACGTCGAAGCGCCCGAAGGTGATCGCCGAGGTGCGCATGCCGAGCTTGATGTCGTCGTCGCGGTCGACCATGGCGTAGGCGGTGTCGTAGGCCACGGCCCAGAAGATGTTCGCCACCAGCAGCCACCAGGCCACGGCCGGCACCCGGTCCTGCACGGCGGCGAAGGCCATCGGAATGCCGAAGCCGAAGGCGATGCCCAGGTAGGCCTGCGGGATGGCGAAGAAGCGCTTGAAGTAGGGATAGCTGCCGGCCACGACCAGCGCCACCACCGACAGCTGCTTGGTCAGCGTGTTCAGCGGCAGGATCAGCAGGAAGGAAATGATCGCGAGCACCGCCGCGATCGTCACCGCTTCCCAGCCCTTGATGCGGCCGCTGGTCAGCGGACGGTCGACGGTGCGCTTGACGTGGCGGTCGAAGTCCTGGTCGGCGTAGTCGTTGATCGCGCAGCCGGCGGAGCGCATCAACGCCGTGCCGAGCACGAAGATGGCGACGATCATCGGGTCGGGATGGCCGTTCGATGCCATCCACAAGGCCCACAGCGTCGGCCACAGGAGCAGCAGGATGCCGATCGGCTTGTCGGCGCGGATCAGGCGGAAGTAGAGCGCCAGCTTGTTCATCGAGGACTCTGAATTGAAAATTTGCAAGGTCAGGATTTTAGCCTGTTCATGGCGCACGATCGACTATGCACAAAGTATGGCGAACCCTGCCGGGCTACGATGCCGGCTTTCGTGGGCTAAAACGAGAAGGAGAAACGGATGCAATTCGCAAGTATCGTGGTGGCGGCCGGTATCGGGCTCGGCTGTTGTGCGCTGGCCGATGCGGGCTCCAGGTCGGGCGAGGCACGTGCGGACCGGATCGAGGCCGACTGGACGGAGGCGCAATCGCTGCGCGAGCTGCCGGCGGGTGTGCAGGCACTGCTGGGCGTGGGCCTGGGCGAAGAAGGCGGGATCGCCGACCGCGGCACCAGCTTCAACGCCGGCGACGTGCTGGGCGGCGGCTTGCCGCAGCGCCGTTTCGCGCTCGGCGCCGTGAACGGCGACACGGCCGTGGTGGCGGTCGAGCAGGGCGGGCGCGGCTTCCAGGTGCAGACGATGGAATTCAGGCAGGTCGGCGCGACCTGGGAACCGGTGCGCTGCACGGTCGGCATCGAGCCGCCGCGGCGCAGCGCGGAGCTGCTGGAAAATATCGCGTCACGGCGCCCGGCCGCACCGGGCACCTGCAGGCTGTCCGGCTTTCACCAGGAGCCGGCAACGGCCACCGTGTCGGTGCCGGTGTCTCAGGCACCGCGCTTCAGGCTGCGGCCTGAAGCGTGACCATCTCGACGCCCGGCAGCCGGCAATCGGCCACGGCATTGACCACGGCATCGATCGCCGCGCGGCGCGTAAAACTCTTGCGCCAGACGATCACAACGCGGCGCGAGGGCGCCGGTTCCTGGAAGGGCACGAAGGTCAGCATGCCGTTCGGGTCCTTCATGTCCGGCACCGAGGCGCGCGGCAGCACGGTCAGGCCGATGCCGCTCGCGACCATGTGGCGGATCGTCTCCAGGGACGAGCCTTCGAAGGTGCGCTGCATGCCGTTGCCGGCACTCGGCGAGGACGAGAAGCGCGCCATCTCCGGGCAGACTTCCAGCACCTGGTCGCGGAAGCAGTGGCCGGCGCCCAGCAGCAGCATGGTCTCGCTTTTCAGGTCTTCGGCGGAGATGTCCTTGCGCGTGGCCCATGGGTGGTTCCTGGGCATCGCGACCACGAAAGGCTCGTCGTAGAGCGGCTGCACGGCCATGCCGTGTTCCGGCAGCGGCAGGGCCATGATGGCGGCGTCGAGTTCGCCCTGGCGCAGCAGGTCGAGCAGCTTGACCGTGAAATTCTCCTGCAGCACCAGCGGCATCTGCGGCACGTTGTCGATCAGGTTCTTCACCAGCGGCGGCAGCAGGTAAGGGCCGATCGTGTAGATCACACCGAGGCGCAGCGGGCCCGACAGCGGGTCCTTGTTCTGCTTGGCCAGCTCCTTGATGGCGGCGGTCTGTTCCAGCACGCGCTCGGCCTGCGCCACGATCTGCGCGCCCAGCGGCGTGACCGAAACTTCGGAACCGCCGCGTTCGAACAGGGTCACGCCCAGTTCGTCCTCGAGCTTCTTGATGGCGACAGACAAGGTCGGCTGTGCAACAAAGCAGGCCTCGGCGGCGTGGCCGAAATGCCGGGCACGTGCCACGGCAACAATGTATTTCAGTTCGGTCAGGGTCATGGGCGTCCGGATTACAACAGTCCCGTATCGGGAGAGGATGAGATCTATTTTACCGATAAAGCTGTCGATATAATGGGCCGCTCCGGGTAATGTTGCCCAGCGTTAATAAAAAGGCCATCATGTCCTCCACCTTCGGCCCCGCGGAAGCCCAGGCATACATGCACAAGCTGCTGACCGTCATGCAGCAGCAGGGCGGTTCCGACCTCTTCATCTCCGCAGATTTCCCGCCCAGCATGAAGCACCAGGGCGCGATGAAACCGCTCAGCAGCCAGCGCCTGACCGGCGAGGTCACGCGCGCGCTGGCCCTGTCGCTGATGAACGAGCGCCAGCGCGCCGAGTTCGAGGCCGAGATGGAGTGCAACTTCGCGATCTCGCTGCCGAACGTGTGCCGCTTCCGCGTCAACGTCTTTGTGCAGCAGCAGAGCGTGAGCATGGTGGTGCGGACCATCGCCTCCGAGATCCCGACCTTCGAAAAGCTCGACCTGCCTGAGGTGCTGAAGGATGTCGTGATGACCAAGCGCGGCCTGGTGCTGGTCGTCGGCGGCACCGGCTCCGGCAAGTCGACCACGCTGGCGGCGATGATCGACTACCGCAACGCCAATTCGGCCGGCCACATCATCACGGTCGAGGACCCGGTCGAATACGTCCACAAGAACAAGAGCTGCCTGGTGACGCACCGCGAAGTCGGCGTCGACACCCACTCCTGGCACAACGCGCTGAAGAACACGCTGCGCCAGGCGCCGGACGTGATCCTGATCGGCGAGATCCGCGACACCGAGACGATGGAGCACGCGATCGCCTTCGCCGAGACCGGCCACCTCTGCCTGGGCACGCTGCATGCGAACAACGCGAACCAGACCATGGACCGCATCATCAACTTCTTCCCGGAAGAGAGAAGGCCGCAGCTGCTGATGGACCTGTCGGCCAACCTGCGCGCGATCGTCTCGCAGCGCCTGATCCGCACCGAGGATGGCAAGGGCCGCAAGGCGGCCATCGAGATCCTGCTGAACACGCCGACCATTAGCGAGATGATCCTGAAGGGGAACTTCCACGGCATCAAGGAGATCATGCACAAGTCGCGCGAACTGGGCATGTGCACCTTCGACCAGGCGCTCTACGAGCTGTACAACGCCGGCTACATCGGCTACGACGAGGCGATCCGCAACGCCGACTCGGCCAACGGCCTGCGCCTGCAGATCAAGCTGTCGGGCGAACGCCGCGCACCGGGCAGCGATACCGGCGGCACCTCGAAGGCCGAGCTGTCGATGATGCTGGAAGAGGAGCCGGAAGCGGGCGATAATTAAGCATGCCTAATTTCGAAAACAAGATTACCACCCGCGCGGAACTCCAGCAGCGCATCGCCCAACTGCCGAAACCCGTGGTCCTCACCAACGGCGTGTTCGACATCCTGCATCGCGGCCACGTCACCTACCTGGCCCAGGCCCGTGAACTGGGCGCCTCGCTGGTCGTCGCCGTCAACACCGATGCCTCGGTCAAGCGCCTGGGCAAGGGCGACGACCGCCCGCTCAACACCATGCCGGACCGGATGGCCGTGCTGGCCGCGCTGGAATCGGTGAGCCTGGTCGTCGAATTCGACGAGGACACCGCGCTCGAAGTCGTGCAGGAAGCCCGCCCCGACATCTACGCCAAGGGCGGCGACTACGTCATGACCGCGATCCCGGAAGGGAAGGAAGTCATCGCCCAGGGCGGCAAGGCGGTCGCGATCGACTTTGCGCACGACCGCTCGACCACCAAGCTGGTGGCCAGGATCCGCCAGTTCGGCTGATAAAAGGTTCAGCCGCCGGCTGCCTTCGCACCCGGTTCCACGCCCAGCGCCTTCAGGCGTTCGATCGAGTGTCCGAGCGTCGGCTCGATCGTCAGCGCGCGGCGGTATTCGTCGATCGCCAGCTGGCGCTTGCCGACCGCCTCGTAGGCTTCGGCCAGGCTGTCGGCGATCCAGCTCCAGTCGGGCGCCAGCTTCGTGCCAAGACGCAGGATCGGCACGGCTTCCTTCGCGCGGCCGGCTTTCATCAGCTCGTTGCCGTACATGTTCAGCCATCCCGGCTCCAGACTGAACGCCGGGCTGGCCGCACGCATCCTGTCGTAGACCGACTGTGCGTGTTCGTAGCCGCCGGTCTGCAGGGTGCGGATGAAGGCTTCCGGCGTCGGCGGGATGCCGCCGCCCTTGCGGCGCTCGACCGCCAGCATGTGCGCCGGGGTCTTGTTGGCCGCGGGTTTGTTGTCGAGGAAGGCTATCGCCTTCGCATCGTTCTTCAGGTAGGCGTCGAGGAAGCGCCCGACGTAGCGCATGGCCCAGCTGTGCGCCAGCGAGACTTCGTCGCGCGAGTATTCGCCGAAGGCGTCATCGTTCGAAAAACGCAGGCCGTCCGAGGCGAAATCCCCGTGGCGCATCGGCCGCATCGTCACGATGGTCATGTCCGCATAGGTCATCTCGTTCAACAGGCTGTAGTCGAACTTCCTGTTCCGCTTCACGATGCGCTCGAGGGAGTCGTCGGCCTGGCCCACGAACAGCATTGGCACCGCCAGGCGGCCCGGGGTCGCGTAGCGGGCGGCATCCTTGCCGCCGTCGACGAACTGGGGCCAGTAGCGCACCGAACCGTCCAGGCTCACCAGCGCGCGGATGCGCTCGTCCTTCGCCGCCGCCAGCACGTTGCCCAGGCCGCCCCAGCTGAAGCCGACCACGGCGATGCGCGACAGGTCGGCCTGGGGCATGGCGTGGGCCTGGCCGATCAGGAAGGCGATGTCGCCGGCCTGCGCTTCCAGCCCTTCGAGGTCGGTGGTCATGGATTTGCTGTGCGGACCCAGCGAGCGGCTGGAAAGCACGATGTAGCCGTGGCTGGCCAGGTATTCGCAGAGGTCGACGTTCTCGGTTGCCGCGGCGCTGTGGCTGGGGGCGTAGATCACGACCGGGAACTTGCCGGCGGCTGCCTGCGCGTCGCGGCTGGCCCACATGGGCTGCGCCAGCATCTGTTTGACCGAGGCGGCCGGCATGCCGGCTGTATTGCCCGCAACGTTGACGTCGAGAGCGCGCTGGACCTCGGCCGGCTGCAGCCAGAATGCGTCCTCGGTCGGCTTGGTCGCCAGGTAGTCGCGCCAGGTGAGCGGCTTGCCTTTGCTCTTCGCCGGATACCAGGTGATCGATTGGATGGGACGCGCGCGCTCGTGGGTTTCGGGCTGGCCCGTCACCAGGTCGAAGGCGGGGCGGTAGAGGCGGCTGTAGTCGTACTGGGCCTTCACCTGCATACCGACGGGGTAGGGCCCCGGCTCGTTGGAGAAGACGAAGGTGTCGCCGGCATAGGCCACAGCCGCGGCGTTCAGCAGTACAAAAGCGAGAAGTCTGCGCATTGCAAATAGTTAATGAATGAGAAAGACCTCATCCTATCCGCCGACCCAGCCAGGGTATAGCTGGTAAATGTACCAGCCCGGCCCGTGCTTACGCGCCGCCGGCGTAGCCGTTCTGGCGCCAGGCTTCGTACACCACCACCGCCACCGTGTTCGACAGGTTCAGGCTGCGGTTCCCCGGCATCATCGGCAGGCGGATGCGCTGGGCCGGCGGGAAGGATTCGCGCAGCGCCGGATCGAGGCCGCGCGACTCGGCGCCGAACACGAATACGTCGCCGGGCCGGAAGGCCGCATCGCCGAAGGGCGAGGAGCCGTGGGTGGTCATCGCGAACATGCGGGTGCTGTCCGGCTTCGCGTCAGCCAGGAAGGCGTCCCAGTTCTTGTGCACCTTCATGGTGGCGTAGTCGTGGTAGTCGAGGCCGGCGCGGCGCATCTTGGCGTCGTCCAGCGGGAAGCCCAGCGGTTCGATCAGGTGCAGCTGGGCGCCGGTGTTGGCGCACAGGCGGATGACGTTGCCGGTATTCGGCGGGATTTCGGGTTCGACCAGGACGACGTGAAACAAGATGCTCTCCTTCATGAAGCCGCCATTATAAAGAAGCTCCACGCGGTGGCGTACGGGCAAACACCAGATTGCTCACGCGCGCCGCGCCGAAGCGTTTGCACGTGGCGGCCAGTTCTTCCAGCGTGTGGCCGCTGGTCATGACGTCGTCGACCAGGCCGATGTGGCGCCCTTCGACCAGCTCCGGATCGGCGATGGCGAAGGCGCCGCGGATGTTCTCGGCGCGCTCGTGCGGCGAGACGCCGGACTGGGCGCGGGTATCGAGCTGGCGCAGGGCCAGGCCAGGGTGCACGGCGACGCCCAGCAGCCGGCCCAGCGGCCTGGCGATTTCGAGCGCCTGGTTATAGCCGCGCTCGACCAGCCGGGCCGGACCCAGCGGCACCGGGCACAGCAGGTCGGGCAGGGGCAGGCCGGGACGCGCCAGCACGGCCTCGCGCAGCATGCCGGCAAACCATGGCGCCAGCGGCAGGCGGGCGCTGAACTTGAGCTGCAGCACCAGGTGGTCGAGCGGCGGGGCGTAGTCGGCGGCGCAGATCGTGGCGTCGTAGGAGGGCGGGTAGGCCTGGCAGCCGCCGCAGGTGTTTTCGACAAACTTGGGTTCCCGCCTTCGCGGGAACGACGGGTTGCTTAAGGGATTGGCACACCTTGCGCAGCGATTTGTGACTGGCAAGCAAAAATGATCCCGGCAGGGTGTGCAGACAACCCCGGCGCAGCCGGCGCCGCACAGGGCGCAGCTGGAGGGTAACAACAGCTGGAGAAGGGCGCGCGGCCAGCGAGGTTTCTGGTGAGTCATGGGGGCTTCCGATCGGTTCGGCCCCCATCATGTACACTGCCGCCATCGTCCCATTTGACCGCAGTTAATCATGGCATCCCCCCAATCCCCTTCCAAGATGAGTGCGCCGATCGATCCGACGCGCGTCCAGCAGCTGTTTGCCGACCCGGCACGCATCGCCCCCTCCGATTTCCTGCGCCGCGAGATCGCCGGCCGCATGTTCGAACGCCTGGCGCTGGTGAAGAATTCCCCGCAGCAGGTGCTGGATGCCGGCTGCGGCATCGGCACCGACCTGGCGCAGCTGCAGAAGACTTATCCCGCAGCCCAGGTGCTGGGCGTGGACGCCGTGCCGGCGATGCTGGCGGCAAGCGGCGGCGGCAACCAGACACCGCGCTCTTTCCTCAGCCGTTTGCTGCCGGCCAAGAGCGGCATCGATCTCCTTTGCGCCGACTTCGGGCAACTGCCCCTGGGCCCGAACTCCGTCGACCTCGTATGGTCGAACCTGGCATTGCACTGGCACCCCCAGCCCGACCGCGTGTTCGCCGAATGGCGGCGCGTGCTGCGCGTGGACGGCCTGCTGATGTTCTCGAACTTCGGCCCGGACACCTTCCGCGAGCTGCGCAACGCCTTCGCCGCCATGGACGAGACGCCGCACACGCTGCCTTTCGTCGACATGCACGATTTCGGCGACCAGCTGGTAGAGGCGGGCTTCACGACGCCGGTGATGGATATGGAGCAGATCACGGTCACCTACGACACCGTGCAGGCGCTGCTGGCCGACGTTCGCGCTTTCGGCGGCAATCCGCTGGCCACGCGCCGCCGCGGCCTGGTCGGGCGCGCCGCATGGCAGCGCATGCTGGATGCACTGGAAGCCCAGCGCGGCCCGGGCGGCAAGCTGGCCCTGACCTTCGAGGTCATCTACGGCCACGCGTTCCGGCCGGCGCCCAAGACCACGGCCGCGGGCGAGGCCATCGTGCGTTTCCAGCCACGGCCGCAGCCGCCGCGCCCCGAATAGCAAGGGAAATCTTTGTCGCAGTGCATCATGCAACAACCATGCCGGTGAGGTAATTTTCCTTGAATAAAAATTAGCGATTTAAGTATAATCAAAGACACTTTTTTCGACTGAAGCAGTCATCGCGCTAAAAACATCAGCAGAAACAGCGTGTAGTCGAACTGGTTGCAGCAACACCAAAGGCTTCGGCAAACCGTCTTGGCGGTGCCGGAGCCCGAGCAAGCCGTTCATCGAGGTCCTTGGAGTCCTGATGGTCGATGTTTGCAGTAAAGGATTTCGGAGCGGCGGCAGTTCGTTCATGGAAATGCCGACCGTTTAAGAAAATTCAAATTTTTTTGGGTGGTTGGGGACAACATGACTTATGCAAAGCGATTAAAAGCGTTGATGTTCGGTCTCGCGGTAGCGGCCAGCATCCCGGCCCTGGCGCGGCCGGAGCCTGACATTACCGGCCGGCCGGTCGAGCACCAGTTCGGCATGCAGCCTCCCGTCACGGGAATCGGCGACTACATCTACAGCCTGCACAACTGGATGATGATCGTTTGCCTGATCATCTTCATCGGCGTGTTCGGCGTCATGTTCTATTCGGTGTTCAAGCACCGCAAATCGCTGGGCCACAAACCGGCCACCTTCCATGAATCCACCGCCGTCGAAATCGCCTGGACGGTCGTTCCCTTCCTGATCGTGATCGGCATGGCGCTGCCCGCCACCCACGCGGTCGTCGCCATGAAGGACACCTCGAACCCGGACCTCACCATCAAGGTCACCGGCATGCAGTGGAAATGGGGCTACGACTACCTGAAGGGCGAGGGCGAAGGCATCTCCTTCATGTCCAACCTGTCGACGCCGCGCAGCGCCGTCGGCGAGCCGGGCGTCGAGCCGACCACCAAGCGCAGCGAAACCTACCTCCTGGAAGTCGACAACGAAGTCGTGGTCCCGGTCAACAAGAAGGTCCGCCTGGTCCTGACCGCCAATGACGTCATCCACTCCTGGACGATCCCGGCCTTCGCCGTCAAGCAGGATGCGATCCCGGGCTTCGTGCGCGACGCCTGGTTCAAGGCCGAAAAAGTCGGCACCTACCGCGGCAACTGCGTCGAGCTGTGCGGCAAGGAGCACGCCTTCATGCCGATCGTCGTGAAAGTCGTCTCCGCGGAAGACTACAGCGCCTGGGTCAACACCAAGAAGAAGGAAATGGCGGCCCTGGCCGACGATCCGAGCAAGGTCTGGACCATCGACGAACTGAAGACCAAGGGCGAGAAGATCTACGCCGCCAACTGCGTGGCCTGCCACCAGGCCAGCGGCCAGGGCGTGCCGAACGCCTTCGCCTCGCTGGTCGGCTCGCCGGTCGTGACCGGTCCGAAAGCCGAGCAGATCAATGTGCTGCTGAACGGCAAGCACAGCGGCAAGTACCCGAGCGCGATGCCCGCATGGAAGCAGCTGTCGGATTCCGACATCGCGTCCGTGATCACCTATACCCGTAACAACTGGACCAACAAGGCCGCCGAGAACATCGTGCAGCCGTCGGAAGTCCTGGCCGCCCGCGGCAAATAAGCGTTTGGAATCGGAGACACTGACATGAGTTCCACCATCGATCACGCACACGATCATTCGCACGACCACGCGCACGATCACGCCCACGACCACCCGACCGGCCTGCGCCGCTGGCTGTTCGCCACCAACCACAAGGACATCGGCACCCTGTACCTGTGGTTCTCGTTCACCATGCTGCTCTCGGGCGGCGTGCTGGCGCTGATGATCCGCACCGAGCTGTTCCAGCCCGGCCTGCAGTTCTTCCGTCCGGAGTTCTTCAACCAGCTGACCACCATGCACGGCATCGTGATGGTGTTCGGCGCGATCATGCCGGCCTTCGTCGGCTTCGCCAACTGGATGATCCCGCTGCAGGTGGGCGCTTCCGACATGGCCTTCGCGCGCATGAACAACTTCTCGTTCTGGCTGCTGCCGCCGGCGGCGATCCTGCTGGCCGCGTCCTTCTTCTCGCCGGGCGGCGCCACCGCCGCCGGCTGGACCCTGTACGCGCCGCTGTCGACCC